>Ga0163216_100150_pt1 | contig 175644 bp, 154 predicted proteins | sample SynspAceP_FD_167610 | JGI IMG/M metagenome (GOLD analysis project Ga0163216, IMG submission 167610) | Saline lake microbial communities from Ace Lake in Antarctica - Synechococcus sp. Ace-P (Illumina Assembly) | ecosystem: Environmental > Aquatic > Non-marine Saline and Alkaline > Saline ...
TTTACAGGCCCGTTCGATCAGGGTACTACTTTTTTTTCATAATTTACATCTTAAGGATTGAACAATACTTAAAGGTAGTGAAGGGTTTTTTCTTGAAGCTACCTTTAGGTTTAGTTCAACAATGTATCCTATGAAAAGCCCTAGTCCAATTTTCTCTCCAAACACTTTACAGCATTCCCAGATTACGGTTCACAGCTTTTTCTAATAATTCATCCATGCCCTTTCTTACCTCATCCCACTCCCCTTTTGCTATATCCTTACCCTTTAGTTCATCGCTAAGTGGTATGAATATCTCTTTGTCGGCATTGATGGCGAAAGTGTAATTGTGGTCTAGCATATAGATTTCAAGGGGTAGACCTTCTATATGAAAGTTGATAGCTATGGAGAACCAAGGTTTTAAATACATAATGCTTATATCCTTGATATAGGTATGTACAATTTTCCTCTTGTCTATGTAGCTGATATTATTCAAGGCTTTTAGGTCGGTATTTATCGTGTGTAGTCTCTCCTCCGTATGCCTGTAGCTTTGAAGCTGCTCTAGGTTGTTTGAAAGCTTTATAGCTGTATCGGTCAATCCTGTTTCTATCCTAGCTCTTTGGGTGTTATAATCTGCTTCGTCTATGGTAGCTTTCACCAATAGCTCGACTATACGGGTCTTCTCCCTCTCATAGTTTGAGAGCTTATTATTAAGCTCTTTGATCGTAATGGTCAGCTCTTGTATCTTATCTTGGTTCCCGTTGTTCTGGAAGTGGTCTCTAATAAGCTCTATTAAAGCTTTATCCTTAAAAAACCTGCTCCAAATGAAATCCTCAAAGGGTTCCAAAAGTATATTCTTGTTTCCACAGTTAGAACTGCTATCCCTTTTACTGATGCAGGTGTAATAGTTCTTGTCCTTTCGTACCTTGCCCGTGGGGTCTATTCTTTTTTTCGATTCCGTACCTACTGGCGTCCGTCTCCTACCGTAGTAGTTCCTACCACATAATGCACACCTTATCAGACCTTTGAGCATATACTGATGGTCTACATTTTTCCCAGAGCTATTGCGGTTGTTCTTTAGGTTAGCATTCACCTTATCCCACAACTCTGGTTCAATGATAATAGGAGCTTTATAGACATCACCGTCCCATTGCCTTTCACCTTTGTATATGGGGTTTTTTATGATACCGTGGACGGTCTTTGGTGCCCACTTTATATCCTTCTTATCAACCGTCCTTTCGTTCTTGGTGTACTTGTCCCTAGTGGTAAGTGTACCCTCCATTTTGCTCAACCTAGTGGGAATATTATTATCGTTAAGGTATCTGACCAGAGTCCTCTGCCCTTTACCCTCCAAGCTCATAGCGAAAATCTTCCTGACTATCTTTGATTCCGCTTCGTCTATGATTAAAAACTTTTTGTCATCTGTTGTATAGCCGTAGGCCGTTATCCCGTGCGCCCTTCCTTCCTGTACGTTATCCCTTAACGCCCTTTTGGTCTGTTTTGACTGTAGTTGTGCGGTGTATTGGTTCAAGCTCGATAAAATGGTAGTCTGTAGCAAGGTCGTGGGGTCGTTAAAATCTATTTCATCCCCATCCCCGAAAAATACTGGTATTTTAGCCTCTTTGACAGCCGACACGAAATAATAAAAAGTAGCGGTATTACGGTCTAAACGATTTTGGTTGCGCATCCAAATAGCTTTAACCCTACCCTTTTTTACATCGTTGACTAATGCAAACAATTGAGGTCTCTTCTCGATGTTTAACGTGCCGCTTGAACCCTCCCCCTCGTTATATACCCAGTAACTATTGAAATGCTTTGAATCGGCAAACTCTTTACCCTCCCTTAACTGGTTCTCGATAGAGGTGCTTTTGTCGTCCTCCCTACTTAATCTTGTGTATATTCCTAGCATAGCCTATATTATAAGGACTAAATATACTATTTTACATTAAATACCTTTACATCTGATATGGTATGGTGAGGACTTCTAAATGGCCGTTGACTCATTAAACCCATGTTCTTAATCTTACCGACCACACTATGAATTTTAGTGGTCTCCAAAGCTTCATGCAATGTCATGGGTGGCAAAATAGAGGGTAATCTTTTTGCTAACATGGTTTTACCTGCACCAGGGGGACCTATCAAAATAACATTATGCCCGCCTGCTGCAGCAATCTCCATACAACGCTTTATACTTTCTTGACCCTTGACATCTGAAAAGTCAAACTCAGGAAAATCTAGGTTTTTATAAAACTCTTCTCGTGTATCTATAATTGTTTGCTCAAGCGGAGTTCCCTTATCAAAGAAATCTATGACTTGCTTAATATTATCAATTCCGTATACTTTCAAATCACCAACAATAGCGGCTTCTTTTGCATTTGCCGTAGGCAGCATAAAACCTGTAAAACCTTCCTCTTGAGCTTTAATGGCAATAGGTAATGCGCCTTTTATTGGCTGTAGTCCACCATCTAAGGAAAGTTCTCCCATGATAATGTACTTCTCAATATTCTCAGATTTAATCTGATTAGAAGCTGCAAGAATACCTATAGCCAATGTAAGGTCATAGGCAGATCCTTCTTTACGAAGATCTGCAGGAGCCATATTAATAGTGATTTTTTTACCCGGAATTTTATAACCGTTGTTTTGTAGTGCGGCAGCAATTCTGTAATTACTTTCTTTTATTGCATTATCGGGTAGACCTACCAAATGATATCCAATTCCTTTATCGATATTTACTTCAACAACTATGGTGGTAGCCTCTACGCCAAAAACAGCACTACCATAAACTTTTGTAAGCATTATTAGTGTTTAACACTAAAAATAATACTTTTTAATTTTAGGAAGTAATTGATGTGAAAAAGTATCAAACTATTCTATTGTAATTGTTTTTTTTACAGTTATGGGTTTACCGTATGTTGTAAAACCTTCTAACACTATTTCATATTCACCAGAAATATCGGATGTATAAAATTCATAATTTTTCTCATTACTATTTTGATCAATAAGAATGGTAGGGTTCCAATATAATTGACTACGAAAATCTGGTATGTTTTTAAATTTATCCACATTTTCTGCTGCATAAGACTGATTAAAATAATTCTTTAAACTAGTTGGCATTTCTAAATCATTAATAGCCAAATTGTGATCTACTATTCTATTTAAGTAATCACCCTCTATGGTTTCTATCACCACCATACCCAAATACTTTTTATCACCAAGTACTAAGGGATCTCTAAGAATACTAATTCTATCTACTAGTCGAGCATTAAAATCCAATATAGAAGTATGGTCTGGCACAAATACCCCATCTACCAAAACCAAGGGAGGATCTGATTCAAATTCAATTTCATATTTTTCCAACTTTTCCCTAACCCAAAAAGTGTAGTTCCCGTTGTCAAGTCTTTTCACCCAAACATTAGGCACTAACTCAACCAATGTTTCTCGTATTGTAGGAAACCTTGTAAACTCATCTAGTTTAATGATTTCTGGACTGCCTCCATCAAAAGGATCTATTGTTGCGTTAGTCAAAATAGAATCGGGCTTAGCGCTATAAAATGCATTTTCAACTTGGTTGTAAACACTTCGCTCTAATATTGCTTTTTCCATTTTACTGTTAAGCGTAAAGTCGTTAAATTGAAGAGTTTCAAATTCCATCTCTGGCTTATCTATTAGCGAAACCATATTATCAGCATCCTTATGAATGGCCTGAGCTATAATAGTCGCTGCAGTATAAGGCTTGTTGACATAAGTGTAAAAACTACCTGATTTATCAGTAATAGCAGATTTTAACTGAAAATCTTCACCTGGAATGGAAATTATTACAGTTTCATTTACAACAGGATTATCTTCCTTATCTAAAACACGCCCATAAAATAATTCTCCCCGTTGTTCTGGCAAATAGATAGAATCGTTAATATTTTTAGGCAATATTTTGGCGCTATTCAGATACTTATCACCAAAGAATGTAGCATTCATAGCAGGCTTTACATCCAAATTATTTTTAAGGCGCACGCTTATAGAATAATTTCCATGGCCTAATGGACCTTTATAATTTCTTGGAACTAGAGAAACCTTTTCACGCTTTCCAAAAACATTTTTTTCTGTCTGTAACTGAATTGATTTGTCTTCTAACTCAAATTCAGTATTATTTACTTGAACGACATCCAAATTAATAGTTTCCTCTTTTTTATTACGTAAATTTTCTTGATCTATTTGGTATGGATTTATTATCACAATATCATCTTGATAGAATTGAGATAAGCCCACATTCCTCATCCAATGGGTATAGGCTATCAATTTATAATTACCTGAAGGAAATGTAACTGGGATAAAAAAATCACCCTGGCCCTTGCCTCCGACTAACATCACTTTTTGCTTAAATAAACTCCTATGATTTTCATCAATTAATTCTACATAACCAACCCTACTAATTGTACTCAACCTATTGGTCATTGTATTTATACAATTCATACTGTAATACAAGTACTCACCGGGGAATAATAAAGAAGTATTAGAATGTAAGTATATCTTTTCTAGTGGCAGTTTTTTAAGCGTTTCGAGCTCTGCACTATCTTCAATAACATATTGTGCACGAATACCCCCAAACTGCATTAAAAACAAAAAAAGAGCAATTATACTATTTTTCATATAAACTTTAAATTAATCTTCCCAAAAATCAGGTATGGCTGAATCTCCTAAAACGGTACAGTCACTACATGCTCTAAAGGTGGTTAAATAGGGACCAGGACAAGCTCCAATTCCCTCAGTATTTTCACCATAATACGCCAAGAGATTTACATTTACGCCTTCAACAATTGAAATTGGGCAGGGCCAATTAATCTCGCCTGTAAAACAATACGATGGATGTTCTAAAGGCGGCGAAAAAGGAAAACAGTTAACAGCATAAGCTGGCAAGGGTTCCTCTGGAAATAAGTCTTCATAATTAAAATAAACCCTCTTTTCTGTGACAGATGCTACCTCAAAATATCCCACAACTTGGGCATTACCTTCATTTTCAGATTTAATATTACCTGTTAGAAGCCCTGGTTGAACAGATGAAAAAATATTTTCAGAAGAGCCAAAACTTTCCAATGTTCGGTAATAATTATAAGCATCTATAGATTGTAAATATTGCTTAACAAGAATGCTGTACCGGTGGGAAATAATATAATTGTTTCGATTTAAAAACCGTACGGGAAAACCAACAGCTCTATTTTCCTGCAAACCGACGGTACTATTTTGGAGTATCGTATTTGAATAATCAGTTTTGTAGCATACTTTTCCTTCTTCATTTTCCCTTTTAACAATTTCTAGATCATAAGTTACCGTAGGCAAAGCACACGGGTCATAATTTGTAAGAACAAAATCCTCTTCACTCCATTCTGGTGCAATGATTTTATAAGATTCCTCATAGGTATACCTATAATACTTGTCAGATGTATTTGTACTACCACCATCCAAATAAATAAATACCCCTTCCTCACCATCAACATTGAAATCTCGTTCAGCATACAATTCCTCTATTTGCCCAACTGAACTAAAACTTTCTGCACTCGAAACATAGCTTGTACCCTTATCAGTTAATACATTTAAGGTATACGGCACATCTTTTTCTGCTGCAAAATTATCATTGGAAAGATAAGTTCCTGGAGATGTTTCAACAAACTCGTATTCGTTACCTCTATTATCTACAACACTTACTTGTGCATTTTCTTCATAATTAAAATTTGGTTCTTTAGGTATTTCAGGAAACCTTGGGTCGTAAATACTATCTAAATCATTAACCACATCAAAATTAGAAGGTCTACTTAATAAAATCTTTTGGCGCTTTAATTCATTGGTGATGGTAGCTTCTATAATAAGGGTAGCGCTCAAAACAGTTTCATCAACTTCAGGGGGTATGTCAAATGTTTCTACGCAGTTGGTTAAAGAGAATATAGAAAACATAAGAATCAAGGTCGTTTTAGTCTGCACAACCCCAATTAATGTCTTACCATTTAATTCGGTCAATGGCCTTTTAAAGTTTAAATATTTTTTTAGCATTGTTAATAGTTAAAATTTAAAATTGTAGGTAATAGATGGTATTGGAATAGAAAAAATAGAGCTTTGTAAAGCTTTTACTCCACCGTCCTCTGTTACAAAAAATACGGAATAAGGATTGTTTCTCCCTAAAACATTATAGACCGAAATTGTCCAAAAACTATGTGCAAATTTTTTGATTTTGTGATTACCTTCAATATTAACACCTAAATCCAACCTGTAATAATCTGGAATTCTAAATTCATTCCGGTCACTGTAATAGACATATTCTGCATTGTTGAATTGATATGTACCAATTGGATACGTAATTGGACGACCTGTTTGGTAAACAAAATTGGCCGAAATACTGTAGCGTCTTGTAAATTTATAGTTGGTAATAAGGCTTATATCATGAGGCTTGTCATAATTTGAAGGAAAAAACTCTCCGTTATTAATACGCTCCTCACTAAATTCACTATCGAATTTTATTAAAGATCGAGAATAGGTATAGGCTAGCCAACCATTTAACCTTCCTTTATTTTTACGCAATAATAATTCTACTCCATATGATTTACCTTCCCCTTGCAACACCTCGGTTTCAATAGTTTCGTTTAATAATATTTGTGCACCTGTTTTAAAATCTAACACATCTTTGGAAGTTTTATAATACCCTTCCAAACTTAATTCATACACATTGTCTTTTAAGTTTTGATATAAACCCAATGAATATTGATTGCCTCGCTGGGGTTTAATATTGGTGTCTGATAATTTCCATGTGTCTATCGGTGATACTGTAGTATTATTGGATAGCGTATGTATAAACTGATAACCGTTGTTAAAACTAGCCTTTAGCGAAAGATCCGGTTTCAAAAAATACCGTGCTGATGCTCGTAATTCTGGACCACCATACGTTTTAATAATTTCATTGCTGCCATATTGCACCGTATCGATGATACTGCCTTCATTACGCGGAACTCCATCTTCATAAATTCGTTGTTCAGATTTACCAAGCGCCGCGAAGAAGGAATATCGAAGGCCAACATCAACCATAAGCTTGTCCGTAATCTTAAATTCGTCTGAAACAAATAGGGCAGATTCCAATGCTTTCTCTTTTGCAATTGATAAAGATTGAATTGCAGATTCATTTCCTTTAGGATAAATAAAACCCGGATTTACTCCATATAATTTACTAGCAATTCCGTAACTAAGCGTATGCTTATTATTTAAAAAATAATTAAATTTTAGCTTAATTTCTGTCTCATCAATACTATAGCCCAACCGAAAGTCATTATTAGACTCCCCGTCATAATCAATATTAAATTTATACTGACTATTAGCAAGAATGAGACTACCTGTATTTTTATCATTAAACTTATGATCCCATCTTACCGAAAAACCGCGATTACTATAGTTGTAAATAGAATCAGAAGTGATACTAAAGGCATCTTTACTAAAATAACCAGTTGCACGAACATCGTTGCTTTCATTTACCTTGTTATTGTATTTAATAATACCATCATAAAAGGATGCTGTACTATTATTTAAAGACTCTTCATCTAATGATTTCAAAATCCAATCTGAATATGCACCACGTGCCCCAAACACCAAGGAAGATTTTTCTTTAGTTAGTGGAATTTCCAATGCTAAATTCGCAGTAACAGGTCCAACAGAAGCTTCACCAGAAAATTTCTCTAGATTTCCATCCTTTGTTTCGATATCAAAAACAGAGGATAATCTTCCCCCATATTCCGCAGGAATATTGCCTTTAAATATTTCAACTCCTTTTGTAGTAAAAGGGTTTAAAGCTTGAAATATTCCGAAAAAATGTGATGGATTATAAATAACGGCATCATCTAAAAGAATTAAATTTTGGTCTGTCTTTCCTCCTCGCACATTAAAACCAGTGGCACCCTCTCCTGCAGAAGAAATTCCTGGTAAGGCCTTGGCTACTTGCAAAATATCTCGCTCCCCTAAAACAAGAGGAATATTTTTTGATTCTTCAGAGACAATTTGAGTAGTACCCGTAATAGCTTCTTCAACATTTTTTGCCGCATTAGCTTCTACCACCACTTCTTCAAGCATCTCCAAGCTTTCTTCCAACTCAAAATCTAAGGTGCCATTATTAAAAATCAAAACCTGTCTTTCAGTACCTTTAATACCCATTGAACTGGTCTTCAATATATTTTGCCCAACAGGCAATCTAATACTGTAATTACCTTCCACATTTGTTACTGTTCCAATTCCTCTATCTTTTGAAACAATAGACAGATCTGGAATTGGTTCACCGGTCTTTTTAATTCTTACTTGACCTTGTAGTACAAAAAATTGTGCTGCAGTATTAGTATCTGATTTTCCAATTCTTACCGTCTCAAGAATTGTTTTATTTTGTATTTTATTTTCGGCATAAAAAACAGGAGGGGAAATACGTTTGGTGCTGGTAATGCTTATGGTATCTTTATTATCAACTTCTATAAAGAAACCGGTTGGCAGTTCATTATAAATAATACCATTCTGTGTAAAAATTATCTTCTTATCATCAAAAAAATAAAAATTAACTTGAGTGTTTTTACACAATTCTTTTAAAATTTCTTCTATCGATTCATTATTAAAATCCTTAGTTATAGTTTTATCACCAAACCAATTCTCTAAGTAATAAAATCGAAAATTAGTTTTTGATTCTATTGAATCTAAAGCAGATTTAAGTTTAGATTCCGAAAAAGAAATGGATAATTTGGTTGGATTATTTTGACTGTAACAGTGAAAATTAGATAAAATAAAACATACAAAAAGCAGTTTACACACAAATTGATTCACTATCGATGACCCAAGAAAAGATTTATTCATCTAGCACAAAAAAATTAAGACATATTCTTTAAAATGATATATCAAACCGAAAATATGCAATTATAACAAGTTTTAAAAGTATATCTGTTTTAAAATCAATTGCTTAATAAACATGGTCAATAATATAAATAATCCCAATTTTAGGCTTTCATTTTACAGATGTAACATTCATCCTAATTTTCAAACGGCTTAAATAACAAAACAGATTCTGAACTTTCCATAACCTCATCTTTATTCATCATCATTTTACGAAATTCACCGTTAACAAACATTTCTGCCTGATCTTTATAATGACTACTAAATGGATTACCTGATTGACCGGTAGGTAAAATACTAATGCTATTTTCAATATCTGAAAAATCAACAATTCTTCTTGTTGATGGTCCTGAACTGGTTTTATATAAGCCAGTTTCATCATAAGAAAACCCAAGGTTATTGATAACTTCCCTTGAACCCTCTATAGGATAAGGGCCTACGTTAAAAAATGATCGTAGTACAGCAATTTGCCCAATTGGGTGACTATGCTCTATAGTATGAACATTCTTCCACTCCCAACTTTCCCTATTTTTTCCAAAGTCATTTTCCAATGATTTTATTGCTTCGGTAAAGGATTTATTTACAATATCCTGCATGTTTTCTTTAACATCAGTAGTAGACACGTCATCCCACCAGACCGAACTTTCATTTCTCGATAATGGCGCGATAAGACGTTTCATAAAATGGGTACTTAAAAACTGAGTAAACAATTCTTCTCCTAATTCATCTTTAAATGTATTTTTTAAATAATAGTAAATCCAACGATTATAGACTGTCGCCTCTACCGATTGAAGATTGTAATTGCCATTCCACATTTTTAAACTATCTATAACTTTCAGCCCTGTTTCAGTCAACAAATTAATATCAATGAATTTGGCTAAATCTGCTATTATTGTTGGTTCTACAGATGATGTAACATCGGTAATCATTTCACTTGCAGATTCTTTATCCCAGTCATTTTTAGGCGCTAACAGATTTACAATTCTCTTTGCCCTATTCTCTGGTAAGTAATACCCTGGGTAAAGCATACCTGCAATAGAATCAGGTTGGTTATTCGCTGAATACACGTAATGATTTGACGGATTTATCGCCTGAGGATTTTCACTAAAGCTAAGCAGCTCTTTTTGTAATGGAAGTCCCTCTCCTACTTCATAAATCAATTTAGTGTTTATAGAATCTGGAATATTGTATAGTTGCGCAGTTGCAAACCAAGCTACATTGCCCTCAGCATCTCCATACATTATATTTAATCCTGGTGCATGAATATTCGGTAATGCCGTCTTAAATTCATTGAGATTATTAGCGTGGCTCAATCCGAATAATGCATCTATTACCTTATTATCCATTTGGGTGTAAATCCATGACATGGCTATTGGCCTATCTCCTTGTATTTGGTCTGCAATACCGTTCAAAATAGGTCCGTGTACAGATTTTTTATAGGTAAATTCTATATCTTTTGAATCTTTTACTTTAATGGTTTTATTTATAATCTCATAATCTACATACCCATTCGAAGAAAGGTATTGATCAGCATTATCTGGATTGTTCTGTTCGTAATAAAAATCAACATCATCATTCTCGAACATAGTAACACCATAAGCCAACTTTCTATTATGCCCCAACATAGGAAAGGGTATACCTGCTATATGATAGCCATATTTAGAATAGTTGGGGGTTTCTATATGAGCCTCGAACCAAACAGAAGGCTGAGCAAAACCAATATGCGGGTCATTAGCTAAAATGACTTTTCCGTTCTTTGTCTTTTCAGGAGCGATAACCCAACTATTACTACCCTCAAATAATGGAACATTCAATACACCTAATGCCTTGTTAACCGCCGTTGTAAGATTGTTCTGAATAGAATCGTTCTGAGTAGGGTTATAATTTTTAATCCATTCTGTAGTAACATTAGACCCAATATGTAAATCTTTCAAATAATCGGGACCTAATTTAGAATTTATAGTTGTTAAAAGCGGGTCTGTTTTATGTGCCATGGCGAAACTGAATGCCATATAACCTATAGTGTTATACACATCTTCTAAAACGAATTCTTCTTTTTCAATACCAGTTAGGTAAAATTCAATTGGTGTTGGTCCTTCAGCAATAAATTGGTTAATACCATCTAAATATGCTTTAGCCAAAACAACACCTTCATTTTCCTCATCAACATTGGCAACAGTAATTTTAGAGGCATCTGCAATACCTAATGAGAGAAAGAACTTATCGGTTCCTACTAAATCTTTACCAAAAACTTCAGATAAACCGCCACTTGCAATTCTTCGAAGTAGCTCCATTTGCCATAAACGGTCTTGTGCGTGAACGTAACCTAATACCCTAAAAGCATCTTTTTCGTTCGCTCCATATATATGCGGTATACCATAATTATCATAGTATACACTAACCTCTTTCTCAAGATGAACAAGTTCTTGCTCACCGGTATAATCTGGTTTTAATGTGTAAATAAAAATTCCAATTCCTATTACTAATAGGACGAGAATTGCCAATAGGATTTTTCCGATTCTTTTTAATGTTCTCATAATTTAACGGGGGAATTAAATCCTAAGTTATGATTAATTTTAACACCTAACACTTCGTAGTACTGCTTTTTATTGACGAGAAGTCAACATCTTACAGGACATGAACATTAATTATTATTTTTAAGACCCTCTAACAGCCAGTTTTTATAAGTAGGAATATCAGAATTTTGAATGGTTGTATTGAGCACTTTTAAGTCTGGAGATAATAACACATAAAAAGGTTGAGAGATAGAATTAAAGTTTACATCTTGAAACGTACCCCATTTTTGAGCAATGTTGCTAATCTCTTTTATACGACCACTATCAAATTGAAAATTAAACTGTTCAGATTCAGGAAGTTCTTCTCTATCATCTGTATATAATGAAATGAGCACGTAATTGTTCTTAATTATAGGAAACACGTCAGGATCACTCCAAACATTCTCCTCCATCTTTCTACAGTTAACACATGCCCAACCCGTAAAATCTAACAGAATAGGTTTGTTCACTTCTTTAGCATATGCCAAACCTTCTTCAAAATCTTGAAAGCAGTTAATTCCTAAAGGACACTCGCTCTCTTGTTCAAATACGCTGTAAAACTCTGGTGGTGGAAAACCACTCAATAATTTTAAGTGGGTTATTTTGGTAACACCCAGTATCAAGTAAACTGTAAATGCTAAACTTAAGAAAGCTGTTAATTTGCGACCGACAGCTAATTTCTTAATAGGCCCGTCATGCGGAAACTTATATAGACCAAATAAATAAAGTGTCATCGCTATTCCTAAAACAATCCATATTCCTAAAAATATTTCTCGTTTTAATATACCCCAATGGCCAACCATATCGGCATTCGACAAGAATTTTAATGCCAAGCCTATTTCTAAAAATCCGAGTACCACTTTTACCGTAGTCATCCATCCACCAGATCTTGGAAGTGAATTCAACCATGCTGGGAATAATGCAAAAAGAGCAAATGGTAAAGCTAAAGCAACTCCGAAGCCGGTCATACCCGCAGTAAGATTAGTTGCTACTTCACCTTCTGCCAATGTAGTACCACCTAACAACCCTCCTAAAATAGGTCCGGTGCATGAAAATGATACGATGGCCAAGGTAACTGCCATGAAGAAGATGCCAATAACTCCACCAACCTTAGAAGATGCTGCATCCATTTTATTTGCCCATGAATTTGGTAAGGTTAGTTCATAGTATCCAAAAAATGAAAAAGCAAAAAATAGAAATATGAAAAAGAATAAAAGATTCAACCAAACATTGGTTGCAATTGAATTTAGTATCTGCGAATCGACCGAATCAAACAAATGAAATGGTAGACTAAATAGAAAATAGATAAGCACTATAAAGAAACCATACAGCAATGCATTTATGATTCCTTTCGATTTCTTCTGGGAGTGTTTGGTAAAGAAAGACACCGTTAAAGGTATCATTGGGAACACACAAGGTGTCAATAAAGCAATTAGTCCGCCAAGAAAGCCTAAGCCAAAAATGACCCAAATATTTGTGCTTACGGCAATATTATCTTGACCTTGAGTAAGGAGTTCTTTATTCTTTAGGTCTAATTGTAATTGCTGCCCTAGGGCTAAACTTCTTTCGTCTACCGTTAATAGGGTCTCCTTAGCTTCTGAACCATCTAAAGTGAAAACGAAGGTTTTATCCATAGGTATACAAACATCTTTGCACACCTGATATTCTGAATAAACCTCTATTTGATTAATGCTAGAATCCAGAATTTTTATTCGCTGCGTAAATGTTCCATTTTCTTTGAAAAAGGTTTCCTCTACCTCAAAAATATCACTGTACTCAGTAAATGTTTCACTCTCGGTCGTACCTCCAATTAAAACATATTTTTCATTGGCCACTTTATATTTGAAAATAATAGGCAGCGCTCCAAATTCAGAAGTAAATTGAGAATACAAATGCCAACCCTCAAAAATTGATGCCTGCATTACCAATTCATACTCGGTTTCGGAAATTTTATTTACTTGCTGCTCCCAAACTACAGGGTTATCATCCGATTGGGCATATGAACCAAGTGGTAACACAACCATAAAAAGCAGTAAAGCAATAATTCTCATCATATCAATTCTATTTTTAAAATCTCTTCGGCACTATTTTCAACTCTAAATCGATGGTCTGCCCGCATACCTATAACCCATATAATTTGTTCATTAGAGCATAACAGCCAAATTTCATCTTTTGAAAGAACATCAACCTTTTCATCTTTAAAAAACTTTGAAAGTTTCTTTTTTCGATTTAAGCCCAATGGGTAAAAATAGTCGCCTTTTTTCCATTTCCTTATCACCAAAGGATAGTTTAACGTATTTTTTTGAACGAATATCTCATTATTTGAATTATTAAAACGTTCAGGTACTATCGAAAATTTTAGCGATAAGGGATGATTTAATTCAGTCAGATTTTCGTGTATTAAAAATTCCTTTTCTTCCGCTTCTTTCTTATCAATAGGCGACAACAACAATACGTCACGATTCTTCACCAAAACATGCGTTGAAGACACCAACTGTTTTCCGCTCAACCCGTCTAATAAAGCCTCAAGATTCTCTAATTCCTTAAATCCGTACTCATTAAAAAGTCCGTATAGATACGTTGAAAGCGGATTTAATTTTTTAAGCTTCGAAATTGAAATTTCAAACTTATTATCTATTTCAATAAAAAGCTCTTCTTTCAACTTTCCAAGACAAGCGGAGGCAATGGTTTCGGTCTGACTTAAATAATGAATCGTATTATTGAAATTATCAAAAAAAGTAGGGTGCAACTCGCTCAATTTTGGTATAATCTCTAACCGTATTTTGTTCCTTAAATACTTGGTATCAGTATTACTTGCGTCTTCTCGCCAATTTAGTTCGTGCTCTTCAGCATATAACTCTAACTCCTGCCTAGTATAAGGCAAAAGAGGTCTTCTTAAAATAGCTGTTTTAGCTGGTATTCCTATTAATCCGTCTATACCAGTTCCCCTAGAGAGGTTTATTAAAAAAGTCTCTACATTATCATTGGCATGGTGGGCAGTTAAAATATATGGAATATTATGCTGTACTAATAACTGTTCAAACCAAGTATAGCGAAGTTCACGTGCTGCCATTTGAACTGAAACTTTGTGCTCATTTACATAGTCAATAGTATCAAAATGGGTCACGTAGACTACTATACCTAACTTTTCTCCATATTCGCGAACAAAATTTTCATCTCCGATACTATCTTCACCTCGCAATCTAAAGTTGCAATGCGCTAAAGAAAATTGAAGTTGAGCCTGCTGGCACAAATTAGTAAGTACCATACTATCCAAACCTCCACTACAAGCAATAATGAAGTGATTATCTAGCAACTCTGGAAAAGAATCTTCAATATGTTTTTTAAACGCTTTTAACACGGCATAAAGGTAACTAAGTATCTATGATCATTACGAATATCCTCGAGTTTTATCCCTTAAATCATCTCCTAAGAATTAAGAAATTAATTTAACGAAAGAAGCCACTTTCTCAGCATGAATTTTGGCTAAATCCGAGTTAGTAATTCCTTTTTCTTTATCGAAATTTTCACCATACCTAGGCAGCGAAAAGCTTTCTACAACATCACCCTTAAACCGAGTCAACATTTTTTCTGCAACCTCTAAAGCACCAATAGCACCACGACCTCCATTTGAAGTTGCCATTAACAAAATCTTCTTATCAACTAAAAACTGAGCATCTAACCTAGAAAGCCAATCTATTACATTTTTAAAATAAGCAGAAGGATAGCTATTATGTTCATTTACAGAAATTATTAAAGCTTTAGCATTGCTAATTTCATTTTTAAATTCAACAAGTGAATTTGAGAATCCGTTTTCCTTCTCAACATCTTGACTATACATAGGAAATGGGCAATTTGCCATATCACGCAACCGTACTTCATGACCATTTATTAAAGATGAAGTAAACTTCACCAATTCATAATTGATAGAAACTGAAGAATTACTACCTGCAAATGCTAAAACATACCCCATGAACCTGATTTTTGAATGTTTGCGAATTTAATTCAATTAGAATAAACCTTAACTTATTTTATCTAATTTTGCAGCCGTAAACATCCAAACATACTGTTTCATAAGTATATAGGATATAATTACTATAATGAGCAACTCTAAGTCAAGATTGTTTTTTTTAGATGCCATAAGAGCTTGGGCCATCTTAATGATGTTACAAGGTCATTTTATTGATGGATTACTAGATAATGCCTTTCGAGATAATTCTAATTTTCTGTTTAACACATGGAAATATTTTAGAGGAATTACAGCTCCTGTATTCTTTACAGTATCTGGGTTCATCTTTACTTTTCTATTGATTAAATCTCCACAAACTGGTTGGGACAACCCTCGTGTAAAAAAGGGTCTTAAAAGAGGATTTGAACTTTTAGCCATAGGATACCTTTTAAGAATGAACCTCTTCGGTATTTTCAAAGGGGAGGTTTACGACTCTTTCTACCTTATAGACGTATTACACTGTATAGGACTTTCATTATTGTTTATCACCGGTTTTTACCTACTCACCTTCACCAAACAAAAATGGATTTTCCCTATTATATTGATATCCACAACGTTTTTATTATTCTTATTCGAACCTACTTATAAGGCATCTAGTTTTGAATATTTACCTCAGTTTATCGCGAATTACCTCTCAAAGTCTAACGGGTCTGTATTTACGATAATACCATGGTTGGGCTATGCTACTATGGGTAGCTTCATGTCTGTTATATTCTCTAAATATCAAGACAATAAAAATTTATACACCTACATCGTTCCTATTTATATACTAACCGGATTGGTTTTAATCCTTTTTTCTTCAGACTTTTTCTATTCCATTTATGAAGCAACAGGAATACAATTATTCCAATCAATTTTCAATAACAACTATTTATTCATTCGTTTAGGTGATGTTCTTATCGTTTTTTCAATATTTATTATTCTACGTAAATATTTAATGAATAGCACTTGGTTGAAAATAGGACAAAGCACTTTATCGATATACATTATTCATTTTATTATTCTTTACGGAAGTTTTACTGGTATTGGGCTATATCGCTTTTTCCACCATTCTTTAAATCCTTGGGTAGCAATATTGGGAGCAATACTATTTATGATCGCAAGCACCTTCATAGCTTTAAAATATGAAAATCATAAAGCGGAAATTAAATCTGGTTTGTTTTCATTTTTATCTACTACAAGAATATATTTAGAACAAGCTGCACTTATCGCTTTTGAAATCGTAAGAACGCTAACCGAAAAAATACTTCGCGCTTTAGGCTTAATAAAAAATTAATTAAGGCTCTATCTAGTGAACACCTAAGAAGAGTTAATAAAACAAAAAAGCAGCCAAAAGGCTGCTTTTAAAATATATATTATCTACACTTTTAGATATGCAAAGCACGATCACCAGTTGCTGCTAATGCTGCTTCTTTAACTGCTTCGGCATATGTTGGGTGAGCATGGCTCATTCGAGAAATATCTTCAGCTGATGCTCTAAATTCCATTGCAGTTACAGCCTCAGTAATTAAATCTGCACAGCGAGCGCCAATCATATGCACCCCTAATACTTCATCAGTCTTCTTATCTGCTAATATCTTAACGAAACCATCTGTATCCATACTTGCTCTTGCACGCCCTAATGCACGCATAGGAAACTGCCCTACTTTGTAATCAACACCGGCCTCTTTAAGCTCCTCTTCTGTTTTACCAACAGCAGCAACTTCTGGCCAAGTATACACAACACCAGGTATTAAGTTGTAATCGATATGTGGTTTTTGACCCGCAATTAGCTCGGCCACCAAAGTACCTTCTTCTTCTGCCTTATGAGCTAACATAGCACCTTTTATAACATCACCTATTGCATAGATATTATCAACGTTAGTTTTTAACTGTTCATCAACTATCACTTTTCCTCTATCGTCTAATTTTACACCAGCTGCATCAGCATTCAATCCTTCTGTATAAGGTTTTCTACCTACCGCAACCAAACAATAGTCACCTTCAAAGATAACTTCTTGTCCTTTTTTATCATCAGCTTTTACAATGACTTTATCGCCTTTTCGTTCTACTGATTTCACTTTGTGAGATAAAGCAAATTTTACTTTTTGCTTTTTCATCACCTTGGTCAATTCTTTTGAAAGGGCAGCATCCATACCAGGAATAATACGATCCATGAATTCAACCACAGTTACATCCGAACCAAGTCTTTTGTAAACTTGGCCTAATTCTAAACCAATAACACCTCCACCAATAACAATCATATGTTTTGGCACTTCTTTAAGCTCTAAAGCTTCAGTAGATGTAATTATACGCTCCTTATCAATCTTAATAAATGGTAAGGTAGATGGTTTAGACCCTGTAGCAATTATTATATTTTTTGCCTCTATTTCTTCTGTTTTACCGTCGTTCTTTTTAATACTAACATGCGTAGCATCTTTAAAGCTTCCAAGTCCTTCAAAAACAGTAATCTTATTTTTATCCATTAAGAATTGAATGCCCTTGGTAGTTTGATCAACTACGCTTTGCTTACGACCAATCATCTTTTCCAAATTCACCTTTATCTCTCCAGGAATTTCAATTCCGTGTTCTTCAAAATGATTAATGGCATCTTCATAATGATGAGAAGAATCTAACATTGCCTTAGAAGGTATACACCCTACATTTAAACAGGTTCCACCTAAAGTAGAATATTTTTCAATTATTGCTGTTTTCATTCCTAGTTGTGCACAACGTATTGCTGCTACGTATCCTCCAGGTCCTGAGCCTATAATGGCTACATCATATTGATCCATAAAATATTTGTTTTCTAATGTGATACAAAATTAATACTATTTTTAGTTTTAAAGCGGTATAGCGGTAGAATGCTTGACCTCTTTTATCGTAAAAGAACTTTGTGTACTACCAATATGATTCATGGCAGTTAGTTTGTTGACCATAAAATTTCTATAGGCATCCATATCTTGAACATGAATTTTTAATAGGTAATCATAATCTCCACTAAGATGATGACATTCTACAACCTCTTGCAATCGTAATACTTGAGCTTCGAACTGTTCAATATTATCTTTTACATGCTGCACAAGTTTCACATGGCAAAATACGGTAAAGTTCCTATCAACTATTGCCTTATCTACTAAGGCTACATAGTCTCTAATAGCTCCTGTTCTTTCTAACCTTTTTATACGCTCATAAATAGCCGTGGTAGACAAGCCAAGCTTTAAGGCATATTCCTTTGTGGTTTTTTTACTATCTGCCTGTAAAAGTTCAAGTAAATTGATATCTGTTTCGTCAAGTTTCATAGTGATTATGATTCTAAATAGTTCATCAAATTTAATCATTAATAGAAAATAATTCTATTTAATTTAAAATATTAGTTTAAAAAACTGAATAATGAAGTTTACATTGACAATCTCTCTATCAAAGGCTAGATTTACTTAAAATTACAACCCATGAGCCAAAAGACTAGCAACGATTTACAAGACTTACAATATTTCGGGGAATATGGCGGTGTTAATCCATCCATATCAGATTCCTCTACCTATACATTTATATCGGCAAAAACCATGTTCGATACTTTTGAGGGGAATACAGAAGGTTGTTATTTATACAGTAGACATTCTTCACCTTCCAATTTATATTTAGGCGAAGCTCTAGCTGCATTAGAAGGTACTGAAAGCGCAAACGTCACTGCTAGTGGCATGGGTGCTATTACTGCCGTTATACTTCAACTTTGTAACGCAGGTGACCATATTATTAGCAGTAGAACTATTTATGGAGGCACCTATGCCTTTATGAAGAATTTCTTAATCAAATTCGGAATAAAGACAACCTTCTTAGATATCACAGATCTTGATGCAGTAGCGAAAGCCATTACTTCAAAGACGAAAATGATCTATTGTGAAAGTGTTAGCAACCCGTTATTAGAGGTAGCAGATATTTCTGCACTCTCACGCATTGCAAAGAACAATGAACTTCCTTTGGTAGTTGATAATACATTTTCACCCCTTTCTGTTACCCCTACTAAATTAGGAGCTGATATTGTTATTCATAGTCTTACCAAATTTATAAACGGAACTAGCGATTGTGTTGCAGGTGTAGTTTGCGGTACATCAGAATTTTGCCTTAGCCTTAAAGATGTTAATAATGGTGCAGGTATGTTGTTGGGTAGTACTTTAGATAGTTTGCGTGCAGCTTCTATTTTGAAAAATATGCGAACTCTTCACATACGCATGAAAAAACATAGTGAAAATGCAATGTTCTTAGCGGAGAATTTTGAAAAGGATGGTTTACGAGTAGTTTACCCAGGACTTCCCTCCCATCCTGGTCATTTGATTATGGAAGATCAAATGAATCCTGAATATGGATATGGTGGATTGGTTACCATGGATGTTGGGACATTAGAGAATGCTAATGCGCTAATGGAATTAATGCAGGAAAGAAAATTGGGATACTTGGCAGTTAGCCTTGGTTTCTACAAAACTCTTTTCAGTGCACCAGGAAGCTCTACTTCTTCTGAAATCCCTTTAGAAGAGCAAAAAGAAATGGGCCTAGGAAACGGACTAATTCGTTTTTCAATTGGGTTAGATGATGATATTAAAAGAACTTACTCTCTAATGAAACAATGCCTATTAGACCTTAAAATACTGAATATCATTAGCGTAAATTCATAATATTCAAATTTAGATACGGCTTGCACATCCGTAGCATAAATCGTAATATTACGTATTAACCAAACGCATTTTAAATGTCAAACCAAAATTCTAATGAGCATAGGGAAAACGAACATATCGTAGCCAACAAAGAACTTAATCTGCTAGAAGCCCTCATTCCCGTTGTGCTTTTGATGGTAATGCTAGCTTATAACATATTCTTTGCGGATGGAGAATGGTTTGGTGAATACTCAAATCAGATTATATTACTTATTGGAGGTGTTTTTGCTGCTATCGTTGGTTTTTTCAACAAGACGACATTCGAAACCATGGTTAGGGAAATTTATGAGAACCTAAAAAGTGTTTTTGTACCTATTATGATATTGTTTTTGGTTGGCGCATTAGCGGGCACTTGGTTAGTAAGCGGAATTATTCCAGCTATGGTTTATTACGGACTAAAAGTGTTGAGTCCATCAATATTTCTTCCTGCATCAATTGTAATTGCCGCTATCATTTCTATTGCTACTGGTAGCTCATGGACAACTTCGGCGACCGTAGGTATCGCTCTGGTAGGTATAGGAACAGCATTGGGCATACCTACAGGCATGATTGCAGGTGCGGTAATTTCAGGAGCATATTTCGGAGATAAAATGTCTCCTTTAAGTGACACCACGAATTTAGCACCCGCTATGGCAGGAACAGACTTGTTCACACATATTAAGTATATGTTCTATACAACAGGCCCTACCATATTAATAACTATTATTGCCTTTTCTATAATCAGTTTAAATATTGACACTACGGGTAATGCAGATGTAACAGGATTACTAAAAACAATTGCGCATACATTTAATATAACACCATATTTATTTATAGTACCAGTAGCTGTTATAGTGCTGATCTTATTGAAAACCAAGCCCCTAATAGCACTGGGCACAGGAGTTCTTTTGGCAGCCGTTTTTTCTTTTATTTTTCAACCTGAAATTTTATCAAGTCTTTCAGATTCTAAATTTATCGCCCTTATAAATTCTATGCTGACTGACACCGCTATAGTAACTGAAAACGAAAAATTGAATGAGCTTTTTAGTTCAGGAGGAATGAATGGAATGCTTTGGACCATTTATCTTATCTGCTGCGCCATGGTTTTTGGAGGCATTATGGATGGCATTGGCGCACTCGCAAGAATTACACAATCATTACTAGCCGTTGCAAAAAGTGTATTCGGACTTTTTACAAGCACAGTTCTTAGTTGTATCGGTTTAAATGTAATAGCCAGTGATCAATACTTGGCAATAGTAATTCCTGGAAAAATGTTTAAAAAAGCATATCAAGATAGAGGGTTAGCTCCTGAAAACTTAAGTAGAACTTTGGAAGATTCTGGTACTGTTACTTCTGTACTAATACCTTGGAACACTTGTGGAGCATATCAATCTGGAGTACTAGGCGTAAGTGTCTCAGAATATTTCGCATACGCCATATTCAATTGGCTGAGTCCTATTATGACATTACTATTTGCAGCCTTCAATATTAAAATAAGGCAATTGGTTAGCAAAGATGGGTAATTATTGATTTTTTTAATTAAAACTCTACTTATTATATTCTATTAATCTTACAATTATGTAGTCAAATTACTTGGTCTTTAATAGGTTTAAAAACCAGGTGTAGACTCATGCATATGACCTTTTAAAAGAGCAAATTAATGAGATTACCCCATAATTAAGCTACTAACCGAGTTCATAGAAGAAAAAGACAGCGATTACATTTTAGAGACCATTGTGACTTTAGAAACGTTGACCGAGTTACCTTCTTTAAAAGATGAAGAACTCAACGTAATCGGAGAACTGATTTCAAATATGTACGGAGCATTAGATGTAGCAAGTAGCATACAACAAGGCACACCTAAAAAAGAAGCTTTAAACCAGTTCATGCTACGCGTGATGGGCTCTATAGACAAGTAAATTATTCTGTACAACAAAAAAAGTCCTTTCGATATGAAAGGACTTTTTTATTCATTTAAGCCCACGTTTCATCTTAATATTTTATAATTTCACGCTTTCAATCATATAAACACTAAGGTTATGGCTTCGGTTACATTAAAAGGAAATGCAATACATACTTTAGGTTCTTTACCAGCAACTGGCGGAAAAGCACCTGAATTTCAACTAACTAAAAATGACTTATCTACTGTAAAACTTTCAGATTATGAAGGCTCAAGAGTGGTTTTAAATATATTTCCCAGTGTCGATACCGGTACATGTGCACAATCAGTTAGACAATTTAATAAAGAGGCTGCTGAATTAAATAACACCATCGTACTTTGTGTATCTAAAGACCTTCCTTTTGCGCAAGCTAGATTTTGTGGAGCAGAAGGTATCGAAAACGTTGAAATGCTTTCTGATTTTAGAGATGGTAATTTTGGAAAATCGTACCATGTTGATTTTTCTGATGGACCCTTAGCTCCTTTACATTCAAGAGCTGTAGTGGTTGTTGATGAAAAAGGAAACGTATTATACACCGAACAAGTAGCTGAAATTACTGAAGAGCCAAATTACAAAGCTGCTCTAGAAGCGTTAATGAACTAATAACAAACGACACTCATGCCCAAAGAATCTTTTTTGGTCAATCGTATTAAAAGTGTTGGTTTCGCCTTAAAAGGTGCCTTCTTGCTGATACGTACCGAAGCAAGCATAAAAATTCAAGTTTTTATTGCGATAGTTATGACTGCTGCAGGTTTTTATTTTGAGATATCCAATACAGAATGGATATCTCAAATATTCGCCATAGCATTGGTACTCGGTATTGAAGGGATGAATACGGCTGTTGAAAAAATATCTGATTTCGTACAACCAGAATTCGATGTAAAAATTGGTTTCATTAAGGATATTTCTGCTGGGGCGGTAATGCTGGTTTCAATAGCAGCAGCTATTATTGGTTTAATCATATACTTGCCCAAAATTTTATAGGTAGCATCATTGTTTCCTATAGCTCATCGTAAATTTGTAATTTAGCACCAGAATTAATTTTTAATGGCAAAGAAGGCAACTAAATCAAAGCCAAAACCTACTAAAAAAGGATCAACGTTTAAATTATCCAAACAGAATAAAATTATTTTGGGTAGTTTGCTGATGCTTTTTAGTATCGCATTGTTCTTTTCATTTATATCGTTTTATTTTAATTGGCAAGATGATCAAAGTCTTCTTTCTGAATTCAAGGATCGTAATGAGCTAGCCAAAAATTTATTGAACAAATTCGGTGCAAGCATAAGCCACTTTTTCATGTACAAGGGCTTTGGTATAGCTTCACTTATACTCCCTTTTTTAATTTGCATCACAGGAATATATTTGTTTTTAGGACTTCCCTTAAAAGCTTTATTTAAAAAATGGTTTTGGGGCTTACTTTTCGTTATATGGATTTCTGTTGCCTTAGGTTTCTTTGCAACAAGTAGTCCGTTATTAGGCGGATTAGTAGGTTTTGAAATGAATGATTTTTTACAAGATTATGCCGGCAAAATAGGTGTACTATTGTTATTGGTTTTCGGTCTTATTTTCATTTTTGTACGATTGTTTGAAATTACTCCTGAAGAAATTTCTTCCTTTTTTAAATCAAGAAAAGAGGCAATTTCAACAGAATTTAAAGCCAGTAAAGAAAGAAAGGCAGCCAAGGCTGACGAGACATTTAGCACCTCTTTAGACGAAGACCTACCGGTAATCTTAGACACATACACCCACAAAACAGAGATTCCGCATTTAGAAAAAGAAGACGACCTTAAAAGTTTTGAAATAACTACTCCAGAACCAGAGGAAACTATTGCTATGGAAGTTGAGCAAGTAATTGAGGAACCTGAAGAAATTGACATCCTAGCTAATAAATTGGTAGATGATTTCGGAGAGTTCGACCCTACTTTAGAATTGGGTAGCTATAAATTTCCTACTATAGAGCTATTAGACCAACATGGAGTTACCGGTGGTATTACTATAAATCAAGAAGAGTTAGAGGAAAACAAGAATAAGATTGTTGAGACCCTAAAAAATTATAAAATAGGAATCGCCCAAATAAAAGCTACTATTGGACCTACCGTTACCTTGTATGAGATTGTACCTGAGGCGGGCGTAAGAATATCTAAAATTAAAAACCTAGAAGATGATATTGCTTTGTCATTAGCGGCATTAGGTATTCGTATTATCGCGCCAATTCCTGGTAAAGGTACTATAGGCATAGAAGTACCTAACAAAAACGCAACTATTGTTTCTATGCGTTCGGTAATTGCATCGAGTAAATTTCAGAAGGCAGAAATGGAATTACCAATAGCTTTTGGTAAAACAATTAGCAATGAAACCTTTGTTGTCGATTTAGCCAAAATGCCCCACCTTTTAATGGCAGGCGCAACAGGCCAAGGTAAATCTGTAGGTTTAAATGCCGTATTAACTTCCTTATTATATAAAAAGCATCCTGCAGAAGTTAAATTTATATTGGTAGATCCAAAGAAAGTTGAATTAACGCTTTATAATAAGATTGAACGCCATTTCTTGGCTAAACTTCCTGATTCCGCAGAAGCTATCATAACTGATAATACAAAGGTGATTCATACCCTTAATTCACTTTGTATTGAAATGGATAACCGATATGAACTTTTGAAATTAGCGATGGTTCGTAATTTAAAGGAATACAATACAAAATTCAAGGCTCGTAAATTGAATCCGAATGACGGGCATAAGTTTTTACCATACATTGTACTGGTAATTGATGAGTTTGCCGATTTAATTATGACTGCCGGTAAAGAAGTGGAAACACCAGTAGCAAGACTTGCACAATTGGCTAGAGCCATTGGTATTCACTTAATAATTGCAACACAACGACCATCCGTTAACGTTATTACGGGTATAATTAAAGCCAACTTCCCTGCGAGATTAGCTTTTCGAGTTACCTCTAAAATAGATTCTAGAACAATATTAGACACTTCTGGCGCAGATCAGTTAATTGGTCGTGGTGATATGTTGTTCACCCAAGGTAATGATGTTACCAGAATTCAATGCGCATTTGTTGACACACCTGAAGTTGCAAAAATCGTTGAATATATTGGTAGTCAGCGTGCATACCCAGATGCCTATGAACTTCCTGAATATAGCGGTGAAGATTCTGGCACGAGTGTTGATTATAATGTTTCAGATAGGGACCAAAAGTTCCGTGAAGCTGCTGAAGTAATTGTAATTGCACAACAAGGTTCAGCATCTTTAATTCAAAGAAAACTAAAATTAGGGTACAATCGCGCTGGTAGAATAATCGATCAATTGGAAGCTGCAGGAATTGTAGGCCCTTTTGAAGGCAGTAAAGCAAGGCAAGTTTATATATCAGACATGGTAGCCCTTCAACAATTATTGGATAATGAATAATATTAAAAAAGAGATGAAGAAAATTATTATTGTATTAACGATTATGCTTACCGCAACCTTTGCTAATGCTCAAGGTGCAGATAAGGCTAAAGCTTTATTAGATCAAGTCTATACTAAAGTTCAGAGTTACAATAACATCTATGTTGATTTCAAGTTTGATTTAAAGAACGTTGAAGCAGGTATTAACCAAGAGACTAGAGGTGATGTTACACTTGAAGGCAACAAATACATTTTCAATTACTTAGGTTCTCAACAATTGTATGACGGTAAGAAGGTGTATACTATTGTACCAGAAAACGAAGAAGTCACCATCGAAGATAAGTCTGATGATGAAAATGCAATGACACCTTCAAAAATGTTGACTTTTTACAAAGAAGGTCATAATTATGCCTGGGATATCTTACAAGATATACAAGGAAGGAAAATTCAATATGTGAAATTGACACCTATAGATTCTGACACCGAAATAAAATCGAGATTACTGGGTATAGATATGGGCACAATGCATATTTATAAATTAATTGAAACAGGAAAGAACGGAACAAAGACTACAATCACTGTTAATTCTTTTAAAACAGACGAAGTTTTATCCAAAACCTTATTTACTTTTGATGAAGCTAAATATAAGGATGAAGGCTATTTCATTCTAAGAAATTAGAACTATTGAGAATACTAGACCGATATATCCTATCAAGGTTCGTCTTTAATTTTGTCAGTTCGTTTGTAATATTGATGTTCATCTTCATATTCCAAACGATTTGGCTTTTTATTGATGACCTAGCGGGCAAAGGTCTAGACATTGTAATTATAGGCAAATTCCTATTTTACCTATTACCTGATCTCACCGAAAAAGTACTTCCTTTAACCGTACTATTATCCTCTATTTTAACTTTTGGTTCAATTGCAGAGAACTATGAGTTTGCTGCCATGAAAGCCTCAGGTATATCATTACAGCGTTCTATGTTAAGCCTTATTGTTTTTGTAACCATATTAGGTGCTGTAACCTTCTTTTTTGCCAATAATGTAATTCCATTGTCGCAACGTAAAATCTATAACCTTCGTAGAAATATTGCTAAAGTAAAACCTGCAGCTGTAGTATCAGAAGGTGTATTTAGCGATTTTGAGGGAATGAATATTAAAGTTGATGAGAAGTATGGTGATAATGATCGTTTCTTAAAAAACGTTATCATACATGAAAAATCTAAGTCAAACCTTAACATTACTGTAATAAAAGCGAAGACTGGCGAATTGATTAGTAGTGAAGAATCTGATTTCATTCAACTTGTATTACGAGATGGTCATTATTATAATGATGTGGAAACAAAAAGCAATGACAGCAAAATGAAATTTCCTTTTGCACAAGCTGATTTCGAAACCTATACCATGAATATCGAAATTCCGGATATTAATAATGATGAGTTAGAAGAAGAGCGAGATATCAGTACAGATAAGATGAAAAATATCTCACGTCTTACTAAAGATATTGATTCTTTACGCGGAGATAATTATAAAATTGTACGTGCATTTTCAAAAAACATTGAAAGCAGAAGCGGCGTATTTGTTCCTTTAATTACAAAGAATACTGATTCTACCAAAGCTGACATGGTAACAAAAAAGGATTCAATCTCAATCAAAAAAGCAATTATAGCAAAGGCGAATAATGCTTTACAAGATTCCATAAAAGAGAATTTTCTTATTCTTTTCCCTGAGTGGCAACAGATACAAATATTAACTACAGCTAAAAATGGTATTAGTAGTATTCTTGGCACTGTAAGCGGTAAAAAAGAGGAAATGCAAAAAAGATATAAAATCTACAACATGCATATTCTATCGCTTCATAATAAATATGCTTTGGCTTTTTCGTGTATTATTCTATTTTTCGTAGGTGCCCCGCTTGGTGCTATCATTAGAAAAGGTGGATTGGGTCTACCTATGGTCATTGCGATAGTACTTTTTCTAATCTATTATTTCATAGGAGTATTTGCGAGTAATTATGCTAAAGAAGGTAATATTCACCCAATGTTAGGTGCTTGGCTTTCCACATTGATTATGCTACCGTTAGGTGTTTTTCTAACTAAAAGAGCAACCGAGGACAAGGGAATGGTGAATTTTGGATTTATTTCAGATTTCTTCCAAAAAATATTTAAGAAAAAAGATAAAAGCTGATTGTTTAAAAATGACTAATCTTAAAAAAATACAATTGAACACTATCGAAGAAGCGATTGAAGACATTCGTTTAGGTAAAGTAATCATTGTTGTTGATGATGAAAATCGTGAGAACGAAGGTGATTTTTTAGCCGCTGCTGAATTAGCAACGCCTGAGACTATTAACTTCATGGCCACTCACGGTAAGGGCCTTATTTGCGCTCCTTTAACGGAAGGTCGTTGTAAAGATTTAGGATTACACATGATGGTAAATACCAACACTGACCCTTTTGAAACAGCTTTTACAGTTTCTGTAGATTTAAGAGGTAACGGTGTAACAACAGGTATATCAGCATCCGATAGATCTAAAACAGTTTTTGCCTTAACAGATGCAAATACTAAACCTCATGATTTAGTGAGACCTGGGCATGTATTTCCATTGGTTGCCAAAGAAGGTGGTGTATTACGCAGAACAGGACATACAGAAGCTGCGATTGATTTTGCAAGACTAGCTGGCTTAAAACCTGCAGGGTTTATTGTAGAAATAATGAACGAGGATGGAAGTATGGCGAGACTTCCTGAATTAGTAAAAGTGGCTAAAAAATTTGATTTAAAAATTGTTTCAATTGAAGATCTTGTCGCCTATAGAATGGAGCATGATAGTTTAATCAAGAAAGAAACTGATTTTGACATTGTTACAAGATTCGGAGACTTTAGGTTACGAGCATACAAACAAACTACTAATAATCATGTGCATCTTGCTCTTACCAAAGGTACATGGTCTTCTGAAGATAAAATTTTAACGCGTATTAACTCTACGCTAATCAATAATGATATCTTAGGAACCTTAACACATAACCCTGATGAGAAATTAGAGGATATGTTTAAAAAAATAAATCAAGAAGGTAAAGGTGCCATTGTTTTTATAAATCAAGATTCTGAATCACTTAATCTGCTTTCAAGATTAAAAGAACTTAAAGAGCTACAAAAACAAGGCATCACTAAAGCTCCTAAAATAGAAATGGATAGCCGTGACTTCGGTATAGGAGCCCAAATATTACATGATTTAGGTATTCACAAAATGAAACTAATGACCAATAGTACCCAGGCAAAACGTGTGGGAATTGTAGGTTATGGATTAGAAATTGTAGAATATGTTGCCTATTAAAATTCTAAGCGAATTTAGCTAAAACCTCTTTCATTTTAATAGCACGTTCAACAACCTGTTCATCCGTCCAACTTAGTTTTATTAGACATGAAATAGTTCTACCTACCCAAGCATCAGATTTTGAGAAGTCTGATTTAGAATAATCTGGCAATTGATTGATAACCTCTTGTGGAAGTTTTCCCAAAGATTTTTTATGGGTTAAATGTTCCCATTTTTTATAATAGTGCCAATTATTATCAAACCAATAAAAACAAGCATCTATACCAGCATCACCCAAAGCAGTGTGGGCTTTCTTAGCTAATTCTTCTATTGGCAAAAAGAATGATAGGAATGAGTAATTTTCAACTCCACCAGTAGGCACTCTTCTAAAAGTAACATTAGAAAGTGAATCAATTGTATTTCTTAATGTGGAGTAATGTTTTTTCTGGATAGCTACAAAATCATCTAAACGTTCAATTTGAGCACAACCGACCGCTGCATTCAATTCAGAAATTCTAAAATTATATCCCAAAAACGGATGAGTTTCCGTTCCCCTATTGTTACCAACATGATCGTGACCATGATCAGAATAATGATCTGCATTTATCTTAAACTTCTCATTGTTCGTAATAATGGCTCCACCTTCGCCACAGGTAATGGTTTTTACATAATCAAAAGAAAAACATCCTAAATCACCATAACTACCTAAAGGCTTTCCGTCAAAACTACCTCCAATTGCTTGGCATGCATCTTCTAACAAGAACAATTTATGTTTATCGCATATATGTTTCAACGCTTTAAGGTCTGCCATAGAGCCACACATATGAACAGGCATAACAACTTTTGTTTTACTAGTAATTGCATGTTCAACTGCAGAAGGGTCTAGTGTTAATGTATCATCTATGTCAACTAAAATTGGCACAGCACCAATTGCTAAAATAGATTCAAAACTTGCTACGAACGTAAATGTTGGCATAATAACTTCATCACCTGCCCCTACTCCTGCACTTGCCAATGCCACTGTTAGCGCAGCAGTACCGCTACTTACCACTTGTGCATGCTTAGCCTTCATTCTCTTTGCTAACGCCTTTTCAAGCTCTAAAGCCTTCCAATGGTTATTTCGCATACCATCAAAACCATAACGCATAAGCACACCAGAATCTAATACATCTTGCACTTGATTTTTTTCACTTTCACCAAATAATTCAAATCCTGGCATTCTTTCTTGTTTTAATAGTTATACAAATCTTGTTTAAATTATCGGTAAAACCAAAGTTTTATGGCGAGTATCGACACCATAACAATGAGAAATTTTTTCACAAAACCATCTCCCTTTTTCACTGAAACTCTACTAGCAAACCAAGCACCAGTTCCATTACCTATGGCAAGTATTAATCCAATTTTCCAATTCACTTGGTCATTCCAAGCAAAAACTACTAAAGCAGATACCATATACATAAATACGACGGCTACTTTAGTCGCATTAGAACGTACCAAAGTCATCTTATTAATATAATGAAGAAATAGAATTATAATAAACCCTATACCCGCATTTATAAAACCTCCATAAATTCCAAAAAAGAAAAATGCAATAATACCTAACCACAAATATTTACCTGTAAGTCGCTCTTGAACCTCGTTGATACTAATTTTTGGGCCAAATGCTACAATAAGCACCACACAAATCATGACAACTGCTAATATTCGATTAAATAGAGGGCCATTAATATCAACTGCTAAATTGGCACCAATTATAGAACCAATAAAAGCAGAGCAACCCAAGTATAAATTAAATGGAAAGGTTGAAACTCCTTTACTTTTAAATCCAGCAGTTGCTATAGCAGTTTGAAATATGACAGCTACCCTATTTGTACCATTTGCTAAGGTTGATGGTAATCCAAGAAAAATTAGAATAGGTAGTGAAAGTAGAGAACCGCCACCTGCAACTGTATTAATAAAACCAACGATAAAACCGACGACAATTAATAAAGGATAGGCATACCATTCTTCCATAGAACAAAGGTAAACCGAATTTCATTATTGAAATATTACAAAATTAAGATTAGTAAAGATCCGTAGATTAAAAATCAACTTTTAATAATTCTACTTAAGCCCTTGATATCCAAAAGATTTTATTTGCTTAAAAGCCTCTTCAACTGTTTTCACAGGTAACTTACAGGTGTTATTTTGGCATACATAAATGAATGTGTCAGCGGTATCATAGCGATCTTTAAAAAGCGATATATCACTAGAAACTGTACTACCTACAAGCAACGTGTTCGCTAAATAAGTGGTATTTATTTGATTGATATAATCTTTAGCATTACTACCAACTACAGCTATTTCATAAAAAGGGTATACTTGTTGCAAAAATAATGAGCCCCATGTACCATAGCTTAAAGCGTAATTTTCAAAATCACTCACCAGTAACGAACCCATCTTTTCGGCTTTCTTTAAATATTCTGTATTATATTCCAAATGACCAATTCTGAAAAGATTCTGCGCCATAATTGCATTAGCAGATGGCACTACTCCATCAGATGTGTTAATTATTCTTGGCACCAAATCACTCGATACGTTGTAGTAAAACAAATCTGACTCACTTTTAAATTTATCAATAGAAGTGTTCATTAATTTTTTCGAAATCTTTAGATATGAAAGGTCTAAGGTTACCTCATACAATGCAAATGCACTTTTAGCTAGAAAAGCATAATCTTCTAAAAACACTTCTTTCTGCTTACTATCGGTAGTAAATGAATGAACCAATACATCATTATTATGGTTATTGGCTTTTATATATTCAAAGATTGATTTTGCCTCAGTTAAGTATTTTTCATCACCAAAGGCCTTATACGCCTCCAATAAACCATCAACTAAAAGTGCATTCCAAGAAGTAATAATCTTGTAATCTTTAGAAGGTTTAGTCCTTTTTTGCCGAGCCTTATATAGAATGCTTTTCCATTGTTTTATTTTATTCTGTAAGTCATTTAAAGCTAAGTTAGACTCTTTTGAAAAATCGGCCTTAGATATAGTATTATTCAATACAAAATTTTCATTTTCCCATACCTCATTATCTTGAATACCATAAAATTTTGAAAATAGTTCGAAATCGTCACCTAACAGCCCTTGTATTTCCTCCTGTTTCCAAACATAATAAACTCCCTCTTCACCATTAGTATCCGCATCCATTGCACTAAAATATCCTCCAGTTTCATTTCGCATTTCAGTTTTCAAAAACTTAAAAGTTTCGTTAACCACATCAGCATACTCTTCATTACCAGTTAGCTTAAATGCCTTTGATAATAAATTAATCATTTGAGCATTATCATACAGCATTTTTTCAAAATGAGGTACTTTCCATTTATCATCAGTGCTGTATCGAAAGAATCCGCCGTCTACATGATCGTAAATCCCTCCATGTGAAACTTTATCTAAGGTGTTTAAAACATGATTTTTGGCATCGACATCTTGTTGCAAAACAGCATAGTCTAACAACATATTCAAATTCGTTGGCAAAATAAATTTTTGCGGCCCTTTATTACCTCCCCATTCTATATCCCACAATAAAGACCACTCCTTAATACCACTTATAACTTTATCCGTTGTAACTGCATTGGCCATTTGTTTTGCAGGTTGTTCGTATACTTCTTGCACTCCATTAGCCAGCATTGAAGCGTATTCTCTTATTTTTTCTGGGTTCTTCACAAATTCTTCGCTGAATTTGTTAAGAATTGATTTCCATTCATCTTTTTCATGATATGTACCTAAATAAATAGGACTTCCATCGGGAAGTATTATAGCGTTCATAGGCCAACCACCAGTACTATTCACCAATTGCAATGCAGTTTGATACACCATATCTAAATCTGGTCGCTCTTCCCTATCCACCTTTATGCTGATAAACTTCTCATTCATCAATTTGGCCACTTCTAAATCCTCAAAAGATTCCTCTTCCATTACATGGCACCAATGACAAGTAGAATACCCAACACTTAAAACAACCAATCGACTTTCTTTTTTCGCTAACTCTAAAGCGCTTTCTGACCATGGTTTCCAATCAACAGGGTTGTGTGCATGTTGTAGTAGGTAAGGACTGGTTTCATGGATAAGTTCATTAGTAAATTCAAAATCATTAGACTCAAATTTTTCTTGTCTTGATTTTTCATTCTTTTCATTACCTCCGTTTTTACAAGAACCTAATAGAATTGCAAATACAATGAGTAAAGATAACTTAGAGATGTTCATATGATAAAAGGAAAAAATTACAAATAGATTCGTCAAAGATAATTTTATTTTAAACCTATCGCATTCATAGCTTTATTTGATATTACCAAAGTGGAATTAACGAAAGGGTTTTAGTAGCTAATTTCAGTTTTCAACTTATTAACAACAAAGAGCTAAAGGCAACGAGAAACTTATATTTCATAAATTTATTTTACTTTTCTTTTCAATTATTATTAGCACGCAGGTTTATTTAAATGCACACTTATCAATAGAATTATACTAATTTTAAAGGTAATGTGCTTGCAAAAACCTCTAAAATGAAACATATAAACGTATTCATAATCCTTTTTCTACCAATGTTTACTATGCTACATAGTCAGCAGGCTGATGGCTATAAACTTTGGTTAAAATATGATAAAATCGAAAATTCTGAATTACTTAACGAGTATGCTGAAATAGTAAGTTCTATATATTTTAAAGATGATAACGGTATCTTAAAAAATGCAAAGAAAGAGTTTTCCCTTGCGCTACCTCAAATGCTAAATAAGCAGGTAAAATATTCAAACAACATAAGTTCAGATAACTCCCTAATTGTTGACGTTTATGAAAACTTGCCAAATGATTTAAAGGATTTGGTTGTTAATGATATTGAGGTATTAACAGATGAAGGATTTATAATCAAATCATTGACCTATAAAAAGAAATCGATTACTATTATAAGTGCAAAAAAGAATATCGGAATTCTCTATGCAACGTTTCGGTTTTTACATTTAATGCAAACACATAGAAAATTAAAATCTATTGACTTTGTAGACAGTCCTAAAGTAGATTTAAGAATGTTGAATCATTGGGACAATCTTGATCGCAGTGTAGAACGTGGGTATGCAGGTTTCTCACTATGGAATTGGCAAAAATTACCAGAATACATAGATCAACGCTATATAGATTATGCAAGAGCAAATGCATCTATTGGTATTAATTCAACGGTTCTTACTAATGTAAACGCCAATGCCTTAGTGCTCACACCTATGTATTTAGAAAAAGTAGAAGCCCTAGCTAATGTTTTTAGAGGATATGGAATAAAGGTCTATTTGACTGCTCGCTTTTCTGCACCTATCGAGATTGGCAATTTAGAAACCGCCGACCCACTTAATCCAGAAGTGCAAAAATGGTGGTCTAATAAAGTAGCTGAAATATATAAGCGAATTCCTGATTTTGGTGGATTCTTAGTTAAAGCAAATTCAGAAGGTCAACCAGGGCCACAAAACTACGGTCGCAATCATGTAGATGGGGCTAATATGATGGCTACTGCATTAAAACCATTTGGTGGTAATTTAATTTGGAGAGCTTTCGTTTATTCCGAACACGACGATACAGATAGGGCTAAACAAGCCTATGATGAATTCTTACCTTATGATGGTAAGTTTAAAGACAATGTTTTAGTTCAGGTGAAAAACGGAGCAATAGATTTTCAACCTCGAGAACCATTTCACCCTATGTTCGGGGCTATGAAAAACACTCCATTAGTAATGGAATTTCAAATTACACAAGAGTATTTAGGCTTTAGCAGCCATTTGGTTTTCTTGCCGAAACTTTTTGAAGAAGTCTTAGATTCAGATACGTATCAGAAAGGCAAAGGCTCCACTGTGGCAAAGGTTATTAACGGAAGTTTGTATGGTAATACCTTATCAGGAATTGCAGGTGTTGCCAATATTGGCACTGATATAAATTGGACAGGACATCCTTTTGCTCAAGCAAATTGGTACGGCTTTGGTCGTTTGGCATGGGATCCTGATTTAAGTTCCGAGAAAATTGCTGATGAATGGTTGAGAGCCACCTATAGTAATAACCAAGATTTTATTGAGCCCGTAAAAAACCTAATGCTTACTTCTAGAGAGGCCGTTGTTAATTACATGAATCCGTTAGGCTTACATCATATTTTTGATACTGGCCATCATTACGGTCCAGGCCCATGGATCGATAATTTAGGTAGACCAGATTGGAATCCTGTTTACTATCATCAAGCAAATACAAATGGTATAGGCTTTGACCGTACACCATCGGGCAGTAATGCTACTGAGCAATACGCTTCATATTTAGAGAAAACATTTAATGATATAAACACTATACCCGAAGAATATCTCCTTTGGTTTCATCATGTTCCATGGGACTACAAATTACAGAACGGAAACACTTTGTGGGATGGTATTGCTCTAAAATATCAAGAAGGTGTAAATGACGTAACTCATATGATTCAAACTTGGGATAACGTGAAACCTTATTTAAAAGATAGTGAGTATAACGAAGTGAAAATGTTATTACAAATTCAATTAAAAGAAGCCAAGTGGTGGCGAGATGCATGTTTATTATATTTTCAAACATTTTCGAAAAAAAAATTACCAGAAGGAGTTGAAAAACCAACACAAAGTTTAGAATATTATAAGTCACTTAAATTTCCATTTGCTCCAGGTATTCGACCACAATGGGATTAATCAACTTTCAAAATCTATTTAAACGATGGAACTTTTTTTTAAAACAAGATTGCTAAAGTCTTTTTTCTTCTCAACAACGCTAATTTTAATTATCATAGGTTGTAAAGAGCAAAATAAAGTTGCAGATATAAATATAGAACCTTCCCTAAAAAATGGATTTAAAAAAGAGTTCCTAATTGGTTCAGCTGTAAATGATAATCTAATTTTAGAGAAAGATAGTTTAGGCGCGCAACTTGTAAAGCGAGAATACAATTCCATCACACCAGAAAACTCAATGAAGTGGATGTATATGGAACCTAAAAAAGGAACCTTTAACTTTGAAATGGCTGATCTGTATGTTGATTTTAGTTCCAAAAACAATTTGGTGTTCATAGGCCACAATTTAGTATGGCATAGCCAATTGGCAGATTGGGTATCTGAAATTGACAGCAAGAAAGAACTGTCTGAAAGTTTAAAAAATCATATACAAACTATTGCATCTAGATACCGGGGTAAAATACACGGTTGGGATGTTGTTAACGAAGCCTTGAACGAAGATGGAACCTTGCGTAATTCTCTGTTTCTAGAAAAACTCGGTCCAAATTATATAATGAATTCATTTAAATGGGCACAAGAATCTGATCCCAATGTTGAGCTTTATTACAATGATTATAACATGACTAATCCTGAAAAAAGAGCCGGGGCAATTAAACTAGTTCAAATGCTTCAAGAAAATGGGGCGAAAATAGATGGTATAGGTATGCAAGGCCATTGGAGCTTAGAAGAACCATCATTAGAAGAAATTGAAGAAAGTATCATAGACTATTCTAAACTGGGGATTCAAGTGATGATAACCGAATTGGATATTACCGCTTTACCCAACCCGTGGGATTTACAAGGAGCCGAGGTAAATCAAAATTTTGAAGGTAGCGAGTTTATGAATCCGTACCCTACTCAATTACCAGATTCTATTTCCAAAAAACTTGCAAAGCGCTATCACGATATCTTCCAAATTTTCAAAAAACATAAAGACAAAATTGGTAGAGTCACTTTTTGGGGTGTAAACGATGGTCAATCTTGGTTAAACAATTGGCCTATAAGAAACAGAACTAATTACCCACTTTTATTCGATAAACAATACAAACCAAAAGCAGCATATTACAGTGTCTTAAAAGTTGCTAATGACAGCCTTAATTAAACCAACTAATTTCAAATGAACAACAATCATAAAATTTCTCTTAAAGAAAAAATCGGATATTCTTTAGGAGATTTATCTGCAAACCTAGTTTTTCAAACCTTAGTAACCTATTTGGCATATTTCTACACCGACATATACGGCCTAGAAACAAAAGATGCTTCGGTTATAATCTTTATTGTAGGTATGATTGCAGCTTTTGCTTTCAACCCAATTATTGGGGCATTAGCGGATAGAACCAGAAGTAAATGGGGCAAATTTAGACCTTGGATTTTATTTACCTCGGTACCATTGGGCATTGTTGCCCTACTTGCATTCAGCACACCGAATTTTGATTATACCGGTAAAGTGGCATATGCTGCAATTACATATACGTTACTTCTGTTATTATATGCTGCAAACAACCTACCATATGCGGCGTTAAGTGGTGTTATTACCGGTAGCATGAAAGAACGTAATAGTATATCTTCATATAGATTCGTAGCCGTTATGTTCGCGCAATTCTTTGTTCAAGTTTTTATGTTACCAATTATAGAATATGCAGGCGATGGCGATAAGGCTGTGGGTATAGAAATTGTAATGACCTATTTAGCAATAATCGGCACCGTAATGCTATTGATTACATTTTTCACTACCAAAGAAAGAGTTATACCTACTGTCGAACAAAAATCTAGCCTTAAAGAAGATTTGGGAGATTTAGTAAAGAACAAGCCTTGGATTATTATGCTGGTATTAACAACCTTGGTTTTCATTACGTTAGCCATGAAAGGTGGTTCATATGTGTATTACTTTGAAAATTATGTTGATGCCGCTAGTCTAGGCGAATTCATCGGTCCGTTACTACATGGTTTAAATACGATTGGTATTGATTTTTTTGGTGATAACCCTATTTCTGCTGGGTTCGGATTGTTTAATGCAGGCGGAATTATTTTTATGATAGTGGGTATTTCTTTATCAAAAGGATTGGCCGATAAGTTTGGCAAGCGCGATGTATTCGGTTGTGCTCTTTTTGTATCAACTTTGTTTATTGCCGTATTTTATTTCTTTACCCCAACCTCAGTTGAATTAATGTTCTTATCACAAATTTTGCACGGATTTTTCTATGGAATAACCATACCATTATTATGGGCTATGATTGCTGATGTAGCAGATTATTCTGAATGGAAAAACAATAGACGTGCTACCGCCATTATTTTTTCTGCCATGATGATTGGCTTAAAATTAGGCCTTACCATTGGTAGTTCTTTGGTTACATGGATTTTAGGACTCTACAATTATATTCCAATGAAATTTGCTACCACAGAAATGGTTACACAACCAGAGAGTGCCATAGAAGGTACCAAGTTACTCGTAAGCATCTACCCTGCAATAGCATTTTTCTTAGCGATTGCATTGTTGTTTTTTTATGAGATTAATAAGAAAATGGAGACTCAGATAGAAGAAGATTTAATAACAAGAAGAAAAGCCTAAACGATGCCAGAAGATAGTATTGAACATATTGATTTTGAAAATTTAAACGATAAAGCTATTTCAAAACCCTTAGTATCCCATATATATACCGCAGATCCATCTGCACATTATTTCAATGGAAGAATTTATATATATCCTTCTCATGATATAGAATCTGACATCCCTTTTGATGATTTAGGAAGTCACTTCGCCATGGAAGATTATCATGTGCTTTCATTAGATAATGTAAATAGTGAAGCCATTGATCACGGAGTTGCATTACATGTAAATGATGTTGCATGGGCAGAAAAGCAAATGTGGGCGCCAGATGCAGCCCATAAAAATGGAAAATACTATTTATATTTTCCTGCAAAGAAAGCTGACGGTATTTTTCAAATTGGGGTTGCTGTTTCTGATAATCCTACAGGTCCATTTAAGCCGCAACCAGAGGCTATAAAAGGCAGTTATAGTATAGATCCAGCTGTTTATGAAGATGAAGATGGCAGCTACTATATCTATTTTGGTGGTATTTGGGGTGGCCAACTACAAAAATACAGAGACAACGTTTATAGCTCTGAAAATGAATTACCAAAACCTGAGGAAAATGCCTTACTACCTATTGTAGCAAAGTTGACAGATGATTTACTAGAATTTGCGGAAGAGCCCAAAGAAATTAAAATAGTAGATGAACACGGAAACTTAATATTAGAAGGTGATAATGACCGTAGATTTTTTGAAGCCTCATGGTTGCACAAGCACAACGGTAAATACTATTTTTCTTATAGCACAGGCGACACCCATTTTATTTGCTATGCTATCGGTGATAATCCCTACGGACCATTTACATACGGTGGTAGAATTTTAGAACCGGTAGTAGGATGGACCTCTCATCATTCTATTTGTCAAGTAGATAACAAATGGTATTTATTTTATCATGACAGTAGTCTTTCTAAAGGCATTACACATTTACGCTCTGTAAAAATGGCTGAAATTGAGCACCAAGAAGATGGTCATATAAAAACGTTGTCTCCCTATAGTTCGTAATTTCAGACAGCTAAAAACATCTTTTTCAACATGATTAAATGAAACCAAATGGAATCATTTAATCATGTTTTCTATTTTGACATATCATAATTTAAATTCTAATATTTAAGTCTAGAAATATTTTAGAATTGACTAGCCAAATATTTTGTTCAAGTAATATTTATTTAAATAGTAATTTCATCCTTTGAAATATAACAATTTGTAACCTTTTAGGTTTTACAATAGAAAAATCAAAATTTACGCATAACGGAATGTCAAATAAAAAATATACAGTTTTAGGCGAAACCATTGAAAAAGGCAAAGGAGCACAACTCAATTTAGATATTGCCAAACTTCATACAAGAACTAAAATAGAAGTACCTGTAATTGTACAACGAGGTAAAAAAGATGGCCCCACCCTTTTAATAACAGGGGGCATACATGGTAATGAAATCAACGGTGTAGAAATAGTACGCCAGTTGGTATCTAATAAGTACAACAAACCGGAGTGCGGTATGGTTATCTGTATTCCTGTAGTAAACATCTTTGGTTTTTTGAATCAAACAAGACAGTTTCCCGATGGTAGAGATTTAAATAGAGTTTTTCCAGGAAGCTTGCGCGGTTCTTTGGCAAGTAGGTTTGCCTATCACTTAGTGAAAGATATTGCACCGGTTATCGATTATTGTATTGATTATCATACGGGTGGTGACAGTCGTTTTAATGCGCCTCAAATTAGAATAGATAAGAATGATGCAGAAGGGCTTGCTCTAGCGAAAGTTTTTGGTGCAGAGTTTATTGTAAAATCTGCCGGAAGAGAAAAATCGTTTAGAGAGACCTTACATCAATTAGACAAGAAAGTTTTGTTATATGAAGGTGGAAAATCACTTCAAATTCATCGTGATATTACAGATACCGGTATTGCTGGTGCCTTGCGTTTAATGCATCATTTGGGCATGCGTAATTTCGATAAAGAACTAAAACAAATGAATTCTAAGCCCATTACCCCAAAATTGGTAAATGCATCTAAGTGGTTACGAGCAAAACACTCTGGCATGTTTCATCCTATTGTAAAAGTGGGTCAAAAAGTGGAGAAAGGTACTGAATTAGGTAATATTTCAGGACCATTTGGGTATTTCGAGCGTAAAATGAAGGCTGGTGATTCTGGTTATATTATATGCATTAATGAGTCGCCCATTGTAAATCAAGGTGATGCTATTTTTCATATAGCACATGATATTGAGCAAATCATCTAAAACTTATTTTTATAAAGCTAATTAGTGAAAAGGGTTTTATTCATCTTTACTACTGATATATAAAATTAAGCGTAGAAAGTTTTAGTTTAAAAGAGGATGACAGATATTGAAAAAACTTTAGAGAACAAAAGTGTACGTCCTACGGCTATGCGTATTTTGATATACAAGTATATGGCCGAAAAGGAAATTGCAGTCGCTTTAACCGATATTGAAAATGCTTTTGAAAAAGCCGAGCGCACTACGCTATACCGTACCCTTAAGACATTCGAGGAAAAAGGAATTGTACACCAAATAGACGACGGTACCAATATCTCAAAATTTGCCCTGTGCGAACCTGGTTGTAACTGTGAATTAGACCAAGATTTGCACCTACATTTTCATTGCAGTAATTGTGACAAAACGGTTTGCTTAACCGAACACAAAATACCACATATTAATTTACCTACCGGGTATATAGCCGAAGATGCAAATTTGGTAATTAAAGGCATCTGCGACACTTGCAGTCAGCATTAAATGCACTACAGTTGCATTCATAATTTTTAGAACTTGCAAGAATTATGAAGAAGAGAAAAGTAAACCTTAGAGACCTCAAAACAACAGAACATTCTAATGGTCATAACCATGATCACGCAGGTAACACGTCAATTATAAAAACCTACCTCCCTGCCATATTCAGTTTTATAATGCTGATGATTGGTATTGCGTTAGATTATTTTGAAACGTATTTATTTTTTGATGGATGGATACGCATTATCTGGTATTTAGTGGCTTACATTCCCGTAGGCTTTCCGGTAATAAAAGAAGGATGGAAAAGCATTATAAAAGGAGATTTCTTTACCGAGTTTTTCTTAATGGGTATTGCAACCATAGGTGCCTTTTCAATAGGTGAATACCCCGAAGGTGTTGCCGTAATGTTATTTTATGCCGTAGGTGAACTTTTTCAAGGAGCTGCCGTAAAACGCGCCAAAGGCAATATTAAAGCTTTACTTGATGTACGGCCAAATGAAGCATTGGTCTTTCGTAATAATACATATATCTCTATTAATCCAGAATCGGTTGAAATAGGCGAGAAAATTCAAATTCGCGTTGGTGAAAAAGTACCGCTAGATGGTATTTTATTATCTGATAAAGCTTCTTTTAATACTGCGGCATTAACTGGAGAAAGCAAGCCAGATACACTTAAAAAAGGAGAATCGGTATTTGCCGGAAGCATAAATTTAGCAGGTGTTATTGAGATAGAAGCCACAAAGGAATTTAAAGATAGTTCAATTGCCCGTATTTTAAATTTGGTACAAAATGCTACAGCTAGAAAATCAAAAACTGAGCTTTTCATTCGCAAGTTTGCTCGTATTTATACACCTATAGTCGTTTATCTTGCAATTGGACTGACACTACTCCCCTACTTTTTTGTTGATGACTATGTGTTTAGAGATTGGTTGTATAGAGCATTGATATTTCTAGTTATCTCTTGCCCATGCGCCTTGGTCATTTCTATTCCATTAGGGTATTTTGGCGGACTAGGAGCTGCCTCACGAAACGGAATTCTGTTTAAAGGTGCTTCGTTTTTAGATAGCATGACCAAAATAAATACGGTGGTTATGGACAAGACAGGCACCGTAACCAAAGGCGTTTTTAAAATTCAGGATCTTGCTACAAATCAGATCTTTACCGAAGTTGAATTCATGAAGTACTTGATCGCTATTGAAGAACAATCTACTCACCCAATTGCTAAAGCAATATTAGAATATAAGACGGAAGGAGAGGGTTTTAAGGCGACCGATGTTTCAGAAATTGCAGGTAAAGGTTTAAAGGGAATCGTTAACGATAAAACTATTTTGGCAGGAAACAAAGCCTTACTAATATCGAACCAGATTAACGTTTCAACTGAAATTGACAATATTGTAGAATCTATTGTTTTGGTTGCTATAGACGGAAAATTTGCTGGTTACGTGACGGTTGCAGATGAACTAAAAGATGACGCACACCAAGCGATTAAAGAAATACGGGCTGCTGGAATCACAAAAATTATAATGCTTTCTGGTGACAAAGATTCCATTACACAAAAAGTAGCAAAACAATTGGGCATTGACTGGGCAAAAGGAGGATTATTACCTGAAGATAAGCTCGAAGAAGTTGAAAAGTTGAAAAAATTGCCTAGCACAAAAGTAGCCTTTATTGGCGATGGAATTAATGATGCACCTGTTCTGGCAGTTAGTGACATTGGTATTGCCATGGGTGGTCTAGGCAGCGATGTAGCCATTGAGACCGCAGACGTAATTATACAGACTGATCAACCGTCTAAAATTGCAAAGGCAATAAAAATTGGTAAATCTACACGAAGCATTGTATGGCAGAATATAGCATTGGCTTTCGGGGTTAAAGTAATTGTTCTAGCTTTAGGAGCAGGTGGTTTAGCTACTATGTGGGAAGCTGTTTTTGCTGATGTTGGTGTAGCATTATTAGCAATTTTGAATGCCGTTCGGTTACAAAGAATGAATTGGGATTAAAGCAAACTCGATGAAATCAATAGCAATCTATTTTTAATTGTCCGTTTTTCTCAAATTCATTAAAAGTAATAATTCCATTTGCTTGAAGTAATTGCTTCAAAATACTTTAAACATTATACTACATGGCTAACGAACTACATATCATAACCGTTCCTCAGTCAGTAATCGAAGGGGATTAAATAAAAAACGCCTACAAGACTTTAAAAACCGACGAAACATTCGAATCAGGTTTTTATACAATTATGGGTATAGATTTATCAGAATTTAAAACTATCAATTCCTTGATTTCATATCAGATGACTATCCCCATTATGAATGTAAATGGTAAATTTTGGAAGGCTCTTAGAGCATTAGAAAAGGATAACGAATTTATCAAAAAATATAACGAACAAATTGAGCTTTTTGGCCATATTCCATATTTCAAAATTCCCGACGTAGTTGATTATTATAAAGTTGACCCTTCGGACTATTTTATCAAGAGAATATTAATTAAGTCAATGATGTACTAAAATACGTTTGCTAACTTAGGACACCTATAGCAAATAGTGCAAAAAACGCCAAATTCAATAGCTTGAGCTTATTTGTCTAGTCTGCCATCACGATAGCTATCGGGATTATATTTTGCTTTTAAAAGGAAAAAACAAAATGTAAAAATTCGTCTCTGTGTTATCCCGATAACAATTTAGACTAAACGTCGGCGTCTTTTTACATGCTCATTTTTAAACAACCATTTACTGTAAAATAGTTAGCCTGACTAAAAGCTATATTTCAAAACAATACGGTTATTAATTGGTACAGTGTGATGTATCCTTCATACTAAAAGTACTAGCTACAATTAACCGTTAAAAAGTATACCAATGGTTGAATTGATTTAACATTAAACTCCCGATTTTAAGACAACATTGTAAGAGTTCGGGTATTTAACCCTTATACTACCCATGAACATTTAAAACGATGTACATGGGAATGATAAAAGATAGAAAGAAATTCAAAAGAGCAAAAGAACAGACCAATCCAACAAATCCGACCGGTAACACCGACCAACTTACCAATCATTTTGATTATGATGAGACCACTGTAAAAAAACAACAAAACAAAAATTAAGTGAATTGAAAATTACATAAGAGCAGAAGGAAAAAAATAAAGAGTAATTAATTAAAACAAATACATATGAGTACAACATATTTGAACACCAAGTCAAGAGGAATAACCAAAACAGTAGCTGAATTCTCCAAACAAGATGGTCAGAGCAACAGGGAGTTTCGTGAATTTATCAAAGAACAAGTAGTGGAACATAGAAAAGAGGGATTGGACGTATTCAAGTCACCGAGACCAGGAGATGACCAAAAGAACTAAAAACCGCATAACGAGAATCGAAAATGGAGTATAACAAAGGACTAAAAGGCTATTCAAATAACTTAAATAGCCTTTTAGAAACCTTTAAAAAAAGCATAATAGACTATGACAATTCAAATAAATACTGACAAAACAATTACCGGAGAAGAAAGAAGTAGCGATTTTTTTAGTTCTCAAATTACCGAAGCATTAGAAAGGTTCGAATCTCATATAACCAGAATAGAGGTTCACTTAAAAGATGAGAATGGAAAAAAGGATGGATTTAATGATATCTCGTGTCTACTAGAGGCTAGACTTGAAGGCAGACAACCCATTGCAATCAGTAACCAGGCAAACACAATTGATCTTGCCGTAGCAGGTGCCATTGACAAAATAAAAAGTGCCATTGAAACCATTATAGGAAAAAGTCAAAAGCATTAATATTTATAAAAGATTAAACATAATATTGATATTGAATCAACAGATAAAATGACGGATAATGAAAAAGACACCTTTTAGAAATCTAGTTGAAAGCTAAGTTTGATTAAAAAGCGTAGTTAAATATTTTGTTCTTCAAAATAAAAGAAATTACTACATTTATTCGATTATTTTAAGATTAAAAAGTAAGATACCAAAATCGAAAGAACAACTGTACATGAAGAAATTAATCTATATCCTTTCTTTTACTTTGCTTGGTTGTACAAATAGTGTTCCTGAAAATTCAATTGAAAAAGTCCCGGTTGTCGATTCGAAAAAATTAGATAAAATTCAAGTATTAAATGTTGGTTTTTTTCATTTTGGTTCTACTAGCGATGCTACCAAGGTTGAGTTTGATGAAAACAATGCTAAGGAACAAGAAGAAATTCGAAAACTGTCAATTCAATTGGCGAAATTTAAACCCACCATTATATGTCTAGAATACCTACCTGAAATTGATAATGATATAAATAAAGCCTATCAAGATTTTTTAAAAAACCCTAGCGAGCTTAGTATGCAATATGGCGAATTGAGTATGGTAGGTTTTGATGTGGCCCGAATGAGCGGACTTGTTAAAGTCTATGGTATCGATAATCATATGAATTATAATTATAGTGTAGGAGATTTTATAGAAAATAGCCCAGAATTAACAAATGCTATTGACCCAGCAACCTATTTAGAAATAACAAACAATCCATTAAAGGCATATCCAGAACTTGAAAAGCGAAGCAGCAATTTTGATAATTTATCACTTTTAGAAAAGTTGGCATTAATTAATAATCCGATAATGTTAGATTATTCTTTAAACGCAAACGCCGATAAACTCTTTTATGTGGGTATCGATGACAATTTTGTAGGAGCTGACCAAGCGGCCTTATTTTACCATCGCAACATGAAAATATATTCTAACCTAAACCGAATTAAAATGAATAAGAACGATAGGGTTCTTATTCTAATGGGTTCTGCCCATACGGCAATGTTACGGGAGTTTATGAATCGAAGTCCGAAATATGAAATGGTAAATTCCCTGGATTACTTAAAATAAAGTAAACACTTTTAAAACATCACTGTCTTTTTCAAAAAAAAGAAAAAGCCTATCTATACTAGGTGGCTTTTTCTTGAATACCCTCTGCCCTTATTTACAGTCACATAATCATCATATAAATAGAATGAGTAACTTACTGATGTAAATTGGCTTGAGACCATATTGCGTTTAGCTGATTATTTAAGGAAAGATGAAAAATGATATTCGACAGTAAAAAAGACATATTATTTAGTCTAATAATTCTTGGAATAAACTCATTTCTGATTGGAATCACAATTGTGGGAATTATTAATGGAGAAATGGAAAAAGATGAATATTGGACTCTAATTCTGATTTTAGCTATTCTCGGACTTCTCTTTTGGCTGTATTTCGGAACTAATTATGAATTGGCCAAAAAAGACGGTTTGATTTATAGAAGTGGCCCTTTCAATGGAAAAATAAATACGGACAGAATAACTGAGATTATAAAAGGAAAAACTCTTTGGGTTGGATTTAGACCTGCTACCGCTAGAAAAGGGCTTATCATAAAATATGACAAATACAACGAACTATATATTAGCCCGAAAACTAATGAATTGTTCATCAGTAAAATATTAGAATTGAACAACAAAATTAAAATATCTGACGGACAAGAGGAATTGAAATAACTTCCTGAGAAGCCTACCTAAATCCTAAACGTAATGTTCACTTTAGTACTAAATCGAAAGGTCTGTATATATTTATAAAGTCGCTAATCACGATAGCTATCGGGAATGGATTTAGCTTCGTTCTCAAAAGGAAACGAAAAATTTTAACACCAATATCATTTACCTAAAATAGAAATCTCATGACAACTCTTTTAAAACAACAATGGGTACTAGTTCTTTTATTAGTAACGACTATAGCTTGTAAAGCCGAGCATCTACCCATTACAAAAGGTAATGCTACGGCTGTTTTGGTCAATGATTCTTTACTACGACATACCGTTTTATCGAACGGACACCCCATGGCGGTTTGGGAGAAAAAAGCTGAAAATGCTAAAGGAATTATTCTTTTTGTTCATGGTAGAACTTGGAGCGGTGTTCCTGATTTTGATTTACAGGTAGAAGGTGAAGAGTTGTCTTTAATGGATGGTTTAGTAGAACAAGGGTATTCTGCCTATGCTATTGATTTACGAGGATACGGAAAAACACCTAGAGATGCTACAGAATGGTCATCACCAGAAATAGCTTCAAACGATATTCTGAATATTTTAAATTGGATTTCAGAAGAAAATAATAATTCGAAAGTTCATTTATTCGGTTGGTCAATGGGGTCAACATTATCACTACTTGCCACGCAAAAAGAATCAAAAAATATTGCCAGCCTAACGATTTTTGGATATTGGCAAGATTTAGATTCCAAAATACCTGAAGACACAAATGATAAGCAATTAATGAAAAGCATAAATACAGCAAAAAATGCAGCGAGCGATTTTATCATACCAGGTAGCATCAGTCAAAAAGCAATAGACACCTATGTAAAGAAGGCCTTAGCGTATGACCCCATACGAGTTGATTGGAGGCATGAGAGTGAGTATAATATTATTGACCCATCATTAATTACCACACCAGTATTACTTATTCAGGGTGAATTTGACCCATTAGCACCAACAGTTAACCAAGCAAAGTTATTCACTCGATTAAAAACAGCCGATAAAAGTTGGGTGGTAATTTCTGGTGGTGACCATGCTGCTTTTATGGAAACTCCTAGAAAGCACTTTATTCAATCATTTACAGCTTTCATAGATCGATTTAATGAATAATGGGTTTTAAAATTAAACTATGAACTTAAATCAAGTAACCATTCCATCATTAGATTTGACAAAATCAATCCCTTTTTATGAAAAACTTGGATTAAGATTAATTGTCGCATCATTACCAAATTACGCAAGATTTGAATGCCCAGATGGAGCCTCCACCTTTTCGATACACCAAACCGATACCTTACCAAAAGGAGATGGTATATACATCTATTTTGAAAGTAACAATCTTGATGTACTTGTAAACGAGCTTATTGAAAAAGGGATACAATTTGAGCAACTACCAACAGACCAAAGATGGCTATGGCGCGAAGCGAGATTGAAAGATCTTGATGGTAATCAACTAATACTCTACTATGGAGGTGATAATAGATTAAACCCACCTTGGCGTATTGATAACTGCACTAGTTAATAGATAGGGTAATTTATAATGAACGAAACCGAAATAGAAACTGAAAGGATACGACTAAGACTGATTGATAGATCAGACTTAGATTCAATTCATACGCTGCATTCTTTACCCGAAACCGACAAATTCAATGCATTGGGTATTCCGAATAGTATTGAAGAAACCAAAGCTATTATTGAACCATGGATTAAAGAGAATCGATCTGAAGAGATTAAAAATTACACGTTTGCAATTGACAACAAATCGAATGGAAAATTCATGGGTCTCTTCGGACTAAAAATCGGTCATCAGAAATATAAAAGAGCTGAAGTTTGGTATAAAATACATTCAGATTATTGGAAAAAAGGGTATGCTACTGAAGCTCTAAAAGCTATAATAGATTTTGGTTTTGATGCACTCAAACTACATCGTATTGAAGCTGGGTGTGCTGTAGAGAATATTGGCTCAATTAAGGTTTTAGAGAAATCAGGAATGCTACGAGAAGGTCGCCTTAGGCAAATACTACCTTTAAAATCTGGTTGGTCAGACAATTTTCAATATTCAATTCTTGAAACTGACGAAAGAAGTAAATAATTATAAGATTACCCACACACTAAAATTTACCTTACCAAATTGCATTAGGCTCTTCCAATATTAAATAAACAAACCTCAATTTTAATTTGAATTATCAATCTATTAATCGTAACATTGCGATTAATAAATATAACACAAAATGGGATTAGCCAAAACTGAAATGTTTACCGACCAACAAAACGAAATTGCACTTTTTGCAAAAGTATTTGGGCACCCAGCTAGAGTATCGATTTTGCAGTATTTATTTAAAATAAATGCATGTGTTTGCGGAGATTTAGTCAACGAAATCGGATTAGCACAACCCACCATATCACAACATTTAAAAGAATTAAGACATTTAGGTTTAATTAAAGGCAACGTAGAAGGTACGAGTGTTTGCTACTGTATACACACCGAAAATTGGACAAAAATGAAAGAAACTATGTTAGCATTTCTTAACCAAGATATAGCTACGAATGAAAATTGTTGTTAAAAATTCATCCTATAAATCACACTAATACAATACTTAATATGGCCACAACCAAAACAACATTATTTACAGAAATTGAAAATATAATCGGCTCGTTGAACATTGATAATGTCACTAATGAACGAAGAGAAATTTTAAAACCGTTAATTGATTTCATACAATCAAAGGCTGCAACAAATCAAGAAATACGCATCAATTTTATCTGTACTCATAATTCACGAAGAAGTCATTTATCGCAAGTTTGGTCTCAAACTATGGCTCATTATTTCGATATTAAAAATGTCTTTTGCTATTCTGGAGGTACCGAAGCTACCGCACTTTTTCCCATGGCAGCAGAAACGCTAAGGAATTCAGGCTTTCAGATAAAAACTATTTCAAAAAATGAGAATCCTGTATACAGTATTAAATATGCTGATAACGAGCATCCAGTAATAGGGTTTTCAAAAAAATTAGATGATGACTTTAATCCAAGATCTGAGTTTGCAGCGATTATGACTTGCGATTCGGCAAATGATGCGTGCCCATTTGTACCAGGTGCAGAAATAAGGATTCCGATAACTTTTAAAGACCCTAAAGCTTTTGACAACACACCGCAACAAGCCGAAAAATATAAAGAAAGAAGTATACAAATTGCAACTGAATTATTTTACGTTTTCTCTCAAATAAACTCATAAAAATGACATCAAAAAAATTAAGTTTTCTTGATAAGAATCTAACATTATGGATATTTGTAGCCATGGCATTCGGTGTTGCGCTTGGCTATTTCATACCAACATTCCCCGACATCATTAATACATTCAGTAGCGGCACTACGAACATACCTATTGCCATTGGCTTAATTTTAATGATGTATCCACCTTTGGCAAAAGTCAATTATTCACTTCTACCAAAAGTTTTCAGAAACACAAAAATCCTTTCTATTTCCCTGATTCTAAATTGGATAATCGGTCCCGTTTTAATGTTCATTTTGGCAATTACATTTTTACGTGATTATCCTGAATATATGGTTGGTCTAATTTTAATTGGCCTAGCACGATGTATTGCAATGGTCTTGGTATGGAACGACCTCGCCGAAGGCAATAGCGAATATGGAGCAGGCTTGGTAGCCTTAAACAGTATATTTCAAGTCTTTGCCTATAGTTTTTACGCATGGCTTTTTATAACCGTGCTTCCACCCTATTTTGGATTTGAAGGTGCTATTGTAGATATCTCTATTGGCACTATCGCAGAAAGTGTCGCCATCTATTTAGGTATTCCGTTCTTGATGGGAATATTGAGTAGACTAGTTTTAGTTAAACTAAAAGGAGAAGATTGGTATACCAATAAATTTATACCTACGATTTCACCAATAACATTGATTGCGCTTTTATTTACTATTGTAATAATGTTTTCGCTAAAAGGGGAATTAATAGTTCAAATACCTATGGACGTACTACTAATTGCGGTGCCTTTACTTATCTACTTTACGTTAATGTTCGTCATTGGCTTTTTCTTAACCAAAGCAACTGGAGCAGCATACGACAAAACCGCATCAGTAGCTTTTACAGCCGCAGGTAATAATTTCGAATTAGCCATTGCAGTTGCCATTGCAGTTTTCGGATTAAATTCAGGACAGGCCTTTGCAGGAGTTATTGGTCCGTTAGTTGAAGTACCAGCATTAATACTGTTGGTTCGAGTTTCCTTTTGGTTGAAGAAAAAATATTATGGAAAAGTCGAAGGGTAGATGAACATAAAAAGTTATTTTCTATATTAACATGAATACACAATTAAAGTAGTTTTTGGGTTTAGATTTTACCAGATGTCCTAAAGAAAATAGATTTTGCTTAATACCAGGAGGAATAAAAAAACATTTTACACTCCTATATTTCTTATCTTAACAGAGACACCTAAAAATTTACAAACCATGAAACATATTCTTACAGTATTCATTTTTACCGCTTTTCTGATTTCTTGTAATTCATCAGACAAAACAAAAACTACAACACAAGAAGCTTCATCAACAGAGGCAACTACAGAAAGTACGTCAAAAGACATCAATAAAAATTTAAAACCGATTGAAACCGATGAAGATTTAGTTGCCACCGCTTTAATGGCTGCTCCCGAAAAAAGTAGGCTTACATCTAAAGTAATTGGCTATAATATGGCAGGTGAATTTGTGACGTTGAAAGAAGGGGATAATGAATTTATTGTGCTTGCAGATAATCCAACCAAAGATGGCTTTAATGCTGCATGCTATCACAAAAACCTTGAACCTTTTATGGCAAGAGGAAGAGCATTAAGAGCAGAGGGGAAATCCGCTGAAGAAATCTTTGCCATTCGTGAAGAAGAAATGAAATCTGGAAAACTTAAAATAACTCCCGGTTCTACATTACATATCTATTACGGCCCTAATACCATGTACGACCCAGAAACTGCAGCTGTTGATGGCGCACAATTGCGTTATGTAACATATATTCCTTGGGCCACATCAGAAACTATTGGTATACCCGAAGCCCCTACGGCACCAAATCATCCTTGGCTTATGAATGCAGGTACACACAGAGCACATATTATGCTTTCACCTTTACCAAAAGATAAAGAATAGGGTTAAAGTGGAGGTTGAAAATTGACTACTACGAAAAAATAACTGTCTATTTTTTCTTGTCTTCATATACTTATAAATAGCTGAGAACTTAGGTCACTTTAAATTTGGCAAAATACCTTTAGCTTTACAAACTCTATTTTAGCATATATGAATACAATTGATATTAGAACAGTAGATGTTGTTCAATATTTACAACCCTTACGAGAAGGAGGTTCTATGCCTGCCATAGTAAAAGCTGACGATGACTTTTTATATGTATTAAAATTTAGAGGATCTGGCCAAGGAAAAAAATCGCTCATCGCTGAATTTATTGGTGGAGAATTGGCACGTACCATTGGTTTAAAAGTTCCTGAATTGGTTTTTATGAATCTAGATGATTCGTTTCGTAATACAGAACCCGATGAAGAAATTCAAGACTTGCTTAAGTTTAGTGTCGGTTTAAATTTAGGATTACACTTTTTATCTGGCGCTATTACATTCGACCCTTTAATTTCAAAAATAGATGCACTAATAGCATCAAAAATAGTAATATTAGATAGTCTTATCAGTAATATTGACCGGACAGCCAAGAATGCTAATTTACTGTATTGGCATAATGAACTGTGGGTGATTGATAACGGAGCTAGTTTCTATTTTCACCATAACTGGGAAACTTGGGAGAATCACCTTTCAAGAACATTCCCATTTATAAAAGACCATGTGCTTTTGCAACAAGCGACTGCTTTACCCGAGGCAGCAAAAGAAATTCAAAATTTAATTACCCCGGGAAAGATTATTGAGATTGTCTCAAAAATTCCGGAAGACTGGCTTATGAGTGAAACGGATATTTTGAATGTAGATAAAAAAAGAGCAGCCTATATTCAATTTATAACTACTAAATTATCTATGATTGATATATTAGTTAAAGAAGCTGAAGATGCAAGATAGATACACATTCAAGTATGCCATAATTAGATTGGTTCCAAAGGTAGAACGTGAAGAATTCTTTAATGTAGGCGTCATTCTATTTTGTAAACGGATTAAATTTCTTGATATAAAGTATCATCTTGACCCGGATAAATTAAAAGCCTTTGCTCCAGAAATCGAGGAAGATATCATTAGTGATTACTTGAAGGCATGGAAATTAATTTGCGATGGTAATGCTTCTGGCGGACCAATAGGAAAACTAGATTTACCTGACCGCTTCGGATGGCTAACAGCCTGTAGAAGTACAATTATACAAAGCTCTACCACTCGTTCTGGACTTAGCTTTGAACCTAAAAAAGAATTAGAAGATATATTTAATAAGTATGTTTTGTAAGAATTGATTAAATCTTCTATTGATATATTAATTTTAAATCGACCATATTACACTAGGATATTTGGGTGTCCAATGTAATTTGTAAAAGCAACCTTTTTTCTAAACATTACAAAATGGAATCATCTGAACTACATAAAATTATTCAAGGCATTCCGAAAGCTGAACTTCACTTACATATTGAAGGAAGTTTTGAACCAGAACTCATGTTCAAAATAGCGGAAAGAAATACTATTGCTTTAGCATATGATTCTATTGAATCGTTAAAGAAAGCCTACCAATTCAATAATCTTCAAGAGTTTTTAGATATCTACTATGCAGGTGCGCAAGTATTGATTCACGAAGAAGATTTTTTCGACTTAACTTGGGCATATCTTACCAAAGTACATAGTCAGAATGTAGTTCATGTAGAAGTATTTTTTGACCCACAAACACATACTGATAGAGGCATTGCATTTGAAGTTGTCTTTAAAGGAATTCACAAGGCCTTAGAAAAAGCCAAAAAGGAATTGAACATTTCCTATAAACTTATTATGTCATATTTGCGGCATTTAAGCGAAGAAGCCGCATTTAAAACCTTAGAAGCTTCCCTCCCATTCAAGCATTTAATTGACGGCGTCGGTTTAGACTCCTCAGAAATGGGTAATCCGCCCAGTAAGTTCATAAATGTATTTAAAGCATCTGCCGAACACGGTTATAATTTAGTTGCCCATGCCGGGGAAGAAGGTCCAGTAGAATATATATGGGAAGCTCTAGATGTATTAAAAGTGATACGAATAGACCACGGTAATCGATGTTTAGATGATGAAGCATTGGTTCAAAGATTAGTCGAGGAGAAAATAGCATTAACCCTTTGCCCTACAAGCAATGTAGCACTAAAAGTTATTCAAAAAATGAAAGAACATCCTGTTGCTAAAATGCTGGAAAAAGGAATTATTGCAACTATACATTCAGATGACCCTGCATATTTCGGTGGCTATATGAATGAAAATTATTTTGAGACAGCAAAAGCCCTTAACTTAAACAAAGAACAGTTGATGCAATTGGCCATCAATGCTTTTGAAGCTAGTTGGTTGAATACTAATACTAAACAACAACGAATTACAGAAGTGAGAGATTATTTTAATTCGTTGACAAATTAAAAAGATTAACCTCCCTAATTTGCCAAAGGAATAAAAATTTCAAAAATGGCACCGTTACCAAGAGAACTTTTTACTCTTATTTCTCCATTATGGGTGGTAATAATTCTTTTTACAATGGCAAGCCCTATTCCTGTACCTTGATATTCTTCATCGCTATGTAAACGTTGAAAAATTTCAAAAACCTTGGTGGCATATTTCTGCTCAAAACCAATTCCATTATCAGCTACAAAAATACGCGCATATTTAACCTCATCAGATAAATTAAGATTAGGGTATGCTACACCTTCAATAATTTCTGCGCTTACTTCTATAGTTGGGAAATCTTTCTTCTTGGTGAATTTAATAGCATTGGTAAATAAGTTAAATAATAACTGTTTAAACTGAATCGGCCTTACCGTAATCTCGCAATCACTTAGAACTTTCAGCACCGTATTATTTTCTTTTAGCTCTTCGCTCAACACAACTTTCACATCATCTACCAGCTTTCTTAAAGAGACATTCATCAATCTGTTCTCCACATTTTCTGTAGACCCGTATGTCAACAGATCTTGTATTAAATTTCGCATACGCGAGGCCGACAAGTCTATTCGTTCTAATTTGTGCTTACCATCTGCTGATAAATTTTTGAACTCGCTATCGCTAACCTGAGAAATAAACATTTGTATTTTTCGTAAAGGCTCTTGCAGGTCATGACTACAAATATGATTAAATGAGGCAAGGTCATTATTGATTAACTCTAACTTTATAGTTTTAATTTCAAGTTGGTTGGTTCGTTGTAATACCTTTTTTTCAAGTTTTTTAGAAAATTTCTTTAGTTTTCTATGCGCACGTTCTAATTCTAACTTATTTTTTCTAAGCTCCAATAAGTTTATTACCTGTTCAGATAAAATATTCAAAGATTCTTTTTGACTATCTGTTAACGTACGAGGTTTATTATCAATTACGCACAAGGTACCCAGTGGTAGTCCACTAGAATCTTTTAAGGGTATACCTGCATAAAAAACAATATTGGGGTCACCCGTTACTAAAGGATTGTAATTAAAACGAGTATCATCACGAGCATCATTCATGGTGAAAATTTCTTCATCACCAGTTATCGCATGCGCACAAAATGAATGTTCTATAGGCGTTTCATAAATATCCAAGCCATGGCGCGATTTAAACCATTGCCTTTTATCATCAAGAAGTGTGATTAACGAGATAGGTGTTTGACAAATTTCAGAAGCAAGTTTGGTAAGGTTATCATAATCCTTTTCAGCTAATGTGTCTAAAATGGAATATGATTTAAGAAGAGCAAGTCTTTCTTTTTCCTTATCATGAATCTTGGCTTTTATCATAGTCAATGTCGCGGTAGGTCATTATAAATAATCACTAAAAAAAGAGAACAAATATAAGTCGACCATTATCCTTTGTATTATAAATATAAGTTAATAAGAGTAGAAATAACGAATCAGAAAATATAGAATTCATCGGTTTGCTTCTCCCAATAGACACAAGGTAAATCTCGTTGAAAAGCTAAATCAGACATTTAGAAGTGTAGTTTATTATGAAATAAATTGATTTTCCATTGCAAGCCCACAACCAGTAAGCGAAAAACAAATCACATTTAAACAATTTCATTCAGAAATTTTTAGGTTACCTCTATTCCAAAAAACTATGTTTCCGAAAAGTTATAAAGCCTAATATCTTTAGAAATTTAGCTTTAATAAAGCAGAGAAAGAATAACTATAAAGATTTTCAAAATTCAAGTTAAAATAAAATATATTATCAGTCTTGTAAAATAGTGACTCCTAATTAGTTCCTTTTGTAACACCATTTTATTAACTAACATTATAAATAAGTTGATTTGGCTACGATTATTAATCCTAATGAGGTATTTGTTAAATCAAAAAAGCAGTAGTTTGTAAAATTAATTGCTAATTTTGCATTGTATGAAACAATTCATCCACAAATCAATGGCAGTTTTTATGGCGGCCGTAGTTCTTATGACTACGATGTCGTTCGCGGTAGATATGCATTATTGTGGAGATACATTGGTTGATTTTTCTTTTGTTCATCAAGCAAAATCTTGTGGCATGGGAAAAACACAAGTAATTGCCAGTTGTGAGACTTCAACAGTTTCTGAAAAATCGTGTTGTACAGATAAGCAATTGATTAAAGAAGGAAATGAAGTTTTAAAAGCTTCCTTTGACCATTTTACATTAGAGCAGCAAGTCTTTATCGCTTCATTTACATTTTCATTTATCAATCTTTTTGAAGGAACCGAATCTAATGAAGTTCCTTTTATAGATTACGCGCCACCCTTTCTCAAACAGAATGTGCAAGTGCTGCACCAGACATTCTTAATTTGATTTATTAGAACTCTCCGACGAGCATCGGACATTAAAGCCCTACGTACTTCCGTTTTGGGCACGTTTTGTTGTTTTCTTTTTTAGCAGAACCATCAAAACAACATTTACATAACTATCTAATAATCATTCATATGCTAAATAAAAGCATCAAGTTCTTTATAGATAATAAATTGGTTGCAGTTCTTTTACTTGCACTATTTGTGGGTTGGGGAATTGTAAATGCCCCTTTTAATTGGGATACTGGTATTCTTCCTTCTGATCCTGTAGCTGTAGATGCCATTCCTGATATTGGAGAAAACCAACAAATCGTTTTTACAAAATGGCAAGGTCGGTCTCCACAAGACATTGAAGACCAAATCACCTATCCACTAACCACATCACTCTTAGGCATACCTGGTGTGAAGACTATTCGCAGTTCTTCAATGTTTGGATTCTCGAGTATCTATATCATTTTTGAAGAAGATCTCGAATTTTATTGGACTCGTAGTCGTATTCTTGAAAAATTAAACTCGTTACCTAGCGGCCTTTTACCTGAAGATGTGAACCCGGCCTTAGGACCCGATGCTACAGGATTAGGACAAATATATTGGTACACCTTAGAAGGGCGTGACAAAGATGGTAATGTCACTGGTGGTTGGGATCTACAAGAACTCAGAAGTATTCAAGATTACCATGTAAAATATGGATTGGCTTCAGCAGGCGGTGTTGCAGAAGTGGCTTCTATAGGTGGTTATGTTCAAGAATATCAGATAGATGTTGACCCAGAAAAAATGCGTCAATATAATATTGGCTTGAGCGCCATTGTGAAAGCAGTTAAAGAAAGTAATCAAGACATAGGTGTGCAAACCTTAGAGATGAACCAAGCTGAATACTTAGTTCGTGGGTTGGGTTATGTAAAATCAATTGCAGACTTAGAAGATGCAGTAGTTACTTCAGAAAACTTCACTTCGATACGAATTAAAGACATCGCTAATGTTCATTTAGGCCCTCAAACTAGACGTGGCATTTTAGATAAGGAAGGTGCTGAAGTTGTCGGCGGTGTTGTGGTTGCTCGATATGGTGCTAACCCATTAGAAGTTATCAATAATGTCAAAAATCAAATTGCAGAAATTTCATCTGGTCTTCCTTCAAAAGTTTTATCAGATGGCCGTACATCACAAGTGACTATCGTTCCTTTTTACGACCGTACCGAACTAATTCAAGAAACATTATATACATTAAAAGAAGCACTTACACTTGAAATTCTTATTACCATATTGGTCATTATTGTAATGGTATTCAACCTGCGTGCCTCCATTCTTATTTCAGGCTTGTTACCTGTTGCTATCCTTATGGTTTTCATTACAATGAAACTCTTTAATGTTGATGCAAATATTGTAGCACTATCAGGTATAGCAATTGCAATCGGTACCATGGTAGATGTCGGCGTCATACTTGCTGAAAATATGATTCGGCATTTAGAAGATGAAAAATTACGTTTTCGAGAAAGTGGTATTGAATACACTACTAATGAAATTATTTACAACGCAACTGCCGAGGTATCAGGTGCCATTCTCACTGCAGTATTAACAACAATCATCAGTTTTATCCCTGTATTCACAATGGTGGGTGCCGAGGGTAAATTATTCCGTCCTCTGGCATTTACCAAAACAATGGCATTATCGGCATCATTGGTCATTGCACTTTTCTTAATTCCTCCATTTGCTGCATTCCTTTTTAGAAAAAGTAACATTAAAATACGTTTTAAATATATCATCAATGGCTTGCTCATCATACTCGGTGCCATAGCAATTGCCTATGGTTATTGGCTAGGGCTTCTATTAATTGCATTTGGTTTCGTTGGTTTTTTAGGCGCTAGAGATGTTATTACCGCAAAAAGAGCCAACCTAATCAATATTGTAATCTCAACGACTGCAATTGTTTTTCTACTTGCGGAATACTGGCGTCCACTCGGATTCGATCGTAGCATTATAATGAACCTGATTTTTGTTTCGATTATTTGTTTTGGATTGCTCGGTGTGTTTACAGTTTTCAGAAGATATTATGAACTTATTCTTAGATGGGCACTTCATAACCGACTTTTATTTTTGATAATTCCATCAACTGTTTTGATGTTAGGTATAATCATCATGCGCAATACAGGTAAAGAATTTATGCCAGCGCTTAATGAAGGATCATTCCTGTTAATGCCTACATCTTTACCCCATGCAGGTGTGGAAGAAAATAAGCGTGTTCTACAACAACTCGATATGGCGGTAGCCAGCATTCCAGAAATTGAAACGGTGGTAGGTAAATCAGGTAGAACAGAATCAGCCCTCGACCCTGCCCCTTTATCGATGTATGAAAATATGATTCAGTATAAATCTGAATATATGCGAAATATTAATGGTGAGCGACAACGCTACCGGGTAAATAATGATGGCTTATTTGTTCTTAAAAATGACAAATTTATCATCAATCCAAACAATGAAATTAATAATGATGCAAATTATGAAGCTTCACAGCTCAAAACAACAGCTACTCGTAATGACCTAATTACCGACGATGACGGTGAGTATTATAGAAATTGGAGGCCAGAAATAAATAGTCCAGATGACATATGGAATGAAATAATTAAGGTAACCAAATTCCCCGGCGTAACATCTGCTCCAAAATTACAACCAATTGAAACAAGGCTTGTAATGCTACAGACAGGTATGCGAGCACCTATGGGTATTAAAGTAAAAGGACCTGATTTGAAGAGTATAGAAACCTTTGGTTTACAACTTGAAAGCATTTTAAAAGAGGTTGAAGGCGTAAAACAGCAAGCTGTATTTGCAGACCGAATTGTAGGCAAGCCTTATTTACTTATTGATATTAAGAGAGACCAATTAGCCCGTTATGGAATTTCAATTATGGATGTACAAGAAGTGCTACAGGTGGCAGTTGGCGGAATGCCTCTTACACAAACCGTAGAAGGGCGAGAACGATATGGAGTTCGTGTACGCTACCCTAGGGAACTCAGGGCAAATCCAGAAGATTTACGTAATATCTATGTACCCGTCAAGAATGGAAGCCAAGTACCTCTTGGAGATTTGGTTACTATTCGATACGAGCAAGGACCACAAGTAATAAAAAGTGAAGATACTTTTTTAATTGGCTATGTTCTATTTGACAAGCTCGATGGTTTTGCCGAAGTAAATGTCGTCGAAAATGCACAATCATTAATTAATCAAAAAATAGACAATGGCGATTTAATAGTTCCACAAGGTATTAGCTATCGCTTTACTGGAACTTATGAGAATCAACTACGTGCAGAGAAAACCCTTTCTGTTGTGGTTCCAATGGCTTTGATAATCATCTTCTTGATCCTATATTTTCAGTTTAAATCAGTCTCTACATCTTTAATGGTATTTACAGGTATAGCCGTTGCTTTTGCTGGTGGATTCATCATGATTTGGTTGTACGGACAAGATTGGTTCTTCAATTTCAACTTGTTTGGCGAGAACCTTCGAACACTTTTTAATATGAAAACCATTAATTTGAGTGTGGCTGTTTGGGTAGGTTTTATCGCATTGTTCGGTATTGCTACAGATGATGGCGTAGTAATGGCAACCTATCTTACCCAAACTTTTGATAGAGAAAACCCTGAAGATAAAAAGGGCATTCGTCATGCAACTTTAGAAGCTGCTGGTAAAAGAATACGACCGTGTTTGATGACAACGGTAACGACCATATTGGCACTCTTACCTGTACTTACCTCCACAGGAAAAGGAAGTGATATTATGATCCCAATGGCTATCCCAATTTTCGGTGGAATGATTATCGACATCACATCTTACTTTTTAGTACCAGTATTATTTAGCTGGAAAAAGGAATATGAACTAAAAAGAGCAAACAAATGAAAAATTTTAAAATCATAACATGTCTTTTGTTTGTTACCACATTCGTAAAAGCACAACAATTACAAACCTTTATTGAAGAGGCCATAATAAACAATCCAGAGATTCAGGCCTTTGATATACGATATAAAATAGCAGAAGAAAAGGTGAATGAAGCTGATTGGCTACCCAATACCGAAATAAGTGCAGCATACTTTATAAGTGAACCTGAAACTCGTGTAGGAGCCCAACGTGCAAGAATTGGAATCAAACAGATGCTGCCTTGGTTTGGAACAATTAACGCACGTGAGAATTACGCTTACTCAATGGCAGAAGCTGAATATATCGAAGTTACAATAGCCAAGAGAAAATTGGCGCTTTCGGTGTCACAATCCTATTATGGTTTGTATGAAATAAGGGCCAAACAAGCTATACTCCTAGAGAATATTCAGCTTTTGAAAACCTACGAAAAACTAGCACTGACATCTGTTGAAATTGGAAAAGCCTCTGCTGTAGACATATTGCGTTTACAAATACGTCAAAATGAACTTCAACAACAAAAAGAAGTACTTGAAGAAAAGTATTGGGCAGAACAATCTTCTTTCAACAATTTGCTTAACCGCAATGAAAATATGCTAGTTGAAGCAGTTGCCGATTTAGAAATACCAGCTGAAAATGAATTGTATAATACCGATGCACTGTCGCTTAATGCTGAATTACTCAAATATGACAAGCTTTACGAATCTGTAGTTCAATCAGAATTACTCAACAAACGTGAGCGTTTACCTATGATTGGTTTCGGGGTAGATTATTTACCTGTAAGTGAGCGAACCGACATGCAGGTAATAGACAATGGAAAAGACATTCTAATGCCAATGGCTTCTGTTTCTATTCCAATTTTCAATAGCAAATACAGCTCAATTTCCAAACAGAATGAATTACGTCGAAAAGAAATTGAAACTCAGAAAAATCAACGTTTAAATGTACTAAAATCTGCTTTTGCATTATCAATATCTCAACGAAACCAAGCACGTATCAAATTCAACACTCAACTTAAAAACTTGAATCAAGCTAGGGATGCCGAAGAAATCTTAATCAAGAGCTATGAAACAGGAACAATAGATTTCAATGACGTTTTAGATATTCAAGAATTACAATTGAAATTTCAGTTGAACCAAATAGAATCGGTACAGAACTTTTATATACAGCAATCTATTATTAACTATTTAATTCAATAACAATGGTAAAAGATTTCTATATAAAAAACATGGTATGTGATCGCTGCATTAAAGTGCTTAAAGCTGAAATTGAAGCGCAAAAAATTGAACTTAAAGAAATTGAACTTGGTCGTATTCAACTCAATATTAAGAAAGACATCGAACTACTCAATTTTAAGACTATAGTTGAGAGTAATGGTTTTAGACTTATTGATTCTTCTGAAGATAAACTGGTAGAACAAGTTAAAATTCAAATAATTAAAATAGTTGACCAGCTACCTCTAGATTTAAAAGAAAAACTGTCTACATACCTCACAAAAAGTATCCATCAAGATTATTCTAAAATAAGCAAGGTGTTCTCAGTTACAGAAGGTGTCACTATTGAAAAATATTTTATTAAGCTAAAAATTGAGAAGGTAAAAGAACTAATACAAGCCCAAGAAAAAAATTTTACAGAAATAAGTCAACTACTTGATTATAGTCATTTAAATCATTTAAGTAGGCAGTTTAAAACAGAGACAGGAATAAGCTTGAGCGAATATAAATCGCAGCTAAGAATTTCTCGAAATCCATTAGACCAAATTGTATAGATTTCATCCAAAATTATGACACATACTGTTGAAAATCAAGAGTAATTTTGAAAAGCTAGAAAATGAAGATAATTATGAAAAATATAAATTTTGCGTTATTCCTAATGATAATAGGTTTGGCGCAGGTGGTGGATTATCAATTTGGTTCTAAATAAAAATCAATTAATAATAAATAAGTATAACAACAAATAATATGAAAATAGTAAAAAGAAGTTTAGGCACAATTGCACTTGCAACTACAATGATAGTAACAGTTTCATGCAAGGATGGAAAAAAGGTTGAAGAAGCAGCCCCTGTTGAAAAAGAAATGAATAACAATGAAGTAATGACCATGAATACTTCAAAAAATGTAAATGCTGAAGCTATTCTTTCCGACTATTTCAATTTAAAAGATGCTTTGGTAGCAGATGATAATGAAAAGGGAAAAGAATTAGGATTAATGTTAACAAAATCATTACAAGAACTAGATGTTTCGAGCTTTTCAGATAGTGAGCAAAATGAGCTTAAAGATATTATAGAAGATGCTAATGAACATGCAGAACATATTGGTGAAAGCGATATCAACCATCAACGTGAGCATTTTAAAATATTGAGTAAAGACATCACTGATATGGTTGCTATTACAGGAACTGAGATTACCTTATACGAGCAGTTTTGCCCAATGTACGATGGCGGTACGGCTTGGTTGAGTACAAAAGAAGAAGTGAGAAATCCTTACTATGGTAGCCAAATGTTGACCTGTGGTAAAGTACAGCGAGAGATTAACTAGTTAGAAAATTAGCCTCAAGGGGGTATAAGAAATTAACCACAGTAAAATACTTTAATGATTGAACCATAATATTAATTTGGATTATGGGTCTTTCGGTAATTACTACAATAATTTTTATTTCAAAGCAGAATAGAAAAAGGAAGAAACGAAAATTTTATAGTATCCTTCAGGTAAAGGAAATTTGAATTTAAGATCATATTAATATGAAACACACTTATCACATACATGGTATGACCTGCAATGGTTGTCGCAGTCACGTTGAACAAACACTTTCAGAAGTGGATGGTGTGAAAAACGCATCTGTAGATTTAGAAAAAGCAGAAGCTACGATTGAAATGCAATCACATATTGCTATAGAGACTTTTCAAAAAGCTTTGCAGAAAGATGGCGGTAACTATTCCATTCATAACCCCGGAGAACAACATCATAATGACACTAACCCGAAAGAAGATATAGAAAAACCAAAAGGCAAAGGGACAGGAACTTTCTACTGCCCGATGCGTTGCGAAGGTGATAAGACTTATAACAAACCTGGTGATTGCCCAGTCTGCGGAATGGATCTTATAGAAGAACAGAATTTATCGGCTACTTCAACTGAACAATGGACATGCCCAATGCATCCTGAAGTGATAAAAGACAAACCAGGCGCCTGCCCTATCTGTGGGATGGATCTCGTACCGATGCAGCCAGACCTTTCTTCCGAAGAAAAAACATATAAAAAACTATTGAAGAAATTCTGGATAGCTGTAGGTTTTACGCTACCCATTTTCTTGATTGCCATGAGCGAGATGATTCCGAGCAATCCCCTATACGATGTGATGGGACAGAAATGGTGGAACTGGATTCAGTTTTGTCTATCGATACCGGTTGTCTTTTATGCAACTTGGATGTTCTTTGAGCGAGCATACAGAAGTATAAAGACTTGGAATCTTAATATGTTCACACTTATTGGTATTGGAGCAGGAGTTGCGTGGCTTTTCAGTGTATTCGGCATGTTGTTTCCAGATTTCTTTCCTGAGCAATTTAAAACGGAATCTGGCGCAGTTCATGTATATTTTGAAGCTGCTACGGTCATTCTTACCTTAGTATTGATGGGTCAAGTTTTGGAAGCCCGTGCGCACAGTAAAACCAATACAGCAGTTAAAGAACTACTAAAACTCGCACCCAATAAAGCCGTTAAAGTAGTACATGGTAACGAAGTAGAAGTCTCTATAGACCAAATTCAAAAAGGAGATATTTTACGGGTAAAGCCAGGTGATAAAATTCCTGTTGATGGTGTTCTTACAGAAGGTCAAACGACCATAGATGAATCTATGATATCGGGAGAACCAATTCCCGTTAATAAAACAGTAGACGATAGGGTAAATAGTGGTACCATCAATGGCAATCAATCTTTTTTAATGAAAGCCGAAAAGGTAGGTAGTGAGACCCTGCTTTCACAAATAATACATATGGTAAACGATGCCAGTCGCAGTCGTGCGCCAATCCAGAAATTGGCAGATACGGTTTCTGGATATTTTGTGCCAGTTGTGGTCTTTATTTCGATAATCACTTTTGTAATTTGGTCAATATGGGGTCCAGAACCAGTCTATGTTTATGCATTGGTCAATGCCATTGCTGTATTGATTATTGCATGCCCTTGTGCTTTGGGGTTGGCAACACCGATGTCTATAATGGTTGGCGTTGGTAAAGGTGCTCAAAATGGGGTATTAATCAAAAATGCTGAAGCCCTTGAGAACATGGACAAGGTGGATACACTTATTATTGATAAAACAGGAACGATTACAGAAGGAAAACCAACAGTTGAGAAAATAGGGGTTTTTGGAGAGCACTTCAACGAAAGCGAAATTTTACATTTTATAGCATCCTTAAATAGTTCGAGTGAGCACCCACTTGCAGAAGCTACCGTAAAATATGGTAGGGAACAAAAAATTGAAATTTCAAAAACCGAAAACTTCAGTGCGGTTACAGGAAAAGGTGTCGAAGGAACGGTTGATGGGAAGAAGCTCGATTTGGGTAATGTAAAAATGATGGAGTATGCAAATGCAACGGTATCATCAGAAATGGAAAGTGAAGTGCAATTTTTTCAGAAACAAGGGAAGACAGTTTCTTATTTGTCGATAGATAGTAACGTATCAGGGTTTGTGGTAATAGGTGATAAAATTAAATTGACGAGTGCCAAAGCAATCAAAGAACTACAAGAAATAGGCATTGCCGTAATCATGCTAACGGGTGACAATCATGATACTGCTCAAGCCGTAGCTAAAGAACTAAATCTTGCAGACTTCAAAGCAGGTATGTTACCAGAAGATAAATTGAAAGAAGTCGAAAAATTACAACAACAAGGAAAAGTTGTAGCAATGGCGGGCGATGGTATCAATGATGCTCCAGCACTTGCTAAGAGCAATGTTGGTATTGCGATGGGAACAGGAACTGATGTCGCTATTGAAAGCGCAATGATCACATTGGTCAAAGGCGATTTACATGGCATTGTAAAAGCTCGAAATTTAAGTCATGTCGTCATGAAAAACATCAAACAGAATCTATTTTTTGCATTAATATATAATACGCTAGGCGTACCAATAGCTGCAGGAGTACTATTCCCCTTTTTTGGAATATTATTGTCGCCTATGATTGCTGCGCTAGCGATGAGCTTTAGCTCTGTTTCAGTTATTGCAAATGCATTGAGATTAAAAACAAAGTCAATAGATTAATACTTATCAAATGTCTGTATTGAAGAAATGATGTCGATGATTTCGAGATTGGAAAACAAATAGAATTTGAATTTACAATGTTATTACATACATAATTTTAAGAGCCATTAATATGAAAAAGAACGTTTTATATATAGGAATTGCAGTTGTTGTGGGCTTGTTAGCCGGTTGGATCATATTTGGGAACAATGGTACTGAATCGAAATCAGGGTCAGCCATTTCAGACACACATGACCATTCTAGCGAAACCCAAGTAGAGATGTGGACTTGCTCAATGCACCCACAGATAATGCAACCAGAACCAGGTAACTGTCCTATATGCGGAATGAATCTAATTCCTGTAGAAACTGGTGGTGAAGGTCTTGCGATGAATGAGATAAAAATGACTAAAAATGCAATGTCTCTCGCTAATATTCAAACTAGCATTGTGGGGAGCAACATGTCTTCTGAAAAGGATGGAATAATCGCCCTATCAGGGAAAATTGCTACTAACGAAGAGAACAACTCAGTACAAGCAAGTTATTTTGACGGTCGTATTGAGCAATTGAATGTCAACTATAAAGGACAAAAAGTAAATAACCGTCAACTATTAGCTACGATTTACTCCCCTAACCTAGTTGCAGCGCAACAAGAACTCATAACAGCAGCTTCATTAAAAGAATCACAACCTGAATTATACCAAGCCGTTCGTAACAAATTAAAAAATTGGAAACTTTCAGACACTCAAATCGACGCAATTGAATCCTCAGGTAAAGTCCGTGATAACTTTCCAGTTTACGCTACAATTAACGGAACGGTTTCAGAGGTCATGGCACGTGAAGGTGACTATGTAAAACAAGGGCAACCTATACTTAAAGTAAGTAATCTAAATTCAGTTTGGGCAGATTTTGATGCGTATGAAAATCAAATTTCAAATTTAAAAGAAGGACAAAAAATTAAGGTTGAGGCCAATGCCTATAGCAACAAAGAATTTGATGCAACCATTACATTTATTGACCCTATGCTAAATAACGCTACGCGTACCGTGACGGTTAGGGCAACAATAAAAAATAATGATAATTTGTTTAAACCCGGGATGTTTGTAACGGGCAAAGTTCAAGGAACTAAGACACAGTCAGAAATGCTTAGCGTTCCTTCCAGTGCTGTAATGTGGACCGGTGAACGTTCATTAGTCTATGTAAAAACTAATCCCAACGAACCCGTTTTTGAAATGCGAGAAGTTTCTATCCATAACCGAAATGGCGAAAATTATACGATTAGTTCTGGTTTACAAACTGGTGAAGAGATAGTTACTAATGGTATTTTCACTGTAGATGCTGCTGCACAATTACAAGGAAAAAAATCAATGATGAACAAGGCAAAGGAAGATGCAACTGAAATGCCTAAATCTCAAATGAGATTGAAATTTTCTGAGCGCTTTACAAATAACTTTAACAACGTAATCAAGCCCTACTTAAAAATGAAAGATGCTTTTGTAGCGACTGATGCCAAACAAGTTTCCGCTTTTGCAAAAATGACTTTAAAATCCCTTAAATCTAGAGAAACCGATGATTTGGGTAAAATGGAGCAATCACATATTAAAAAAACCATTGACATGCTCGATGCTATTGGTAAAAGTGATAATATTAAAAATCAACGTGCAGATTTTATAATATTAAATGAAAATTTAGTTGCTATAGCTATGAATATCAAGGGAGCAAATCCGTTGTTATATGTTCAAAAATGTCCGATGGCAAACAACAACAAGGGTGCTATTTGGCTAAGTACTGAAAAGGATATTAAAAATCCTTATTATGGTGATGACATGCTCACTTGTGGTAGTGTAATCGAAGAGATTAATGAATGACAAATAACCATATCACTAATTCCTTTAACTACAATACCTTACGGCTGAACAAAGGAATTTTCATTATAAATATGCTTAGGTACATACTTATCAATAATGTAGGGTGTAATAGCCTTAAGAGTACTCCCATTAATTGGATGAAGCCCAGGAGCAGTAAAATATTCGATTTCATCATTACCCTTTTTGAAATACCAAATCAAAGGTTCGTTGGTTACTTCATCAAAAAAATCTGTGGTTAACCCTACTGGTGTTTTTTCAAAATTCGTTAATCTTAAAGGGTCTAAAGGAACTACTTTTCCCTTGTAACTTATAGCGCAATCAACCTTTTCAAAATGATTCTGTATCCATACCATACACTCACCATTTTTCAAAAGCTTTTTTTCTCCATCTTTATTATAAACAAAAAATAATATTGATACTGCTAAAAGAACGAGCCCTATACTACTTAAAAGTATCCAATTTTTTTTTCTAACAATTTCAATTCTTTCTCCCCCATTTTTTTGAACATAATCGGCATACGATTCAAAATTTAAATATTGACATAACATATTAATGGTATGTTCACTTTGCTTTCCTACATTACTTTTTTCATCAAAATACTTATCATATAATCTTTCTAAGGTTTTAGAACTTAAATCTATTGATTTAGAAATATGGTTACACAGTGCATTTTTGCTGTCCCCAGCACATTCAGATTTTGCCTTATCAAAAACTTTCTCAACTATGTCCTTAATTATTACCCTTTTCATACCGTTAAAATACAATTTTAAAATTACAGCAACATAAACAAAACAGCTCTTAGACCCTAAAATCATTGGTGTCTAACAATTGTCTTATACATGTCTAAGATTTGTCTAGACCAAAACATTCATCATTACTTTTCTTTGTCTCAGATTGATTTAGGCACTGTATTGCAACCTTTGCCATCTAGAAAATCAATCTCACGGAAATCTAAAATGCGGTCGGTAAATAACCCGGTTGAGAAGTAGGTTAGGCACTACCGCATTTGGATTTCTACTTCTCAAACTTGGGAGACGTCCCTTCATTTTTCAACGCGATAAACATCGCAATAAATCACTGAGTAATAATTCGGACGGCCATTGGCATGTCCAAAATTAACGGACAAAATGAAAAAAATATTTATAGTTTTATGTATGGTAATCCTCAATTCAGCATTTATTTCCTGTAATCCAGAAAATTTAGCTGAGGAAGAAGTTGAGCTACAAGCCTGCTGTAGTGATGGTGAAGACATTCCACCTCCACCTCCGCCACCACCGACAGGAAATTAATAACTAATTTGTTTTTACATTAGAGGAATGAAACCTATTAAAATTTCATTCCTCTTTTTTAATACTATAAAAATAGTATTGCTGTTTTGTACCACTACCTTTTCTTTTGCCCAAACAGAAATTGATAGTTCACTGTATTATTACAATGCAATTATAGCTCCGGAATTGCCGGAAGATCTTCCTTCTGCAATAAATTACTATATCAAAAAGAAACAACAAAATTTAAATACAAAAGATACTCTTAAAGCTATTAGCAATTTACGGCTATTGGCCATGGGAGAATTTAAAATAGGCAATAATTCCGAGAGCGAAAATCACATTGTTGAAGCCTTAGAACTTATCGAATCCATGGCTTTCATGGATACCTTAATCAATGCCAGAGTAGGCTTAAATAATCAATTAGGTCGAATATATAGAGCCTCACGAAATTACCCAGCTGCCCAAAAATATTTTAACAAGGCTTTGGCTATCGCAAAAAAAGCAAAGGACAGCATCATTATACTTAATAATAAGGCAAATGTGTACAAAGATGAACTGGATTACAAGAATGCCATTGACATTTATACCATACTTTATCAAAAAAGTTTAAAGACCCAAGACAGTCTCCAAATCGCCTTGGTTCTAGACAATTTAGGCTATGTGCAATCAAAAACAAATTCCGCTGAAGCATTAGGCAACCTAAAAAAGGCATTGAAAATCAGAAAGAATAAAAATTATTTGGTCGGGCTGCATTCAAGCAATAGCCATTTGGCAGAATATTATTTGGATAGAAACGATACCGCTCAAGCAATAACCTATTCGCAGAATGCCTTGAATTTGGCCAATACTATAAATAGTAGCTCCCTTAAACTAGACGCACTTTCACTATTTATGAGATTGGACAAAAACCCCTTCGTTAATGAATATAAACGATTAGCAGATAGTATATCCAATGTCAAACAACTTGTAGAAAACAAGAATGCCTATTTAAAATATAATGTAGCCGAGGAGCAAAAGAAAACACAGGCAAGCCAATTACTACAAGAGATAGAGTCCCGAAAACGTTTAATATATCAATTCTTGGCTTTGTTTATTCTACTGGCATTAATCGCTTCCTATTTTATATTTAGATATCGATATAAAAAAGCAAAAATTGAAGAAGTCTATAAAACTGAAACCAGAATTGCCAAAAAAGTACATGATGAAGTGGCTAATGATATGTACAAGGTCATGACATCACTTGAAAATAATCCTAGTATAGATATTGGTGTATTGGATGATTTGGAGAGAATTTATTCAAAAACGAGGGACATTTCCCGAGAAAATAGTGCTATAGACCTTCATCAAGATTACGGTCTTCAATTAAACGATTTATTGGTGGGCTATAAGAACCAAAGTGTAACCATTGTAACCCGTAATCTTTCAAAAATCGATTGGAAGGACGTCTCAGAAATAAAGAAAACCGCAATTTACAGGGTCTTACAAGAATTAATGACCAATATGCGCAAACATAGCATGGCCTCTTCTGTTGCCCTTGTTTTCACGCAAGTAGGTTCCAAAATCGTAATAAAATATCGTGATAACGGCATAGGATGCGACCTTTTTAAAAAAAATGGTCTACAGAATACGGAAACCCGTATTAAATCAATAAATGGAACCATTAGTTTTGAATCTAAGAAGAATGACGGATTTAAAGCGACGATAATAATATAGTTCATGTTTAAAAAGGTTTTAATAGCAGAGGATATGGAAGACATCAATAAAGGTGTACATAGCCTATTGACCGAATTAGGCGTAGCTCATATAAGACAAGTACAATATTGTGATGATGCCTATCTAAAGATTAAAAGAGGCGTATTGGACAATGAACCCTTTGAATTGCTTATTACTGACCTATCTTTCAAAGCCGATCATCGTTCGCAAAAATATCCTTCGGGTGAAGCGTTGGTTGAAAAACTTAAAAGCGAGTTTCCTACGTTAAAGGTTATCGTCTATTCTGTTGAAGATAGGCTACAACCGGTACGCAACCTTTTCAACAAACATGGTATAGATGCCTATATATGTAAAAGTAGGGCTGGACTCAAAAATCTTACCACTGCCATTGACAAAGTATTTAGTGGTGCTACTTTTTTATCTGATGAAGTGTCTAATGCATTTAACAGTACTAACGAGCTGGAAATAGATGATTATGATATTTCATTATTAGACAATCTTAGCAAGGGTCTTTCTCAAGAAGAAATAAGTGCCTTGTATAAAGAAAATCATATTACACCTGCTAGTTTAAGCAGCATAGAAAAACGATTGAACAAACTACGCATTCAATTTAATGCGCATAATGCCATTCATTTAGTGGCTATCGTTAAAGACCTTGGGCTGATTTAATCATTCATTTTTTTAAATTTTCTTCCCCCCTTACGGTTACCCGTAAGGGCTTTTGATTTTATGAACTTATGTTTGAGGACTAAAAGAAATTGACAGTGCTTAAATAATAAATTCAATCATTTAGACTTTAGGCCAGCCTACCGGAGAGGTGATCGGGGGAAATATCTGATTCGGGAGGTTTGGCCATTTAGTATGAAGATAGAATACCTATTCATTCAAACATATATCTGTACTTATGAAAAACTCAATACTAGCCCTATTTACATTATTAATTTTCATCCCCAAACATAGTAGTGCTCAAGATAATGGTGCCGTTATTGCAGGAGCCGTCGGTGCTCTAGCTGCAATTGGCGCTGGGGTAGCTGCCGTTGAGCAAATGAAGGAACGCGCAGAATTAACAGCTACAGAATGGTTATTGGCCAATAATCCGGAAATCACCAGTTTTTCTTTACAAACCATAGATTTCGATGGCAAAAAATTGAAGGATATGTCCTCTGCTTCGGTTATTACTTTTAAAATCCAAGAATTTGTACCCAGCGATAAACCAGAATTGGATGGCAAAAAACAAGTATTGCTTGGGTTTACAAGCCATGGCTGGATTAATGAATACGGTATTGACTTCAATAAAATAAAATGGTATTTAATTGATGAGGCAGAATGGACAAAAATGATGGTCGCCTATGTAAAAGTGGCCTCGAGTGAAAAAAATGATGCTAGTTTGGAATCAATTTTAAGAGATGGTAAAATAGTCAACAAAGGAGTTAGGGTAAAAAGTAAAATGACCATCCCATTTTATCAACTATCGGGTGACATGTACGTAGTCACGGACTATTCAAGTGAAATGAAATTTATTTATAACGAAAGATCACTAGGTATTTTTCTTAAAGACACACGAGATTTGGTTCAAATCAAACGCGGAAGTCTAATTGAGCTTCATGAGTTTTTCTTTGATAATTGAGGTTTTTACTTTAGACTGAAATTCAAATAAACCGGTAAGTGATCTGATAGCTTTCTAGCTTCCTCTAAATTCTCACACACCTTTACAAAATCGATTGCCCTCCCCTCTATTTTCGAAACATTCTTTGAATAAAAAATATTATCAATAGGATAATTTAAATAGTCATTTCCGTCACAACTTTGTTTTAATGTAGTGCTCTGATTGTTGATTGATGCTTTATAGCCTATAGTTTTTAAACCATTAAAGACTAGTTCTTTTTCATTTACGTTAAAATCACCGGCTAGGATAATTGGGTGCTGTGATGAATTAATTTTCAAATAATCCGTAATAGCCAATATTTCACTTTCCGGATTTTTATCATGGGGTCTAGAGTGAAAATTGAGTATGGTTAACTTCTTTCCTTTTATATAAAAATCTAGATAGAAAGGTTCTCGGTCCACAAGAGAATCTAAATCTGCAATCAGTAGCCCTCTGTTTTTAATTTTGATATTCTTTGTCTTCCAAATAAACGCATAACGCTCTGTAACGTACTTAGTACTATTCGTGGGGTTGCTAATTACATAATCCCATTTACTCCCTTTTCTATTCAAATTATCCGCAAGTTTAGCTACTGCTTGGGCACCACCATAACCTGCTACCACTTCTTGTATAGCAACAATATCTGCATCGCTTACTATTTCTGCCATTTCATCTAATTCTTCATTGCTTTTGGTTCTACCGAAATCTCTAATATTCCAAGAGATGATACTAATGGCTTCTTGGGATGAAACATTGAAATGGAGAAGAACTAGAAATAGCAACAGGGTCTTTTTAAACATAGAAAATTTTATTACGAAACGAAATTAACATAAATAGATTTTGTTGGTTACGGGATACCGTAATCAATATTAAAAGGAGGTAGTACTTTTTTTGAAAAGCTAAATTCAAAACGTAATAAAAAAATATCGCTTCTTAAAAATTGGAATCTATTATAATTCTATGCATGCCAACAATTTGTCGTTGATACAATGCCAGAAAAAGAAACCAAAAATTCAATTAATCCTACAATACAGATAAAAACACCTAATTCTTATAGAATAAGGTGTTTTTTTGGATGAAAGCTTCACAACTAACTAAAATTCCGTTGATCTTACAGAGAAAGAGGAATTACTTTTGGTGTTCCCTACCATGAAAACACCTTACAATAAAGCTCAAAACTGTATAGGCATTTTTTGAATTATTTGTTTTTATGTTCTTAAAAAGCAATTTTTTGACATCCTAAAAAACAAAAAAGCCCAATTTCTAAAAAGAAATTGGGCTTTGCTTTAAGCGGAGAAAGAGGAACTAACCAAATTCTCATTTTTTGAGCATTTACAGGGCTTAAAGCGACCATCAAAATTTAGTGACACCGAATTAGCCTCTTTTTAACAAAATTTTGGGAGTTTTGAACAATTGTCGTTAGATGTAAGTACAAATTAAAGTAATTGGTGGTAAATTTTATTAAGACCAGCTTTATTTCCTTCTTTGGGTAAAGGTTACGACCTAAATAAATCATTCCGCAAAGTAGATATCGACTTGATATTTCGCTTATTTGCGACATTTTCAGTGTAGTTGTCGTTAATAAACAACATAATGAAATCAAAGAAAACCGTACTTCTCCCTTAATAGCTCAAACAGAAAAGCGAATTGATAAAATCATTGCCTCGAATAATTCCTACTTATCTTCAATATAATCAATGCAATATCTCATAGCTAATCAATTAAAAATATCAAATTACAAAAATAATTTTAGTAAACTTTCAAGAAAACCACTAATATTTACTATATTTTTCGAAAATTTACTACAATTGAATCTGTCCGACTTTATAAAAGAGCGATTATCATTTGAAAGTTACGCTGTCAATTGGGATGAACTTCTTATTGCTATTGCAGATAAGTCTGAAACTTCGGTAAAAAGTCAATTGTCCTACGCCATACAAAAAGGCGATATCATTCCACTACGGCATCATTTTTATTTGATTATTCCACCAAGATATTCAAAATTTGGAAAATTACCGATTGAGCTATACGTTAATAGCTTGTTTGAGTATTTAGGCCGAAATTATTATGTCGGTTTATACTCGGCAGTAAAATCTTATGGTGCTGGACATCAGCAAATTCAAAAGGAGTATGTCTTACACAATAAAGCTCCTTTGTTATCCATCTCTAAAAACACTATCAATCTTGACTTTTTTACCGTTTCTAATTGGCCAAAGAAAAATATAGTATCAAAAAAAGGAGATGCAGGCATGTTCAAAATTTCCAGTCCTTGCTTAACAGCTGTCGACTTGATTTACCATCAAACTAAAATAGGAGGATTAAACAGAATGTTTTCTGTTTTAGAAGAGTTGACAGAAGAAATGACATTGGCAGAAGTGAAAGATTTGCTGTCTTGGTATTCACAAAGAAGTGTCTTACAGCGTTTAGGGTTTTTGTTGAACGAAATGAATCCCGAATCTGACATGGCAAATCTTATTTATGAACACTTAAGACTTGAAAAATTTTATCCTGTTTTATTAAGTCCAAGGTCAAATGAAAAGCCAGGTGCAGTTGAAAATAGATGGAAAATAGATGTCAATATTAAAATGGAAAGTGATTTATGATACCAAGACCCGATACTAAATATGACCAAAAAGCAGCATTTGTATGGCTGAAAAATGAGTTTATTGTGAAGATTAAATAGAACAAAAACAGATAATAATAATTGAAATAAAGGAATGGCGAAAAAGGTAGCAAAAGAAAAGTCAATAGAAGAAACACTTTGGCAGTCTTGTGATAAATTAAGAGGTTCGGTTGAACCAGCAGAATACAAACACGTAGTACTTGGACTTATCTTCCTAAAATTTGCCAGCGACAAATTCGAAGAACGCAAAAAAGAACTAATAGCAGAAGGCAAAGAAAAATACGTAGAAATGAAAGATTTCTACGCTATGAAAAATGTGTTCTACCTAGAAGAAATTTCTCGTTGGAGCTACATTATCAAAAATGCCAAGCAAAACGACATTGCTTTAAAAATTGATACTGCTCTCAACACCATTGAAAAAAATAATCCTGCTCTAAAAGGAGCATTACCAGACAATTACTTCTCTCGTTTAGCTTTAGACAAAACCAAGCTTGCTTCCCTACTCGACACAGTAAATGAAATTGACACGCTAAAAGACAACGGACAAGATGTTATTGGTAGAGTTTACGAATACTTTTTAGGCAAGTTTGCTCTAAAAGAAAGTAGCGGAAAAGGAAAAGGCGAATTCTACACACCAAAAACAATTGTAAACTTAATTGCAGAACTTATTGAACCATACAAAGGGATTATTTATGACCCTTGTTGTGGAACAGGTGGAATGTTTGTGCAATCCATAAAATTTATAGAAAGTCACCAAGGAACAAAAAAGGAAGTTTCTATTTACGGACAAGAAAATACGCCGACAACCTACAAGTTGGCAAAAATGAATCTCGCCATTAGAGGGATTTCAGCAAACTTGGGAGACAAGCACGCAGATACTTTTGGCAATGACCAACACAAAGATTTAAAAGCCGATTTTATAATGGCAAATCCGCCATTCAATTTAAAAGATTGGAGAGGCGAAAATGAATTATTGGACGACCCTCGTTGGATGGGTTATGATGTGCCACCAAAAAGCAATGCCAATTACGGTTGGATTTTAAATATGGTTTCAAAGCTATCTGAAAATGGCGTTGCAGGTTTTATACTTGCCAATGGAGCACTTTCAGGTGGTGGCGAAGAATACAAAATCCGTAGAAAACTGATTGAAAATAATTTAGTGGAAGCCATTATCATTATTCCAAGAAATACATTTTACACTACGGATATTAGCGTTACGCGTTGGATTCTTAACAAAAACAAAAAAGAAAGAAGTCTAACCAAAAACGACCAAAAACGAAACTACCGAAACCGTGAGAAGGAAATCCTTTTTATGGATTTAAGACGTTGGGGAAGTGAGTACGAAAAGAAATATGTAGAGCTTACTGAAGAAGATATTCAAAAAGTAGCCTTAAACTACCATAATTGGCAAACAGAGAATACCACTTACAAAGATGTACCCGAATTTTGCAAATCTGCAAGCTTTGAAGATATGGTAGCCAACGACTTTTCATTAGTACCAAGTAAATACATTGAGTTTGTAGATAAAGACAGCGGAATTGATTTTGATTCCGAAATGAAGCGGATTCAAAAAGATTTTACAACACTCTTAAAAGAGGAAAAAGACTCTCAAGACCAATTGATTAATGCTTTTAAAACTTTGGGTTATGAGCTTTAAACGATTGGTAAATTATATACGATTAGTTGATAATCGAAATTCTGATTTGGAAGTAACCAATCTTTTGGGAATTAACATTACCAAAAACTTTATGCCTTCGGTTGCCAATGTTTCAGGTACAGATTTATCCAAATATAAAATCATTCAAAAAGGGCAATTTGCTTATTCAGCAATGCAAGTTGGTAGAGATGAAACAATACGACTTGCACTTTATAAAGAAGATGAACCAGCAATTATTTCGCCTGCATATTTAGTTATTGAAAGTAAAGATAAAAATGAACTGATTCCTGAATATATGATGATGTGCTTTCAAAGACCAGAATCTGATAGATATGGATGGTTTATTAGTGATAGTAGTGTTAGAGCAAGTTTAGAATGGGAACGTTTTTGTGAAATTGAAATTCCAATTCCAGATGATATAAACCAACAACGCAAATACGTTGCTCTCTACAAAGGTTTGCTTACCAACCAGAAAGTGTATGAAAACAGCTTGGAAGATTTGCAATTAATTTGTGATACTTATCTTGAAGATTTAATTAAAAAAGAAGTTCCAAAAACATTAGGCGATTATATTCAACATTCTGATGAAAGAAATTCGGAGTTGCAGGTATCATTTTTACAAGGTGTTTCAACTTCAAAAGTACTAATCAATTCAAAAGCGAATACGTCAGGCGTAAGTTTTCACAATTATAAAATTGTCCGTAATGGTCAGTTTGTATATGTAGCAGATACTTCTCGAAGAAGAGAAAAAATTGCTCTAGCAATCAATAGTTCAGAAGATTGTATTGTTTCATCCATTTACACTGTTTTTAAGGTAAAAGATGCTCAAGAACTTTTACCAGAATATCTGTATTTGTTTTTCCAAAGAACTGAATTTGACCGTTATGCTCTTTTCAATTCTTGGGGAAGTGCGAGGGAAACTTTCGATTGGGCTGAAATGTGCAATGTAAAACTACCCATTCCAGATATAAAAATACAAGAAGCGATAGTTACCATTTACCATACTTTGGAAACTCGTAAGCGTATCAATGAGCAGTTAAAAGAAAGTATAAAACCACTTTGCCCAGTATTGATGAAGGGCGTTGTGGAAGAAATGAATAAACAAGTAGAAAGGGTATGACATTTAAAAAACTCATACAATCAAACTCTTGGTTGAGTATAGAAACTATTTTGCTGGAGTTATATCCAGATGAAGAAAAGAATATTTCCGGCTATCAAGATGTATTTGAAAAACTATTGTTTATGAATGCCGAAGATTCAGAAATAACGATTGATGTGGTACATCAAAAAGATGATTTTGATGGCGAGGAATATGTAGATGTTTCTGGAAGCTATAAACATCCAAAAAATGAAGAAGAAAAATTTTCCCAAGCCATTGAGTTTATCGCTTGGAATAAATGGTTGGGTATGGATATTAGCCAGGAAAGTTTACTGCATTTTTCTGAATTGGAAATTATCTCACATTGTTTATACGAAATGACTTTTATAGGTTTTGAAGAAGAAGACATACGAGAAGAATTCAAAACTATAGAAAACAGTATTGAAGATTATAAAAACATGACAGATGAAGAGCAGAATGCAAATACCACTTCTTTGGAAGACCTTCTGAAAGATTTGGATAATGAAGATTTAGAAGAAAATGAATAGTTACAATCCTATTTCGGGCAACCGTAAAAAATTACCCCAACGTAAATCCATCCGATTAAAAGGATATGATTATTCGCAGGCGGGATTGTATTTTATTACGATTTGTTGTCAAGATAGAATTTATCGTTTTGGGGATGTAATTGATGGTAAAATGATTTTTAATGAATATGGGGAAATTGCCCACAATGAATGGATTAAATTAACCGAACGATTTCCAAATATGGAAATGGATGCATTTCAAATAATGCCAAACCATATGCACGGCATTATTGCATTGTCCGTACGGGCAACCCTTACGGTTGCCCAAAATAATGGCATTGCCCAAAATGATGTTGTTGCCCAAAATACGGTTACACAAAATGACATGCAACCGCATATCAATGACGGGCAATTGCAAGGGATTGCCCCGATGACGATATCCGACATTGTTGGTGCATACAAATCGTTGGTTGCAAATGGGTGTTTGGAAATATATAAATCAAAAAATAAAATAATGGGCAAATTATGGCAACGTAATTATTACGAACACATTATTCGCAACGAAAAATCCTATCAATATATTTCGGAATATATTATCAACAATCCCACAAAATGGGCAAATGATAAATTTTATACAAAATGAACAGCGAAATCCTGATATATCAAAACCAAGACGGCAACATTAAATTAGATGTTCGTTTGGAGAATGAAACTGTTTGGTTGACCCAAGAGCAGATGCAAAATCTGTTTGGGAAATCGAAAGCTACCATTAGCGAGCATATTAAGAATGTTTTTGAAGAAGGGGAATTGGACAAAGATTCAGTTGTTCGGAATTTCCGAACAACTGCAATAGATGGGGATAATACAGAAAACCAAATGACATGAAAAATTGGATACCAAAAGCCATCAGTTATTTAGATAAATCATTAGGCAAAGTGCCTTCCGAACTTAATGAGATAGATTGGAAAGAGACACTTTCACCTAAAAACGATAAATTATGCCAGCATATTTCTGCATTTGCAAATATGCCCGGCGGTGGATTTTTAGTATTTGGTATTAACAATAAGGCCGCTAGTGTTGTTGGCATACAAAGAACAGAAGCAGACAATATTGTAGAACGTTTGGCTTCACTTTGTCGTGACAGCGTGGATCCATTGGTAAAAATAGACCATAGTATAGAAACCTATAGAGACGAAGAATTATTATTCGTATATATTTTAGAAAGTTCTATTAAGCTTGTACATCTTGCAGGAAAAACAATAGAAGATAGTTTTATAAGGAGTGGTGGCACAACACGCAAGACCTCAAGAGCGGATGTTGGCGCATTATTACTAAATAGTAAAACGCCTACTTGGGAAGAGTTACATGCTTCTAAGCTACTTAATGAAATGGAAGTTATCACACTTTTAGAGTATGATAAAATTTTAGAACTTCTTGGCAGACCAATACCAAGCGATATTAAGGAAATTCTAAAATGGTTAGAAGACGAAAAGATGTTGGTTGATGTTGATGGCAAAGGCTATTACATTACAAATTTTGGTGCAGTTGCAGCTGCTAAAGACTTAAACAAGTTTGATGGATTGGCAAGAAAGGTAGTGCGACTTATTAAATATGAAGGAAAAAATAAAGCAGGTGCTAGTAAAGAATACCCTGGAAGAAAAGGGTATGCCGTAGGTTTTGAATCATTAATCATATTTATACAAGGTCTTTTACAGGACAGTGAAGTTATTAAAAATGCACTTAGAGTAGATACATCAATTTATCCAGAACAAGCGCTTAGAGAGTTAATAGCAAATGTTTTAATACATCAAGATTTTACAATTAGAGGTTCTGGTCCCATGATTGAAATCTTTGAAGATAGGATTGTATTTAGTAATCCGGGTAAATTGCTACCTTCAAAAAAGATAGATAGACTTATTCGTACAACTCCAGAATCTAGAAATGAAATATTAGCATCCGCATTTAGAAGGTATAATATTTGTGAAGAAAGAGGTTCGGGATTTGAGAAAGCTGTAATAGCAATAGAGTTGTTTGGTTTACCTCCATTAAAATTTGAAGAGTTAGAGAATTCATTTAAGGTAACTATGTATGCCCCAAGAAAGTATGCAGAAATGACAAATGATGAGCGTATAGAAGCGTGTTATCAACATAGTATTATAGAGTATTATGGCAATGGTGGTTTTAACAATACTTCATTAAGAAATCGGTTTGGTATGCACGATAAACAAGCCTCACAAATTTCTTTATTGATTAAAGATGCAATGGAGTCGGGGAGAATAAAACCAAAAGATGCTAGGAATGTGTCAAAAAAGTTCAGTTTATATGTTCCTTATTGGGCATAAAAGTTTATTTAATTAGCAAATGGAAAAAGGTCTTAATATGTTGATAGTCAATTATTTTTTATTTAATTCTAATTCGGAAGAAGAAATTAATCTATTTAATTCAGAAATCACGATTGACCATAACTCATTGACTTGCAAAGTATTGTTATTTAATTTGAATTCGGAAAAGCTATTATAGGATGAATTTAAAATTTACAGAAGCAAAATTAGAACAGGCTTTTATTGAGCTTTTAGGAAATGAAGATTTCCCACACTTTTTGGGCAGTACAATTGCCCGAACAGAAGATGAAGTATTGATAGAAGATGACTTGAAAAAATATTTGCTTAACCGTTACAAAATAGAAGAATTAACCGAGATAGAAGCTCAATCTATTATTCTGCAACTTAAAACGCTTTCTTCAGCAGACCTTTATGAAAGCAACAAAAAAATAATGCGTTGGTTAGCTGATGGTTTCATTTTAAAAAGAGAGGATAGACAGCAAAAAGACATTCACATTGAACTGATTGATTATAAAGGATTAGACAAGCAACGTGTAAGCAGTAATTTGGATACCATAGCTGCCGAACCCGAAATACAATATCCAACAGATACCAACATTTACAAATTTGTTAATCAGCTTGAAATTGTTGGCACAGAAAGACGTATTCCTGATGGAATAATCTACATTAATGGTATACCAGTTGTTGTTTTTGAATTTAAAACAGCCATTCAGGAAAACACAACTATTCACAATGCTTATATTCAATTAACAACGCGTTATAAACGTGATATTCCAGAACTGTTTAAATACAATGCATTTTGTGTAATAAGTGATGGTATTAATAATAAAGCAGGTTCATTTTTTGCACCTTATGAGTTTTACTATGCTTGGCGGAGAATTGCAGGTTTGGCAAAAGATGTAGATGGTATAGATAGTATGTTTACACTTGTGCAAGGAATGTTCAACCACACAAGATTGCGAGACATTATTCAAAACTTTATATACATTCCGGATTCGTCAAAAAAGGATGAGAAAATAGTGTGTCGTTATCCGCAATATTACGCAGCTCGCACACTTTACGAGCATATTAAAAAAGCAGAAAAACCAGAAGGAGACGGTAAAGGCGGAACATATTTTTGGGGCAACGGGAAGTGGAAAGAGTTATACAATGCTTTACCTCACTCGCCTATTGATGAAAAGTGAACATTTTGAAAGTCCAACCATAATTTTAATTACAGACCGTACCGACTTAGACGACCAATTGGCAGGACAATTTACCAATGCCAAGCAATTTATAGGGGATAACGCAGTAGAAAGCGTTGAAAGTAGAGCTTATTTAAGAAGCAAAGTACAAGGCAGACAAAGTGGAGGTGTTTTCTTAACTACTATTCACAAGTTTACTGAAGACACCGAATTGCTAACCGAAAGAACCAATGTGATTTGTATTTCGGATGAAGCACACAGGAGTCAAACCAATTTAGACCAAAAAATAAAAGTGACTTTCGAAGGCGTTAAGAAAACCTATGGTTTTGCTAAATATTTGCACGATTCGTTACCCAATGCCACTTTTGTTGGTTTTTACAGGAACACCGATTGATGCCACTTTAGATGTTTTTGGGAAAGTGGTAGATGCTTACACAATGACGGAATCGGTAAGAGATGAGATTACAGTAAGAATTGTTTACGAAGGACGAGCAGCTAAAGTCGCCTTACACAATGGCGAGTTAGAAAAAATTGAAAAGTATTACGAAGAAGCTGCCGAAGAAGGTACTAACGAATATCAAATAGAAGAAAGCAAAAAGGCAACTGCCACAATGAATTCTATTTTAGGCGACCCAGACCGATTACTGAAATTGGCAGAAGATTTTGTAAAACATTACGATAACAGAGTTTCCGAAGGAGCAACAGTTAAAGGAAAAGCAATGTTTGTTTGTAGTAGCCGAGAAATTGGATATAAATTTTACAAAAACGTTATTGCATTAAGACCTGAATGGGCAAAAATAAAAATCGCAGAAGAAGGAGCAATTTTATCAGACAAAGATAAAAGGGAAATCAAACCAATGGAACGTATCAAAATGATAATGACCAGAGGAAAAGACGACCCAAAAGAAATGTATGACCTGCTCGGCACAAAAGATTACCGAAAAGAATTAGACCGACAATTAAAAAATGAAAAATCCAATTTTAAAATCGCCATTGTAGTTGATATGTGGCTCACAGGTTTTGATGTTCCTTTCTTAGATTCCATCTACATTGACAAACCAATTAGACAGCACAATTTAATCCGAACCATTTCACGAGTAAACCGAAAATTCGCAGGTAAAAACAAAGGATTAGTTGTAGATTACATTGGTATAAAAAAAGCAATGAATCTTGCTTTAGCTCAATACAATAAAGGCGAACGAGAAAACTTTGAAGACATAAAGGAGTCTTTAATAATTGTTAGAAACCATTTAGATCTTTTAGCTAATGTGTTTCACAAATTTGATAGTTCAAAATACTTTGGCGGAATACCATTAGAGCAATTGAATGCTTTAAATATGGCTGCCGAATATGTACAACAGACAAAAGACCTTGAAACTCGTTTCATGGGCTTAGTAAAACGCTTAAAAGCAGCTTATGATATTTGTGCAGGAAGTGAACAGCTAACACAAACAGAAAGAGATTATACACACTTCTATTTGGCGGTTAGATCAATCGTTTTTAAACTAACCAAAGGAAATGCACCTGATACAGCACAAATGAATGCCAAAGTGCGTGAAATGATAAAAGATGCTTTGGAGAGTGATGGAGTTCAAGAGATTTTCAAACTTGGAGACGAAGCAGAAAGCGAGCAAGATATTTTTGACGAAAATTATTTGGCGAAAATTGACAAGATAAAACTGCCGAACACCAAAATAAAATTGCTTCAACAATTGTTAGCTAAAGCAATTGGAGAAATAAAGAAGGTCAATAAAGTAAAGGGAGTAGATTTTTCAAAGAAAATGCAATCCTTGGTAGAACAATACAACGAACGAAAAGAAGATGATGTATTGCGTAGCGAAGTTTACGAAGAAATGGCGGAACACTTAACCAATTTGATTTGGGAGGTTCAGAAGGAATTTACAGCAGGAGACGAATTAGGAATTGATTTTGAAGAAAAGGCGTTCTACGATATTTTAAAAGATTTGTGTGTCAAGTATGATTTCCGTTATCCTGAAGATAAACTCATTGATTTAGCGAAAGCAGTTAAGGATTTAGTTGATGGACAAGCGAAGTTTCCTGATTGGAGTAAACGAGAAGATATAAAATCTGCTCTGAAAGTTGGTCTGATTTTATTGTTGGACGAACACGGTTATCCACCTGTGGAAAGGGACGAAGTATATAAAGATATTTTTGAACAAGCGGAAAATTTTAAAAAGAACCAAGTTTAAAACATTTGTCTCTTAAAAAACCCAAATTCAACACTTAAAATGTGAATCCTTATTACGAACTCGTTTAAACTTTTATATTCTTTTTCTTTTTGAACCCCTTAAGGGCTATGACTATGAATGCTATATAGTTGAATCCCTTCCAGCTATCGACCGTTGTATCGAACCGGTTGAGCAGGGAGCGGTAGCTGTCCATCCAGGCGTTGGTGCGTTCCACGGCATATCTTTCGTCATATAGTTCCCTGTCGAAATATTCGTCCCTGTCGGTATTCCCGTTGCGTTTGTTAAAGCAGATATTGGCGTTGATATCCTTTAGGTCGCAGGACCTTCGAAAGTCCTTGGAATCGAATCCCGCATCGGCGTCCGGGAACAGTCCGTCCACACGTATATCGGCCTGTTCCAGTGTGCCGGTAACGACCTCGAACTGTACCTCGATATCGTAAAGGTCGTAATGGTTTCCGGCAACGGGTTCCGACATGGCCAAGGGCAGTCCCTGCCTATCGGTAAGGTAAAGGGCATTGGTGGTTTTCCGCTTTTTCCGTCCTTGGTACTCCACACACGCACCGCCCCTTATCGCAGGGGTATGGCTGCCATCAAGGTCCACGCTGGAAAGGTCAAGGTCTACCTTTTGCCTTTTCAGGGAATTGACCCAACAGTCCTTCCATACATCGGTCTTGCACCACTTCCTATAGTGGTAATAGACCGATTGCCAGGTCAGGGATACCCCTGAAAAAAATGCCTTTACCGGCAACTGGTGCCATTGAACCCCCGTTTTGAGCTTATAGAGAATGGCATTGACGATCTCGCACAACGGAACCGTGGGCGCAAAACCCCTTTTTGTTTTCGGAATAAATGGCATAATTTCCATTTCTATCATATCTTTGTCGATTACACTGTACATAAAGGGTTGTTTTGGAGTTATTTATGTTTCGCAACACAAATATCCGCAACCCTTTCTTTCGATCCAAAAAAAGTTTAAATCACTTCATTTATAAAATGGTTAGTTTAATTTAGTTGATTTATTATATTTTGGATACTTTTTAATACTTCTTCGTAGGAGAGCATCTTATGTGTTTCAATAATTTGATTGATGAGTATACTGTGTTCTTTTTCACTTATGGTTTCTATCAATATTTTTTTAATCGTTATTAAAACATCAGGATATTCTTTTAATATTTCTGAAACATCAATACCTAGAAGTGTCGCTCCGCCCTTTACAGTTGTGAAATCTTCAGTGTAAATATGGTCATAATGATTTACAGCTGCTCTCTCTTCATTTATCGATAAATAATTTTCTATAATGAACCCTATATCATCGGCATCCTTATTGCTTTTGTGATGGCGATCTTTCCAAGCTGTGATTTTCAGTAGGAATATTCCGCTCAAAGAAGCTATTTTGATTTCTATTTCTTTATCAATAGTTATCTTGATGGATGCATTATCAGCAGCGTCAAATCCTAAAACAGACATTGCAAAATTTTCATCAGGAGGCCAGAATATTTTACTGTCTTGCTGCATTATATCTCCAAAAGGAACAATATCTAATTGGAATTTGTCTTTATATAAAAATCGCTGTTTTTGAACTGCATCTTTAGTGAAATTTTCAAGGCTAACTATTTCTTCCTCTACTTTCTGCCACTGTTCCCAATCATTGACTGTTATCGCAATATCTAGATCATGTGTCAAACGACCAGACTTCTCGTTATGTAATTCCATAACTATATCTCTTGCAGTAGCGCCTATAACGAAGAATGAGATTCCAGCTTGTTTGAAATAAGCAGTTAGCTCTAACAAAATAGGCTTCAGTAGTGGATGTGTAAATTTATCACTAGATATATCCAAGCTCATTCTCTAGTATTTGTTTCGCTGTTTCTATATTTCTACTAAAACCACTATTAATAAGATCTGCATATATTAAAAGTGCAGGTGCGATTTTATTATTACCTAAATCATTTTTCCAGAATTTTTGAAGCACTTCAATTTCTCCATTCTCTCCAGGCACTAAACGTAATTTTTTAGCTAGTCCAGATAATTCCAAGTCTGTAAAAATTACAAAATGCTCAGGTCTCAAATTATCTGTCAGTAATGCACCACCTGGTTCACCACCCCAAAGAATAACACCGTCATTGCTCTGTGTTTCTAGATTTTTCCAGTTGCGATTTGTATCTGGATCAACGAAGCGCATTTTTTTCCTCACTATACGAGGTCTCAATACCGCGTTATATTCAACGATCCACCGTTCTAACAGTTTATTTTTATTTTTAAGGACACGTTTATCTTTTGTCTTCAGAAGAAAATTTAGATCTTCTAATTCTGCCATTACATTACTGACTGAACCGATAGAAACATCTGCTTTCTCTGCAATTTTCCGATAAGAATCTTGTAGGTGTTCTGGTTTGTATAAAAGATGAAATAAAACCTTTAGTCCAGCTTCTTGAAAAGCACGAGATTGATTTGTCTTTTCTTTTTTGGCTTTCTTTTGACCTTCAATAAAAATGATAAGCTCTTTACATTTAATATAGGCGTTGCCAGCTATATCCAAATAGTTAATACAGCGCTCTTTAAGTTCCTGTGTAGCTTCTTTAGAAATGTATTCTGCGATTAAGATGATAGGTCTGTTATTATTTTCCTTCAGCTCTTCTAATTGAGATATGACCAATCCTTGATTAGAAGTTCTTACAGCACTTTTAGCTTCTACAATAAATTGCTCGTTTTGGATACTTAAAAGAGCATCATACTTTTGTCTACTACTATCTATATCAATAGGAATATCAATAAGCTGTTCTAATTTAGAAGTGGCTTCATATATGAAATCATTATTACGATACATAATTTAAGTGTTCATTATTTTATAGTGTTCAGTGACAATGAACAGTCAAATATAATGAACATATATTAAATATTACTCATTTGCTCAAATAAACTTTTACATTTTAATACTATTCATTCGTTTCCTATTCAAAAGTAATGCACCAAAGTGTAAGATTTTATAATCAAATCCTGCGAGTTTACCTTAATTGGAAATGAATATAAAGATATCCCTTATGTAATCAAACTCTACATTTTCTGACTTCGCATAATTTTGATTAAAGTTTAAATAAACTGCAATACACACATTAATAGTTTGTATAATTAAAATATATTAAACCTTTAGTTCGGTTTTAATTAATTAAAACCCAAAAACAGCAACTAATAGCTTGGAAAAATTCGACGTATTATCCTATCGAGAAAAGCCATAACAATTTCAAACCTATTCAACCCATTGCCACTCCATTCCGCGTCTACCTGCCGGACGGGCAGGAAAAGCTTCATTACGAACAATGCGCTTCCTTTAAAGGTCTTGGACACAATTCCAAAGTTGATAGGAGATTCCCTTCATCATCTTCGATTGGTATTAAATATTGTCATATCCACAAGGTTTCAACTTTGAAATGGCGTCCGCTTTATCAACAAATCACTTCATCCCTTTACTCCACAAAGTTTCAAAATTCAAAACGAGACAGACTGCATAACCGGTCGCACACTCCCTTTTATAAGTCCTTACTCATTATGAATTTTAGGGTCGGTTACCGAAAAGGTAACAACTAGGGCTCTATGGGAAGTAATCGGAACATCACAATACCAATTTACATATCAGCATTTATTAAAATACCTTAAGTAAAAAATGACGCTTTCTACCTTTTTTAAAAAGAAAAGGAAAACACACGGGATATAATAAGTAATTGGAAAACTGCCATTATGGCAACCAATTGACACCAAGTAAAACCAAATAATATGGCTTCTTTTTTGCTTCATTCTAATTGGAACGGGGTAATAAATCTTTGGAAATTCTTTTGGCCGAACCGATTGAAAATGAGTTTCCAACCTAGACGCGTAAGTACGGATATCCCGGAATGAAATGAAGGGATGGAGTAGCAAGAGGGTAACGGGCTAACGCCTGTTACAGTTTTTTCATTTTTCTCCATCCTCAATGAATACGGGACTTTTGAAGGGTTTTTAATTTTTGGAAATAATATTGAAGCCCTTGATTTTCAGAAAAAATACGCTAAACCCAATAAAAACAACATAAAATTTCAGAAAAAATGGATAAAGGATATGAAAAAGAGCCATTCGAGAAGCTGGGAATCAAAACTTCAGTGGCACTACGGTTTAGGGAATTCTCCAAGAAAATATCAAAATCCCAATCAATGACTTTATTGTTGATGCTCGATTTTTTTGAAGAAAATGGAATCTCGCCTGCGGAATCAATGGGGCCTCGAATGGAAACGCTGGAAACTAGAATATCGCTGCTTATCAAAAAGCGTATGAACGGGATGATCGCCATCATGAAGGATATCGAAAAAACGCAGACCAAACCGACCGTAGCAATGTTACAGGCCCTTTTTCAAGCAACGGAACCACCCAAAAAGAAATTGATCTTGGAAAAGAAAGAAGTTCGCTTTCGTGAAAAGAAATATTTGAACAATAATGAAAATGACCAATGGAAAAGGTAAACTATATAGCGCATCTCAATGAAGCTTTTGAACGCTTCAACAATGACATCCGGATCAAACAGGGCCATATTACCCTGTACCTGGCATTCTTCCAGAAATGGAACAGGGAATTCTTTAAAAAGACGCTTACCGTGAACAGGGAACTCATTATGGAAAGGGCAAAGATCAGATCTAAAACGACCTATCACAATTATCTCAGGGATTTGAACGATTGGGGATATTTACAATACTTTCCTTCCTATCATCCGGCAAGAGGTTCAAGGATAAAGTTGCCCAAATTCGGGACAGCTGCTGGGACAGCTACTGGTACAAGTACGGTCCATAAAATGGCCAACAGCGTTCCGGAACCAGGCCAAAATATGGTACCTTTTTTAAAACATAAAACAAAAGAAAACTTAAATAAAAGGCCAAGGCCTTTTAATGAATTAGAAGTTTTACTTTTTTTTAAGGAAAACAATTGGTCCGCTGATGAAGGAAAAAAATTCTACGCGTACTACCAATCAAAAAATTGGACGCTAAGCCGAGGGCTAAAAATCAAAGATTGGAAAATGGCAGCCTATAAATTTGTCGAAAATGGTTATAAAATAAAACAAGAGGTTGGCCGCAGTCCAATTTCTGGCTATGTTGATAATTTGAGAGTTAAAAAAAGTAAAGATTATGGTATGCCACTTTAGTAGGCTATTTAAATTTTGCTCGTAAAATCGCCATATCCTTACTCACTTTCATGTCTAAAATCTTTGCATAATGCTGGGTGGTTTTAAGATTGGTATGTCCTAACATTTTACTAACGGATTCTATAGGTACACCATTCGTCAATGTTACCGTTGTTGCAAAGGTATGTCGTGCCAAATGGAACGTGAGATTTTTTGTTATACCCGCCAAGATTGCAATTTCTTTTATGTAAGCATTCATTTTCTGATTGCTCAATACAGGAAGAACTAAATTTTTTTCTTTCAGCAGCTCATTATCTTTATACTTTTCGATAATCCCTTTAGCAATTGGTAGAATAGGGATATTACTTCTAGTATCTGTTTTAGATCGCTTTGTTTTGACCCATTCTTCACCATCTGAGCCTACACTAATATCTCCCCTATTGAGTTTCTTAACATCCGCGTAAGCAAGACCTGTAAAACAACAAAAAATAAAAATATCACGTACCTGATTCAGACGCTCCATTTTGAATTCTAGTTGCATAATATTTTGTATTTCAGCTTCTGTAAGAAATTCCCGATCCACGATTTTAAGTTTGGCTTTCCAATGCAAGAATGGGTCTTTGTCTATCCAATCATTAGCATGAGCAATGCGGATAATCTTCTTAAAATTAGTAATATATTTTATGGCTGAGTTATGAGCGCACTTTCGAGTGGTTTTAAGATAGTATTCCAGACCGGTAATAAACTTATGGTCTACTTGCTGTACAGGAATATCATTTTTCTTGTACTTCTGCTTTATAAACCCTGCAACGTGTTTTTTGCAAGTACGATACCGTTCTGCCGTTCCTGCGGCAAAATCTTTTCCAATCAAACTTTCAACCTTATCGTTATGCTCTTGAAATATTTCTAAAAGCATTTTGAGAGCTTTTCCTTTACCCAAATAGACATCACGAAGGTCAACTGCATCAAATCTCTTATCAATAACCAAATACTCCTGCTGTATTTTATAGACTTTATTTTTTATCAAATCCATTTGTCGATTAATTTCGTTAGCATCAGCTGAGTTACCTAGAGCTCGCTGAGATTTAGGATTCCAACGATCAGATTTAACTTTTCTGTATATACTACATTCAGCTCTTTTCCCATCCGCTGTAATCCTTAGGTAAATATTCGATTTACCAGATGAATCTGCTTTGCTTTTCTTAATATAAAATAGTATTGATAATGAAAGTGACACCTAATTTGTTTTTGATTTACCTAAATGTAAGAAATAAAAAACAAACCTAGTTAAACATAAGTATCATTAAATCAATTGTTTATGCTCCATTCGGTGTCAGTTGAGAAGAGAATAAAAGTGACACCGAATTTAACCCCTTTTGTTTGTATTCAAATGATATTAAATGAAATCAACAAAAATGAAAAACCCTCTAAATCAATGATTTAAAGGGTTTTTGTTGCCGTTTATAGGTCTTTAAGCGGAGAAAGAGGGATTCGAACCCCCGGAGGTGTGACCCTCAACAGTTTTCAAGACTGCCGCATTCGACCACTCTGCCATTTCTCCTGAGTGCCTCATCAGGTATTCCCTGAATGCGGGTGCAAATATAGAAATGATTTCTTATCTAATAAAGCCTTTTCTTATTTAATTTTCATCCTAATTAATATCACCTAATTAATTTTAGTGTGAAAAGCCTGAGATTCAGTTTTTAAGTAACTTGCCCGCATGGTAAATCCATTAGTAAGTATATTGATTCCTTTTAAGAATGTTGAAGAATATTTAGAGGAATGCTTAGAATCTATCCGCAGTCAAACCTACCAAAACTGGGAAGTTCTTGCTATAAATGACCATTCTGATGATAATAGCCTAGCAATTGCCGAACGTTTTTCACAATTAGATAATCGTTTTAAAATATTCACCAATACTGAATCGGGTATTATAACTGCTCTTCGAAATGCATATAAGCATAGTAGTGGTGAATATATAACCCGAATGGATGCTGATGACCGTATGACAAAAGACAGAATCCATACAATGCTAGTATCCTTGAAAGAGAAAGGTGAGGGGTCGCTAGCCATTGGTCAAGTAAAATACTTTGCAGAAAACGGAGTGAACGACGGCTATAATCGCTATGAAAAATGGCTGAACCAATTGACTGCCGACGGAACCAACTTTAAAGAGATATATAAGGAATGCGTTATCCCCTCCCCTTGTTGGATGGTTCATAAAACAGATTTAGATCTCTGTGGAGCATTTTTGCCAGACCGATATCCAGAAGATTATGATCTTGCATTTCGGTTTTATGAAAAAGGTCTTACTTGTATTTCTTGCAACAAAACACTTCACTATTGGCGAGATTATGACACACGAACCTCGAGAACCAGTGAACACTACGCGCAAAATTACTTTCTAGAAATTAAACTACATTATTTTCTAAAATTAGAATATGACCCCAACAACACCCTTGTGGTATGGGGAGCGGGAAAAAAGGGGAAAGCAATCGCCAAATCACTCACAGAAAACAACATAGATTTTAAATGGGTATGTGATAATCCAAAGAAAATTGGAAAAGATATTTATGGGGTAAAATTGATTCATTATTCTGAATTGAAAACCATTGAAAGCCCTCAAAGTATTATTACCGTAGCAAATGAGGAAGAACAGATGAGTATAAAATTCTTTTTTTCCGAACTAAAGAAAAAGCCTGCAGAAGATTATCACTTCTTCTGTTAGTTACCTTTACTTTTAAAAATTTAGGTTTTGAATTGTATAAATAATAGTTGCCATCGAACAAGCTCGTAAATTCAAAATAATTATCTTTGACTTAATCAAAAACAGGAATGCAATTTAAATATCCAGAAATTCTTTGGGGTCTTTTACTACTACTCATTCCTATATTAATTCATCTTTTTCAATTACGTCGTTTTAAGAAAACACCTTTTACCAATGTAAAATTCTTAAAACAAGTGGTTACAGAATCACGAAAAAGCAGCACCTTAAAAAAATGGTTGTTACTTCTTGCACGTTTAGGCTTGCTTGCAGCCCTTGTAATTGCCTTTGCACAACCCTTCATTGCAAATGAATCTGCCCTACAAGAAAAAGAAACTGTTTTCTATTTAGATAATTCTTTTAGCATGAATGGTGAGATTGAAAACGGTAATCTTTTTAAAAACACTATTCAAGAGTTTATAAAAGCTATACCAAAAGATCAGCGTTTTACGCTATTTACGAATAATCAAGTTTTTAAAGATGTAGAAATTAAGGATATTCAGAACGATTTACTTAACCTTAATGTTACTTCTGAACAACTTGGTGTAGCTGAAATTGTACTGAAAGGCAATACCTACTTTTCTAATGAGGCTGGTATTCAAAAAAACTTAGTCCTCATATCAGATTTTCAACAGCGAATGGGTGCTATTCAAAAAGTAGATAGCATTAGTAATGTTAACATCACCTATATAAAACCAGCAAATAACAAAATCATCAATACCTCAATTGACTCTGTTTTTATTGGTGATAGAACTAATGGGACTATAGAATTGGTTGCACAATTATCAACCAATTCTTCTGAACAGACAGTTCCTGTTTCTTTATTTAATGAAGAGGTACTTATAGCTAAAACAGCGGCTAAATTTGATGACATTAAAAATGCCGAAGTACGATTCACAGTCAATGCCAATGATGTTATTTTAGGAAAAGTAGCGCTAACCGATACAGGGCTAGATTATGATAATCAGTTTTATTTTAATTTGGATAAAAAATCTAAGATAAAGGTCTTGGTTATTAGCAATTCATCTGCCGATTTTTTAAATCGAATTTATTCAAATGATGAGTTTGCTTTAACAATTAGCTCATTAGAGCAATTGAATTATAGCGCCATTGATAATCAAGATTTGGTAGTCTTCAACGAAATACAAAAAATACCTAATTCACTCATAACTGCTATAAAATCGTTTAGTACAAATGGTGGTAACTATGTTTTAATACCTGCAATTGATGGAGATTTAAATTCATACAATGAATTAGCTACACTAAACAATAGCCGGTATGTAAATGCTATAGTTCAAGAAATGGCTATTTCTACTATTAAAACTGAGCACCCAATTTTTGCTAACGTTTTCGATAAAAATGTGACCGATTTTCAATTTCCAAAGGTTAAAGAACGTTTTAAAATAACTACAAAAAATCCTATTGCTATTGAGTTTCAGAATAAAGAACCTTTTTTAATCGGCTCTAATAATGCCTATTTCTTTGCAGCATCTATCAATAATGATAATTCTAATTTTAAAAATTCACCATTAATAGTTCCTACATTTTATAATATGGGTATTAATAGTTTAAAATTGCTTCCTTTATACGCAAGTCTTAGAAATCAGGTTGAAATAGAATTACCTATTACATTACAACAGGATGACATCATAAAAATAGCCAACGAAAAAAATGAATTCATTCCTCAACAACGTGTATTACCAAAAAAGGTTCAAATCAATTTTATAGAGAACCCTAAAGAAGCGGGTATTTATAGAATTATGCACAACGACAATACAATAAGACATATAAGTTTTAATGACAATAGAAAAGAAAGCGAATTGCTCTATTCTCAAATACCGGTAGAAAATAACAATTCTTCATTGTCCGATTTCTTTTTAGAAAGTCAAAAAAACAATGCTATAAATGAGTTTTGGAAATGGTTTGCTATTTTAGCATTAGCATTTGTACTGATAGAAACATTACTTCAAAGATTTTTAAAATAAGCGATAACTGAACCACCCAAAGCCCTATGAACACACTTTTAAAATCAGTAACGATAGTAAATGGGAGCACTAAGAACCTTCATCTTAAGAAGAGAGATATTCTTATTAAAAACGGAGTAATTGAAGCTATTGAGACTTCTATTGAACCTACGGGTAAAATAAAAGTGATTGATATTGAGAACCTACACGTTTCTATTGGTTGGTTTGATAGTGGTGTCAGCTTTGGTGAGCCGGGTTATGAAGAAAGAGAAACCATTGAAAACGGGTTGCTTACTGCGGCTAAAAGTGGTTTTACAGATATTATTTTAAATACCAGTAGTTACCCAACGCCAGATTCGTCTTCAGACATCGTATATCTTAAAAATGCAGCCAAAGACCAATTAACAAGTTTATATCCATTAGGTAACCTTACTGTTAAAGGTGATGGGGAAGCACTTGCCGAGCTTTATGATATGAAAAATGCAGGTGCATTAGGCTTTTACGATTACAAACATCCGATAAGCAATGCCAACCTTTTTAAAATTGCATTACAATATGCTCAGAATTTTCAAGGTTTAGTTTTTTCATTTCCGATGGATAAAAGTATCTCAGGAAAAGGAATTGTAAATGAAGGAGTTATTAGCACTAAACTAGGCTTAAAAGGTATTCCTGCACTGGCAGAAGAATTACAGATAGCGAGAGATTTATTTATATTAGAATATACAGGTGGTAAATTATTTATACCAACAATCTCAACGGCAAATTCGGTTAAGCTGATAGCAGAAGCAAAGAAGAAAGGTCTTGAAGTTTACTGTAGTGTTGCGGCTCATAATTTGTCAATTACAGATGATGAGCTTCAAGAATTTGACACACAATTTAAAGTAATGCCGCCTTTAAGAACATCCTTAGATATAAAAGCCCTAAAAAAAGGGCTTGAAAATGGCACTATTGATTTAGTAACCTCTGACCATACACCTTTAAACATTGAATTAAAGCATGTCGAATTTGATAATGCCGATTATGGTTCAATTGGACTTGAAAGTGCTTTTGGACTGGTAAATGAATTATTCGGCACTGAAGAAACAATTGCTTTATTAACTAAAGGAAGGTCTATTTTCGGAATTGAAACTCCTAAACTTGAGGTTGGCGAAATAGCAAATTTGACACTTTTTACTCCCGATGAAGCTTACGAATTTTCTGAGAAACATATTTATAGCAGTAGTAAAAACTCAATTGCATTAGGTAAGAATATGAAAGGCAAGGTAATAGGCACAATTGCAAACAATCAATTAGTAGTTAATCAATAGAGATGGAAAATAAGAATAACATACCAGGTAAAACTACCGCAGTAATCGCTTACTTAACCATCATTGGCGCCATTATAGCAATGTCTATGAATATGGAACCTAAACATAGTTTTGCAAGATTTCATACACGCCAAGCATTTGGGCTTCATTTAATGTTTCATGGTTTTGCCCTTTTTTCAAGCGTCTGGTTCAACCAATATGCACTTTATGGTCTTTACTTATGCTATATAGTTCTTTGGGTTTATGGCTTTTTAGGAGCCCTAAGCGACAAAGAACAAGAGGTTCCTATAGTAGGTCCTTACTTTCAAAAATGGTTCACTTTTATTCAATAATTAAATGACAACAGCTCCCCTATCTTTAGAACACATTATTAAACCATCTAGCCTAACCGATAAAAAACCACCAGTGCTTTTTATGCTTCATGGTTATGGTAGTAACGAAGAAGATTTATTTTCTTTTGCTCCAGAATTACCAGAAGAATTATGCATTATTGCAATGCGTGCACCCTATATTTTACAACCGTACGGATATGCTTGGTATGCCATAAATTTTGATGCCGAAAAAGGAAAATGGAGCGATGATGACCAAGCCATAGAATCTCGTGAGAAAATAATAAATTTTATTGATGAGGCCTGTTCTACCTATGGTTTAGATGACCAAAATGTAAATTTATTAGGTTTTAGTCAAGGTACCATTCTCAGCTATGCCGTAGCGCTATCGTACCCAGAAAAAATTAAAAATATTATTGCTTTAAGCGGATATATCAATGAAAAAATATTGAGAAATTCGTATGCAGAAAGTAATTTTGAGAATCTAAACTTCTATTGCTCTCATGGTGACATGGACCAAGTTATACCAGTCGAATGGGCAAGAAAAGCACCTAACTTTTTGAAAACGTTAGGTATCGAACATGTTTATGAAGAGTTTCCTGCAGGGCACGGCGTTTTACCTCAAAACTTCCATTCATTTAAAAAATGGATTTCCAATAAAATTTAGTTGCTACGGGTATATAACAAATGATCAACTAGGGTGAAATCTACTCCTAAGTCATCTTTTAACTCGTATTTAATTAATAGTTCTCCCCAATATTTTCCATCAGAAAAATCGGTTAGGATCCATTTATGGTTCAATACCTTAATCTTATTTATCTTAAAATCGTTCTGCATACCTTCATAAGGCACTAAAGGATTATCTCCTTTTTGTTCATTGGTTTCCAATAGTTTATCAGCAATATATCCTGATGGATTCGCCAATTTAAGATGGTCAAAATAAGCAAGGGCATCGTCATTATTTTCTAATGAAAAGTACTGCATATCTAACACCTTTAAATTCGATTTCTGAACAGAATCTTTAAGATTCTCTATTTCACTTTCCAACTTTGAGATTCTGTTTCCGCTTGCTTCAGCCATGTTACCGCTACTTACGAACAGATATAGACAGATTAAAGAAACAAATAAAAACAGATAAAGAAATATTTTACTTTTCATAGTTATAGGGTAATAGTTAAATTATCGTAGGCTAAATGTACATTCTTAGGTAAACTTTTTTCTACCTCGTCATGAAAACCTAGTAAGTGGCTTATATGTGTAAAATAGGCTTTCTCTGGCTTCACCTTTTCAATTAAAGCCAACGCTTCTTTTAAATTAAAATGAGATAAATGTGGGTCTAATCGCAATGCATTAACAACAACTATTTTAGAACCTTTAATTTTTTCAAGTTCCTTTTCCTTAATTGTTTTCACGTCGGTAAGATAAGTGAAATCCCCTACCCTATACCCAAAGACCTGAAGCTTGTTATGCAGCACATTTACAGGTGTCACCTCTTTATCTCCAATTAAAAATGGTACATTATTTTTCACTTTATTAATGTGAACCGATGGTGCACCAGGGTATTTATCTTTTTCATTTAAAATGTAACCAAAACGTTTTTTTAAGGATTTTACTACTCGTTTATGTGCATAAATAGGAATATCACCTTGTTTAAAGAAAAAAGGTCGAATATCATCAAGGCCAGCAGTATGATCCGAATGCTCGTGTGTATACAATATACCGTTCAAGTGACTCATTTTCTGCCGTAACATTTGTTGTCGAAAATCTGGACCACAGTCTATAACATAATTATAGTCTTTCCATGAAAGTAATACAGAAACTCTAAGACGCTTGTCTTTTGGATTATCACTTAAACAAACAGGATGGGTACTTCCAATGACTGGAATACCTTGAGAAGTTCCCGTTCCTAAAAAAGTAACACGTAAATCGTCTGTCATGTGCTACAAATTTAATTCCTTTTTAGTAAAATAAGTGTTTGAAAATAAGAAGATCCCTGTAATTAAATAGCATTCGAAATAATTAGCGAATCTTATGCCTTTTTTTTTTGGGCTATTGCCCTTTGTCACAACCATTCTTTATAACTTTGTTAAAAGCTAAACAGGTAAAAAATGGCATCGGTATTGAAAAGAGATAGTGTCTTTGAAAACATTCCCTCCATAAAAGCAAAGACCTTACGTATAAATCTGAATCCAGATATATACGGAACCTTCGCAGAAATTGGTGCGGGACAAGAAACTGCCCGTCATTTCTTTAGATCCGGTGGAGCCTCAGGTACCATCGCAAAAGCAATGAGTGCATATGACAAAGATTTTAGTGATGCTATTTATGGCATCGAGACAGATGGTAGATATGTGACACAAGCACGTTTAAAAACTATGCTTTCTCATGAAATGCAGTTGATGGAAGAACGTATTAGTCGTAAGAACCATCCTGACCGATTATTCTTTTCATATGCCAATACGGTTGCGACGATCGATTTTTCAAAACGATATAAAGGTCATGGTTGGATTGGTATTCGTTATCAATTAGACCCTAAGCAAAAGGAGTTTGATGAAATCATACTCCATATTCGATTTAAGCAGAACGAGGCTAGGTTACAGCAAGAAACACTTGGTATTCTTGGTGTAAATTTAATATATGGCGCCTTTTATAAATATGACAAGCCTAAGAAAATGTTGAAATATCTATATGACCATATAGATAAGGATACATTAGAAATTGACATGGTCAATTTTTCTGGCCCTAATTTTAAAGATGTCGATAACCGTTTAATGAGTTTACAACTTATTAAAAATGACATGACAGATGCTGTTATGTTCGGTCCTGATGGCAACAACCTTTTACCAGCAGCAGTGCTTTACAAGAAAAACATTTTGGCCCTTCGTGGTAGTTTTAGACCCGTAACCAAAGTGAATCTAGATATGTTTGAAAAGTCGTATGATATTTTCATTAGAGATAAGCAAGTTGACCAAAATAATACAATCGTAATTTTTGAAATTACACTTTCTAACTTAAAAGCATCTGGAGAAATTGATGAGCAAGATTTTATGGACCGAGCGGAACTATTATGTTCACTTGGCCATTCTGTAATGATCTCTAAATTTCAAGAGTATTATAAACTAGTTGAATACTTTAATAATTTTACCAAAAATAGAATTGGCCTTACCATGGGCGTTAATAATTTGGTAGATATATTTGATGAAAAATATTATCGCCATTTAAGTGGAGGCATACTTGAAGCATTCGGTAAATTATTCTTTAAAGATTTACAGGTTTATTTATACCCAATGAAAAACCCTGATACTGGTCAAATAATGACTAGTAACAATGTTAAGGTTCATCCACGTATGAAAGAATTATATAAATTCTTTAAATACAATGGTAAGGTTATGGATATCATAGATTACGAGCCAGATGTAATGCATATATTCTCAAGAGATGTTCTTAAGAAATTAATGAATAATGAAGAAGGCTGGGAAAAAATGTTACCAGAAGGAATTGCAGAAATTATCAAAGAAAAAAATCTATTCGTTAGAAAAACGATTGAAATAGATGCCGAAGAATCTTAATGTAAATCGCTCACATATAGCTATTTAAAATAAAAAAGCGACCATTTAAAAATGGTCGCTTTTTTATTAGCTTTTAATCTGCTATTCTAATAATTGGGCAGCGTGGTCTTTTGTCTTCACTTTATCAATAACTTTTGTAACAATTGCATCGCCATCAATTACAAAGGTCTTTCTATGTATACCATCATATTCTCGGCCCATAAATTTCTTAGGGCCCCAAACACCGAATGCATTAATAACCGTATGGTCTTCATCTGCCAATAATGGAAATGGAAATTTATATTTATCCTTAAATTTCCCTTGTCTTGCTTCAGAATCGGCACTTACTCCTAAAAGTTCATAACCTTCGGTTTGCAATTCTTTATAATTATCCCTTAAATTACATGCTTCGGCAGTGCAACCAGGTGTGCTTGCTTTTGGGTAGAAAAATACAATTATTTTTTTTCCTTTATAATCATCTAAACTAATGGAATTACCATCTTGGTCTTTAGCTGTAAATGCAGGTACTTTATCGCCAATTTTTAACGTATTCATAAATGAAGTTTTATAAATTTGTGTTTAAATATTTTCAATCAAAATTAAACAATTAATGACTAAGGCAGAAAAAATAGCATTTACAATTTCGACACTTCAAGATCTTTATCCTGAAATACCCGTACCCTTAGATCATAAAGACCCTTATACCCTACTCATTGCTGTTTTGATGTCTGCACAAAGTACCGATGTGCGCGTAAATAAAATAACGCCTTTATTATTCGCAAAAGCTGACAACCCATATGATATGGTAAAATTAACGGTAGATGAAATAAGGGCGATTATAAAACCAGTGGGTTTGTCACCTATGAAAGCAAAAGGTATACACGGACTTTCAAGAATTTTGATTGATAAACATAATGGTATTGTACCTCAAGAACTCGAATATTTAGAAGAACTACCTGCTGTTGGTCATAAAACTGCTAGTGTAGTAGTATCACAAGCATTTGGCATTCCCGCATTTCCTGTAGACACTCATATTCATAGATTACTATATAGATGGGGCTTTACCAATGGCAAAAATGTAGTGCAGACAGAAAAAGATGCAAAGAGATTATTTCCAAGAGAGTTATGGAATGATCTTCATTTACAAATTATTTGGTACGGACGCGAATACTCCCCTGCTAGAGGCTGGGATATGGATAAAGACATTATTACGAAGACAATTGGGAGAAAAACTGTCTTGAATGAATATTATAAAAATAAAAAGACCCGTTAAAAGCGGGTCTTTTTATTAATTTAAAAAAGTTTCGAAACTTAAATCTTCGTACTCAAATTCAAAAAGTGCCTGTGAATAACTCAACAAGAAGTTAATTGTCTTGGGACATACTTTATTAAATTCGGTCTGTTCTTGGTAATTAGAGTAAATTTTTTCCATACTTCCTACGTTGTTACAATAAAATAACGATGCAAATTTGGAAATATTGTTTATTCTATTTTTCTACTACTGTTAATTAGTAAGAACTATATTATTTTTCTCAATGATTTTTCTAAGATTAATTAATGCATAACGCATTCTTCCTAACGCTGTATTGATACTAACTCCTGTGTTTTCAGAGATTTCTTTAAAACTCATATCCTTATAGATACGCATTAAAAGAACTTCTTTTTGATCATCTGGTAATTCTTCAACTAATTGTCTTAAATCGGTATCGATTTGATCTTTTATTAATTGTTTTTCGGCATTTAACTTATCATCACCTATAACAGAGAAAATATTAAAGTCATCGCTACCTTCAAACATTGGCATTCTCTTATTTCTTCTAAAGTGGTCTATTATAAGGTTATGAGATATTCTCATTACCCAAGGTAAAAATTTACCTTCCTCACTATACTTACCCCTTTTTAAAGTTTTGATAACCTTAATAAAGGTATCTTGAAAAATGTCTTCGGTGATATCCCTATCTAGAACCTTAGAATAGATAAAACTAGTAATACGTTGATTGTGTCTGTTGATTAATACTTCTAAGGCACCTTCGTTACCGCTGATATAATCCCTAACTAATTCTGAGTCTTCAATTTGTAGTTTCATACGAGTTACTTTCTTTAATTGGTTAAGATTGGGGAAATCTTGTTAGTTAAATGGTTTGTTTCTTATTTCTGATATAAAACTAGAGAAAAGGGCTGCTGTGCAAAAAAGTATGTTGTCAAACCACGCATTTTTGATGTGAAACATCGAAAAAGTATATTTCGATACAATAAAAGCAGATTTGGAAAGTTCCGAGGACAATTTCAGGAGCCTGAAATTCTAAACCTAAATTAATAGTACATATAATAGATACGTACAATTCATATCATTTAAGTGGATGTGTTTTGCTTATAAAGAAGTCACAATAACATCTAGTTACCTTTAATAATGGGATTAAACTAAAAAACCCCTAGACAAAGCCTAAGAGTTATATATAATTGTAAGGTAGTTTTAGTTTAAGTTACTTTCAAACTGCAAACCATTTGATTCTATTATTTCTAAGGATTTTGAATATGATAGTAAAAACTGAATTGTTTCAGGTTTAGCCTTCACTAATACAGTCTTATTATTATCCTCTGTGTAAATATTTTCCATGTTACTTGTTGTTTAGGTTCAACTAAAGAACGACACATGAATGAAGATAGTAGATCCACTCGACCTGTAACCTATTAATTCGTTAAAACAATACTATTGGCCTCTACTAACTTTCTAAGGTTAATTAAAGCATATCTCATTCTTCCTAATGCGGTATTAATACTCACACCGGTATTATCAGAAATTTCCTTAAAACTCATGTCCTTATATATACGCATTTCCAAAACCTCTTGCTGATCTTCTGGTAACTCTTTAATCATCTTCAACAAATCTGAATCTATTTGTTCTTTGATCAATTGCTTTTCAGCATTTAGTTTATCATCACCTAATAAAGAAAAGATGTTATAGCTTTCTTTGCTATTATACATTGGCATTCTATTATGCTTTCTAAAATGATCAATAACCAAGTTATGTGCTATACGCATAACCCAAGGTAAAAATTTACCTTCTTCATTGTAAGCACCTTTTTTTAAGGTACGAATAACCTTCATAAAAGTATCTTGAAAAATATCTTCGGTTAGTTCTCGGTCTCCTACTTTAGAATAGATAAAACCTGTTAGACGAGAATTATGACGATTGATAAGTGCTTCAATCGCTCTTTCATCACCTTGTATATATTGTTTTACTAATTGGGAATCTTCAATTTGTACTACCATAAACTTTACTTTAGGGGTTAAAATGTAGTCCCAAATTCAATGAATAAGGGTCTAGTGGTTAAATTCTAACTTTAAAAAGTAATGTTGCGTTATAGGCTAATTGAATTTTTGTGAGATTCCAAAGATATAAAAAAATAGATACTCTTATAAAAATGTGAAAATTTCTTACGTTATTTTAGATAAACTACATTTTTTAGTTCAGAAAAAAGGCAAAGCGTATCTTTGCAAAATTAGATATTCGTATGCCTACACTATCCCAAATAAATCCGAAAGAAAACATCATAATTAAGGGTGCCAAACTACACAATCTTAAAAATATAGATGTAGTTATTCCTAGATACAAACTTGTTGTAATTACCGGGCTATCGGGATCCGGAAAATCTAGCTTAGCTTTTGACACGCTATATGCAGAAGGTCAAAGACGGTATGTAGAAAGTCTTTCTTCATATGCAAGACAATTTTTAGGGAAACTAGACAAACCTAAAGTTGATTATATAAAAGGTATTGCCCCTGCAATTGCTATTGAACAAAAGGTAAATTCAACCAATCCTAGATCAACGGTTGGCACAACTACTGAAATTTATGATTATATAAAACTACTGTATGCCCGTATTGGGAAAACATTTTCTCCTGTTTCTGGTAAAGAAGTAAAAAAACATACCGTTACAGATGTTGTCAATCATGTTAGAACCTTTGAAAAACAAACCAAACTATTACTTCTTGCCCCTATCACCATTCGTGATGATAGAGATGCAATTAAATCGTTGGAGTTATTTTCAAAACAGGGTTATGCTCGTTTTAAATACAAAAACGAGGTATTACGTATTGACCAAGCCCCAGAAGATATTGGTAAAACCTTTGATCTTGTAATTGATAGAATTATCACCAAAGATGATGAAGACTTTTACAATCGACTAGCAAATGCAGTAGATACGGCATTTTTTGAAGGTAAGGGTAATTGTATCGTTGAAGAATTGGGGAATGGTAATCAGACACCATTTAGTAATAAGTTTGAGCTTGATGGAATAACCTTTTTAGAGCCAAATGTACATTTGTTTAGTTTTAATAATCCTTATGGAGCATGTCCTAAATGTGAAGGTTACGGTGATGTAATTGGTATAGACCAAGATTTAGTAGTGCCCAACACTGCACTATCTGTTTATGAAAATGCAATTTTTCCATGGCGTGGTGAAAGCATGAGCTGGTACCGTGATCAATTGGTAAACTCTGCATATAAATATGATTTCCCTATTCATAAACCTTGGCATGAACTATCAGAAGATCAACAACAACTTGTATGGAAAGGTAATGCTCATTTTATAGGCTTGCATAAGTTCTTCGGAATGTTAGAAGAGAAAAGTTATAAGATACAGAACAGGGTAATGCTATCTAGATACCGTGGTAAAACCAAATGCGATGTCTGTAATGGTAAGCGTTTACGACCCGAAACTGATTATGTAAAAGTTGGTGGCGCTTCAATTTCATCGTTAGTAGGTTTATCTATAGAAAAACTGATTATTTTCTTTAACGAGCTGAAATTAAACGAAAATGATGCAACGATTGCAGCTAGGTTATTGATAGAAATAAATACACGATTTGGTTTTCTAGAAAAAGTCGGCTTAGATTATCTTACCATAAATCGTAAATCGAACACGCTATCAGGTGGTGAAAGTCAACGAATAAACCTTGCTACATCTTTAGGAAGTAGTCTGGTAGGCTCAATGTATATATTAGACGAACCAAGTATAGGTCTACATCCAAAAGACACTGAGAACCTTATTGAGGTTCTAATAGCTCTACGGAATTTAGGAAATACGGTTATTGTTGTAGAACATGATGAAGATATCATGAAGGCCGCTGATATGGTAATTGATATAGGCCCCGAAGCAGGTACACATGGTGGAAAGGTTGTCGCACAAGGAACGTTGAGTGAGATACTAAAATCTAAATCTCTTACAGCTCAATATTTAAATGGAAAAATGGAAATTAAGGTTCCTAAAGAACGAAGAACTTCTAAAAACCATATTACCATAAAAGGTGTTAGGGAGCATAACCTTAAAAATATAGATGTGACGTTTCCGCTAGATATGCTTACCGTAGTTACAGGAGTCTCTGGTAGTGGAAAAAGTACTTTAGTAAAAAAATTACTATATCCTATCATATTAAAAGAAGTTGGTGGTTATGGTGAAAAAGCTGGCCAATTTACTTCTGTAGAGGGTAAATACCAGCATATAAAGCATGTAGAATTTGTAGACCAAAATCCAATCGGTAGGTCTTCACGCTCTAATCCTGTTACCTATATTAAGGCATACGATGATATTAGAAACTTATATGCAAGTCAGAAATTAAGCAAAATTAGAAATTATCAGGCCAAACACTTTTCTTTTAATGTTGATGGCGGACGTTGTGAAAAATGTAAAGGCGAAGGTGAGATTACGGTAGAGATGCAGTTTATGGCCGATGTTCATTTAGAATGTGAAACATGTGGCGGTAAACGCTTTAAGAAAGAAGTATTAGAAGTTACCTTCAATAACGCTAATATCGATGATGTTCTAAATATGACCATCGACGATGCAATTTTATTTTTTGAAACTGGAGACCAGACTAAAATTGTAACCAAGCTTAAACCATTACAAGATGTAGGGCTAGGCTATGTTACATTGGGGCAATCGTCTTCTACTCTTTCTGGCGGTGAAGCGCAGCGAATTAAATTGGCATCATTCTTAATAAAAGGAAGCACTAAAGATAAAGCCTTGTTCATTTTCGATGAGCCTACTACAGGTTTACACTTTCATGATATTCAAAAACTTTTAAAATCATTTAATGCTCTGATCAAAAAAGGGCATTCAATTGTGGTAATCGAACATAATATAGATTTAATTAAATGTGCCGACTATATCATTGACCTCGGCCCAGGTGGTGGTGAAAATGGTGGGCAATTATTAGCTGAAGGCACACCAGAAGAGGTAGTTAAAAGTAAAAAATCTTTTACCGCTGGTTACTTGAAAGCGAAATTACAATAGTTCTTCAAACATTAAACAAATCATAATCAACTGATTATCAAATACATATTCAGTTACTTATTTTTTTGGCACGCTGTTTGTAATATGATAATCGAGTGTGAATATTTATACTCAAAATTTAAAACCTTATATCATGAAGAACTTAGTACTCCTTTTTACGGCGATGATTTTAGGCACCACAGGTGTTTTTGCCACAGGTATTAACGAAGATAAGGTTGCTACCAGCAATGCTTATAGATACGACAACTCATTTATTTTTATAGAAAATGGAATTACATTTTCTGTATATCCTGACGGAGAATTTGATTTTTATATAGAGAATCAAGTATCGGGCAGAAGAGATGGCATTACTTTTAACTCTGGTTTTGACTATAGCCCATATGCTCAATATGATGATTACGGAGCGGTAATACAAGTTGAAAATGTTCCAATTTATTATGATTATTATGGGCGTGTAAATCAAATTGGAGATGTAGACATCAATTACTTAAACAATCGTGTACGTAGAGTTGGTGGTATGAATGTATACTATAACAACCGTGGTTTTTATGATTACCACACTGGTTATATCAATATTTACAATAGAAACTATGTGTACCAACCATTTCACAGATGGTTTGCAAGACCAGCTATTAGTCTTTGCTTAGTGTATAACAGACCTTATAGAAGGTATTATGCTCCAGTACGATATTCTTTCTATAGTCCTTATAGAAATAACTATAGAAATGCATATGTAAATGTTGGTAAGCAACATAGATATAACAATGTAAGAAATGACAGAGCTACTATTTATAGAAACGACAAGAGAGTTGCTGCTAGAGATAATTCTTATAGAAGTAATAGAACTGTAGCTAAAAGAGATAATGGTTTAAGAACTAACAGAACGTTAGCATCTAATAATAAGACTAGATCTAATAGAGATGCTGTATCAAATAGATCTACTACATCACGTAGTAATCAAGGTAGAACATTTACCAATAAAGAAGTTACAAGAACTAATAGAAACAATGGTACAGTGAACAGGTCAAATAATTCTGCGGCACGTAGTAATCAAGGTAGAACGGTTACCAAAAAAGAGGTTACAAGAACTACTAGAAACAATGGTACAGTGAACAGAGCGAATAATTCTACGGCACGTAGTAGTCAAGGTAGAACGGTTACTAAAAGAGAGGTGACAAGTACACCTAGAAGTACAACTGTAAAAAGAAGTACCACTACCTATAAAAAACCCGTAGCTAGAAGTTCGAATACAAGAACTCAACGTAGTAGCACTGCAAGAACAGCTACTAAGAGTCCTTCTAGAACTAAAAGCACCGTAAGTAGAAGCACAACATCAAGATCAGTAAGTAAAGCTCCTTCAAGAAGCTCAACTTCAAGATCAGCTACAACTAGAAGTAGTAGAAGAAATTAAGATAGTTTTTAGGTTGGTTAGTTGTTTAGCGCCGTAATGAATACGTTCATTGCGGCGCTTTCTTTATGAACCTTTTGTTTCTGAAATATAGTTTGGAAAAAGTTTTATAAACTTTTTAGCGCATAAGGCTGTTATAAACATTCTCCCTTCAGAAATGGGATGAGTAAATTCCAAAGAATGCGCCTGTAAATAAAGCCCCTTTCCTGTTAAAAGTAAATCTTTTAAAAAATAAGTGACATCACCTAAGATAGGGTTTCCAATTGCTAACATATGCTTTCTTAATTGATGCCGACGACCTGTTTTAGGGCTTAATTTTACCAAATTCAAAAATTTAAATCGCTGAGAAGCAATCGTTTCTAAAACTTGAAAGGTTGAAATAGCAGGTTTACCATCTATAGGTATATCTATGGTACCTGATGATTTCATACTTCCAATAGTGACTGCGTAGTAGGTTTTATGAATCTTCTTGCTCTCAAATAATTGATTCAATGCAATTATTGAGGTATTCGTTTTACCTACCAAAAGACAACCAGTGGTAGCATAATCTAAACGATGAACAGGTTGTGGTTGTACAGCATCGAAAACAGGACTTTTCTCTAGGTTTTGGCTTAAAGCATTCGCTACAGTCTTAAAACCGTTTCCACTAGCCAATATGCCCGCTGGCTTATTAACTACCGCTAAGTAATCATCTTCATAAATAACATTTAGCTTTAATTTAAGGCGTGTGTCTAAATTATCATCTATGGTATAACGAAATTCAATTTTTTCTCCCCCTTTAATGAAGGTAGCAGTAGACGCAACTTTACCATCAACAAAAACCATTTCTTTTTTAATAGCCTTTTTTAACGCAGACTTTGTGGTAATTCTTTTGAAGATACCTACCCCATATTCTTGCAATCTTTTTACTTCTAAAGTAATTTCTGCGATATGTGTTTCTACCAATTGCATATATGAATGACTGTACTGTAATTTTTATCGTTGTTAAAGCTATCTAGTTATTTCTGAATCACAAAATTAAGGATGTGAGATAATTGAAATAGCATTCTACTTATAGCTTTCACCGAGTTTTAATTTCTCTAGAAAAGCCCCATATATGAAAAGAATAAATCACAAGATTATTAGACAGCTTATAATTCTGACTTTTATCCTATTTCTAGGTAGGTTGATTTTAACATATATGCTCCCATATACCTCTTGTTACTTAGGACTTCAATCACAAGTATTTTCTTAATTATCGCGGAAATTCATAAGCAGCAATACGGTATACAACTTTCCCGTGAAAAAGCAGAAACTAAGATGTAATTATCGGCTTAAGTATTTGTTTAAAAAGCCATATACATCTTCAGATATCTTAAATCTATAAAGTACACCTAGATACATAATTATCATCAATATACTTTTGACCGCAATATTAATGATGGGATGAAAAGGGAGCGAGAATATTGAAAATAATACACCGACAATAATCAATAATACAAAAACTTTCCAAGTTTCATGGGTGAAAGGAACAATTTTAAACTTTGCCTTCACATAAATTAATTTCAACGTATTATAAATAAAAAATGCAGTAAAACTTGCTATTGCAGCACCATCTATACCATAAGTTGGTATAAGCCATAAGTTGAAAACTATTGCCAAGGCAGCTAATAAAACTCCGAAAAACAATATAGACCTATAGTAGTCTGAATTAAATAATATGGAATTATTATTACCCAAAAGAGAATCGTAAACTTTTGCCAATCCTATCCAAAAAACAATCATAAAACCACCTGAATAATTTTCAGGAAGCAATTCATATAATTCACTTAGATTAAGAAGAATTAATAGAAAAAGTAGGCCTGATATAATGAAAAGCGTCAAAGAACTTTTTTGATACAATTCTTTCAAAGCTGATTTATTTTTATCATTTAAATATGTTGCCGTTAACGGATAAGTTATTTGATGCATGGCTCTAGATGGTACAGCAATGGTCGATGCAATAAATCCGGCAACAGCATAATAAGCAACATTTTCAATCTTTAGAAAATTATTCAACATAACCTTGTCAACCTCCATAAGAACTATGGCCGTTGAACCTCCTAAAATAATTAAAGCACTATACTTTACAATGCTCTGCCAGTTTTCTGGAAAACTAAAATTAAGTTTTGGTTTACGCAGTTGGTAAGCATAGATTTTCATGATTACAGTTCTTACTATATAGCACCCAACCAAGCCATTAATAAAAAACTCAATATCAATAATCTTGAACCATAATAGTATTAGCAAAATGGTTTGAGCGATTCTGCAAAAAACCTCTTTCATAAAATTGCCAAACATAGACTTCATTCGAATTCTTGCCCAAGCATAAAATACTTCGAAATAAGCCATGGCCATACCTACAAAGAAAATATGCCATACATAATCTCTAACTATATCATTCTCTTTCGATAGCAGGTTACCTATAGCTTCATTTGCAAAATAACTGAGTATGCCTATAGGAATTATGAGTACTAAGGGAAGAACAAGCATTAAAGTTAAAAAACCGTCTTGAGAACTATCATTCTTAAAACTAGAATAGAATTTCACTAAACTATTAGGCACCCCAAATGCAAGAATTGGCATCAGCACAGCAGAAACCGATAAAATAACTTGAATAAGTCCGTAATTATTGGGCTGCATAAAATTTGTATACAAAAACAAGGTATTGACCGCCCCTATCGCAAAACCGATATAGGTTACAATAGTATTATTCAATGATTGTTTTAGTATGATACCCATTAAATATATTCAGCCAATTTTCGAGTGAGTTCTCTTCTGCTATATTCCTCTATATTTTTAGAGGATACTGATAATTCCCCTTTTTGAAATTGAGCAAACCAATCTAAAAGTACGTTTTTAAGGGCAATATCATCTGAATGTTCAAATATGCAACCTGATTTGGTACTGGTTACAATATCAGCAACTTCCCAATTTTTAGGTCCTACCCCTAAAATAGGTCGTTTTGCCGCCATATATTCGAATAATTTCCCGGGTATTATTCCAATAGTTTCTTGTGAATCTATCTCTACTAAAAGCAAAATTTGCGAAACCTTTTGATATTCTAAAGCTTTTTCATGCGAAACGTATCCAATAACCTCAATATGGTTTTGTAAACCTAAATCATTTAACGACTGCAATACATCATTACTAATTACGCCAATAAATTGTAACTGCAAGGCATTTTTAAAATCACTATTCTGTTTCAACAATTCTGATAAAACCTGCCATAATTTAGTAGGGTTACGCCCTGTAAGCATAGACCCAATATGAGAAATGGTAAATTTTTCATCAAGATTTTGATTCATTGAGACATTACTATCAAAACCATTAGTAATTACTTGAATGGGCTGATTCGTAATTTGCTGAAACTCTCTTTTAGTAGTAGCACTGGTTACTATAATTTTATCGGCAGAATTAAGTACAGTAGACTCTAGTCGCTTATGTTTTTTTTCAGAAGAAGAAGTAAGCTTTAATTTTTTATGATAACCTATTGTAGTCCAAGGATCTCTAAAATCAGCAATCCAATTTACAGCTTTTGTCTGCTTTAAATAATAACCAATAAGATGAACACTATGCGGCGGTCCAGTAGTAATTATCGTATCTATTCCTTCTTTTTCTAATACACCCTTCAAATAATTAACCGATGGTTTTATCCAAAACTTTCTAGCATCAGGAATAAAGAGGTTACCCCGAATCCAAAGAAATATTTTTTCAGTAAACGACTGATTCTTAGACTGAATGATACCTGAACTAATACGTTTTGTCTTCTTACTAGAAAATATAGAAGCCAATCGATATGGTTCCTTTATAGGATGCTTGTAGATAATTAAATCGTTCGGAATCTCCTTTAAAAATGTATTGTCGATAAGAGGATAATCAGGATTCTCAGGAATGTACAGTACGGGTTCAATATCAAAATCTCTAAGATACTTTACGAATTTGAGCCAACGCTGTACACCTGGTCCGCCAGCGGGTGGCCAATAATACGTAATGACCAGAACTTTTCTCATTAATTTTCTTCTTCTTTTTTAGGCTTCCAAAAAGAAAAACCCAAACCGCCAACGATTACAAGGCCTAGTAAAATTGTACTTGCAAGGGTTATTTTACTACCCTGAACAACAACTTGAGGTTCAAACTTAAATTCTATTTTATGCGCTCCTGAAGGAACAGTTAGAGCTCTAAGCACATAATCAACTTTAAAATAATCACGCTTTACACCATCTATATAAGCATTCCATCCATTCTTATAATACATCTCTGAAAAAACGGCAACACCTTCATTACTATTCTTTGATGCATAGGTAAGATGATTTGGCTCATAATCAATTAAAGAAATTGATGCTGTAGAATCAACTTGAAATTGTAATTGAGTAATATCTTTAAATGTAGATGTATTTACAACTGCAACATTCTTGGTGTCTAAACTGTCTAACGCCATAATCTCAGCGTCGGCATTTTCAACAAGTCTTAGCTGTTTTACAAACCAGGCATTACCATTTGTATTCGGATTTTCGATTGGAAAAGAATTACCTTCTTGATCTTGCCTAATTACATATTTTACATTTAACATGTTCAAAACGGTCAGATTTCCATTGTACACATGAAAATTGAATAAATCTTGCATGCCAGCTGGTTTTGCAGCATGATAGCCAGTTATACTCTGATGAAAATATGCTGTTTTAGCTGAATCAAAACCTTCGGTTTGGTCAAAAACACGAAATACTCCATCGTCTTTAGCAATCAGCTTGTCTGCATCAGTTTCTTGAAATGGTTCTAACATTTTACGTTTAGAAACAAAGTTATCGTCGTTCACATAACGCAAATCGACTCCGACTAAATCAACCACAACTAGAACTCCAATAGCAATAATTATGAAATTCATCTTCAATTTCTCCTTCAAATAAAACCATATCAGTACTGAAGTAACCAAAACATACCCCAGTGAGCGTAATAAATCACTTGTATAAACACTTTTACGATCCAAGCGTAACATCTCAGGTAGCTCTTCTAACTCTGTCATTCGCAAATTATCATCATTTGCACCAACGAAATTAAAAGCTCCCTTAAATACGAATAATAATACGCCTAAGCCAAAAACAGTTCCCGCAGCTAAAGTCAAAGATTTAATTTTATCCGCTTGCGGAACTTTGTCCATAAACAACTTTTTCAACGCTAACATTGCCAAAATAGGTACACAAAGCTCTAATACAATTTGAATGGAAGAAACTGCCCTAAACTTATCATATAACGGAAAATAGTCAATCATGAAATCAGTAAGCGAGCTGAAATTTTTTCCCCACGACAATAACAAGGATACTAACGAACCTATTAATAGCCACCATTTGTGCCTACCTTTTACCAAGAACAATCCTAAGACAAAAAGAAAAAATATTACAGCACCTAAATAAGCCGGTCCTGACGTACCTGGTTGATCACCCCAATATAAAGGTAAACCACTTACAAAATTTAAAGCGCTTGATCTTGGCAAGCCTTTGTCAATTAAATAATTAAAAGATTTCGAATCTTCACCTAAGTTTTCTTGACTTGCTCCACCAAAAAGACGAGGCACAAACAAATTCAATGATTCTGTAATACCGTAACTCCAATTCGTTATATATTCTTTACTTAAACCACCCGTATCTTCTTTTGCAGAACCATCTGGATTTATGGTCAATTTACTTTTACCACGTGTACTCCAATCCGCATACTCTTTAGTAGCCATTAGGCCCGTAGCATTTGCCGAGATACCAAGAGTAACTGCCAGTAACAAGATACCCACAGAAATGAAAAAATGCTTAATTTGTTTTTCCTTAATTGCATAAATAAAATACACCATGCCCAAGACAAGTACCAGTAGCATAAAGTAATAGGTCATTTGATAATGATTGGCAGTAATTTCTAAAGCCATTGCCAAAGCCGTTAAAACAAAACCCCAAAGATATTTTTTCCTAAAAACAAGAACAATACCTGCCAAAAGAACTGGCAAATAGGCTATAGCATGAGCTTTTGCGTTGTGCCCCGCACCTAATATAATTATAAGGTATGTTGAAAAACCAAAAGCTAAAGCTCCCACTATGGCTAAACGATAATCGACTTTCAAACAACAAAGAAGAATATAAAATCCTATAAAATATAAAAATAGATAATCTGCAGGTCTTGGTAAAAATCGAATTAATCGGTCGAGTTGTTTAATATAATTATGAGGATAATTTGCGCCTAATTGATAAGTGGGCATACCACCGAATGCGCTATTTGTCCAATATGGTTCTTGGTCCTTCGATTTTCTGAAATCGTTCTGTTCCTTCGCCATCCCAGTGTATTGGGCAATATCATGCTGATACATTACTTTACCTTGAAGCACAGGGCTGAAGTATGCCAAAGCACCAATGATAAAAAATACAATTACAAAAAAATGGATGAAAAAGAATTTTAAGCCTTGCTTCATGTGCAAAATAAGTAGTGTTTTAGCAAAGATAACTAGTCTAGCTCTTCAAAATCAATGTAATCGCCTACTTTTTCTGAATCGTTTTTTTTCTTTGAAGTTTTTTTATTTATAATAACGTCTCCAATATTTTCCTCCTCTGAAGCTCGTTGATTATCAAAAGCTTGCTTAAAATGCGATTCTGTTTTCTTTGCTGCATAGCTTAAAATTTTTGGCGCAAATAACTTTACTAAAAATTTTAGTAAGTAATACACCAAAAGAATTATCAATATAGTTTTTAAAAAAGCCATTTTATTACTGTCTAAGTATATCAAAAATACAATTATCACGTTGTATAAATAGAATCATAATATTAAAATAATTATAAAATCGTGTTCATGAATAGTTTATTTGTCTACTCTAAATTATATCAATACGTATTAAGCATTCTACTATTACTACCCTTGGCTGTTATTTCACAATACACAGATGTTATAAATTCTAACAGACCAGGTCTTTCGGTAAGTGCATACGCCGTTGGAAAAAATGTTGTCCAAGCAGAGTTAGGTGTATTCTATGAACAGCGCGACCACACTTTATTAAACACTCAATCTGATATTTGGGCGAGTGACATTTCATTACGTTATGGATTATTATTTGAACGATTAGAAATCAATTTTGAAGGTACTTTTCAAGATCAAGATATCACTTACACAAATTTTAATCTCTTAGCAAAGCGTAGAGATTTTTCTAGAAACCGATTGGGTCTAAAATATTTAATCTACGATCCGTTCAAAAATCCAGAAGCGAATAAACCAAATTTATATAGCTGGAGAGCAAATAATAAATTTCAGTTTAAAAATTTAATACCGGCTGTTTCATTATATGGTGGTGCTAATTTCGTGCTTGGCGACAATCCTTTTTATGTTGGCGAACCAACCCTGTCATACCGAGGTATGATAGCTACTCAAAGTCGTATTACACCAAGATTCGTTCTTATAACCAATACTGCTTACGACCGTATTAGTTCTGATGACCCTGAGTTAAGTTATTTAATTTCCTTATCTCACGCTTTTAGAAACCCAAAGTGGAGTGTATTTGTTGAACACCAAGGTATACAAAGCGATAGATATGCCGATTTATTGATTAGAGGAGGTATTGCCCATTTACTAAAAGAAAACCTACAGTTAGATTTTAATATGGGGGCAAGTTTAAAAAATACACCTTCCCGAATTTTCATCGGACTAGGAGGTTCATATAGAATGGATTTTCATCAAGACAGCCTAATTGCAATTGAAGATCAAGAAGCTGATCAAAATGGTGGTGCTATTAATAAGGACGCCATGAAAAAAGACAAAAAGAAAAAGAATAAAGGCAACGGAGCAGAAGATATTGATCTTGGACCTTCAAAAAAACAGCTTAAAAAATTAAAGAAGGCAGAAAAGAAGAAAAAGAGAGAGAGTAGCGAAATAGACTTTTAACACTAAAATTTCTAACTCATTTTCATTCTATACCCCTTTTCTGTTCTGATTAATATTCCTAATATTGACACTTCTAAAGAAGTTTAATGATCACACTACATGAAGCTAAATCAAAGCAAGACTTAAAGCGCTTTGTAACCTTTCCATTTTCACTGTACAAAAACAATAAGTATTGGGTACCACCCATTATTAATGATGAACTGGAAAGTTTTGATAAGAGTAAAAATCCTGTTTTTAAAGATGCCGAAGCTTGGTTTTTTCTTGCCTTTGATGGTGATAAATTAGTAGGTCGTGTTGCCGCAGTAATAAATCAATTAGAAGTTAATCAACAGAATGTAAAAAAAATGCGTTTTGGATGGTTTGATTTTGTTGATGACCCTGCAGTGTCAAAAGCACTTTTAGACAAAGTGGCTGAAATTGGGAATCAACATAACTTGGAATATATGGAAGGCCCCGTAGGCTTTTCAAATTTAGACAAAGTAGGTGTTTTGGTAGAAGGTTTCGACCATATAGGGACGATGATTACTTGGTATAACCACCCCTATTACAAAGACCATTATGAAAATTTAGGATTTGTAAAGGAGAAGGAGTACATGGAAAATAAATTTCCAGCAAAAAATGCTGATCCGAAACTTTTTTCAAAACTGAATGATTTAATAAAAAGACGCTACGGACTAAAAGAGGTCAATTTCACAAAAACAAAGGAGGTTATGCCTTTGGCTGACGAAATGTTCGACTTATTCAATGAAACCTATGCCAGTCTTTCTTCATTCGTACCTATTACTGAAATACAAAAAGCTTATTTCAAGAAAAAATATATAAGTTTCATAAATCCTGAATATATAAAGTTCGTTAAGGACAAGGACGATAAATTAATTGCTTTTGCAATTGTAATGCCATCATTTTCTGAAGCCCTACAGAAGGCGAGCGGTAAATTGTTTCCCTTTGGTCTATACCACCTTTTAAAAGCTAAAAAGAAAAGTAAAGATGTTATCTTTTATCTTGTAGGCATACATCCTGAATATCAAAATAAAGGGGTAACGGCAGTAATTTTTAATGAGTACTATAAAACATTTACCGAAAAAGGTATCGATATGTGCTATAGAACTCCAGAACTTGAAGAAAACTTAGCGATTAAACAAATGTGGAAACATTTCGATCCAGTGATTTATAAACGTAGAAGAACATATAAGAAATCACTTAGATAAGCACAAATAAAAAGCCCCGATTCAAATTTGAATCGGGGCTTTTTAAATTATAATGGCCTGAGATTACTCTCCCATTGCCGCTGCAACTGCAGCAGATAGTCTCTTATAAGTTCCATTCTCTAATCGCTCACGAATAGACGAAAAGGCAACTAAAGTCTCTTCAATATCTTGTAAAGTATGTGTAGCGGTAGGTATCATACGAAGTAATATCAAACCTTTTGGTATTACTGGATACACTACTATTGAACAGAAAATACTATGATTTTCACGTAAGTCCTTTACCAAAGCCATTGCTTCTGGTATACTACCATTTAAATATACTGGAGTCACACAACTTGTAGTGGTTCCTATATCGAATCCTTTTTCTTTTAGTCCGTTTTGTAACGCATCTACATTCTCCCACAACTTAGCCTTAAGTTCTGGTTGTGTACGCAACATATCTAAACGCTTTAATGCTCCTTTCACATAAACCATTGGCAATGATTTAGCGAACATTTGCGAACGTAAATTATATTTTAAATAATCAATGATTCCTTGATCTGCTGCTAAGAAAGCACCAATACTTGCCATTGATTTTGCGAACGTTGCAAAATAAACATCAATATCATCTTGAATACCTTGCTCCTCACCTGCTCCAGCACCTGTTTTACCTAAGGTACCAAAACCATGTGCATCATCAACCAATAAACGGAAATTAAACTTTTTCTTAAGTTCAACTATTTCTTTTAGCTTTCCTTGCTCACCACGCATTCCGAAAACACCTTCAGAAATAACTAAAATACCTCCGCCTGTTTGTTCGGCCATTTTAGTAGCGCGCACCAAGTTCAATTCTAAACTCTCAATATCATTATGTTTAAACGTAAAACGTTTTCCCATGTGTAAACGCACACCATCAATAATACAAGCATGAGAATCTACATCATAAACTATAATATCATCTTTACCTACCAACGCGTCAATACATGACATAATACCTTGGTAACCAAAGTTTAAAAGATATGCTGCTTCTTTATCAACAAAAGCAGCCAATTCTTGTTCTAATTGCTCATGAAATTCAGTATGACCACTCATCATTCTAGCACCCATAGGGTATGCAGCACCATATTCTGCCGCAGCTTCGCCATCAACCTTTTTAATTTCAGGAAGATTTGCTAAGCCTAAATAATCGTTGATACTCCAGGTAATAACATCTTTACCTTGAAATTTCATTCTATTAGAAATAGGACCTTCTAACTTAGGAAATACAAAATATCCTTCGGCCTGTGAAGCCCATTTACCCAAAGGGCCTTTATTTTCTAAAATTCTATCAAATAAGTCTCTCATTGCTTAATTCAGTTCTGTCTGCAAAAGTAAATAATTTTGATTAGGATACATAATTATTTATAACGCAAAAAAGTGGGCTACAAACCCACTTTTTCTACAATATGGTATGTGGTTTATTTGATAAACTGAATCTCTTGTGTTTCTTCAACCGCAGTGGTATTTAAGAATCCTTGATCCTCCATCCATTGATCACTATATATTTTGCTCATATAACGAGAGCCATGATCAGGAAAAATAGCAATTACATTACTGTTTTTATCAAAAGTATTCAATTCGTCTAATTGCTTAATAGCTTGCATTACCGCACCACATGTATATCCTGCAAAAATACCTTCTGTTCTAGAAATTTCTCTAGCCGTATGTGCACTTTCAGCATCGGTGACCTTTATAAACTCATCTATAATAGAAAAATCGGTCGCTCCTGGAATCAAATTTTTACCTAAACCTTCAATACGGTAAGGATAAATTTCATTAGTGTCTAATTTTCCAGTTTCATGATATTTCTTCAATACTGAACCAAAAGCATCAACACCAATGACTTTAATATTAGGATTTTGCTCTTTCAAGTAACGTGCTGTACCAGAAATAGTACCACCTGTTCCACTACACGCAATTAAATGGGTTATTTGCCCACCGGTTTGTTCCCAAATTTCAGGACCTGTAGATTTATAGTGTGCCTCCATATTCAATTTGTTGAAATATTGATTGATATAGATGGAGTTTTTTGTCTCTTTATGTAATCTTTTTGCTACTTCGTAGTAAGACCTAGGGTCATCAGCACTTACATGTGCAGGACACACATATACCTTAGCACCCATAGAGCGAAGCATATCAATTTTATCTGGAGATGATTTTGAACTTACAGCCAAAATGCAATCGTAACCTTTAATGATACTAGCCATTGCAATACTAAAACCCGTGTTACCAGAAGTTGTTTCAATAATGGTACTACCTTCGGTAAGTAAACCTGCTTTTTCTGCTTGCTCAATAATATGAATCGCTATTCTATCTTTAGAAGAATGACCTGGATTAAAAGCCTCGACCTTTGCGTAAAAATTACCGGTTAGACCTTCAGCAATCTTATTCAATTTAACTAATGGTGTATTACCTACTAGCTCTAATATATTGTTGTAAGCCCTGATCTCATTTTTCATAAGGGGGATCAATGTTTAGTTATTTCTATTAACGAAATTTGTTAAAATTTCTGACGCAAAGCTACTATTTTTTTTCAACTATGCGATTATTCCTTCTAAATCTAAAAGAAAGGCGTATTCTTTGGCTACTTCACGTAAAGATTCGAACCTTCCAGAAGCACCACCATGGCCAGCCTCCATATTAGTATTAAGTAGTAATTGATGATTATCTGTTTTGAAATCCCTCAATTTGGCTACCCATTTAGCAGGTTCAAAATATTGTACTTGAGAATCATGCAAACCAGTGGTTACCAACATATTTGGATATTCTTGTGCAATAACATTATCATAAGGAGAATAAGACTTCATATAATCGTAATACTCCTTTTCGTTCGGATTTCCCCATTCATCATACTCACCAGTTGTTAGAGGAATAGAATCATCTAACATAGTGGTTACTACATCAACGAAGGGCACTGCTGCAATTATGCCTTTATATATATTAGGTTGCATATTAATAACGGCTCCCATAAGCAAGCCACCTGCCGACCCACCCATAGCATATAAATGCTGAGCACTAGTCATTTTTTGTTCGATTAAAAATTTAGAACAATCTATAAAATCGGTAAAGGTGTTTATCTTTTGTAATAGTTTACCATTATCATACCATCTTCGCCCTAAATACTCTCCACCTCTTATATGTGCAATGGCGTAAACAAAACCACGATTCAGTAAACTTAAACGAACACTAGAAAAATAAGGATCTATTGTAGCGCCATAAGAACCATATGCATATTGTAATAAAGGTGTATTTTCATCTAAGACCGTATCTTTTCTATAGACCAAGGACATGGGTATCTTTTCACCATCGCGAGCTGTAGCCCACAGACGAAGTTCTTTATAGTTTTCCTTGTCAAACTTACCGCCGAGTACTTCCTGTTCTTTCTTGATATCCTTCGCTTTGGTACGCATGTTAAAATCGATGACCGAACTTGGTGTAGACATTGAATTATATGAATACCTTAAAATTTCAGTATCAAAATCAGGATTACTACCTACATAGGCAGTATATGTTTCACTTTGAAATGGTAAAAAGTATTCCTCAGTACCGTCCCATCTAATTATGCGAATCTTATTAAGTCCATTTTCACGTTCAGAAAGCACATAATATTCTTTAAAAATGTCGATATCTTCTAGTAACACTTCTTCACGATGAGGAATAAACTCTTGCCAATGTTCAGATGCGGTCTCCTCTTCCGAAGTCCGCATTAATTTAAAATTCTCGGCTTTATCCTTATTCGTTAAAATGTAGAAGTAATTCTCATAATGAAAAATAGTATATTCTAGACCTCTTTTTCTCTTAGAGAAAACCACAAACTCACCATCAGGATTATCTGTAGGTAAAATTTGAAACTCCGAAGTCAACGTACTAAACGAACCTATAACCAAATACTTTTTCGATTTGGTACGATATATAAAAGTACTGAACGTATCATCGTCCTCATGAAAAATAAGAACATCTTCAGAAGTAGGCGTACCTAGTTTATGCTTGTAAATTTTATCAGAACGAAGCGTAACTGGGTCTTTCCTCGTATAAAACAACGTCATATTATCATTTGCCCATACCCCACCACCTGTTGTATTTTCAATTTTATCTTCTAAAACAATACCAGTTTCTAGATTTTTTATCTGTAATGTATATTGTCTTCTTGAAACGGTATCTACACCAAATGCAGCTAATTTATTGTCTGGGCTGATAGCAATACCCCCAAGACTGAAATAATCGTGCCCCTTGGCCATATCATTACCATTGAACATTATTTCTTCTTCAGCGTTTAAATGCTGCTTAAACCTTGAATACAAGGGGTACTCACCCCCTATTACGTATCGCGTGCTATACCAATAATCATTTAATTTATAAGGCACAGAAGAATCATCTTCTTTAATTCTACCCTTCATTTCTTGAAATAAATTCTCTTGAAACTTTTTAGTATGCGCCGTTAGTGTTTCATAATAAGAATTTTCAGCTTCTAGGTATGAAATAACTTCTTTATCCTCCTTGTCATTAAGCCAATAATAATTATCCAACCGCACATCATCATGAATGATTAATTCTTTTTCTACTTTTTTCGCTATTGGCGGATTCTTATGACTCATATTAAGTTCATTATATAATAAGCATGCAAAAATAAGACTAATTCGCAGACCCCCTTTTAGAATACCTAAAAACAAAAATGGGTTTCAATTTTATTATTTTTACATTCTAAATCTAAATATTAAATTATGTTCGGAGATATGATGGGAATGATGGGGAAACTTAAAGAAACCCAACAAAAAGTAGAAGCCACTAAAAAAAGATTAGATACGGTTACACTTGAAGAAAAATCAAATGACAATCTAATATCTGTAACTATTACAGCCAATAGACAGATAAAGAAAATAACAATAGATGACAGTCTTTTGGAAGACAAAGAATAATTAGAAGACTACCTCATCATGACTTTAAACAAAGCCATACAAAACGCCACAAATGTTAATGAAGCAGAATTAGCGGCTGTTGCAAAAGAAGGAATGCCCAATATACCTGGTATGGATTCGCTATTCAAGTAACATTGGCCGGTTTTTTGTACTTATCCAATAGATGTGTTATCATAAAATTCGTTATACTTTTATTTATGTTAACCTTACTAATATTTTTCATGACACTTTATGAAAGTGTGGATGATTATTAATGGTTAAATGATTATGATTCAGCTAAATATAACGCAAAACAAAAATGGTTTAATCTACTTTAAAGGTGGTGATTAGTTTTCCCATATTAAATACTAAAACTAACCTGTTTAATACCAACTGATTCCATGAATTAATCAACAATTTTGTTATTGTTTATGTAAACCAACCTATTAATAAAAATTCGTTCTTAGAAATGTAGTTTGTTCATAAAATTTAAGGTTAAGAAATTCTTCTCGTATCAATTTAATGAATTATAGCGTGATAGATTCTTATGAAAGGATAATAAAAATCTGTTAAAAGCAACTACTCCACCACCTTAATAATTGATACAGGTTATTAATCGAAACGTTACTAAAAATGGAGCGTAATTATTATTTACCTTTAAGGATATGATAAAGATTGATAAAAAAAAAGACGGCAAATTTGCGTTTAAATTAAAATCTACGAATGGTAAAACCTTGTTTAAAAGTGTGTCATTTTCAAGCAAAGAAGATTTAGATAAGACCTTAAATGATTTTAAGGACCTAAAAGATACTAGAACTAATTTTTTTGAAAGAAAGACAAATACCGAAGGTAAATTTCTTGTAGAGTTAAAAAACCAAAACGGCATGACGATAGGCTCTAGTGGACTTTATACTTCAGAGGCAGGTATGGAGAACGGGATTTTAAATATTTCTAATAGTCTTGAGCTAGGTCTTCAATAAGTTTAAAACGCAGCCAATTGTTTTAATAATTCATCGTGCATTGCGTCTGTATAGTCTAAATGAGTGACCATTCTTAATTTACCTTGTCCCATACCGATGATTAAAATATCCTTTTCCTTAAGTTTATTGACAAAAGTATCGCTAGTCATAAAAGACTCATCTATTTCAAATATGACAATATTGGTCTCAATTGGCTCCACCTTTTTTATAAATGATTTTACCAACAATGCTTTCCCAATTTCTTGGGCTTTTTTGTGATCTTCTGCCAATCGTTCAATATGATTATCTAAGGCATAAATAGCCGCAGCAGCTAAAAATCCTGATTGACGCATTCCGCCACCAAAAATTTTTCGAATTCGAATTGCCTTATCCATTTGTTCTTTGGTTCCCAATAACAATGAACCAACTGGACAACCAAGCCCTTTACTCAAACATACGCTAATAGTATCGAATAATTGACCATACTGAAGTGTTGTCTCATTTTTTTCAACTATCGCATTCCATAAACGAGCACCATCTAGGTGAAAGCCTAAATGATGTTCATCACAAACTTTCCTTATTTTTTCAAGTTCTTGAAAATTCCAACATGTTCCGCCGCCTTTATTTGCAGTATTTTCAACACAAACTAAGGTAGTTAACGGACTATGATAAAAGTCTGGTGGGTTTATTACAGATTCTACTTGAGCAGCTGTCATTGTACCCCTACTGCCATCTACCAGTCTACAAGAAACACCGCTATTGAAACTTACTCCACCGCCTTCATAATTATAGATATGGGCATATTTATCACAAATAAGTTGTTCACCAGGTTGTGTATGTAATTTAATAGCCGTCTGGTTAGTCATTGTGCCACTTGGAAAAAATAAAGCAGATTCCATACCAAAAAGCTTAGCTACTTTTTCTTCTAAAGCATTTACCGTGGGGTCTTCTTTAAAAACATCATCACCTACAACTGCCGACATCATAGCATCTAACATACCAGGTGTTGGTTTTGTTACCGTGTCACTTATAAGATTTATTTGCATTAAGCCCTTTTAAATTTATATTAGTGAAAACAACCCATTCCTATAGGAGAACCATCAGGAATTTTGGGTGAAGGTATCACTTTGAACAATTCTGGATGCTCATTAAACTCTTTTATTCTTTTAATCATTTCCGCATATATTGCATTGCTTCCTGAATCTTTGGCTAATTGAAAACTCAACTCTTTCAATTTCTGTGATGCAATGGCATTTACCTGAGGATGTACTTCGGTATGACCTGCCAAGTTCATGATATGAAACAGCACTCTAAAATTAATCGTTGTTTGGGCTTCACTTAAATAAGCATCTTTATGCTTATTATTAATTGTAGTTGAAATCAACTCATTGATAACCTCTTCTAATCCCAGATTATTTCCGTCAATTGCCTTTTGCTGAATAAGTCTCGAAGCACGCTCTGGATGTAATAAAAACAATAAAGTCATATCAGATGCTGTTTCTACCGCCGATAATGCATCAAAAGAAACACCTGTTTTACCATTTATCGATTCTCGAGTTCTTGGCGTTCCAAAAGCACGTGGAGGAAACAAACTCAATTTATCTTTTGGTATTGCAATTTCGGTAGCGTCCAAAGTTTTTAAAACGCTTTTTAGCGCTTCTTGCTGCAAAGCCCTATCTGCAATGGCAACAGTTTGTTGCTCGTCACCTTTAACTGCGTAGTTATATTCTAAGCCTCCGATAATTTTTGCTACACCTTCTGTTTGATATCTATGAAAAAAATAAAGTGGCACAAAAACATCTTCTAAAACGGAATATGGAGTGCCATCTTGAATATTATCAACAGAAAAATTATTGATTGCCGTTTTACGAATTTTCAGCATCTCATCTAATTCCTTACTAACACTGGTGCCATTATCCCATAAATGGGCTAATACATGAGCACTACCTTGAGGTCGGGCATCTTGATCGGTAATGTAACGAAGTCCGTCTGTTTTCGCCTTATCCAAAATGGCATTCAAACCTTTCTTTTCATCATCTTTAGAGAAATTTTGATATGAATAAGCAACCGTCACTTTATCCCAATCACCTATTCCTGTTTCGTAAGCTTTTGAAAAATCTATTTCCCCGTTAACTAATGAAAACTGCGGATGAGGGTAATCCATAACCGATGACTTATCTGTAGTACTAGCGGCATAATTATGAGCAAACCCAAGCGTGTGTCCTATTTCGTGGGCAGACAGTTGACGAATACGTGCAATCGCCATATCTAACATTGGCTGGTAATTATCATCACGTTCAGCAAAAGGTTTATTCATTAAAGCCTGCGCGATTAAAAAATCTTGTCGTATTCGTAAGCTACCAAGACTAACATGACCTTTAATTATTTCACCCGTTCTAGGATCAGTGATACTGCTACCATAGCTCCATCCTCTTGTAGATCGATGAACCCATTGAATTACATTGTAACGTACATCTAAAGGATCTGCATCATCTGGCAACATTATTAATTGAAAGGCATCTTTATAACCTATGGCCTCGAATGCTTGGTTCCACCAACGACCACCTTCTAAAAGAGCAGATCTTACAGGTTCTGGTGTTCCATTATCTAAATAGTAAACAATTGGTTCTACCGCTTCACTAATTTCTTGATTAGGATTCTTTTTTGCCAATCGATGCCTTGTAATAAATTGTTTAAGAATCGGTGATTCTACGGGTGTAGCATAATCATAATAAGAAAAAGGATAAGAACCACTTCTTGGATCGAACTCTCGCTTTTCAAAATTATCATCTGGTAATTCTATAAATGAATGATGTTCGGCTACAGTCACCAAACTTGCATTAGGAGTAACGCTTCTAATATAATTACCTGTAGGCTCTCCTTTAAACGTCATCGTAACATCGAATTCTACATTTTTTGGAAAAGCTTTTGTTCTATCTAAAGCAAACGCACTTTTTGATTTATCTAAACTATACGACCCTTGCTGGGCACGTTTTAATCTCTCAGAAACCCCATGGGCATCTTGCATTAAAAAATCGGTTATATCGATAATATAAACTCCGTTTTTCTCCTCTTCAATAGGAAAGCCAAACAATACCGATTTAGCAAATGCCTGTTCTACAGATTTTCGTTCCAAGACATTATCAGTAATGGCTCTATATTTTAAATTCGGTTGCACAAGCAGTAATTTATTGCCTGCTTTTTTAAAAAAAACAACTTGTTCATTACCCAATTGTCCACGATCTAAACCTATATCATTACTTCCAATACCACTACTTAAAGAGTATACATATAAAAACTCTTTATTTAAATCATTTACTTCTAGATAGATTTTATCCTGACTTTCATCATAATAAAAGTCATATAGTCCTTCGTATTTAACAAAATCTTTCTTCTTATCACTGAACTGAGCAGATATCATATTAAAGGATAACAAAGCAAATGCTAAGAGGAGTACATAATAATTTTTCATTCTCTTTTAATTTCTCCTAAAAGTATATAAAATCTAAGTAAGGATAAAATCAACTTAAACACAAAATTATAAATATCATTCTTGTTAAAAAAGCCATCATATTATTACAGAATAGGGAAAAAATTTAAAGATTAATATTAATATGATAGTAATCATTTACAATTTATCATGTACCTTTTAACAAAACTATGTCTATGGCCAACATTGAAAATCAAATCTTTTCTTCTTATCAAAAAAATCCAGAATTATACGATGAAATATTTGATAGTGAAGGAAAAATTAAAGAGGTATATCAAAAATTATTTGATATATATGGTGAACATTCTATAAGTGATTATGTAAACCTAAATTCGAAAGCAAAAGCCTCTTTTTTCAATCAGGGAATTACTTTTCAGGTTTATGGTGACAACGATGTTCAAGAGAAAATTTTCCCTTTTGATTTGTTTCCGCGAATTATAGATCCTGATGAATGGGATATTATAGAACGAGGTTCTATTCAAAGAAGTAAAGCTTTAAATTTATTTCTATGGGATATTTATCACGATAAAAAAATACTTAAGGATAAAATTGTACCCATAGATTTAATTACCTCTTCTGCCAATTATTTAGATCAAATGAACGGAGTTAATCCTCCTGGTGGAATATATAATCATATATCAGGCACTGATGTCATTAAACATAAAGATGGTAAGTATTATGTATTAGAAGATAATATTAGATGTCCGTCTGGGGTAAGCTATGTCATATGTAACCGAACCGCTCTTAAAAAAGCGCTATTCGGAGTTTTTAATCATTACCAAACCCATACGGTAACTAATTATGCTGAAAATCTATTAGAACTATTAGAATCCGTTAAACCTAAAGGAGTAGATGTTCCCAACGTTGTGGTTATTACCCCTGGCATGTTCAACTCTGCCTTTTACGAGCATTCATACCTAGCAAAAACAATGGGTGTAGAATTAGTAGAGGGCCGTGATCTTTTCGTAGAAAACGATTTTGTTTATATGAAAACAATAAAAGGTCCAGAAAAGGTTGATGTTATCTACAGAAGAATAGATGATCAATTTATTGACCCGTTAGAGTTTAGACCAGATTCCGCGCTTGGTGTACCAGGTTTATTCGCTGCATACAAAAAAGGTAATGTGACATTGGCAAATGCACCTGGTACTGGCGTAGCAGATGACAAGGCAGTATATACTTATATGCCTCAGATTATAAAATACTATCTAAATGAAGAGCCTATATTAAACAATGTACATACCTATCACTGCAGTAGACCAGATGAGTTGAAGTATGTTTTAGAACACATTCACGAGCTTGTAATTAAACCGGTTGATGAAGCGGGTGGCTATGGAATTTCTATTGGGAATACGTTGACTAAAGAAGAAATAGAAAAGGTTAAACTTGAAATTAAGGAAAGTCCAAGAAAATATGTAGCACAACCAATCATGTCACTTAGCGTTCACCCTACATATATAGATGAAACAGAATCTTTTGAACAGCGACATGTAGATTTAAGAACATTCACTATTCTAGGAAAAGACAAAGAATTTGTACTAAAAGGTGGACTCACGCGAGTGGCGTTGAAAAGAGGTAATTTAATTGTAAACTCCTCACAAGGAGGTGGTTCTAAAGATACCTGGGTACTAAAAAAATAACAAAAAATATATGCTAGCAAGAGTAGCCAATAATTTATTCTGGATGGGGCGTTACATTGAACGCTCTGAACACATTGCACGTTATTTAAACGTGAATTATTTTTCATCTTTAGATGCGCCAAATGTAAAATCACAAGATAGGCAGTTCGTTTTACGATCCATGTTATTTATGCTTGGTGATCCTGAAAAAGATGACGCAAAAATATTAAAGGAAGAAGATGTTCTATTTAGTATTGGATTAGATACAAACAACCCGTTTTCTATAATTAGCACCGTAAAGCTTGCCAGAGAGAACGCTAATAGCGCACGTGATTTAATATCCACTGAATTATATGAAGCCATAAACAAATTTTACCACTTTGTTCTTAATTATCCTAAGGGTGTCTTTGTTAAAAATGGACTTCATGATTTCACAAGTAATATTGCAGAGATGACTGCAATATTGCGCGGAAAAATAAGAGGAACCTTGTTGCATGATTCTGTTTACGCCATTATTATGATGGGAATAAATATCGAAAGAGCAACCCAGATTACGAGGATGATCAACTCCAAGTACAACGATGCATTATTATCACAAGGAAGTCATGGAGATAAATTTAGTAAAAGTTTCGAATGGACAACCTTATTGAAATGCGCAGAATCTTATGATATGATGCGTAGGTTTTACAAAAAAACCCCAACAAGTATTTCTACCTTAGAGTTTTTAATTCTGAATCCAAATTGCCCTAGATCAGTTATGAATTCTTTAAATCAGGTAAATGAACATGTACGTATATTAAATCCTGAAAAGAGGTATAATAAAGAATCTACAGGTTTTTTAATAGGAAGGGTACGCGCCGAATACGAATTTAAATATATAGAAGAAATAGAAGTGGATATTAAAGCGTTTATTGAAAATATTCTGGACAGTCTCGTGAAAATAAGCGACAAAGTTGACGAAGAATTTTTTAACTATTAAAACCTTTAATTAAGGTATCTTTGGCTACTATGTCAAATGAATACAAAATCACCTATAAGACTGAAAATACTTACGATAATTGGGTTAATAATGCCTATTGGCAATTCTTAATCATACCAATGGAAAATGACACTCAACATGATGTCAATGTTGAGTTTTCGAATTCATTATTTGCAGATAATGATTACTCTATAAATGGATTTGGATTTAAAACTATTCGAGTTCATCCCAAAATCAAATTCAAACAAATAAATTTTGAAGCACAATTCAGTTTTATAAAAGATGATATAGATCCTTTTGATTTTCCCTTAGATTTAGACGATACACTTGCGAATGAAAGAATAAAAGAACTAGATTTCAAAATAGACTTTGAGTCCTTTTTAAAAAGAACGCCGCTAACATCGCTACCAGAGGGCACATCTACTAATTTTGAATTTAATTCAGCAAATTCCATTTTTGAAAACCTACAGAATTTAAATGAATGGACTTTTAATTATATTCAATTTAAAGCAGGTGTTACTCAAGTAGATACTGAATTAAAGGATGTTATTGCCTCACGACAAGGGGTATGTCAAGATTTTACGCATCTTTTTTGCGCAATGTCTAGAAAGAACGGAATACCTGCACGTTATGTTTCAGGATATTTGAATCAAGAACATGGACTTATAGGAGATTCGCAAATGCATGCATGGGCAGAAGTTTACATTCCGTTGGTTGGATGGAAAGGCTTTGACCCAACCAATAATATCATGGCGAACACAAACCATATAAAGGTTTGTCATGGTAAAGATTATAAAGATTGCGCACCTTTAAAAGGAATCATTTATTCTCAAGGGCAAAACAAAACTAAATATAGCGTAAAAGTGCAAAGTCAACAGCAGTAAAATAACTTTCCAGTTTACTCAAAAGAGTATTATTTTTACCAAAATTTAATTATATGAACGTAAGTACAGACCACTACAAAGGTCTTATAGATCGCCTTGGTGCGTTGAGGAGGTATCTTTGACATCGATGCGAAATTAATAGAAATAGAGAACGAACAAGAAAAAATCTTGTCACCTGATTTCTGGAATAATCCACAGGAAGCACAGGCGCATATGAAATTTATCCAATCTAAAAAACAATGGGTAGATGATTATAATGCGGCAGAAATGCTTATTGCCGAATTGGAAGTATTGATAGAATTTCAACAAGAGGGAGAAGTTTCAGAAGAGGAAGTCGAACAACAATATGAGAAGGCTCTGAATACCCTTGAAAAGATGGAATTCAAGAATATGCTTTCAGAAGAAGGTGATGAACTACCAGCAGTACTTCAGATTACAGCAGGCGCCGGCGGTACTGAAAGTTGTGATTGGGCAGCAATGCTTATGCGCATGTATATGATGTGGGCAGAAAAGAATGGTTATAAAATCAAAGAACTTAACTATCAAGAAGGTGATGTAGCTGGTATTAAAACGGTTACCTTAGAAATTGATGGCGAGTTCGCTTTTGGCTGGTTAAAGGGTGAAAATGGTGTACACAGATTAGTTCGTATATCCCCATTTGATAGTAATGCCAAAAGACATACCTCTTTTGTATCTGTATACGTATATCCATTAGTAGATGATAGTATTGAAGTAGATATAAATCCTGCAGATATTACTATTACTACAGCTAGATCAAGTGGTGCCGGTGGCCAAAATGTAAATAAGGTCGAAACGAAGGTTCAATTGACGCACCATCCTACTGGTATCCAAATTTCATGTTCAGACAGCAGAAGTCAGCATGATAATAGAGCTACGGCTATGAAGATGCTTAAATCTCAATTATATGAGATTGAACTCAGGAAGAAAATGGAGGCAAGACAAGAAATTGAATCCTCTAAAATGAAAATAGAATGGGGTTCTCAAATTAGGAACTACGTAATGCATCCATATAAGCTTGTAAAAGATGTTAGAACTGGTGAAGAAACAGGAAACGTTGATAATGTTATGGACGGGGATATAGACCAGTTTCTAAAAGCCTTTCTAATGATGATGGGGCAAAAAGAGGAAGAATAGTATTAGCTTTTCCTATTCTTAAAATCGAGAGATGGGAAAAGTTATTTACTTTAAATAACTTTATATATTACCATGATTAAAATATACCATAATTCAAGATGTAGAAAATCTAGGGAGGGACTTGCTGTTTTAGAAAATTCTGGCAAGAAATTTGAAGTTGTAAATTACATGGAAGATATACCTACCAAAGATGAGCTTAAAAATATCATACGTTGTTTAGATATTAAACCAATAAACCTGGTTAGAAAATCTGAAGCGATTTGGAAAGAGAAATTTAAAAGTTTGACCCTATCAGATGAAAAAATAATAGAAGCAATGATAGCATATCCAAAACTAATTGAAAGGCCTATTGTTATTAATGGCAATAGTGCTGTTATTGGTAGACCGGTAACGAATATAGATTCATTATTAAATTAGGCTTTACACCTAATTATAATGTATTAACAAATAATTAACCATTTACGGTTAAACCAAATTAAAATTTTATAATCAAAGCACATGAAAAAAGCAATGAAATGCAGTAGTATCAGATTTTTCATAATACTGTCAATACTTTTAGGAAGTTCTGAAATTTACGCACAGTATGGTTACGGCGGTGGTGGCTATGGAGGAAGAGGAAATTACGGTTATGGTAGACAAAGAAGTGCCATACCCCAAGCACAGGAAACACAAAAAGAGCCTGAACCGAAAACAGCTGAGCAATTAGTTGATGGTGAAATGCCTAGAATTAGTGAAGCCCTTGCTTTAAATGATTTTGAATATGCTGTTTTAAGTTCAGTTTTAAAAAAGTATGTACAAGAACGTATTGAAGCTCAAATATTAAAATTGCCTCCCGAAAAAATGCTTGAAGTTTATGAAAATATTACAAAAAGGCAAGATGAAGAATTAAAAGCTGGTTTACCATTAGAAAAATATGAAGCATTTGTAGCCATGCAAAAAGAAGGTGTTGCCAAGACTCTAAAGAAGTCGAAAAAAAAGAAAAACGAAAAACGAAAGAAAACTAAAAACTAACTTAATGAAAAAACTTTTCCCATTACTCTTACTCCTAGTACTATCATTTAATTACACAAATAGTCAAAGACCGGGAGGAGACCGGGAAAAGAGTTCCATTCAAATTACAGGCAAGGTTCTAGAGCAAGGAACCGATATTCCCTTAGAGTACGCTACCTTGGTTCTACAAAGTGTTAGCGACCCTAATAAAATTACCGGAGGTATTACTGACATTGATGGTAATTTTAATGTGGAGAGCGAACCTGGGAACTACAATATAAGCATTGAGTACATTGGCTACAAAACCATAAAAAAACCGAATCAGTCCTTTACTAAAAACACAGATTTAGGTACTATTAAACTTTCATTTGATGCTGCCGAACTCGATGCTGTGGAAGTGGTAGCAGAAAAAACTACTGTTGAAGTACGTTTGGATAAAAAAGTCTATAACGTTGGTAAAGACCTCACTAACAGCGGTGCTAATATTAGTGATGCACTTTCCAATATACCCTCTGTTACTGTTGACGTAGATGGCGCGATTGCCTTACGTGGAAATGGAAATGTACGTATTCTGATTAATGGCAGGCCTTCAGCCTTGGCTGGTTTTGGTTCAACAGATGCTCTAAGACAACTTCCTGCCGATGCGATTGAAAAGGTAGAGGTAATTACCAGTCCATCAGCTAGATATGATGCCGAAGGTACCGCAGGAATTTTGAACATCATTTTAAAAAGAGAAAAAACTTTAGGGTTTAATGGATCTGTAAACACTACAGTTGGTTTTCCAAAAGCAAGCTCAATAACTTCCAATCTTAATTTCCGAACAGATAATTTCAACATTTTTAACACTATTGGTTATCAATATAGAGAAGGTCCTGGTAATGGGTATTCCGATAATTTTTATAAGGACACCATTTTAGGAAATTTAGATAGAATTATAGAGGATAGAGATATTGATAGACTTAATAAGGGGATAAACATAAACCTTGGTGTAGAATATTTTATGACAAAAACCTCGTCAATTACAGCTAGTGCTTTTGGGCGTTTTTCTAACGGTAAAGATGTGACAGGAAATAGCACCATAAGGTTTATAACACCAAATCTAGACAGTAGAACCTTTCGGCAAGAAATTGAAAATGAAGACGATAAAAGCTACCAACTTTCTTTAAATTATATCAACAACATTAATGATGAAGGTCATAAATTAACAGCTGATTTTCAATACTCCGCAGACAAAGAGGTAAAACCTACTACTATCCAAGAAAATAACACATTTCCTGATACCGAACTCTTAGCTCAAGAAAACATTTTCGAAACTGAAAAACAAAATGAAGTCCTGGCACAGGTGGACTATGTACTACCAATCGGAGATGCACAATTCGAGGCTGGATATCGAGGGAATTTTGAAGAAAGTGATACAGATTATCAGCTAAACGAACTTAATTTAGATTCTGGTGAGTTTGTTACCAATAATGGTTTAACCAATCGTTTTATATATACCCAGAATGTTAATGCGGTCTATTCGCAATATGGAAACAAGTATGGTGATTTTTCATTTTTGCTTGGTCTTAGACTAGAAAACACGCAACTTAAAGGGGATGTGACCGGAGTAGATTTAGAAGCATTACAGGAAATACTTGGTCCTGGAATTGATTTAAATTTTAATAATAATTACTTAGGCCTGTTTCCCACCCTAAACCTTATATACGAACTCAATGAAATGGAGAACATTACACTTGGGTATAATCGAAGAATTAACAGGCCAAGAGGATACTTCATCAACCCTTTTCCTTCACGAAGTAGCCGTACCAATATCTTTCAAGGAAATCCTGACTTGGCACCAGCTTTTGCCAACGCCTATGACCTAGGATATCTTAAACGTTGGGATAAATTGACCTTAACGTCATCTATCTACTTTCAGAAAGAATCGAATGCATTTGAACGAATTCAAGAAACAACAGGTCAGACCACTACCGATGGTATTGAGATTATACGTTCCTTACCCATAAATTTATCCACTAATCAACGTATTGGTTCTGAAATAGGCATACTTTACAATCCAAAGAAATGGCTACGCTTAAATGGTAGTTTTAATTTTTTCCAATTTAATACTGAAGGTATTTTTAATGATGTGGATTATGGCGCAAAAAACACAAGTTGGTTTTCACGTTTTAGTTCTAAAGTAACCCTTCCTGGAAAAGTTGATTGGCAAACGAATGCATTCTACAGAGGTCCTTCCCAAAATGCACAGACTGATAGTAAAGGAATTTTTTCTTTGGATTTGGCATTTAGTAAAGATGTTTTTAAAGATAATGGCACAATCTCCCTTAATGTAAATGATCTTTTAAATTCTAGGAAACGAAGGTCTTTTACTGAAACTGAATTTTTTACTTCTGATAGCGAGTTTCAATGGAGACAAAGACAATTCACTTTATCTTTTATTTATAGAATAAATGAAAAGAAGAAAAATAATAGAGGTGGTCAACGTGGTGGTGATGGTGATGAAGAATACGGAGACTAGTCAAGAAAAAAAGTAGATAGAAAATAAAAAAAGAAGCCAAATGGCTTCTTTTTTTTATTTATGCTTCTCTTGCGGCTTTCTTTTTGTCGCGTCTTTCTTTTAACAATTCAATTATGTTTCCTCCTAACCAGTAAGGAACAACAAATAATAACAAAAACATCATTAGCCAAAAACCTATTGTTAAAATGGTCAAAAAAGCTAAAAATCCTAAATATTGGTCAAAATCAAACATATCCTTATCCTTATATATTGCAAAGATACCATAAACGAATTATTTTTTGCAAACGTTATGCAAAATTAATTTCAATATTCTCAACAATCTTGTCACCATAAAAATAAATGTAAACCTTATTTTTGAAGCTATTTAATAAGTTAACTTAAGATTCATTAAAATATAAAACCATGAAATTTAGAATCGAGAAAGATACTATGGGTAATGTAGAAGTACCCCAAGATAAATATTGGGGTGCTCAAACCGAGCGCTCAAGAAATAATTTTAAAATTGGCCCGGTTGCATCAATGCCGTTAGATATCGTATACGGATTCGCCTATTTAAAAAAATCGGCGGCATATGCTAATTGTGAACTTGGCGTTTTAGCAAAAGAGAAAAGAGATTTAATTTCACAGGTATGCGATGAAATCTTAGAAGGTAAGCATGATGACCAATTTCCTTTGGTTATTTGGCAGACAGGTTCTGGTACACAAAGTAACATGAACGTTAATGAAGTTGTTGCCAACAGAGCTCATGAAATTGCAGGTAAAGTAATTGGTGAAGGGGAAAAAACAATTCAGCCTAATGACGACGTCAACAAATCGCAATCATCAAACGACACATTCCCAACAGGTATGCATATCGCTGCCTACAAAAAGATTGTAGAAGTTACTATACCAGGCGTAACACAGCTAAGAGACACATTACATAAGAAAGTAAAAGAATTTAAAAACGTGGTTAAAATAGGGCGTACACACCTTATGGATGCCACTCCACTAACCTTAGGTCAAGAATTCTCTGGTTATGTATCTCAATTAGACCACGGTTTAAAAGCGCTTAGAAACACACTAGAGCATCTTAGTGAACTAGCACTTGGTGGTACTGCAGTTGGTACAGGGCTAAACACACCAGAAGGTTATGATGTACTAGTTGCAAAATATATTGCAGATTTTACTGGATTACCTTTCATCACCGCCGAAAATAAATTCGAAGCATTGGCTGCTCATGACGCTATCGTTGAAAGCCATGGTGCTTTAAAACAACTAGCTGTTTCATTGAATAAAATTGCTAATGATATTAGAATGATGGCCTCTGGTCCACGTTCAGGAATTGGAGAAATTATCATTCCTGCCAACGAGCCAGGAAGCTCTATTATGCCAGGCAAAGTAAACCCAACACAATGTGAAGCATTAACAATGGTTTGTGCTCAAGTAATGGGTAATGACGTTGCTATTAGTGTTGGTGGCACTCAAGGTCATTATGAACTAAATGTTTTTAAGCCGATGATGGCGGCTAACATTTTACAATCTGCTCAATTGATCGGTGATGCTTGTGTAAGTTTTGAAGAAAATTGTGCTGCAGGTATAGAGCCTAATCATGAAGTAATTAAACAACTATTAAATAATTCTTTGATGCTAGTAACCGCGTTAAACACTAAAATCGGTTATTATAAAGCTGCAGAGATTGCAAACACTGCACATAAGAATGGTACAACCTTAAAAGAAGAAGCTGTTAATTTAGGATATGTAACCCCTGAAGATTATGACGATTGGGTAAAACCAGAAAATATGGTTGGTAGTTTAAAGGACTAAGCTAAAATCTACAAAATAAAAAATGGCGACCAAATTGGTCGCCATTTTAACATTGAAATCTAAAACTTCTATTTCAAAGTAAATTGTGAAGTTCCTAATAATTTTAATTGACCATCATATACGTTTACCATATACTTTCCATCTTTGAAATCACCAGATGGCTTATTGATAAAATCACATACATCCAAAGCTTTGTTCTCATAATAAAAACTAGTAGAGCTAGTGTAAGTTATAGATGCTCCATTATCATTAGTCTTAGAATTACTTGTTCCTAGAACATTTCCTTGAGGATCTAATGCTTCTATAAAAAATTCTCTGTCACCAGCTTGTGAAATTATATTTTCAGCAATTGTAAAACAGATTTTAAACTTATCTGTAGCTTTTGCACGTTGAGTAGAAACTAATTTACCATTATTTCGCTCTCTTACTGCGTCAACATTAATCTTAGAAAGATTCAAAGCTGAACCCCTTTCAACTACTTGAGCTAAATTAGTATTCTGTACTACTAATGAATCATTAAAAACAGTTTGCTTTTCTAATTCAACATACGTACTGTCACGTTGCATAGCAATCATAGTATTAGAACGAGTTAAAGAATCAACTTGTTTTAACAACTTCTCTCTTTCCTCTTTAAGAACACCAACTTGTCTTCTATATCTAGACAATGTTCCAATATCTGCTTTCATAGTTTTTACAGAATCAATATATTTTGCAATATTATCTCTTGCGCTAACTAATTCTTCATTAGTAGCATTACTCTCTAAAATAGCTTTATCATACTCTGATTTTAAGCTATTTAAATCTTCTACTACTAATTCTTTTTCTTTGGTAAGTACAACTTCAGTCTTCTTCTTATCTTGATAAAGACTAACGGTGTAAATGATAGTACCTAAAAGTACAACCCCTAAAAGCGCGGTCAAAACCTTTAAACCATTGTTATTTTTTGTTTCAGTCATAATGTTAAATTTAATAAAGTGTCTGTTTGTTCAGTGTATATACGTTTAGTTTTAACATTTAGATTTTTTGATGTTAAATTAATTTAAGCCACGCTTTTTCACTATTCAGAATAGCATATCTTAGAACCAGTAAACCTTTAAAAATCGACCATGTTAACTATAGTTCCATACGAGTCTAAATATATACAAAACTTTAAAGAGCTTAACCTAGCTTGGATTACCGAATATTTTATAGTGGAAGAAAAAGACAGAGAACTATTAGACAATTGTGAATCTTCAATTATAAAAAAAGGCGGATATATTTTTATAGGTTTATGGAACAATGAACCTGTTGGCTGCTTTTCTCTCCTAAAAATAACTAAATTTAATTTTGAGCTAGGGAAAATGGCCGTAAGCAAATCGCACCAGGGCCTTAAAATCGGACAAGAATTATTAGTCTTTGCCATAGATTTCGCACGAAATAAAAATTGGAATAAACTACTATTGTATTCAAGCACTAAACTTGACACCGCTCTGCATATATATAAGAAATTAGGATTTAAAGAGGTGCCATTAGAGAATAATATTATCTATCTTAGATCGGACATTAAAATGGAATTAAAACTTTAAATTATTAGATGATGAAAAAGACAAAGTTTCTCGTATTATTATTGACATTTTCCTTTTCGTTTGCGTGTAAGGATGCAAAGAAATCAGAAAAAGAAATAGACTCAACATCTGAGAATGTTGAACAAACAGCCGACACCAATAAAATTTTAAAAACGAAAGGTGAAGAAATAAAAATCACACCAATTGAACACGCCACAGCAGTAATTGAATGGAAAGATGTTACCATTTACATTGACCCAACAGGTGGATCTACCGCGTTTAAAAATCAGAAAAAACCAGATTTAATTTTAATAACTGATATTCATGGAGACCATTTCAATAAAGAAACATTAGAAGCCATCGATGTTTCTAAAGCTACTTTTATAGTGCCGCAAGCCGTAGCTGATGAAATGCCAGATGAGTTTGCCGGCAAACTAGAAATTCTAGCCAATGAATCAAGTATAGAGTTAAATGGAATATTAATAGAAGCTATTCCCATGTACAATTTAAGAGAAGAGGCCAAAAATTTTCATGTAAAAGGTCGTGGCAATGGCTATATAATAACTATTGATGGTCAACGCATCTATTTTTCTGGTGATACTGAAGATATACCAGAAATGCGTTCTTTAAAAAATATTGATAAGGCATTTGTTTGCATGAACCTACCGTATACAATGACTGTTGAAAGTGCAGCTTCTGCAGTTTTAGATTTTAAACCTAAACAGGTATATCCATATCACTACAGAGGCCAACCAGATGTAAGTGATGTTAAAATGTTTAAAAAATTGGTAGATGCAGGTAATCAAGATATTGAAGTAGTTCAATTAGATTGGTACCCAAATGAAGATTTCTAAATAACAATTGGTGTAAAAATTTAAAAGCCCGCAATTGCGGGCTTTTAAATTATCTAATAAGTTTCTTATACTTAATTCGTTTTGGCATTAAATCTCCACCAAGTCGATTCTTTTTATTTTCCTCATAATCTGAGAACGAACCTTCAAAGAAATAAACTTCTGAATTTCCTTCAAAAGCTAATATGTGTGTACAAACACGATCTAAGAACCATCTATCATGTGATATTACCACCGCACAACCAGCAAAATTCTCTAAACCTTCTTCTAATGCTCTTAATGTATTTACATCTAAATCGTTAGTAGGCTCATCTAATAATAGTACGTTACCTTCTTCCTTTAATGTCATCGCCAAGTGCAAACGGTTACGTTCACCACCAGACAACATACTTACCTTCTTATTTTGTTCACTACCCGAGAAATTAAATCTACTTAAATAAGCTCTAGAATTCACTTGCCTACCTCCCATCATGATAAGTTCTTGCTCATCACTAAAATTCTGCCAAATCGTTTTCTCTACATCGATATTTGAATGGCTTTGATCCACGTAAGCTATTTTAGCTGTTTCACCAGTTTCAAATTCCCCTTTATCAGGTTTTTCCTCTCCCATTATCATTTTGAAAATGGTCGTCTTACCCGCACCGTTTGGTCCAATAATACCAACAATACCAGCCTGTGGTAATTTAAAATTCAAATTCTCATAAAGCAATTTATCACCAAAAGCCTTACTTACACCTTTAGCTTCAATAACATTCGTACCTAAACGAGGCCCGTTTGGAATATATATTTCCAATTTTTCATCAAGCTGTTTTTGGTCTTGGCTCATTAACTTATCATAATTCTTAAGTCTGGCTTTTTGTTTAGTCTGTCTACCCTTTGCTCCTTGACGTACCCATTCTAGCTCACGCTCTAAAGTTTTCTGTCTTTTAGAGGCAGTCTTATTTTCTTGTGCCAATCGTTTAGACTTTTGATCTAACCAAGAAGAGTAGTTCCCTTTCCAAGGTATACCTTCTCCTCTATCTAATTCTAAAATCCATCCAGCTACATTATCCAAAAAATATCTATCATGTGTTACAGCAATAACAGTTCCCTTGTATTGCGCTAAATGATGTTCTAACCAATGTACAGATTCTGCATCTAAATGGTTAGTAGGCTCATCTAATAATAGAATTTCTGGCTCTTGTAATAACAATCTACACAATGCAACTCTTCTTCTTTCACCACCAGATAATACTGCTATTTTCTTGTCTGGTTCTGGGGTACGAAGCGCATCCATAGCAATTTCTAACTTGGTGTCTAACTCCCAAGCGTTAGCTGCATCAATTTTATCTTGTAATACAGCTTGTTGATCCATCAACTTCTGCATTTTATCGGCATCCTCATAAACTTCGGGAAGACCGAACATATCATTTATCTTATTGTACTCATCTAGAATAGCAACAGTTTCGGCTACCCCTTCCTTTACAATTTCCAAAACTGTTTTGTTCTCATCTAATTCTGGCTCTTGTTCTAAATAGCCAACATTGTAGCCTGGAGAAAAAACTACATCACCTTGAAAATTTTTATCAACCCCTGCAATTATCTTTAATAGGGTTGATTTACCTGAACCGTTCAATCCTAAGATTCCGATTTTGGCACCGTAAAAGAAACTTAAATATATGTTCTTTAAAACGGGTGTATTAGCATTCTTATAGGTTTTCGTAACCCCTGACATGGAGAAGATTACCTTCTTATCGTCTGACATAAAATTATAGTATTAAGTGAAATAAAATTTACTACTACCAGTAGAATAAAATGTAGTTTGTAAGGCTTGAATAGTTAAACCCTGCCTTTAAGTGCGTTAAATACCCATGCAATTGCAAAGAAACCTACACCTACAGAAGCAAAACCCCATCCGGCAACATCATCATAGCGAAAAGCTCCTAAAGCAATTAGAGCAAGGCCCACAAAAATCATAATAAAAGTGGCCCACGCGAGTACTGTGTTCTTGTTCATTTTCGAATCAATTAAAATTTAAGCGAATTTCAAATATCGGAATTTTTAAAACATTTGTCCAATTTTAATACGGCTATTATTCAAAGGGAAACACAATTCCGACCTTATTACGCACAGTATCCATTATTTCAATTAAATCTCTACTATTTTGATGGCTCCATAAATCACTTTCTGTTTTCCCTGCATTTAAGCAATTATGTACTTCTTCAATTTCATATGTATAGCCTTTACCAACCTTACCAAGCTCAACGACATTAGAATCTCCATCGATTTCTAAAGTGTAGCCTGAAGTTTCATGCCACCTTGGATGCACAAAAATTGAACCTTTACTGCCTGCTATCTCTGCCTTCTTTTCTGAATTAGAATTAAGTCCACTATATAAAATGGCTTGTGCTTTTTCATAATTAAAAATCATACTTATTTGCACCTCAACTCCTGTCTTATGAAAATTTGCAGATGCCTTAATATCTTTAGGCATACCTAACATTAAATAGGATAAAAATATTGGATAAATACCTATATCTAATAAAGAACCACCTGCAAGCTCAGGATTCAAAAGTCTACCATTTTCGTCGCGATCTAATGCAAAAAAAGCAAAATCTGCATGCAAATAACCGATATCGCCAATAGTACCATTATCTACAAGTTCTTTTACCTTTTTAATGGTGGGATTAAAACGCGTCCATAAGGCTTCCATAAAAAAAACTTTGTTTTCTTTAGCCACCTTAATCATCTCTTCTACCTCCCCTTTATTGACTCCCAATGGTTTTTCACAAAGCACGCTTTTACCTGCCTTCATTGCGGCAATACTTAATCTTGCATGAGTGGTATGTGGTGTAGCAATATAAATTACATCGACGGTTTTACTGTTAAACAATTCTTCATAACTACCATATGCATTTGGCGCTCCATACTCAGTAGCAAAAGATTGAGCTTTATCTAAATTTCTAGATGCCACTGCAGTTAATTCACCACCACTTACCAAGGCTAAATCTTTTGAAAAACTATGCGCAATGTTACCTGCCCCTACTATACCCCACTTTATCATACTTTTTGTTTTTGTTGCATGAACACCAAAATTAACTCCTTATCTTTATCCGAAGAAAAGAAAATAGAAGGAATGGATTTGAAATTCAATCAAAACGAAGATAGGAATAAGTTATTATTATCAGACCTTAGACGCAAACTTGCTGAGGTTCATTTGGGTGGTGGTAAAGCAAAAATTGCTAAGCAGCATGACCAAGGTAAAATGACGGCAAGAGAACGTATTGATTATCTTTTAGATTCAAATTTGAACCGCATTGAAATAGGAGCATTTGTAGGTGATGGCATGTATGAAGAGCATGGTGGATGCCCATCGGGAGGTGTTGTTATAAAAATCGGCTACGTAAAAGGCAAACAATGTATTGTTGTAGCCAATGATGCAACTGTTAAAGCCGGAGCATGGTTTCCTATCACTGCAAAGAAAAATTTAAGAGCCCAAGAAATTGCTATTGAAAACAAATTACCGATAATCTATTTAGTAGATAGTGCAGGGGTTTATTTGCCATTACAGGATGAGATTTTTCCAGATAAAGAACATTTCGGAAGAATTTTCAGAAACAATGCAATTATGAGCAGTATGGGAATCACCCAGATATCTGCTGTAATGGGTAGTTGTGTCGCTGGTGGTGCCTATCTACCTATAATGAGTGATGAGGCCTTAATTGTTGATAAAACTGGAAGTATATTTTTAGCGGGAAGCTATTTGGTAAAGGCTGCTATTGGCGAGAGTATTGATAATGAAACCTTAGGTGGCGCAACCACGCATTGTGAAATAAGTGGTGTTACCGATTACAAAGCAAAAGATGATGCAGCCGCATTAGATACTATTAAGAATATCATGGATAAGATTGGTGACTTCCCAAAGGCGGGATTTAATCGTAAAAAAACAATTAAGCCTAAGGAAAATCCGGATGATATTTATGGTATTCTACCAAGTTCTAGGTCAGAACAATACGATATGATGGAAATCATTAAACGATTAGTTGATGATTCTGATTTCGAAGAATATAAGGCAGGTTACGGACAAACAATTCTTACGGGATATGCTCGTATAGATGGTTGGGCAGTAGGTATTGTAGCTAATCAAAGAAAAGTTGTAAAGACTGCGAAAGGTGAAATGCAGTTCGGTGGGGTAATCTATTCAGATTCTGCAGATAAGGCCACACGATTTATTGCGAATTGCAACCAAAAGAAAATTCCATTAGTGTTTTTACAAGATGTTACCGGCTTTATGGTAGGTAGCAAAAGTGAACATGGCGGCATTATTAAAGATGGTGCTAAAATGGTAAATGCAGTAAGTAATTCTGTAGTACCAAAATTCACTATTGTAATTGGCAATAGCTACGGCGCAGGTAATTATGCCATGTGTGGCAAGGCTTACGACCCAAGGCTTATTGTTGCGTGGCCAAGCGCAGAACTTGCAGTAATGAGTGGTAATTCTGCCGCAAAAGTTCTATTACAGATTGAAAAAGCTTCCTTGAAAAAGAAAGGTGAAACAATTACAGAGAAAAAGGAAAAGGAAATGTTCGATAAGATAAAGCAACGATACGACAACCAAGTATCTCCCTATTATGCAGCTTCACGCCTATGGACAGATGCCATTATAGATCCCAAAGATACCCGTAAATGGATTTCAATGGGTATAGAGGCCGCTGACCATGCGCCTATTGAAAAACAATTTAATATGGGAATTTTACAGGTTTAAGTTTACAAATCATTCCAATAGATGTATCGCATTAAAGAACTTTACGTGAAAAATTTAGAAGTAGTTAAATATATTTTTTCTTAAACATATAACTACTTTTTTTTTAATACATAAAAAGACAACCTATCTATTACTAAAGTTACTTCTTGCTACAATAGACAACAATTCTCTATTGACATTTTTCTCAGACATTTCTGTTACTTCTATTACTTCTTTCTGAGAAGGTTTTCCGTAATTATAATAAATAGTAGTTTTTAGATACGTAGGGTCATAACCTTTATTACCTAAGTATTTTAGATTAATTTTCCATACCCCTTCTTGCGTTTCATCAATTAAAAATTGTTTACTTGAATAACCTTTTATCTTTTCATCATAAATTCTATTAGGTTCATTTTCAAGGGTATGACTCCAAACAAAATAGCGACTTTCTGGATTAACAAATTGTAGGTCAAATTCTGTCTCACTATTATTCCATTCAAAAAGAACTCGAATACCTCCAACATCTCCGTCTACTCTATCATCTTCAGAAATGGCTAGTTGACCAGGTCTTAATGCCATTAAATTTATGGTTTCGGTTTCCATAATAGCATCTATACCATCCTCTATGGCTGCAATTGTATCCATTTTTCTAAAACTCTTATACCTCGCATAAATACCTAAGCCTTTCATATACTGTTGATTTACAACATACATATTGGCTAAATCTCGATAAGATTGAGCATATCTAGGTCTTTTTATGAAAATTTTCTTGTATAGAGAAAGGACTTCTCCTAACCTGTTTTGATCTTCCAAAAGGTATGCAAGTCCCTTTAGGGCATCAGGATTATCTTCAAATTCATCTTTAAATTCAGATTCAATTTTCAAAGTAAAAGGATTATTCGCTCTCTTTTCATAAAAGTGTTTCAACGAGGCCAGAAAAAAATATGGAGAACTACCATATATTTTTTTCTGTTCTTGAAATACGGTATATGCAGCCTCATCTGAGTCGGCTTTCTCCATGTTAATAATATAAATAGGCGCCGCTCGTACTAATACACTTGTGGCCATTGATTTGTCAAATTTATTATTTCGAAGTTTTGCTTGGTCATAAGGTTTATTTGACCCTTCTTCTCTTTTAATAAATTTACCCTTAGTATTTATGATTATAACACCGCCACTTGCAATATTGCCATATCTAATAGCTCCTTTTAGACCCGGAATAATAGCAATTCTATCAATACTGTTTAAATCTAAAAAATCTGGGGTAGTTGTAAAAATCACCCCATCCACTTCAAAAATTGGTGGTTTCGGATTCTCTAATGAACCTCCCCCTCGAAGTAAAACGGTATTACCTTCTCCTCGTCTTAAACCGGGAAGAATTCCAATTAAAGCATCAACAAGATAAACTGCTCCTCCATTTAAGCTAGCACCATCTACAAAGTTCATTTCATAACCAGCATTTTCTGCATCAATAAAACCATAAGCAGTTTGTATTATACTTTTCTTTGTAGCATAGTCAATTGCCATAGCTTCTTGACCTTTCTTTTTTCTTTGCTCTACGGTTACCTCATCTAGCTCTTGTACCATGGGTAACATATCAATATTCAGCACTTTAGTTACATCTTCCACAATTATCTCAACCGTTTTCATCCCTACATAACTAAAAACCAAAATATCACGTGGACTAGCATTTATTTGATATTTTCCACTATTATCGGTTTGTATACCGGAAGATGAACCTTTTAGAGAAATATTGACATTAGGTAATGGTGCGTCGTATGAAGTAACTACACCCTTTATACTATTTGTATTCGTTTGTGACCAACTTATTAAACTAAATGAAAGAAGAATAAAAAATATTAATGATTTCATAGATAGACAGTGTTTTTGCTAAAAATATACAATAAATTCCTACAAACCTTTTTGAAACTTAAAGTTTTCAAAAACCCAATCTAAACAAAAAACAGACTTTTAACGTATAGAACATCGACTTAAAAGGATTCCTTTTACTTAATTCCCCTGATGCCCTTTAACCCTTGGTATTAACAATAGTTCAGTTTGCCGACCGTTTACATATCTAAAACCATCTTCACCATAAAAACCAGCCTCTTCGAGCATAATACGAATATCTCTATTCCATTCAGGAATATTGACAGTGGTATTCAATTCAATAGCATAAACCGTATTCGGGTTTAAAGTATACTTCTCACCATCGTCACGCATAACGCCACCTTGAGAATCCCACATGCCAATGGTCGTACCTGCAGAATGCCCATACATACCTAATGGATGCGTATAAATTGATGGTTTAAAACCCGCAGCTTTAGCCTCAGTTAAGGACTTTGCCAAAATATCATTTCCGCTCTTGCCCTTTATCATATTGGACGTTAAAAAATCTTGCACGCTGTTACCGTCTTTAAGTCCGTTAACCAAAAAATTAGGTGCTGAAGTTTCCTCAGGTTTTAAAACATAAGCTAGTTCTTGACAGTCTGTATTTAGACGTAAATAAGTAATTCCGAAATCGCAATGCACTAAGTCACCAGGCAGAATTACCATGTCTTCTGGTTTATCAGCAAAGGAGTAGAATTTGCTAGCGTTAACATTTTCACTTCTCTGTACATCAACAGTGGGGTGAAACCAAGTATCTAACCCTAAATCGGTTACTTTTTGGCGCATCCACCATACAACATCTGATGTTCTAGTAACGCCAGGAGTAATTACTTTTTCAGAAAAAGCTTCTGCAATAATATCATGAGTAATATCTACTAGTTGGTCATAGATAACCATTTCACGTTCTGATCTAGTCTCAATCCATCGAACAGCAAGTTGCTGTGCAGATACTACTTTTGAGGTATACTTTTTCGGAAGATTCTCCATGAATTCCTCATAATCAGTTTTTACCAAGCCATCAGCAATATTGTGATCTTTAGAAAAATTAAGTCCAATTTTATTCGGATTTCTTTCAGATATCAATTGCATTAACCGCGTCCACTGATTCGGTTCTTTTTCTTTATCCCAAGCTGACACAATATTTTTACCGACATTGTAACGAGCAACGGCAAGTTTCTCTATGGTGTTTTTTTCCTTATTTCTATAAAACAAAAGAATTGTTCGTCTTCTCGCATTTAGCCATGTAGCAGGTAACATTGTCTTAATAACAGGGTCTTCATTATACTCCCTTGAAATTACCACCCACATATCTAACCCAGATGTATCCATTAATTCTGGCAATAGGTTATTGAAACGGTCATCTAAAATTTCATCAATTACTATAGCACGTTCTTTTTCTGAAAGAATTTGCTGCGCATGTGTTTTGCTAATAAATAGAAGGCATACTAAAAAGAAAAGTTTTCTCATGTGGTTTTAGTTTTTTTAGGAGATTGAAAGTAATAGAATTTAATAAGCCTTCAAAATTTGTTCAAGGGTTTTAGAACGCTGTATTTTTCCACTGTCGGTACGCTGAAATTTCATGGAATTTAAAACCATTTTTGGTTTCTCGTACTTTTGAAGCTCATAAATAGTATTTACTATTTTCAAAAAGTCCTCTTTAGCATTTCCCTCAATTACCAGAACTACCTTTTGCCCTAAAACTTCATCATCAATGCCAGCTATAAAAAATGGGTCATTTATAAAGTTGGATAATATTTTTTCGATGTTTTCAGGATGTACTTTTATCCCACCGGAATTTATAACATTATCATACCGACCCAACCATCTAAATTCATTTGCAGATACGAGCTCAATCACATCATTGGTTGTTATTGTTTCATCAGATATTTTTGGCGCATTTATCACCAAACAATCTCTTTTGTCTATTGATATTTCAACATCTGGTAAAATTTTGAAACCTAGATCCGTAGCAACAATTGAACTAAGTATTTGATTAAGTGGTTTTACAGCAATATGAGTAATAGTCTCGGTCATACCATAAGTTTCAAAACAATTATTTTCGATTATACGCAGCTCATCTCGAAGGGTATTGGAAATGGGAGCTCCACCTATAATTAAAGTTTTTACTTGATGTAAAAATGGCAATGAGTTCGAAACCTGAAGAGGCACCATAGCACCAAAATCAAATGCTCTATCTATACCATTCAATGGAGTTGAATTTGGCGGAACTATATAAAGGTCAAGACCTAACACCATAGCCCTAACCAGCATCATCTTACCTGCTATGTATGTTGCAGGCAAACAAAGTAATGCAGAATCTCTAGAAGAAATATTAAAATAGCTCCCTGTTGCCAGTGCGCTATTCATCATCTGCTCTTTTTTAAGTGTAATCGCTTTCGGAGTACCTGTCGACCCAGAAGAGTGTACCGTAATTATTGGCGAATCATCAATCCAATCTAAAATGAATTCCCCTATATGTATTTCAAACTCCTCACCTTCTTTAATAAAACTGTAACTAAGTTCTGTTAAATCGTTTAAGGAATAGTTTCGACCTTCAATAGAAAAATTTGGATGTAGATTTATATTATACAACTTCCTCTTTTTGAGTAGCTAAAAACTCTTCTTCACTCAGCACTTTTCCTGTTAGTTTTTCTTTCCAATTAGTCCAACCATATTTTTTTGAAAATAGATATAAAAGAATTGGGAATACCACCAGTACAGGCACAAGTACATCCCAACCTAAAACTGGGTCTGAAATATCTCTATACAAAGAATCTGTTTGAAAGGCTGTCCAATCTGCAGTAACCAATAATGCTGCTGTTAAATTGTTGGCTGCATGAAAGCCTAAGGCCAATTCTAAACCATCATCCATCAACGTTATTATACCCAAAAAGAATCCTGTTCCTATGTAAAATATTAAAATGCCATATCCAAGTTTCTGGACTTCCGGATTGAATATGTGGAGCAAACCAAAGAGTAATGAAGTGAAAACTAAAGGAAACCATCTATTTCTAGTCATAACACCTAAACCTTGCATCATATAACCTCTCATAAAATACTCTTCCATACTGGTTTGTAGCGGAATCATTAGAATAGCCACTACCGCAAGAGTCAAAAACGGGACAAGATTAAAATTAAACTCATAATCTTCTGGTGATAAATAGATGTCCAGAAAAATAAATATTACAGAAATCAATGCCCAAAGAAAGAATGAAAAAGAAACCCGTTTCCAATCTACTTTGACCCTAGCTGTTGTTAACGCGGTTAAAGATTGCTTGTGTAGAAATTTAGCAAAAACAAATATGGAAATAAGCGCGATTACAAAGGTTAAAAGCATAAAAAACAAAAAGGTATTGGAACCCAAAACATCTGACATTGCTCCTATATCACCACTCATCATAGCGGACATGCCGCCATCATTTAAAGCTAAAGCAGCCAATAAAGGTATTGCGGCCAAAACTTGCCAAACAATCAATACACCAAATATTCCTATAATATATCGCCAACTATCACTAAGACCTTTATACGCCTGTTCTATATACATAAACTTTCAATTAAATTATTTTCCCAATTTTTTGACTTATTATAAAACAAGCCACCTTTTGCCACTTCTAATGGACTTTCAATATTATTTGTAAACAACGAACCAGTTCCCAAACCTTGAGGCATTTTATTACCTAAGTTAGCCGTCCATTGTGCTATGGCATTCAATCCTATGTTGCTTTCTAATGCGCTGGTAACCCACCAACCTATTCCGTTGGTATCCGCCAAATCAATCCACTGCTTACTCCCTGCAAAGCCACCTACCAAGCTTGGCTTCAAGATAACATATTGTGGTTGTATAGTTTGTAGCAACTCTTTCTTTTTCGTTACATCAACTACACCAATTAGTTCCTCATCGAGAGCAATTGGCAAAGGTGTATTTCGGCATAGCTTATACATTTCTGTCGTTTGACCCGCTTTAATAGGCTGTTCAATAGAATGTAAATCTAACTTTGAAAGTCGTTCTAATTTACCCAAAGCTTCCTCTGGTGAGAAAGCACCATTAGCATCAACCCGCAATTCAATTTCATTCTTTGAATACCGTTTACGAATCGATTTTAGCAGTTCAATTTCGGTATCAAAATCAATAGCACCTATTTTCATTTTAATACAAGAGAAACCATCTTTAAGCTTATCTTCTATTTGACGGTGCATAAACTCCTGATCACCCATCCACACCAAACCATTAATTGAAATCGGTTGTTGTTCTTTTAAAAATGAAGACTCAAAAAGCTCGAAAGGATGTTGAGAGCGAAGTGATAAAAATGCCTGTTCTACCCCGAATTGAATACTAGGAAAATCAGTTAATTGCTTCAGTAATTCATATTCTCCTAGACCTATGTGTTCAGCAACCCATGAACACTTCTCTTCATAATCGGGAACATCATCATAACTTAGTCCTCTAAAAAGTCCGCATTCACCAATTCCCCACTTTCCTTCATCCTCTAAAATAAGAAACCAAGTTTCTTTGGTTCGCAGAATTCCTCTTGACGTTCCACTAGGGTTTTTAAAATTGAGTATATACTTTTTAAAAGTTGCTTTCATATAATCGTTCAAATTTAGCTATATTTTCACTTTAATATGAATGGATTAGAAAGTATGGAAAATAGAGTGATTTGGATTACGGGAGCATCATCAGGTATTGGTGAAGCATTAGCTTACCAGCTAAATGCACAAGGTGATAAAGTAATTCTATCAGCTCGGCGTGAAGATGCCTTAGTTAAAGTTAAAAACAACTGCAAATTTTCAGAAAACGCACTGGTACTTCCTTTAGATTTAACTGATTTTGAATCATTACATAGTATTACAAAAAAAGCCATATCACTATACGGTAAAATCGATATTTTAATCAATAATGGAGGGTTAAGTCAACGTTCTTTAATAATCGATACTAAGTTTGAAGTTTATCAACAGATGATAGATGTTAATTACCTGGGCACTATAAAACTAACAAAACATCTACTACCGTTTTTTATAGCGCAAAAAAGCGGACATTTTGTCACTATCACTAGTTTAATGGGTAAATTTTCATCACCATATCGCTCAGGGTACTGTGGAGCAAAACACGCACTTCATGGCTTCTTCGATGCCTTACGAATGGAGCATGAAAAAGATAATATTGATGTCTCATTAATATGCCCAGGATTTATTCAAACCAATGTGGCTAAAAATGCACTAATAGGAGATGGCAGTGCTTTAATGAAAGAAGATAATGCCACCAAAAATGGTATGCCAGTAAACCGATGTGCTAAGGAAATTATTTCGGCTATTAAAAAGAAAAAGTTCGAAACCTATATTGGCGGAAAAGAAAAATATGGAATTTACCTAAAAAGGTTCTTTCCTAAATTACTACACAAAATTGTATTGAAAAGTAACGTTAGGTAGGCTATTTAAAATTAAACCAAAAACGCACACCTTCAGTCGTTTTATCAGTTTTCAACGTAGTTTGCAATTGATTCGCTAATCTATTCATGAGGCGTATTCCCATCGAAGAATTTGCTCTTTCCTCAGAATCTTCAGGTAAACCAATACCATTGTCGGTATATTCAAAAAATCCTTCTTGGCCTGCTATTTTACGTAAGTGAATATAAATTTTACCATTACCATCATCTTGGGGAAATGCATATTTAAATGAATTAGAAACCAATTCGTTTAATATAAGTCCGAAAGGAATCGCTCTATCAATATCTAATTCAACACCTTCAGCATCAATTGTAATTGTTATATTATGCCCGCCTTTTTTATAAACAGATTGTATACTATTAATTAAGCTTTCTATATAACTTTGCATCTCAATAACCGATAAATCGTCGTTCTGATACAGTTTTTGATGAATTAAAGCCATCGCCTTCACCCTACTCTTACCTTCTTCTAATGCCTCTATTGCAGCTTTGCTACGTGTGTTTTTTGTTTGCAGACTTAACAAGCTAGAAACCATTTGCAAATTATTCTTTACTCTATGATGAATTTCCTTTAATAAAGAATCTTTTTCAACTAATGCATTTTCGATAATAAATTTTTGTTCTGCAATAAGTCTCTGGTTTTTTATACTCTTTAAATAAGCATACACCAAACCGGCGAAGCCCATTAATGTAAATATCAAGGATATAAAAACCAAACTAATTTTATCATCGCGAGCCTTGATATCTTTTCTAGATTCTTCCAATTGCGCTTTTTGACGCTCCATCATTTTTCTGGAATCCTCCAAATCTTGCGTAACAACAGAAGTCAATTGTTGATTTTTAATGTTCGATGCCTGAGCATCTATAGAATCTCTTATTTTAATGTTCTTCTTTAAATACGCAGTAGAGTTTTTGAAATCACCCGTTTTATAATAGTAATCTGCATAAATTCTATTACGTTTTAGAATGTTATCAGTCTTTATCGGGTTTAAATCATTACTCAAATAATCGGTAGCCTTTTCATAATTATCCAATTTTAAATAACACTCTGCTAGCGCTAAAGTGTTTTCAATCAAATCTGATGAAAACTTACTCTTATTATACTTTTTAATAATATCTCTACTTTCTTCTAGAAAAGGAATAGCCTTTTCATATTCATTTAACTGAACATGACATTTACCAATATTACCTATGATTATTCCATTTAAAACTCTACCATCTGCTATCTCCTTATCCGTTCTCTGATTAGTAACATCACTTAAAAACACCTTTATTAAACCTTCAGCCTTTTTAAAATAACTTAGTGCAGTTGGTGTCGATTTATCAAGTCTTAAATAATTACCAATAGTATTGTTATATATGGCGTGACCATAATAATCATCATCCTTTAATTCTTTTTTTTCTTCGGTCATATAGTCACGCATGGCCTTTCTATATTGACCTAGACTTGCATAAATATCATAGTAAGCTACATTTTCATTAAAACCTAATTCGCGTTTAACTCTTCTAATTTCTATTTGCTTATCATACAATTGAAGCATCGCGTAATTACCATCCATCAACTCTAAAATGGTCTGTTTTACATCTTTATCCAAGGCATCCATATCATCATAGACAGACCTAGAAATCGCCAAACTCTTTTCGTAGTTTCCTAAATCATAATAAATTTGAGCCTGAATAAGTTGATAATTTCTAATGGAGGTAGAATCTTTTGTCTTTTCAGAACTATTTAAATAAACCTTGACGGTATCTAACCAATCATAAGGAGAGTTTTGATTATAACGGTTAGGAGTATTGAAAAAGAAGAAAGAACGAAGTTCTCCGTTCTCTAAATCTTGAAACTGTTTATAATAATCTTCATCTTGAGACGACAAACTGTCTTGTGCAACAAGAACGCACGAAAATGTACATATTAAGAAAACACATATGAATCTCAAAACAACTATTTTTTTCATATCATATTTAAAAACAGAATCAAACTTAGAACTAATACCTGATTCTACTAAACTTTTGTTGTGAGCTAGATAAGTAAGATTATCAAATACCTTGAAACTCTAAAAGCGTGTTCTACGCACTTTTTTACAAACTATTAGAAAACACTCTGTATTTCGTATTCACAGCAAGCTTTATCAAGTGGAATAGTACAATTCTCTAATAAAACAAATTTAAAAATTCGCTATACGGCTTCGCATTAATTGTTGTGTAAACCCCAATTGTTGTTGTGAAACCATTTCTAAAACCAAAACATTGTATTACAACGGAAATACCACTCACTTAATCGATGAATATTTACCTTTAATCTGGCCTTAAATCAAAAAAACACCTTAAAAAAAGGTGTTTTTTTGATTTTTGAAGCTTTGAATTATGAATTCATAGCCGAAATTATAAACTCTTTAAAATCCTTAGAAATCGGTATTAGTGTGTTATTAATCATTATATCTTTTGAATTTATAGCATCGATATGATCTACATTCACGATATATGATTTATGAGCTCTATAAAATTTGTTCTGTGGTAATTTTTCTAAGTAGTCTTTTAAAGGTGAACGAACCAAAAACTTCTTGTCTATGGTATTCACTTCTAAATAAACATTATCAGCTTTTATAAATTGAATATCTCCAAATTGTATTCTATAATATAAATGTTGTTTTTTGACAAATATCGAATCCTTTAAAATTGAATTAGACATTGGCACATCTTCATTTGTATCCTCGGTAGAAATACCTTTAGCAACATTTTGCTTACTGTAAATGAAATTTGAAAGTGCAATTTCAATAGATGTGTATAAATCTTGTTGTTCAAATGGCTTAACCAAATAACCGTTTGGCTTTACTGTTTTTGCATTCTCTACAGTTGCACGATCCGAGTTAGAAGTAACAAATATGAAAGGAATATCATAATTCTCTCTTATGTGCTTCCCTAAATCTATTCCTGTCTTATCTGACGCTAAAATAATATCTATAAGAACTAAGTCAACTTGTTGTGTTTTTAGTACTTCAACTGCTTGTTCATAGACAATAACATTATCAACAATTTCATATCCTATTTCCTCTAACATAGACTGCATGTCATCAGCGATAATCACGTTGTCCTCTACAATAAGAATTTTAATTGGTTGTTCCAAGATCTGAAATGGTTTAGAAGGTTACATTCAAAATTACAAAAAATAATAATAACTAATAAAAAACAAAAGCGCAGTAAAAAAGGTACTTAAGGCCAATTTTTTGAGCTCAGGATCAAGTTCTGCCTCATTGTTCGTCACTGCCACTTTACGCATATGGATAAAAACTGGCACAAACCCAATAAGACTTACATAACGAATTAGTGATCCATTTGTTGTAAACAAGTAACAAAACAAGCACAGAAATGAAATTGACAGCAAGGTGTAGTGATACATCTTAGCTTTTTGTAGGCCTAATTTAACGACCAAAGTATTTTTATATACCGATTTATCTGATTTAATATCTCGCATATTATTTAAATTAAGAACACCAACACTTAACAAACCAATTGCTATAGCTGGAAGAAAATCGATAATATATATTGCTTTGAGATATAAAAACATTGTTCCAAGAACACTAACTAATCCAAAAAAAACAAAGACAAAGATATCACCCAAACCATTATACCCATAAGCCGATTTACCTACGGTATATTTGATGGCCGCCCAAATAGCGAAGGCTCCTAAAATTAAAAATAATGTGGTATATATAATTTGTTTTAAGCCAAATGAGGTTACTATTAATAAAACTATTAGAACTATATTAATACCTATGCTAATATAGATTCCTCGCTTTAGTTCTGCTGCTGTTAGAATTCCGCTTTGCAGAGCTCTTTTTGGACCTACTCTTTCATCATTATCCGTTCCTTTTACACCATCACCATAATCATTGGCGAAATTAGAAGTGATTTGAAGCCCTATGGTAGTACATAGCGCCAATATAAAAACGAAAGGGTTTGTTACCCCGTGAAAGGCTGCTATTGCTGTGCCTACAAGTATACCTGAAATAGATAAGGGAAGAGTTCTAAGTCTTGCTGCATTTAACCATGCATTAACTTTCGTCACTAATAAGGATCTTCTATTTGAATTCTTTTACCATCTTGATAAGATGCTACGAAAGCATCACCAAAACCGATATCTACTAATTGTTTTCTAAAAGATTGAGCTTCTTGCAAGGTTTCAAAATTGCCTAGAGAATACGAGTAGAATGGATTTGTTTTTACAAAGAGTGTGTTCGTAAGAGCTTCAGAAGCCAAGGTTACATTATTGTCTACGAAAGATTTTACCTGTACGGAATATATCTTCTCTTTCTGCAAGAACTCTTTAGCTAAGTAAAACTCTTTTACTAGACTAAGTTCTTCATTTTGTTCTTTTAAGCTTTCTAATCGCGTTCTTATAGCATCTACACTATCAATAGAAGTCAAGACTAAATCATTTGATGCCTTTCTATTGAATCCTCCTGAACTGGACAAACCTGCTGTAAAGGATGTAAAAGCTAAACCACCTATTAAAAAAAGAGTTGTTATCCCAGCAAATATGTTTCGCTGAATCTTACTTTTTTTTAATTCCTTATTTTTATATTTTATCTGATCCAGAAGACGCTCATTAATAATCTGAGCTTTATCTACATCTTTATGTAATTCTAATAAATCACTCTCTTCTATAAAAGGCATACTTAAATGTAATTATGATGCTTAAAATCTAAATGTAAGTTAAAAAATGATAATAACTTTTCATTTGACACAAAAATAAAATTAATTGATTAGAGCACCAAAAATACACACCTTAATTTGACATATAATTCTGCAAATCAATATTTTAAGAATTTTCTGACATTACCACCTTATTCCTCTTGTATAGTAATTCCGTCTGGTTCAATTTTTATTTTTCTCTCCTTGTATAAAGTCCCTAATCCTTTCTTGAATGTTTTTTTACTCATTTGAAAAACATCTCTAATTTCTTCAGGTGCAGATTTATCATGTAACCCTAAAAATCCGCCATTTTCCTTTAGTACTTCATAAATCTTTTTGGCAGCTGGCTCCAATACTTTTGATCCTAATGGCTGAAGAGAAATATCAAGTTTATTATCTTTTCTTATTGTTTTAACACAACCAGGTATCACATCACCAATATTTATTGGCTTAAAAACCTCATTAAAATATACAAGGCCTTTATGTCTTTCATTCACAATAACTTCCCAACCCAAATCGGTTTGTCGAGTGACAACTAAATCGACTTGTTCCCATTCTTTAAGATCAACACTATCGTTACTTAAAAATCTATCTAACTTGTTTGAACCAACCAATCTACCAGAACGCTCGTCTAAATAACAATGTATTACATACCATTGGCCTTCTTTCATTTTATCCCGTTGTTCTCTGAAAGGAACCAACAGGTGTTTTTCAAGGCCCCATTGCATAAAGGCACCAAATTCATTTACTTCGGCTACCTGTAATAATCTAAACTCCCCTAACATGATGTCTGGCTCTAAAGTAGTTGCTACAGGTCGCTCATCATAATCCAAATAACAAAACACCTTTATACTTTCTCCTATTTCATAATTGGCTGGCACATATTTATTAGGTAACAACACGTCATTGCCTTCGTCGTCTCCCAAAAATAGCCCAACACTGGTATCTCTTAAAATTTCTAGATTGTTTATACGTCCTAATTCTATCATGCTACAAAATTACATTTAATATTTAGAAAATGAGGGTAAAAAAAAGACCGTTAGCAAATTGGCAACGGTCTTCTATATTAGTTCGAAAATGTTTATTTATTATAAACAGATGCTTTCTTGAAATGTTGACAAAGCTTATAATAGATAACAGCTCTATGCTTATTTCTATTAGATGAACCATACTTGTCCATTACAGTTTTTATTGCTTCATCTAATTTAGAATCATCTTTAAGACCTAATTTCTTAATTAGGTAGTTATTCTTAACAGTATCTAATTCTTTCTGATCACTACCAGAAACTTTAGATGCATCTATATTGTAAATTGATGGCCCTAAACCAACAGTTACTTTTTTAAGCAAATCCATATCTGCACTTTCACCAAATTTATCTTTGATGTCTGCAGCATACTTTTCAATTAAATCGTCTCTTTTACTCATCTTAAATGTGTTATAATTAATGGTTAATACTCCTCTAAGATATGAAACGAAAATAATCAATCAAAATTTTATCGTTTATTAATGCAGGCGTAGTAATTTCCAGTAATCTGGGACGACTCGATATTTTGTAAAAGTCACTCAATGCTTCCTCAAGAACCTCAGTTGAATCTGCCTTTCTATATTCAAAACCAAACATTTTGCAAAGGTGTTCGGCGTTTAAATTATGACGTGTCTCAAAATAGGTTTCAAAAACATTGGTATTTTCTTTGCCAGGTAGAATTCTAAATATGCCACCCCCTTTATTATTTATTACAATAATTCTAAAATTATTCTTTATCGAATTGTTCCACAAGGCATTACTATCATAGAAAAAACTAAGATCCCCTGTAATGAACAAAGTAGGAGTTTCACTAACGACTGAAGCGCCTATAGCAGTTGAAGTACTACCGTCTATTCCACTAGTTCCTCTATTGCAATACACTCTCAACGTTGGGTTCATGTCGAACAATTGAGTATATCTTATCGTAGAACTATTAGCAAGTTGCAAAAGATAATTATTAGGTATCGATTGCATTAGTTGACTAAATACTGAGAAATCTGAAAAGGGTATTTTATTAAGGTAAGATGACCTTTTAAACACATATTCTTTTTTTACTTGACCCCAATAATTGAAATAGTCGCTTTTTACAATTTTAGCATCTGAGTACATTTCTTGAAAAAATCTATTTACTGGCACCTTTATATGTTTATCTAAACAAAAAAAAGTGTCATTTGCTTTCACTCCACCAATATGCCAATGATGTTCAGGAGAAAAAGTTCTTAGAAAAGCTTTTATCTTTTTAGAGACAATAAGCCCTCCGAAGGTCACGAGTACCTCTGGTCTTAAATTTTCAAAAAAGGCATCCCTATCACTGTTCATTTCAATAGGTGCTATAATTGAATCTATGCTATTGAAGAAACTAGGTTGATTTAGGTTCGAAGTAGTTTCGGTTAAAACCAATACACTGGGGTCATTGGCTAAACTTAGCAGTACTTTTTCATCAACACTGTTTGGTTTGTTCACCCCAACTAAAACTATTTTACGTTTTGATGTATTCCAAATATCCTTCTCACTTTGTAATGAGGTTTGATTCGTTTCTTCATTAAAAATTAACCCTATTTTGGCTTTTACCTTAGTCTCGGTTGTTGTATTATATAGTGGTTCTTCAAAAGGTGCATTTATATGAACCGGACTCTGCAAAGTAAAGGCTATAGTAAAAGCTGTATTTAATTCAGCATCGTTTAATGCTTGAACTTTATTTTGAATTTTATCTACATTTTCATCCTTAATCCATTCTGGCTTGTAATGACGAATCATATCAGTAGCATGGCTCACATCTTGCCTAAGGTTTGCCGAATACCCTATTTGATTTTCAAATACGTTTTTCTGATTGATTGTTTGCCCATCCCCTATTCCAACCTTATAAATTGGTCTATCTGCAGAAATAACAACCAATGGAATATTACTATAATAAGCCTCTGCAACTGCAGGATAATAATTTAGAAGGGCACTACCTGATGTGCAGATAACCGCTACTGGTTTCTGCAATTGTTGCGCCATACCTAATGCAAAAAAAGCTGCACAACGCTCATCCACAATACTAAAACAAGTAAAAAAAGGATTCTCTGTAAAGCCAATAGTTAACGGTGCATTTCTAGAACCTGGTGAAATAACAATATTAGAAATATCATTGGCCTGGCAATGCTGAACGATAGTTTGTGCAGTAGGTATGAGAGAGTAATTCATGTACTTCAAAAATACGACCTAAGCAGCTTACTACCCAAATGTCTTAACGCTATTTATGATTCAAAACACGAAACATAGTATTACTTTTCAAAACAGTTTCATTCCATTCGCTTTCAGGTCTTGAATCACTAGTAATACCTCCACCAACATAAATACTAATGGTGTCTTTTCTTATTTGCATACACCTTAAATTCACGAAAAGTTCAGAATTTTTAACTACACTCCTATAAGCACTATTTTCTTGATTACGCCTATTCTTATTTCTAGCCAGCTCAGTACTAAAGTTCAACTCCCCTAAGAAACCAGTATAAAAAGATCGTTCATAATTTTCATTTTCGTCAATGAATTTTTTAGCATTAATAATGGGAGTTCCACATACTGCCGGTGTTGGGTGCAATGCTCTTAATACATCACCAAATTTATTAGGCGCAAATACACCATTAATTTCTGTCCGTAAATGCCAAAGTTGACCAGCTTCAATAGATGTTACTTCAGAAACTTTTAGTGAAACCACCTCGTTTTTTAAGGCATCAAGAATGTAATCGGTAACTACCTGTTGTTCATTCAATTCTTTCTCAGACCATTTTGGTTTTGAAAATTCATTCGAACTTTGCGTACCCGCTAAGGACATTGTAGTAAACTGTGTTCCTCTACTTTTTAACAATATTTCAGGTGTTGCCCCTATCCAAGTACCCACTTTTGGGTGGTGCCAAATATAACAAAATGCCTGTGGGTAAATATCTAAAACGTTTTGAAACAGGTTTATTGGTGAAACCTCATCATTAATTACAATTTCCCTAGATAAAACAACCTTATCCAACTCACCTTCATTAATGACTTTTAAGGCTTTAGTTATTAATATAAGATAATCTGCCTTCTCTGATTCATTCAATAAAGAAATTTCATCGACAATCGCTAACGAGATACCCATATGCTCTATAGGGGCTTTAATAATCTCATCAGTTTTCAATAATATAGGTTGAGAACCTAAATCGAATGGAGCAAAAACAAATCCGGTTTCTGAGAAATCAACCACCGAATATATTTGATTATCCTTTTGAAAAACTCCATTTAATACCGCCTCATTTGGTTTTCTATATAGAACAAAAGGCAATTCATTATTTAAATTAGCAGAAGCTCTATCAAAAAGTTCTTGAACCATACTAGCTTCTAGGTAAAGCGATTGTAGTTAATTTACAAAGCGAAATCAGCTGATCAGCTTCGTTAGTAATCTTAATTTCCCATAACTGAGTTGTTCTTCCCTTATGCAAAATTATTGCCCTTGCATAAACAAAGCCTTCCTTTACACTTTTTACATGGTTTGCTGAAATTTCTATGCCTCTAACAAAGTATTTGTTACCATCTAAAAATATATATGAAGCAGCACTACCTACACTTTCAGCCAATGCTACTGTTGCGCCGCCATGAAGAATACCATCTGGTTGGTGCACTTTTGGTGTAACGGGCATTCTAGCCAACAAAAAATCTTCACCTACATCTATGTATTCAATTTCTAAGGTTTCCATTAAGGTATTCTTAGATGTATCATTACAAATTTTCAGAATTTTTTCTTTGTGGTCGTTCATTCCTTTTTTTTGTAAAATTAAGCATTACATTACCAACTGAAAAGCTCAAAAGAATTGCATCTTATTATGAATAATCAGATAAAAAATATTACCTATAAATCGTCTAACACTTATGAAACATTAAATAGTTTAACTAAAGACACTAAAAGAATTTGGATTGTTTTTCACGGAATTGGTTTTTTAAGCCGGTTTTTTCTGAAATATTTTAACGAACTACCTGAAAATGAGAATTACATCATAGCCCCACAAGCCCCCTCAAAATATTATTTAAATGGAGAATATAAACATGTAGGTGCCAGCTGGTTGACAAAGGAAAATACCGAGCAAGAAAAAACTAATCTATTCAATTATTTGGATGCTGTTTTGGCCAATGAAGATATTCCAAAGAGTTGCGAATTTATTATGTTCGGATTTTCTCAAGGAGTTTCAATTGCTATGCGGTACTTGACACACTCAAAATTACAGTGCAACAAATTAGTGCTGTATGCTGGTGGAATACCTACTGAACTTACAAAGAACGATTTCGAATATTTAAATGATACCAATATCATATCAATATTAGGCAACAGTGATGAATATTTAACTCCAGAAAGACTTATTGAAGAAAAGAATAAATTAGTAAAATTATTTGGTAATAATGTTCGCTACATAAATTTTAATGGCGGCCATGAAGTCAAAAAAGAAATCATTAATAACTTAGTAAAATGAATGAGTCATTTATTTTAGAAAATGATAGAGTGCTATTACAGCCCCTAACACTTGATAATTTTGAAGAACTAATTTCAATTGCTTCACAAAATAACTTAGTTCAATATTCACCTTCAAATATTTCTACTCGTGTTTCATTAAAAGATTACGTAGAAACAGCCATAAAACAATTACATAATGGAACCAGTATTCCATTTATAATCTATGATAAACAAAAAAAAGCATATGCCGGTAGTACCAGGTATATGAACATAAATTTCAAAAACAAAGTTCTACATATAGGTTCTACGTGGCTTGGTAGAGAATTTCATGGTAGTGGGTTAAATGACCAAATGAAGTCTTTAATGATAGACCATGCCTTTATAAAAATGGATTTTGAAAAAGTGGAGTTTCGTATAGACGAACGAAACATTAAATCAAGAAAAGCTGTCGAAAAATTAGGATGCACCTTAGAAGGCATTTTAAGAAAAGATGTATACCTACTCGATGGGTTTAAGAGAAATACCTGTTGTTATGGACTACTTCGCGAAGAATGGATTGAGCGTAAATCGTAAAACAACTATTTATTCTTCTACCTTAAGCTCAGGAGCGTAATACGTAATTTTTCTTGTAGTGTACGTATTCTCAGGAGTTACGATTTGCTTTATCCAATTACCTTTATCGGCTTTATCGTATTGGTAGATATACTCCTTTTTAACAGTTTCTACTCCAGATTTCGCAATTTCCGTAATCAACATACCATTTTCATCATAAGTGTATGTTGTTCTAACTGTTGGTTCAAACTTTTTGGCAGTTATATTATACTCAAATTCTTGCTGCGCCATTAAATGACCATCAACACTAAAAACTTCCTCAAATGCATAATCAGCCTCTCCCTTTATAAACTCTTTAGTTAAGACAATTTTTTGTTCAGGTCTATTTTTAGGTTTCTGGGTTGAAGTACGTACAGTTTTTAATGGAACATCATTTAGTAAATACGTTACCGTATATTCTCCTTTAAGCTTTTTATGTTCTACTTGGGTTACGTCTGTACCGTCATTGTTCGTTCTTCTAATACTAGATAAATCTCCAGATTCATCATATTCATAAACATATTCGTCTAAAAATTCTTTGTCGTACGAAAAAATACGTTCTTGTATTTTAATGTTATCGGTAGAATCTATTTGATAGAAATGAGCAATTGACGTACTAGGGTCAAACTCATTATTGCGGTAAGACTCTGAACGCTTTTCAGCTAATTCACCAGCTTTATATTTGTAATAAACAACATCGTAATCCGTGTCATTATATCTAGTAACAGCTTTGGTTAAAAACCCTTTTTTATTGAAATCGTATTCTTCTTTACCATAATCGGTACTTACCAAACAAAATTTCACATTCTCTTTTAAATCAAAATCTGCAAGTGTGAAAATTTGAATCTCTTGCCCTTGTGCATTAGATCCAGAAGCAATTAAAACAAGAAAAAGTGTTTGGAGGTATTTTTTAATCATACTACAAAATTACTTTATTAATAATAGGCACAAAAAAATATAGTATAAAAGTAAAAAGGGACGGCTAATACCGTCCCTTTTCTATAATAACTTAACGTTATATTACTTCACTTCTTCGAAATCTACGTCTTCAACGTTATCACCTTCTGAACCAGCATCGCTAGTTGGCTCTCCTTGAGGAGCACCACCACCTTGTGCATCAGCCTGTGCTTTGTACATTTCTTCAGATGCTACTTTCCAAGCTTCGTTGATTTTATCTAAAGCTGGTGTAATTACTGCTAAATCTTTAGTTTCATAAGCAGCTTTCAACTCTGTCAAAGCATCTTCAATTGGTTTTTTCTTATCATCAGATAATTTATCTCCAAATTCAGATAATTGAGATTCAGTTTGGAAAATCATTCCATCTGCTTCATTCAACTTGTCTGCAGTTTCTTTGGCCTTTTTATCAGACTCTGCATTAGCTTCTGCTTCTGCCTTCATCTTCTTGATTTCTTCTTCTGTTAAACCTGAAGAAGCTTCAATACGAATATCCTGAGTTTTATTTGTAGCCTTATCTGTTGCAGATACTTTAATTATACCATTTGCATCGATATCAAAAGTAACTTCGATTTGAGGTGTTCCTCTTTTCGATGGTGGAATACCATCTAAATGGAATCTACCGATAGTCTTGTTATCATTTGCCATTGGTCTCTCACCTTGCAATACATGAATCTCAACAGAAGGTTGATTATCAGCTGCAGTCGAGAATACCTGAGACTTTTTAGTTGGTATTGTTGTGTTAGACTCAATCAATTTAGTCATTACACTACCCATAGTTTCTATACCTAAAGAAAGTGGAGTAACATCTAACAACAATACATCTTTTACATCACCTGTTAAAACACCTCCTTGAATAGCTGCACCGATTGCAACAACCTCATCTGGGTTTACACCTTTAGAAGGCTTTTTACCGAAGAATTTTTCAACAGCTTCTTGTACAGCTGGTATTCTAGTAGAACCACCAACTAAGATAATCTCATCGATATCGCTCTTAGAAAGTCCTGCTGCTTTCATAGCAGTCTCACAAGGCTCAATTGTTCTTTTTACTAAGTCAGCAATCAACTGCTCGAATTTTGATCTTGTCAAAGTTCTAACTAAGTGCTTTGGTCCTGAAGCAGTAGCTGTAACATAAGGTAAATTAATCTCTGTCTGTGCAGAAGAAGACAACTCTATCTTAGCTTTTTCAGCTGCTTCACGTAAACGTTGCAAAGCCATAGAGTCTTTTCTAAGGTCCATATCTTCTTCAGACTTGAACTCCTCAGCTAACCAATCAATAATTTTTTGATCTACATCATCACCACCTAAGTGAGTATCACCATCTGTAGCTAATACTTCAAAAACTCCATCGCCCAATTCTAATATAGAAACATCATGTGTACCACCACCAAAGTCAAAAACAACTATTTTCTGGTCGATATCTTTTTTATCCATACCGTAAGCCAAAGATGCAGCTGTTGGTTCGTTGATAATACGCTCTACAGTTAAACCTGCAATTTCACCAGCTTCTTTCGTAGCTTGTCTTTGCGCATCATTAAAGTAAGCAGGTACAGTAATTACTGCACGAGTAACTTCTTGACCTAAATAGTCTTCTGCTGTTTTCTTCATTTTTTGAAGAATCATAGCAGATAATTCTTGCGGTGAATATAAACGTCCGTCTATATCAACTCTTGGTGTGTCATTATCACCTTTTACTACTTTGTAAGGTACTCTTCCAGCTTCTTTACTAGACTCTGAAAATTTGTTACCCATAAACCTTTTAATAGAATAAATGGTCTTGTTAGGGTTGGTTACTGCCTGTCTTTTAGCTGGATCACCAACCTTAATTTCACCACCTTCAACAAAAGCGATAACAGACGGTGTTGTTCTTTTTCCTTCTGCATTCGGTATTACTACTGCTTCATTTCCTTCCATTACGGAAACACAGGAGTTGGTAGTACCCAAATCTATTCCTATAATCTTACTCATTATTATATGTTTTAAATTAAGTGCTTTATTTTACAATTATTTACTAAAGGTCAAACAATATGCCAAGCAAGAAAAACTGACATGATGTCATTATTCCGATTTTTTTTTATACTAATTATGCCATTTTAGTATACCCAAAAGGTTTATGAAACATTGTACCTTAGCTAATAAAATAATCACGGTTTGGAAATAGAAAGTATAAGTGTTTTTGACATGCTAAAAATTGGTGTAGGCCCTTCTAGCTCCCATACCCTTGGGCCTTGGCGAGCTGCTGAACGTTGGCTTGCACATCTCAATTCAAAAAACGAGCTACAGAATGTCGTAGAAGTTGAAGTCAATTTATATGGTTCACTTTCATTAACCGGTAAAGGTCATGCCACTGACTATGCAATAATGCTAGGTTTACTCGGCACTGACCCCGAAACAATACCTATTGAAGATATTCACCTTAGAATAGAAGGTATTAATAAGGATAAGGTTCTACTACTTGATGGTAATCAAAAAATACAATTCAATTCAAAACAGCATATAATATTCAACAGAAAATTTCTACCCTTTCATTCCAACGGATTAAATTTTAAGGCAACACTAACATCTGGAAAGAAAATATCTAAAACGTATTATTCAATTGGCGGAGGCTTTGTTATTAGCGAAGAAAGAAAAAATGCCAAACTGAAGGTTGACATGTTCAACAAATTCCCATTTCCGGTTCAAAAAGGTACAGAACTACTTAAATTTTGCAAAAATGAAGGTTTAAAAATTTCAGAACTTGTTCTAGAGAACGAGCGTTCGTTACGAAACGATGAAGAAATTGACCACCAAATGCATCGAATTTGGGATACCATGTTAGAGTGTATGTATACTGGTTGTCATACAGAAGGAATTTTGCCTGGCGGATTACATGTTAAACGAAGAGCTTTTGAGATGCATAAAAATCTTAAAAGTGACCTACCATACGCCAACCCAGAAGAATGGTTACAAACCCTACGCCAGACTGAAGTGAAATTTAGACAGATATTACAATGGGTTAGTTGCTTCGCACTAAGTGTAAATGAGGTTAACGCATCGCTTGGTCGTGTGGTTACAGCACCTACCAATGGCAGTGCTGGTGTTATCCCAGCGGTATTAATGTATTATATGGTTATTGAAAACCACGCAGGTAATTATGAACATATTAAACAGTTTCTTTTGGTTGCAGGAGAAATAGGGAGCATTTTTAAAAAAGGAGCAACTATATCTGCCGCAATGGGTGGTTGCCAAGCAGAAATCGGAGTTTCTTCGGCAATGGCCGCAGGTGCTCTTACTGAGTTATTAGGAGGCAGCCCTGAACAAGTATTAATGGCAGCAGAAATAGCTATGGAACATCATTTAGGTCTTACTTGTGATCCAATAGGTGGTCTGGTTCAAATACCTTGTATTGAACGAAACTCAATGGGTGCGATAAAAGCGATTAACGCAGCTGAACTTGCCTTAGGGTCAGACCCTTCTGCTGCAAAAGTCCCATTAGATAAGGTAGTACAGACCATGTGGGAAACCGCAAAAGATATGAGCTCAAAATATAAAGAAACATCAGAAGGTGGACTAGCAGTAGGGGTATTCCTTAGTGATTGCTAATAATAGCTCTACATTTTATATCAAATTCTTATTTGAATGGATGGAATTTTTTTGCTGTTATACAAAATTAATTCTACTAACTTTAATTTATGAAAAATCTAATTTCAGAAAGAGTTGCTGATTTTATTAAAAATTTCCCGCCTTTTAATATTCTAGATACCAAGTCTCTATATCTATTAGCAGAACAGGTTGTCATTGTTTATAAAGAAAAGAATAGTATCATTTTCGCGGTTGATGAAAATCAGCATTCACATTTTTACTTAGTTCATAAAGGCGCTGTTACACTGAACAATCCTACCACCAATACTATTATAGACTACTGCGACGAAGGTGATGTATTCGGACTTAGACCCCTTATTGCAAACGAGAACTACAAGTTAGAAGCTAGAGCTCACGAAGAAAGTATTCTTTACGGAATACCTATTGATGTTTTTAGGCCTATGGCTAAGCAAAACGAAGAAGTTTCTGTTTTTCTAATGGAAAGTTTTGCTTCGAATACAAGAAACCCGTATTCAAAAAATCAAAAAGGCCAGCTATATGGCATTGAAGATGAAAAAGAAACCAAAAAAGAAATAAAAATTCCAGATTTACAATTGGCAAGTTATTCCAAAAAGCTAATTTCCTGTTCCCCAAGAACAACAATACAGAAGGCAGCCGAATTAATGACCCAAAAGCATATTGGTTCTGTTTTGGTTGTCAGCAAAGGACTGGCAATTGGTATAATAACCGATAAAGATTTACGCAACAAAGTTATATCTGGCAAACAGCCTATAACCGCTACCGTAAAATCAATTATGTCTTCACCAGTAATTACTTACCCTAGAAAACTGACAATAACACAGGCACAGATGGCAATGATGAAAAGTAGTATTAGCCACTTGGTCATCACAGAAGACGGTACCACCAATACAAAACCACTAGGAATTTTATCAAAGCATGATGTAATGGTCTCCTTAGGTGACAACCCTGCTGTATTGGTCAAAGCGATAAAGCGAACTCAAAAAATAAAACAAATAAAGCAGCTGAGAAAAAGTGTTATAGTGCTTTTAAATGGCTATTTAGAACAAAATATTCCCTTAGGTTTAATTGCTAAAATAATCTCTGAACTTAATGACACATGTAATAAACAAGTTGTTGAAATTTCATTAGCAAAAATGAAGAGTCCGCCGCCAGTTAAATTTGCCTGGCTTGCGTTAGGTAGCCAAGGCAGAAGTGAACAATTATTGCATACAGATCAAGATAATGCATTAGTTTTTGAAGATGTACCTGATGAAGATTTACCGAAAACGACTACGTACTTTCTAAATCTATCTAAAAAAATCACAAAGGGTTTAAATACGATAGGCTATGAATACTGCCCTGCAGATATGATGGCCTCTAACCCTAAGTGGTGCTTAAGTTTACAGGAGTGGAAAAATAAATTATCGTATTGGATAGGTAATCCTGGTCCGAATGAAGTACTGATGTCATCTATTTTTTTCGACTATAGTTTAGCATTTGGCGAACGTAGCTTGTTAGATAATATGTCGGAGCATATATTTAGAACCGTCGAAAAATACCCTATATTTTTAGTCCATTTAGCCAATGGAGCATTACAAAGTCCTTCACCAACAGGTTTTTTTAGACAATTTGTAGTGGAACAAGACGGTCAACATAAAGACTTTTTCGACCTTAAGAGCAGGGCGCTGAGACCCTTAATTGATGCTGCAAGAGTTCTAATTTTATCACATTCAATAAAAGGCATTAGTAATACTTGGGAGCGCTATGAAAAATTGGCTGAATTAGAACCCAATAACAACGAGCTTTACTTAGCTTGCTCCTACGCGACAAAAGCCCTTTTAAAATTTAGAACACGACAAGGCTTGTTGCACCACGATTCTGGTAGGTTTATTGAATTAGAGCAATTGACCAAGCAAGAAAAAATGAAATTAAAACGCACATTCAAGGTAATTAAAGAAATTCAAGAATTGATTACGTTACGGTTTAAGGTTACTAATATTTTGGGATAATGGGACTATTCAAAAAATCAAATACCAATTTACCAGAATTTTGGAAGATTTACGAAAGTCAATTTAAGAAACCGGCTTCAAAAAATTTTGATAAATTAACCTTTGTTGTTTTAGACACAGAAACAACCGGTTTCAGTTTTGATGAAGATCGCATATTATCAATTGGAGCTTTAAAAATAAAAAAAGAAACAGTTTCTGTACAAGAGGTTTTTGAAATCTATTTAGAACAAGAAAAGTTTAATAAAGAAAGTGTACATGTACACGGACTTTTAAAGCATGGCCAACGGATTTGTATAAGTGAAATTTCAGCATTAGAAAAGTTCTTAGATTATGTTGAAAATTCAATAATAGTAGCACATCATGCAGGGTTTGATTTAGGTATGTTAAATAGTGCCTTACTACGTAATGGGTTACCTAAACTAAAAAATACAGTTATAGACACAGGTGTCATTTATAGAAAAACCTTAATAAAATCGTATTTAGTTAAGCCAAAAACGAACTATACCCTTGACGAGCTAGCTGAAAAATTTGCAATCTCAAAAAAGGATAGACATACGGCTCTAGGCGATGCATACATTACTGCAGTCGCCTTTTTAAAAATAGTTTCTCGCTTAAGGGAAAAGAAAAATTTCTCGCTTAAAATGTTAATGAGTTAGACCTAAAGTTTTTCTAGATAATTAAGAACATTTCTATTAATACGGTCGTGAATATGAGTTGTATCAGCCTTCACAAATGGTTCTCCTGTTATATGCTCATATAGTTCAATATAACGTTCAGATACTGTCTTAATATATTCATCGGTCATTTCAGGAACAGTTTGACCTACTAAACCTTGAAAATTATTGGAAATCAACCATTGCCGTACAAATTCTTTAGAAAGTTGTTTCTGAGGCTCATCATTATCTTGTCTGCTTTGATATCCTTCTGAATAAAAATATCTTGAAGAATCTGGCGTATGAATTTCATCTATTAAAACTATTTCACCCTCTTTGGTTTTTCCAAATTCATATTTGGTATCCACCAGTATCAATCCTCGTTCTGCAGCAATTTCAGTACCTCTTTGAAAAAGAGCATAAGTATACTTTTCAAGTAATGCATAATCAGCTGATGAGACTATGCCTTTACTTAGAATATCCTCTTTTGAAATATCCTCATCATGATCACCCATTTCAGCTTTTGTAGCAGGGGTAATAATTGGGTTTGGAAATTTATCATTCTCCTTCATCCCTTCAGGCATATTAACTCCGCAAAGTATTCTTTTACCAGCTTTGTATTCTCTAGCAGCGTGACCTGATAGGTATCCACGTATAACCATTTCAATTTTAAAAGGTTCACAAGCCACACCTACTGCTACATTAGGATCAGGGGTTGCTGTTAGCCAATTAGGCACAATATCTTTAGTAGCCATCATCATTTGGGTCGCTATCTGATTTAAAATCTGACCCTTATAAGGAATTCCTTTTGGCATTACTACATCAAATGCAGACAACCTATCAGTTGCGACCATCACTAACATATCGTTCTCGAGAGTGTAAACGGATCTTACCTTGCCCTTATAGACTTTCTTTTGACCTGGAAAATTGAAATTGGTTTCGTAAATAGTATTATTTGACATGTATTATTTTAATTGTGGTGTTCAATAGTTTTATATGCTTCAATAACTTCTTTAACTAGCTTATGACGAATTACATCTTTATCATCTAAATAAATTACCTCGATTCCCTCTACATTCTGTAAAATCAAAAGCGCCTCTTTAAGTCCAGAAATTGTTCTTCTTGGTAAATCTATTTGGCCTGGATCGCCTGTAATTAAGAATTTGGCATTTCTACCCATACGAGTAAGAAACATTTTCATTTGTGCATGGGTGGTATTCTGTGCTTCATCTAAAATAACAAACGCATTATCTAATGTTCTACCTCGCATAAAAGCCATTGGGGCAATTTGTATGGTGCCATTTTCAATATAGTGCACCAATTTCTCAGCGGGTATCATATCTCTTAGCGCATCATATAATGGTTGCATATATGGATCTAGCTTTTCCTTTAAATCGCCAGGTAAAAATCCTAAGTTCTCACCAGCCTCAACAGCGGGTCTTGTTAAAATTATTTTTTTTACCTGTTTTTCTTTTAAAGCTTTTACAGCAATGGCAACGCCAGTATAGGTTTTACCTGTTCCTGCTGGCCCAATTGCAAAAACCATATCATTCTTTTTTGAGGCGTCGACCAATCTTCTTTGATTGGCAGTTTGCGCTTTAATTAAACGCCCACTTACACCATGAACCAAAGTTTCACCACTATTCTTAGAAGATTTGATTTCAGTATCCTCAGAACTAGTTAAAATTCTTTCAATACTATTTTCATCCAACTTATTGTATTTAACAAAATGCAGGGTGAGCATATCAAACCGTTTTTCAAATTCTTCTAAAAGCTCTTCATCACCGAAAGCTTTAATTTTATTGCCACGAGCAACAATCTTAAGTTTCGGAAAATACTTTTTCAATAAATCTATGTGCTCATTTTGCTGCCCAAAAAACTCTCTTGGGCTTATTTCGGTAAGTTCTAGAATAATTTCGTTCAAACAGTCAGTTTTAATAAGATTTATAGATAGCGAAGATTAGTTTCTAGTCGCTGATTTTTTGTTTAATTTTGTATATCAAATTTAAGCAAATTTTAAGTTTGACTAACCAAAAACATATCAACATTGCTGTATGGCAATTATCACCCTAACCACAGATTTTGGACTTAAAGATCACTTCGTAGCTGTATTGAAAGGCTCAATTTATAGTGAACTACCCGATGCTAAAATTGTTGATATTTCACATGACATTATGCCATTTAACATTCAAGAATGTGCATATATCCTTTCAAATTCTTATAATAGCTTTCCAAAAGGCACAATACATATTGTTGGTGTCGACTCTGAAGAAACTCCAGACAACAAACATGTTGTAGCCTTAGTCAATGGTCATTATTTCATTAGTGCTAATACAGGTGTCATTGGGCTTATCACATCTGAAATGACTCCAGAAAAAGTCGTAGAAATTAATTTACCAGATTCAATTGCGAATTCTTTCCCAGTTTTAAACGTTTTCATTCAAGTAGCTTGCCATATTGCCCGTGGCGGTACTCTCGAAATTGTAGGTAAGCCTTTTACAGAATTAAACGACCTTAGGGAATTCTCTCCAAGAATTGTGGAGGATGGAAAGAAAATTATTGGAAGTGTTATTTACATTGACAACTATGGTAACGTAATTACCAATATTCGCAAAAATCTTTTCGATGCTTACCGTAATGGTAGGAATTATAAGCTTTTGGTAAGAAATCATAAAATCAATCAGATACACAAAGCTTACAATGATTTCATTGATTATAGTATTGATAAAAACCAAAGAAAGAGTGCAGGTGATTTACTAGCAATTTTTAATTCTTCTGAATATATTGAATTAGCCATTTACAAAAGCAATCTTACAACCGTTGGTGGCGCCTCTACCCTATTAGGCCTTGATTATAGAGATACTATAATGGTAGATTTTGAATAAAATTAAAGGTAGAGTTAAAATGTATTTGAGTCTATTTAATCTGATGTTCGACTAGCTTAAAAGTTAATAACTATTTTACAAATCTTATATTAACAAGCTTTATCTAGCAATATCAAGTGATGCAGTTCAACCTAATGCCACATAAAGTGTTAATAAGTTTGTTTCCTTAAAAAGACCAATTAAAATATCTTTGTTGGTATCTAAAACTGCCAACAGTAAGGAGTTTAAACCTATTGTTCTAAATTAATTTAGGAATAATATCAATAAAAACTAAAGAATGAAATTTATAGTTTCAAGTACCTATTTACTAAAACAACTTCAAATTTTAGGAGGCGTAATTAACAACAGTAATACGTTACCCATCTTAGATAATTTTTTGTTTGATTTAAAAAAGGACAAACTAACTGTTTCTGCTTCTGACCTAGAAACAACCATGAGTTCAATAATTAAAGTTGACTCAGATAATGAAGGCACTATTGCTGTACCAGCAAGACTCCTTCTAGAAATGTTGAAAACTTTCCCTGAGCAACCGCTTACCTTTGTGGTTGAGGATAATAATACGGTAGAAATTAGTTCCAATCACGGTAAATATGCTTTAGCATATGCTGATGGAGCTGAATTTCCTAAGGCTGTAGAATTATCAAGTCCGAGCTCAACAACTTTACTTGGTGATATTTTAGCTACAGCAATTAACAAAACAATTTTCGCAGCAGGTAATGATGATTTAAGACCAGTAATGAGCGGAGTATTTTTTCAATTTTCTACTGAAAATCTAACCTTCGTTGCTACTGACGCACATAAATTGGTGAAATATCAACGTACTGACGTAACTGCAACCCAAGTGGCTGAATTTATTATGCCTAAAAAACCGTTAACCTTATTAAAAGGAATATTAGCGGGCAGTGAATCTGATGTATTGATTGAATACAATGATAGCAATGCTAAATTCAGTTTCGAAGAAACAGAATTGATTTGTCGATTAATTGACGGTAAATATCCTAATTACGAAGCTGTTATACCCAAAGAGAACCCGAATAAACTTACGATTGCTAGAAATCAATTTTTAAGTTCTGTAAAAAGGGTTTCTATATTTTCTAACAAGACAACACATCAAATCCGTTTAAAAATTGCTGGTGCAGAATTAAATATATCTGCAGAAGACATTGATTATTCTAATAAGGCTGAAGAAAGATTAACGTGTTCATACCAAGGCGATGATATGCAAATTGGCTTTAACTCAAGGTTCTTAACCGAGATGTTAAATAATTTGAATTCAGATGAGGTTTCTTTAGAAATGAGCTTACCAAATCGCGCTGGTATTCTTACCCCATCCGATGGTTTAGATGAAGGTGAATATGTTACTATGTTGGTAATGCCGGTTATGCTAAATAACTAATTTTAAAATTTTAATATAAAAAAAGGTGCAGTTGATTATCAACTGCACCTTTTTTTATTACTTTTTTTGATTTATTATGAGATAAATCTTAACGTACCAAAATAACTTGGCGACTCACCATTACTCGCTTTTACCGCATTTACAATTGGCATTACTATAGCTAAGACCCCAGTGAAAATTAACAACAAAATTCCAAGTCCGAAAAATAGTATTCCAGGAATGCCGATTATAACATATAAGATTATGGTTAATTGAAAATTAACAACCGATTTACCGTGTTCTTCCATGCCTACAACAGAATCTTTAGTTGTTAACCAGATAACTAAAGGCACTAACAAACCACCAAACCCAGTAATAAAGTCCAAAAATTGTGACAGATGGGTTATGACCAAAAGATTACGGTCCTCACGTAATGCTACACTATTATTTACAAGTTCCATTTTTGATTGATTTTAGATGAATACTATAAATAAGACGCGTAAAAGACAAATTTGTTACACATTATGTACTATTACATTTTTCGTTTCAGCTTTTTAAGCTTCTCCTGATCCTTCATAACCTTCATTTGAATCTTAACGATTTTATCATCCATTTTTTGAACATCTACAGGTGATAAAGTACCTTTTAATTTTCCTTTTTCAAGCTGGCTTTTCAATTTTTCGATTTGCTTTTCTTGTTTTGAAATAGCTTTAGATTTCGAATTAACCTGCTTTTCTAATTTCTCTTGCTTTTTTAAATCCTTCGCTTGTTTTTTTTCCTTCTTAGCTTTAGCCTCAGATTTTTCTACCTTCTTTTTAACCTGTTCCATTTCCGTTTGTTCAACTGTATTTTCCATAGTTGATTCATTAGAATCATCTTGAGCATATCCAATAGAATACGTAAATACAAACACTAGCAACACAAATAATTTCTTCATCAAATTTTATAATTTTAAAACACACAAAATTACTATTTAATTGAATACTGCAAGTAATTTGAACTCAAAATAAGGAAGGAACACCAGTTAATAAATGATTATTTTTGCGACATGATTCAAACAGATACTATAATAGCGTTAGCAACCCCTTCAGGTTCTGGAGCTATTGCAATAATTAGACTTTCTGGACCAAATGCGATTTCTATTGCATCTAATCATTTTGAATCTATATCAGGAAAAGTACTAGGGAAACAAAAAAGCCATACCATACATTTAGGTTATATAAAAGATGGTGAAAACGTATTGGATCAAGTTCTCGTTTCGATATTTAAAAATCCTAATTCATATACCGGTGAAAATATAATTGAAATTTCGTGTCACGGATCGCCTTATATTCAACAACAGATTATTCAGTTATTTCTTAGAAATGGCTGTAGAACTGCAGATGCGGGTGAGTTTACTTTAAGAGCATTTTTGAACGGTAAAATGGATTTAAGTCAGGCCGAAGCAGTTGCCGACCTTATTTCTAGTGATAATGCCGCTAGCCATCAGATTGCCGTGCAACAAATGCGCGGTGGATTTAGTAATGAGATTAAAAATTTAAGAGCAGAGCTACTCAACTTTGCTTCTCTTATTGAACTAGAGCTAGATTTTTCTGAAGAAGATGTAGAATTTGCAGATCGTACTCAGTTCAAAGAACTTTTAACACGTATTCAAAAAGTATTAAAAAGTTTAATTGATTCGTTTGCGGTAGGAAATGTGATTAAAAATGGAATTCCGGTTGCCATTGTGGGTGAACCTAATGTAGGTAAGTCAACGCTACTAAATGCATTCCTAAATGAAGAACGAGCCTTGGTCTCAGACATTGCAGGGACCACTCGTGATACTATTGAAGATGAAATAGCTATTGGAGGAATTGGATTTCGATTTATAGATACCGCAGGAATACGTGAAACGGAAGATGTTATTGAAGGAATGGGTATTAAACGGACATTTGAAAAAATAGAGCAAGCTCAAGTGATTTTATTATTGGTAGATGGTTCAAAACTTTTATCAGACGACCAAAAATTAAAAAACATTGTATTAGAGTACGAAAAAATTAAAAATCAAAATCCTCAAAAACCTTTAGTTCTTCTAATAAACAAAGCCGACACCCTTTCAGAATCGGATAAAGAAATTATAGGTGAATATTTGAACAACATTAATTACCTCTCTGCCAAAACTGGAGAAGGAGTAGAAGAATTGAAAAATAGTCTTTTGCAGTTTGTAAACACAGGTGCCCTTCGCAACAATGAAACTATAGTTACTAATACGCGTCACTACAATTCTTTGCTTAAAGCTTTAGAAGAAATTGAAAAAGTACAAATCGGCATGAAGGAAGATCTTTCAAGTGACCTTATGGCTATTGATGTACGTGAAGCTTTATATCACTTAGGTGAAATTACAGGTCAAGTGACTAACGATGAGTTGCTAGGTAATATCTTTGCTAATTTCTGTATCGGAAAGTAGTAGATAATTGATTGTTAATAGTAGGAATTTTGTTAATATACTGAGACCTAATAATATATAAATAGATATATCAATTCACTTTAACAATATTTGATTTACTATTATAGTTATCAAATAACATTACAAAACTACACTTACAAAATACCAGTAAACCACAATAATATATGAGTTCTCATAAATTACGCTTTGCAGCACTGTGCACTATTTATCGTTTTTTACACATTTTTGCACCTATTTTACACCTCGCTATCGTTTTTAAATCATATTTGAGACATAAGGGGAAATGATGTAGCAAATTACCTACTACCCTGCTGAGTTTTTAACATTTCTTCAAAAATCAACAGGCCCTATGTTACTCCGCAGAGCTTGTTGGGGATGTATTGAACAGCGTTTATATTTTTTCTACTCTTTATAATATCCTAGCAAAGAAGAACACAAAGCTACACTTACCAAACACCACTTAAACCCCGTAAAATATAAATTTTATCTAGAATTAAAGAACAACTTCAAAAATACTTCACAGAACTACGGAACCCAAGAATCAATCAAATTCGCATATAGTTTTCTTTTAACCCAAGTAAAATAATTCAGCATTTTACTTACAAGTGAAGTTCAGAAATCATTATAATGACGAGGCGGAACTGAAAAGTTTAAAGGGTCCTTAAATCTTATTTCATTTGCTCCAAACCACCAGCTGTCGGATGGAAATAAGGTTTCTACCATAAACTTCCTAATTCTGAGACGACATATCGTTTGGATATGTAATCAAATTCCATATAGATTGTTGGTTTTAGCCTATTATGCCCCACTCCTAAATATTTTTTATACTTTGTATGCTAAATGTCTAAATCAACTGTAATGATGAACTATAAAATTGGAACCCTAGTAATGCTGTTTACAATGCTGGGATCCTTCGGCAATGTAAAGGGTCAGGAAGTGGACAGTGGAAACGATGACGGTTGGATTCCCCTTTTCAATGGAAAAAATCTCGATAACTGGAAGGTCGGTGAAAACGCCGCAACCTTTTCGGTGGAGAATGGTACCATAAAGGTATCGGGGCCCAAGGCCCATTTATTTTATGCAGGCGAGGTGAAAAACCACAACTTTCAAAATTTTGAGTTCAAGGCCACCGTCATGACCAAGCCCGGGGCAAATTCTGGCATCTTCATCCATACGAAATACCAGGAGAAAGATTGGCCGATTCATGGCTATGAGGTGCAGGTCAACAATTCTCAGGAAGATTGGAGACGCACCGGTAGTTTATATGCCATACAGGATGTTATTGAAAATTACGTCGCCGATGATGAATGGTATATCGAATATGTAAAGGTCGAAGGTAAACAAATAATTATCAAGATCAACGATATCGTTACGGTTAACTATACTGAACCCGAGCATCCTAAAAGGGAGGGAAATGGTGTACATAGAATTCTGAAAAGCGGAACTTTTGCCTTACAGGGTCATGACCCAGGCAGTACTGTTTACTATAAGGATATTATGGTCAGGCCTTTGGAGTAAAATGCAACTTTGTTTGAAAGAAGACTATCTAGTATCGTTTATTTGAAATTTGGTTAAGCTAAGTTCTTTGTTATAAATTTGCATATCCGTTTAGCTTCCAGTCGCTGTAATGGCTGCTACTATTAGCCTATCGAATATTCTTTCTCCAAAATATCTTCTGTTCAGCTTGTATATGAACTCGTTAAGGTATAACTGAAGGTATTT
>Ga0163216_100152_pt1 | contig 174608 bp, 164 predicted proteins | sample SynspAceP_FD_167610 | JGI IMG/M metagenome (GOLD analysis project Ga0163216, IMG submission 167610) | Saline lake microbial communities from Ace Lake in Antarctica - Synechococcus sp. Ace-P (Illumina Assembly) | ecosystem: Environmental > Aquatic > Non-marine Saline and Alkaline > Saline ...
CCCCGATGATGTTCAGCGAATATCACGCCACGTTCCTCACTATTGAGGTGCTTGTTTTGTCTGTTCATAACAACATCCTATGCCCGTTGGGCTGGGGTGTTGCATTTGAAACTTGAGTCTAAGCTGTATGAGAAAAATCTATGCGCGAAGCACCTTTGAAATCTCCGATAGCTGTCGAACTCTGCGAATTGTAGCGACGATTTTCCAAGACACAGTCACTTACTTCACTAAACGTTTCTGTCGAATAGTAACTTTCTTTGCCTTTTAAGCCTACGAACCCGTTCCGGCTGAAATTGTCCTATATATATTTAATCGCCCAGCTTTGCTTGGCCCCTGAGCATAGGAAGGCTGACCCATAAAAAAAGCCGCAGAACAGAGTAAGATTAACCAATATACTCCCTGACGACGTTCACTCATCCGCCTCGTCCGTCACAGGCTGCATTTGCAGCCGCATCAAAGGAATCAAAATTTTGATTATAGACTGTATCAGTCCACTTCCCGTTCAATTTTTGCTTGATTCCGCGTACCGTCCCTCCACCACACTGGATTTGCGTACCCCAACTCTGGTTTGCATAAACTGTCCATGCGGAAGCGGAAGATGCAATTCCGGTTAACATACAAAATACAGATATTGCTAAAGTAAATCTATTTATCATCATAAAATCTTTAATTTCTTTTAAAGAACCTGACGGTCAAAATCACCAGAGGCAACAGCAGTCGTTATTAGTACAACCGGATCCGCAATTTCCAGCTTTAAACCCTCAATGCCAAAGGCTTGTTGAACGTTAAACTTCTTAAAGATCTGATCTAAAATAATCAAACCAGTATCTGCGCAGGTTTTTATAGTCAGTCGTCTTGCCAAGGCAGCCCAACCTCATATTGCCCCGGCAGAACCGCCGATACCCCACCGATTCCATCACCGCGGTTCATCCAGACATATTGAATTGCCAATGACACCATTTCCGGATCATTTGCCGCCGCTGCCCTCATAGACGCAGTTTTCAAGTGCAGTCATCTGTGCGGCGATCAAGCGGATATTTCGCCGACCTATTCTTGGTGAGTTGTAAGGCGCACGCTATTCTAAAACGCGATTTCAGACGTGAAGGGTGCGGTTTACGCGACGGCTGCACCGGATAAACCGAATAAATCAGCAAGAAAGCGCTGCAAAATAGTCACCTTTCAACAGCAGCGGCCCGCTCCGGTAGGGGAGCGGACCCTTGTCAATTATTCCGCGCCAATGGCCGCAAGACCAGCGCGGGCGCAGTTTTCGTCAATGTCACCCGATGGCGCGCCACCGACACCGATCCCGCCGATCAATGCACCGCCAATCCGGATTGGAAGCCCACCGGCCTGAATGACCAGACGGCTGTCCATGTCGCGCAATCCGTCATTCTGTGGATTTCCGCCGATAAACCCGGCCAGGCCGGTTGTATCACGACCCAATGTTGCAGATGCGAACGCTTTGCCGGTGCTGGAGCCGACAGTGTGTGGGCCTGCATTGTCCGCACGCAACAAAACAGACGTATTGCCACTGCGGGCAACGATTGAAACGCTCACATTATGGCCTTCAGCCGTGCAGGCGGCGACAGCGGCTTGTGCAGCCTGTGTGGCCAAATCAAGCGGAAGGTAGGGTGCGGTTGGCAAATCTTGTGCAAAAGCGGCGAAAGGCGCCAGAAAGACTGCTGCAAGTGTAGCTATACGGATCATCGGGATATTTCCTTGTGCTTGGAGTATGTCCCCCTTTCTAAACTGCGCGGCAAGGCCGCGATATTCGTAGGCCGCGCATAGCACTGGGTAATTCTACGGACCCGCGCGCGCCTCCAGCCAATAGCGGGTCAGCTCTGCTGTGGAGGATGTGCCGGCCTTGCCCGCAATCGCAGCACGGTGGCTTTCAACAGTGCGCGGTGACAGACCAAGCGCATCGGCAATCTGTTTGCTGGTCAGCCCCTTGGCAAGCATTGCAAGAACTTCTTGTTCGCGCGCAGTCAGCTGGTCAACCAACGCCACAGCCTCGGCCCGTTCTGCGGCCAGCTGCGCCAGCACTTCAAGGCCAGCATGGCCTTTCTGGATCGCGTCTATCAGATCTTGCTCGTCAACAGGTTTACTCAGAAAATCAATTGCGCCGTTGCGAAAGGCGCGTCTGCACGCCTCTATATCGCCATGCCCGCTGATCACAACGGTAGGCCAGTCAATCCCCTGAGCCGTCAATTTTTCCTGTAATTTCAGCCCTGAAATGACAGGCATCCGGATATCCAGAATGAGGCAGCCCGGCACAAGGCTTGCCGCCTCACTCAGGAATGTTTCGGGAGAGGCATAGCTGCGCACATCCAGTCCCACCGTTTCCAGCAAAAGCGACAGCGCCTTGCGGACTGCCCCGTCATCATCGACCAGATAGACCTGATTGCTCATGATATATCTGGCATCCGCGACACCGGAAAGGACACCCGGAATGTCGTCTCTGCGGCATCCGGAACCAGAATAATCTCACCCCCCATCTCTTCGACAAGCCGTTGGCACAGCGCCAGCCCAAGCCCCGTGCCGTTGGGTTTGCCGGTCACGAAGGGCTCGAATATGCGCGATTGCAGGGCTGGCGGCACACCGGGGCCGGTATCGACGATCTCCAGAACAGCCACTGTACCGGCAAGACGGGTTCGGACCGATACACAGGCCCCATCGGAAGCCTCGAAGGCGTTGCGCACCAGATTGAAGACAACCTGCTCCAACTCAACCGGATCAGCGTCCACCAGAACCGGCGCAGCAGCCAGTTCCAGTATGATCAAAGCGCCCACAGCCTTGGCCTCCAGTGCCAAAAGCCATTCGACACTGCGCACTGCATCGTTGAGGGCGCAGGCCTTGGTCAGCGCGCGGCTTGGCTTGCTCCAGCGCCGCAAACGCTCCAGAATATCCGATGCACGCTGCGCCTGCGTGACGGTATCTTCTAAAATTTCGGTCAGCCGTTTCACATCACCGCGCCGCACCAGATGACGCCCGGCCTGCGACTGGCTGAGAATAGCGGTAAGGGGCTGCGCCAACTCATGCGCCATCCCGCTGGCCATCTCGCCCATCGCATTGACCCGGGACGCATGCGCCAGACGGGTTTCGTGTGCGCTAAGCTTTGCACGGTTTTCCGCGTCATTGGTGCGGGCGCGTTGCGCAAATCCCAGCACCGAAATCACAAACACCCCCGAGGCCAGAAGGACCAGAAAAAGAGCTTTGCCAAGGGGCAGTAAATCACCCGGCTGAATCGCAAGAGATGTCTGGAAGAGGAGAGGCTGTGAGGCACTGCCAAGCGGTTTCGAAAACACGACCCCGCCTTCGGCAATCGTGCCGGTCAAATGCGCGCCGCCGGGCATTGACAGGCGGTAGGATACAGAAGGCATTTGCCAAAACGGATCATCGGTTGCAACCAGCGCTTGCGCATCAATGCAAAGTGCCACCCCGTGTCGCGCGGCATCGGTATTCGGGCTGCGTTTGACCAATAGGTACTGACCCTGCGCAGACGGCATATGTCCAGTCTGCAAGGGTCCGGTAGACTGACGGGCCATCTGGCGCACAAAGGCAACATCTGCATCCGACAGGACAGGCGACGTTTCAATTGCGGTCTCTGACAGGCTGAACGGAATGACGTTCACAGATCTGATACGCGGATAAAAGCGCATGATCGTCGCCGCCACATCCAAGAGCAAATCTTGCCTCACAGTGCCGCCTGCCACAAATATTGCCGAAAGGGATGTCAGATGCGCATCATGCTGATCTGCACGTTGTGACGCCAGACGGTGCAAAATTGTACTTTTTGTATTGAATTCACCGACGAGCCTTTGACGTTCGGAGGCCGCTAATATGGCAAGCACCAGAGAAACCAGCACAGCCCAAAGCAGAAAAAGCCGCACAAACGACGACTGTAATCGGTCCGGCAGTAAACTGGATGTGGTCATTTATCCTCTTCGCAGTTCCGGTCCGGCACGCCAATCCGTATTTCTACGGACAAGCAGGAGCAAGCTTGCCATGCCGCGCCCATATCACCGCTTTGGAAAAACTCCTGGGCGGGATCCACCCAGCGACGGCCCAAAAATTTTTGAGACGAAATAGACCTAACGCACCAAGGCGCTGCCCCGATCGCGTGATTAAAACCGGCTGCTGCCGAGGCCCTGCGCCCCTCGTGCGCACAGTAAATCGTGCACACAGTAGCGCGTGAACACAGTAAACTATCTGCCTACCGGCCTACCGCTGCCCCAGCAGCACAGCCGATACCGGCGCCAGTGCCACTGTCCCAGCCCTGTCCGCCAGTCCCCAGACCAAAAGCGCCTCGATCGTCTCGGGGCGCAGGCGGCCCAACATGATCACGCCCCCCTCTTGGCCGGCCTTGAAGGCGGCCTGATCCAGAAAGCGGCGGATGACCCGGGGGCCTTGGCCTTCGCTGTCAAAATCACGAAATACGGCGGCGGCGGGCACGCCTTCCTTGACCGCAAGCTTGGGCATGGAGTTCAAGCCCTTGCTCTGGGTGACCAGACCGTGACCACTGGCCAGCAGGATGCGTGTGACCTGATCCGCCACTTCGCGCGAGCCTTGCAACCCCTCGCCCACGCCTTCCAGGATGCCTACAATTTCGGGCATACCGTTCAGCGCCACGCTGATCGAGACCTCTGCATCCGTGGGCTGTGCGCCTTGCGGCAGGTTGACCATGGCCAGCACCTCGAACCCTTCGCCGCGATAGCGCGCGACACGGTCAGCGGCATCGGTCAGGCGCGCATCCACGGCAAAGCTGACCGGATATGGAAAGCTCGACAGCGCGGGCAGGCCAATGCCGGCGGCATCCAGATCAGCGCCGGTGTCTATCAGGACAATGCTCATCAGAGGAAGACCTTCGGGATTCTGGAAAGGTTGCGCATAAAGATTGATCGGCTGATCGGGCCGCATGGAACCTCCGACTGTCTGGGTGACAGTATCCACGCCGCTCTGTGCATCACGGGTGATCAGGCTGTTGGCAGGTGTACCGAAGCGCGCGCCAACAACACTGCCCGGAATGGACGCCCCGATTGTGGCCGCGCTGCTGTCAGGGACAGGCAGGATCCGCGGTCTGGGCGCGCGGATATCTAGCGTTTCTTCCCCCGCTGTCGCAGTTTGCGTATCGGCGCCGGTCTGGCCCGAGACATCGGCATCCGCGCTGTCGTCCGGCATCATCGGCGCCAGCGCCAGCGGATTTGGCAGCACGGGCAGGTCTTGGGCAACGCGCGCAGTGACACCTTGCGGCAAGGGCCGCGGCGCGGTCAGCGTACCGGCAAGACCGGTTTCGGGTTGCAGCGCCGCGCTGGACACCTCCGGCACCCTATCAGATACGGTCACGTCTTCTGGCGCCGCCGGCGCGGATACAACACCATCGCTTTCGGGTGCAGGCGGTGTCACCGCAGTGGTGTCCAGCGGTGCGGCAATAGCCCCCGTTCCCGGATCTGTCGCAATTTGCGGAGCAAGAGCTGCGGGGGCAGGCTCGGTCGGCAGGTCTTCGCTGACGGGCGCGCGCAGGGCGACCTGCGACCGGGCCATAGCAGTGCCACGCTCGCCCGTGACCACAACATCCGGCTGCGCTGCAGTCGCTTCGGGGATGGCCACCGTACCGGCGCTCCCCGTTTGCGGGGCGGGCTGCGGTTGCATCGGGACCACAACAGACACCACGCCTGCCACTGCCACGCTGAACACCGCACCTAGTGCAATTCCGCTTAAAACGCCATGTGCCATCGCTGCTGCACCCCTGTCCTGTTATCCCGCACCTTTCACACCCCGGATATTATACTCCGGTTAATGCGCGATGCGGCGGCCCTGCCCCTTGACCATTGTGTCCAAGACGGGCCATCTACCCCCACAATCTATACACCCCCAATGCGCCCCTTCTCTAGTCCTAATGCGAAGTTTTCCCAAGATGCTCTTGTTGATCGATAACTATGACAGCTTCACCTACAATCTGGTGCACTACCTTGGCGCGCTTGGTGCCCGGATGGAGATCCGGCGCAATGACACCTTGAGCGTCGGGGAAGCCATGGCGATGCGCCCTTCCGGCATCGTGCTGTCCCCCGGTCCCTGCGATCCGGCGCAGGCGGGTATCTGTCTGGCGCTGACCCGTGCCGCTGCTGATGCAGGTGTGCCGCTGCTGGGCGTGTGCTTGGGCCACCAGACCATTGGTGAGGCGTTTGGCGGCAAGGTGGTGCGCGCGGAAGAGATTGTGCATGGCAAGATGGGCCAGATGCATCATAACGGCAAAGGCCTGTTTGCGGGTCTGCCCTCGCCCTTCGCCGCCACGCGCTATCACTCGCTGATCGTGGAGCGCGCCAGCCTGCCCGACTGTCTGGAGGTCACGGCAGCGCTGGAGGATGGCACGATCATGGGTCTGCAACACCGCAGCCTGCCGATCCACGGCGTACAATTCCACCCTGAATCCATCCGTTCCGAGCATGGCCACGCGCTGCTGGCGAACTTCCTCAAGGAGGTCAAAGAACCCGCATGAGCGACGCCCTCAAACCCCTCATTGATGCCGCCGCCAATGGCCCGCTGACCCGCGCACAGGCCGAGCAGGCGTTCAGCATCCTGTTCGCGGGCGAGGCAACGCCCAGCCAGATCGGCGGCTTCCTGATGGCGCTGCGCACGCGCGGCGAGACGGTGGATGAATACGCCGCCGCTGCCGCTGTGATGCGGTCCAAATGCCACGCGGTGCGTGCGCCTGCAGGGGCTATGGACATTGTCGGCACCGGCGGCGATGGCAAGGGGACGCTGAATATCTCCACGGCCACCGCCTTTGTGGTGGCGGGTGCTGGTGTGGTCGTGGCCAAACATGGCAACCGGAACCTGAGCTCCAAATCCGGCGCTGCGGATGCTTTGGGCCAAATGGGCCTGAAAACCATGGTCGGCGCGAAAGTGGTTGAAAAGGCGCTAAACGAGGCCGGTATCGGCTTTATGATGGCCCCGATGCACCATCCCGCAATTGCTCACGTCATGCCCACAAGATCCGAGCTGGGCACCCGCACGATCTTCAACATTCTTGGCCCCCTGACCAACCCCGCAGGCGTCAAACGCCAGTTAACGGGGACATATATGCGCGCGCTGACACGGCCCATGGCTGAGACACTCAAGCTGCTGGGGTCCGAGGCGGCGTGGCTGGTGCATGGCTCGGACGGCACAGACGAGCTGACCATCACCGGCATCAGTTGGGTCAGTGCCCTGCGTAAAGATGGCGCGATTGACGAGATCGAAGTCCACCCGGAGGACGCGGGCCTGCCCGTGCACCCCTTCGAGGCGATTGTCGGCGGCACGCCCGAGGAAAACGCAGTAGCTTTCAATCAACTTCTGGATGGTGCACCCTCTGCCTACCGCGATGCCGTGCTGCTGAACTCTGCCGCCGCTTTGGTGATTGCCGATGCAGCACCCGATCTGAAAACAGGCGTGGAAATGGCCCGCACCAGCATCGATTCAGGTGCAGCGCGTGAAAAGATCACCGCCGTTGCCCGCATCACGCAAGCGGGCTGATGTTTGATCTGTCGCGTCTGGGCGCATGGCGTGACCTGCCGTTTTTTGATGAAACCCTGCCCGCGATCGAGGCAATGCTTGCCGCCGAGACGCGCACCGTTCTACCGCCCGCGCCTGTGGTCTTTGCCGCGCTGGAACGGGTACAGCCGGACGATGTCCGTGTGGTGATACTGGGCCAAGACCCCTATCACACGCCCCAAAAGGGGCATGGACTGGCGTTTTCAATCACAGCGGATTTCGGCGGCCGTCTTGATAGTCTTGGTAATATTTTCAAAGAGTTGCAGAGCGATCTTGGTGTGATCCGCACGCATACGCAGCTCGATGATTGGGCGGATCAGGGGGTCCTGCTGCTCAACACCGTCCTGACTGTCCCGCAAGGCACACCCAAGGGCCATGCCCGCCTCGGCTGGCAAATCCTCACCGCTCAAGTCCTGAACCGCCTCGCGGATCAGCCCCGCGCCTATCTGCTTTGGGGTGGTCCTGCGCATAGGGTCGCGCAGACCGTTGATCCGCAGCACAATTTCAAACTGGAGACCGCGCACCCCTCACCGCTGTCAGCGCATCGTGGGTTCTTTGGGACGCAGCCCTTCAGCCGCACCAATGCGTGGTTGCGCAAGCAGGGCCATGCGTCCATAAACTGGGGCGATCCGGAGGCAGTATGACACAGACAATCCTAGACAAAATCAAAGCCTACAAGCTTGAGGAAATCGCCGCTGACAAGGCCGCCGTGCCGCTGGCGGAGGTGGAGGGGAAAGCCGCCGCAGCCTCACCCGTGCGCCCCTTTGCGGACGCCCTGTTCGAGGCCTCAATCGAGAATTACGGCCTGATCGCCGAGATAAAGAAGGCCAGTCCGTCCAAGGGCCTGATCCGCGCGGATTTCCACCCCGCAGCACTGGCGCAAGCCTATGCCGAAGGCGGCGCCACCTGCCTGTCGGTGCTGACCGACACGCCCAGCTTTCAAGGCGCCAAAGACTTCCTGATCGAGGCCCGCGCCGCCTGTGATCTGCCGGTTTTGCGCAAGGATTTCATGTATGACACCTATCAGGTCGCCGAGGCGCGCAGCATGGGTGCGGATTGCATTCTGATCATCATGGCCTCTGTGTCCGACGCCCAAGCAGCCGAGCTTGAGGATGCCGCAACCCATTACGGTATGGATGCGCTGATCGAGACACACAGCGCCGAAGAACTGGAGCGCGCGCTGCTGCTAAAATCGCGCATGATCGGGATAAACAATCGCAATCTCAACACGTTCCAGACCTCTCTTGATGTGACACGGACCCTGTCCAAGCACATCCCCGGCGAGCGGATGATCATCTGTGAAAGCGGGCTGAACACGCCGGAGGATCTGGCCGATATGGCCCGCTACGGCGCGCGCAGTTTCCTGATCGGGGAAAGCCTGATGCGTCAGGAGAATGTGGCCGCTGCCACCCGCCAGTTGCTGGCAAACCCTTTGCGCGCAGGGGGCATGTGATGGCGTTGACGCATTTCGACGGAGACGGCCATGCGCATATGGTCGATGTGTCTGACAAGGCCGTGACATCGCGCATTGCGACCGCTGAAAACCACATCAAGATGCAGCGCGAAACCTTTGATATTATTACAGAAGGTCGTGCCAAAAAGGGCGACGTTCTGGGGGTTGCCCGCCTTGCCGGTATTATGGCGGCCAAGAAAACTTCCGACCTGATCCCGCTATGCCACCCGCTGCCGATTACCTCTGTTTCGGTTGATCTGGTGCCGGACCCCGATCTGCCCGGTATTCGCATCACCGCGACAGTGAAAACCACAGGCCAGACGGGTGTTGAGATGGAGGCACTGACGGCGGCCTCTGTGACCGCACTCACTGTCTATGACATGAGCAAAGCAGTCGATAAGACAATGGAAATCAGCGGTTTGCGCGTCACTCTTAAAGATGGCGGCAAATCGGGCCGCCACACGTTGCCATGATTACAGTTGCGGACGCACTTGCACATCTGTTCTCGCTCACGACCAAAATGCCGGTTGAGGAAATTCCGTTGCGCGCCGCGCATGGCCGCATCATGGCACAGGATGTGACATCGCAACGCACCCAGCCCCCCTTTGCCGCCTCCTCTATGGATGGTTACGCCCTGCGCCGTGCCGAGGTCGAGCCGGATGCGATGTTCAAGGTTGTCGGCGAAGCGGCCGCCGGTCACCGCTATACCGGCACCCTGCGCGCAGGTCAGGCCGTGCGTATTTTCACCGGCGCACCCGTACCGGAGGGTGCTGATTTTGTTGTGATTCAGGAAGATGTGACGCGCCGTGGCGATCTGATCACACTGGGTCACAAGATTGACGGCAAAGACAACATTCGCCCCGCCGGTGGCGATTTCACCCAAGGCCAGCCGCTGTCCGCGCCGCGTATATTGCGCCCTGCGGATATCGCGCTACTGGCCTCAATGAACATTGCGCATGTACCCGTTTACCGCAAACCCGTCGTGGCAATTATGGCCACGGGTGACGAATTGGTCCAACCGGGCGAGACACCGAACGAAGACCAGATTATCGCCTCTAATACCTACGGTCTGGCCGCGATGCTGGAACAATTGGGGGCGACCCCCCGATTGATGCCTATTGCGCGCGATGATGAGGCCTCGCTGCGGCGCAGTTTCGAGTTGGCGCGCGGTGCGGATCTGATCATCACCATCGGTGGTGCTTCTGTGGGCGATCACGATCTGGTCGCCCCCGTAGCGGCGCAAATGGGGATGCAGCAATCATTCTATAAAGTTGCCATGCGCCCCGGAAAACCGCTGATGGCGGGACGGCTGGAGGGGGCCGCGATGATTGGACTGCCCGGGAATCCTGTATCTGCCATGGTGTGCGGCTGTGTTTTTGTCGTGCCGATGATCCGCGCAATGCTGGGTCTGGGCCAGCATGCAGCACCCGAATATCTGCTGCCGCTGGCTGTGGACATGCCCGTCAATGGCCCGCGCGAACATTACATGCGCGCCCGGGTATCAGCCGGAAAAGTCACGCCCGAGACGCGGCAAGACAGTGCCTTGCTGAGCGTGCTGGCCACAGCCGATGTTCTGCTGGTGCGCCCGCCGCACGACTCTGCGCAAACAGCCGGTGCAATGGTGCGCGTGATTAACCTTTGAACTGTTGACACAAAACAAGAACGTCCCTAGAACAAACGCAGATATATAAGGATGGGGAGCGTTCAGTGCTGACTAAAAAACAACTCGACCTTTTGGCATTCATTCACAAGCGCGTGCAGCGTGACGGCGTCCCGCCGAGTTTTGACGAAATGAAAGAAGCACTTGATTTGAGGTCAAAATCCGGCATTCACCGCCTGATTACGGCATTGGAAGAGCGCGGATTTATCCGCCGTCTGGCCCACCGCGCGCGTGCCATCGAAGTGGTAAAACTGCCCGACAGCATGACCGGTGCAGGGTTCCAGCCGCGGGTGATTGATGGCGACCGCCCTGATAGCCCGCTTCCCGCTGCCGCGATGTCCGTCACGACAATCGAGGCGACCGAACTGCCGGTGATGGGTAAAATTGCTGCCGGTGTGCCGATTGAAGCGATCAGCCAACGCTCTTACGGTGTGACGGTGCCAAATGCGATGTTGTCCGGCAACGGGGTCCATTACGCGCTTGAGGTTAAGGGCGATTCGATGATCGAGGCGGGAATTAACGATGGCGATGTCGTGGTGATACGCGAAACTTCGGTGGCAGAAGACGGTGATATTGTTGTGGCTCTGGTCGAGGATCAAGAGGCCACGTTGAAGCGGTTCAAACGCCGTGGCAGTTCTATCGCCCTTGAGGCGGCAAATCCTGCTTACGAGACACGCGTGTACTCCGCCGATCAGGTGAAGGTACAGGGCCGCTTGGTCGGGCTGATCCGTTCCTATTGAGTGATGCTATTTCTCGACCCGCAGCGCCTGTATCTCCTGAGCGCGCTGCGGTTTCTTTGCGGGCCACCGCGTCCAGAGCCGCTCTCCGCCAAAGGATCGGGCTGTGTGTTTGATCACCGGTCCGTCCGGCCCGAAAGTATAGGATACAGCCCCTGTGTGGCGCAGGGTGTCCGGATCATGCACGATGCAGGGCAGATCCCGCGCCTCCAGCAGAACGGAACTGATCACCAGTTGCCCTTTGACACAGCCCCCGAAGGCAGCGGCCGCACGCTTGCCTGACAGATGGATAACAGGACCGCTTCGCTGCCATTTTGCCGCCGCTGCGGGTTGGTCACTGCCGTCGCCGTCATTCTCGAGCCAGTTACTGGCGGCAAAACCCGCGCCGCGTTCCTTGCTGAGGGCGCGGCCCTGCGGGGTCATCACCCCCACCAGCGTGCCTGTGTCCGAAATCAGGACATCAGGCCGCTGGGTTCCTGACCAGATCACAAAAGACGCAGCCATCGCAACCGCCCCGCCCCAGCGCAAGCGCCCGCGCCACAGCAGCAGCGTCAGAAACCCCAGCGTCAGCATCGGCACCACAAGGCCATCCGGCCCCACGACATAGCTGCGCGCCTGCGGCAGATCAGCGACAAAATGCGCCACATACAGGATCCAGTCCACCCCGAGGCTCATCCCCCAGAGGCCGACTGCCTCCAGGCCGACAGGGGCAAGCACGGCCGCGACCACCGCCGCAGGGATCACCAGAACGCCCATCAAAGGCACAGATGCCAGATTGGCGAGCAACCCATATTGCGCAATGGCATTGAAATGGGCCGCCGCAATAGGAGCTGTCGCAAAGCCCGCAATTGCAGAGGACATCACAACCCCGACCACAGGCTGGATCCATTTGGGCCCAATCCTGATCTGCCCGTCGCGCATCCAGCCGAACACTGCCACCAGTGCCGTGGTCGCCGCGAAGGACATCTGGAACCCCGGCCCCATCAACGCTTCGGGCCGCAGCACCAGAACGATGGTCGCAGCGATGGCCACACCCCGCAAGCTGATCGCGCGCCGACCGATCATCAGCGCAAACAGCATCACCGCCACCATTACAAAGGCGCGCTGTGTTGCGACGTTTCCACCCGACAGCGCCAGATATCCCGCCGCCACCACCAATGCGCCCGCTGCCGCAATGCTGCGCGCGGGCAGGCGCAGGACCAAAGGCGGCACCAGCGCCAGTGCAAGGCGCAAGGCAGCAAAAACCACACCCGTCATCAACCCCATGTGCAGCCCCGAGATCGCTAGAAGGTGGGCCAGATTGCTGGCACGCAAGGCATCCAGTGAATCCTGACTGATTGCGGAGCGGTCGCCGGTGGTGATCGCGGCGGCGAACCCGCCCGTGTCACCCTTCAAAACCTCCTGGATCCGCCCTGACGCTGCCATACGGACGCGGAACACGCCAAGACCGCCCTCCGGCTCGGAGACCCCCATCAAGGGCGTGCGGGCGTATCCAACAGCACCCAACCGCGCAAACCACGCGTGGCGCTGGAAATCGAATCCTCCCGGTTCTACCGGACCGGAGGGCGGAGACAGATGGCCCGTGAGCATAACCCGCAGGCCCGGCTCGGGCAGAATATCGGCGCTGCGGTCGCCGTGCAACGACAGGCGCACCCGCACAGGCGTGCGGTCAAGCGGGACGCGGTCCAGCACCACATGGTCCAGCGTCAGGCGCAGCGCATCAGACTGGCTGCGGTCAATCGCAACGATCCGCCCTTCAACAGCACCGTAATAGCGCCAGCCGAGCACTGGACCGGAGACGGAGTGGGACCGATACGCCGCGAGCAAGATGCCTGCGCAGACCAGCACAACAGCCACCGCAAATGGCCGCGCCGTCTCGGGTAAGACACGTCCCAGAAGGGCAAAAAGAAGGGCTGCGCCACCCACACTGGCCAGCTGTATCATCGAAGGCTCAAACCCCAGACCAAAATAGCCGCCGATCCCGAGGGACAGACAGACCGGCACCCAGCCGAACAGCGCCCCGCGCTGTGCGCGCATCATGTCGGCAAAGGCAGATGCCGCGTCCATTACTTGCCCCCGCTCTGTGCACTGGATAAACAGGCTCGAACTCTATGCCCGGCTTGGTTACCAAATGGTAAACATGACCAAAGTATGAACACCGCTACCGCCCGACATTCCTCGAAAGGACCGCCCATGTGCTCTGATATTGTAACCCGTTTCGCCCCCTCGCCCACGGGTTATCTACACATCGGCGGCGCACGCACGGCGCTGTTCAACTGGCTGTATGCGCGGGGCCGTGGCGGCAAATTCCTTTTGCGGATCGAGGATACGGACCGCGCGCGGCATACGACCGAAGCTACAGAAGCGATCCTTCAGGGTCTCGCATGGCTCGGCTTGGACCATGACGGTGCAGCTGTGAGCCAGCACGAGATGGCGCCGCGTCACATGGAAGTCGCCCATCAGCTGCTGGCCAAGGGCGCCGCGTTCAAGTGTTTCGCCACGCAGGACGAAATCGAATCCTTCCGCGAGGCGGCACGGGCGGAGGGTAAAACCACGCTCTATCGCTCGCCCTGGCGCGATGCGCAGGCGGCCAGCCATCCCGATGCACCGTTTGTCATCCGCATCAAGGCACCGGACGGCGGCACGACCGTGATCCGCGACACGGTGCAAGGCGATGTGGTAATTGATAACGCCCAGCTTGACGACATGATCCTGCTGCGCTCTGACGGGTCGCCCGTCTATATGCTGGCGGTGGTTGTGGACGATCACGACATGGGTGTGACCCATGTGATCCGCGGCGATGACCACCTGAACAACGCCGCGCGCCAGATGATGATTTATCACGGTATGGGTTGGGATGTGCCGGTATGGTCGCATATCCCGCTGATCCACGGCAGCGATGGTAAAAAGCTCAGCAAGCGGCACGGCGCCTTGGGTGCGCAGGAATATCAGGCCATGGGCTATCCTGCGGCGGGCATGCGCAACTATCTGGCAAGGCTGGGCTGGAGCCATGGCGATGATGAATTCTTCAGCGATGCACAGGCACAAGAGTGGTTCGATATTGACGCGATCCGCAAAAGCCCTGCACAGTTTGATCTGAAGAAACTTGAAAACATCTGCGGCCAGCATATTGCTGTCGCGGATGACGCTGCGTTGCGGCATGAAATACAGGGGTATTTGGGCGCAGCAGGGCTGCCTGCCCTCACAGACGTACAAGGCAACGGATTGGAGCGGGCAATGTACTGCCTCAAGGAGCGGTCCAAGACCTTTCCGGAACTCCTTGAAAAAGCTCATTTTATTTTAATTGAGCGGCCTATCGAACAAGACGAGAAGGCTTTAAAATCGCTAGACACTGTATCCCGTGGTATACTGGGAGAATTGACGCCGCAGCTGCAAGATGTTAGCTGGGAACGTGACACGCTCGAAGAGGTGCTGAACGGCTTTGCCGCCGCGCAGGGGACCAAATTTGGCGTACTTGCCGGACCGTTGCGCGCAGCCCTTGCGGGACGCGCTGTAACGCCTTCGGTCTATGATATGATGCTTGTGTTGGGCCGCGATGAAACACTGGCCCGCCTGAGAGATGCCGCATCCTGAGACAGGTTTAAATCTGTCCTTAAGGATATAGGCAATAGAACCTAAATCGGAGGCGCCGGTGACAGCTGGTGCCCCCCTCGGGCCACACAATATGCCCGAAGCCAACCTAAAAGGGAATACGCATGGCCGAGAGTACCAAATCCGCAACGTTGACCATTGGAGACAAGACCATCGAACTGCCGATGTTCACGCCCACCTGCGGCCCTGACGTGATCGACATTCGCAAACTTTACGCGCAGGCTGGTGTTTTCACGTATGATCCCGGCTTCACCTCGACCGCGTCTTGCGACAGCACAATCACTTTTATCGACGGCGACGAAGGCATCCTGACACATCGCGGCTATGCGATCGGTGATCTGGCAGAGAATTCGCATTACCTCGAAGTATGTTATCTGCTGCTCTACGGCGAGTTGCCCTCCCCGACAGAGCTGGAAGATTTCGAAGCGCGTGTGACAACCCACACGATGATCCACGAGCAGATGCACAACTTTTTCCGTGGTTTCCGCCGCGATGCGCATCCGATGGCGACTATGGTTGGCGTTGTGGGCGCAATGTCTGCATTCTATCATGACAGCACCGATATTGCCGACCAGTGGCAGCGCGAGGTGGCCTCCATCCGTCTGATCGCCAAGATGCCGACGATTGCCGCAATGGCGTACAAGTACAGCATCGGCCAGCCGTTTGTGTATCCGCGCAACGATCTGGATTATGCGTCGAACTTCCTGCGCATGTGCTTCTCCGTACCGGCGGAAGACTATGTGGTGAACCCCATTCTCAGCCGTGCGATGGACCGTATTTTCACGCTGCATGCGGATCACGAGCAGAACGCATCCACATCGACGGTACGTCTGGCATCTTCCTCGGGTGCGAACCCGTTTGCCTGTATTGCGGCCGGTATTGCCTGCCTCTGGGGCCCTGCCCACGGCGGCGCCAACCAGGCCTGCCTCGAGATGCTCAAGGAAATCGGCACGCCGGACCGTATTCCGGAATTCATCGCAAGGGCCAAAGACAAGAACGATCCGTTCCGCCTGATGGGCTTTGGTCACCGCGTCTATAAAAACTTTGATCCGCGTGCTACGGTGATGAAACAATCTGCGGATGAAGTGCTGGAACTGCTGGGCGTCGAGAACAACCCGATCCTGCAAGTCGCCAAAGAGCTGGAAAGACAAGCACTGGAAGATCCGTATTTCGCCGAGAAAAAGCTGTTTCCGAATGTGGATTTTTATTCGGGCATCATTCTGGAAGCCATGGGCTTTCCGACCTCCATGTTCACGCCGATCTTTGCGGTGGCACGGACTGTGGGATGGATCTCCCAGTGGAAAGAACAGCTTAACGATCCGCAGCTGAAAATTGGCCGTCCGCGGCAGTTGTATAAGGGCGAGGATATCCGCGCCTATGTGGACATCGAAAAACGCTAAGCCACCCCCGATAGACAGACATTCAGCCCCCGATCGCCACATGCGAGCGGGGGTTTTTATGTGTCGGACGTCAGAATATCTCAGGGCGGCAAGTGCCTCTAGACAGGGATGGAGACAACCGGCCAGAGTATTTTTCCCGAAATGGCATCACAACAGTACAGCGCGGTTTATCCCGTCAGTCGCTCACGCCGAATCACTGCCGCGCGACAATCCCTGAACACTGGATCTCCTGTGTAGAACGTATTGTTAATCCTCAATTGTGGCCGTCCCACCTGTTGAAATGCGGATATAAAATCGCAAAACAGGGCAAAATTAGGGCATTGTTTCGGCACTGTGTACAATAGTTAACGAAGCTTGACCGGTCACCCCAACCCTGCGTACGTCTTGGATAACAACCACGCACAAGGAAATTTTTGCTATGTTGATGTTACTAGGACTTGCGCTGCCACTGGCCATTTTGGGTTTTGGCTTGAGTGGTGGATCCGACAATGATGACGAAGATATGGTGACACTGGACGGCACCGATGATGCAGACCGCCTTGAGGGCGACGAAGGGAGCGATTTTATCAGCGGCAACGGCGGCGATGACATCCTGATCGGCAATGCAGGCAACGATACACTTCTTGGCCATGAAGGCGATGACGTGCTGGAAGGCGCGAACGGCGATGACATGCTCTGCTCGGGTGATGGCGATGACGTTGTCTTCGGGAACGTTGGCCATGATTTGCTGGAAGGTCAGGAAGGCAATGATTTCCTGTCCGGCGATTACGGATTTGATTCGATCTTTGGCAACGAAGGTGATGATATTATGGTTGGTGGCCGTGGTGGCGATCTGGTCAACGGGAACGACGGCGATGATCTGGTCTTTGGCGGTATTATAGAAAATCTTCCGCTGAATCTCCAAGAAATGACGGCCCTGCGTGATGGCGGATCTCTTGCCGAGCTGAATGGCGGCATCGAGATGCGCGATGACAGCGTGGGCAATGAACTCTGGGGCGGTGCCGGTGACGACAACCTGATCCTCGGGTCCGGTGATGTCGCTGACGGGAACAGCGGCGCGGATACCTACCACATCATGTCCGAGCAGAACGGAAATGTAGCACCTGTTATTTCCAGCTATATCCCCGATCAGGACGCGATCACGGTCATTGTCCGCGATGTTGACGCAGATGCGGACATCTCTGTCACAGATGAAGGCGAAGATGCCATCATCCGCATGGGCGATACCATTCTGGCACGTGTTTCCGGTGCCGCAGGCACACTTGCGACCGCCGATGTGACCCTGATCGCCGAGAGCACCGTTACCCAGTTGTTTGATCCAAACGGTGTGGCTGCCTGATCAATGACATCAGCGGGGGGCACATTTCTGTCCCCCGCATCTGATATAACTGCGCCAGCTTAACAGGAGCCCCTCTCATGGCACCCTCCCCCCCAAATCCCTCTCACCGGTATGAATGGTCACAGGCCAAAAGCTTGATGCCCCCTCAGGCCCACTGCGAACGCGGCCCTATGGGTGCGCTGATCCCCGATGCCCATGGCGAGGCAGACCACATCGCAGTTGTCTACGACAAAGGCGAAACACCTCCCGAGATCACAATCAAACAGGTCTCCGGTTCGGTCCACACAGTTCTGGCCAATGGCATTGCAGTTGCAGTCGTGGCCCGCTCGAACGGCATAGCGCCCTGCGTGGCTGATGTGCTTTTGGTGGAGCGTCGGATCACTGCCTGACGTCATTCGCGTATAAAACAAGAAAAAAGGCCGCTGCATCCCGGATGCGGCGGCCTTTTGAGTCAAATGACAGGCACTATACCCGCAGCTAGCGGCCTTCAAACTCCGCAGGGCGCTTTTGTGTAAAGGCCATAACGCCTTCTTTGAAATCCCGTGATTTGCCGCATTTGCCTTGCTCACGGGCTTCCAGTGTCAACTGGTCCTCGAACGTATTGTCCCAGCTTTCGCGGATCACCTTTTTAGCCGAGGCATAAGCAGCCGTAGGGCCGGCCGCCAGATGGGCCGCTTTGGCGCGCCAATGGGCATTGAACTGGTGATCTTCGACCGCTTCCCAGATCATGCCCCAGTCATCTGCCTGCTGTGCGCTGATCTTGTCAGCGAAAAGGGCCGCGCCCATCGCTTTGGCCATGCCCATCTGGCGCGGCATCGTATAGGTGCCACCCGCATCGGGGATCAGGCCAATGCGCGTGAAAGCTTGCAGAAAATAGGCACTGTGGGCTGCAAAAACGATATCGGCCGCCAGTGCGAGATTGGCACCGGCCCCCGCCGCTGCGCCGTTCACGGCAGCGATTGTGGGCACGGGACAATTGACGATTGCACGCAGCATGGGCGCATATTCATCGCGCAGCGTCCGCTCCAGATCAATGGATGTGGCGGTCGCACGGTCGCCCAGATCCTGACCCGAGCAGAAGGCCTTGCCCGCACCCGTGATCACGACCACTCGCGCCTCGCGCCCGCCGCGCTTGAACGCGTCTTCGATTTCGGCCCGCATCTGTGTTGTGAGCGCGTTGTATTTGTCCGCACGGTTCATTGTAACGACAGCCATGCCATCGCTCAGCTCGTAGGTGATTGTCTGATAGTCCATCGCGCCCTCGTTTATTGTACTGTCGGGCAGATGATACCACACCCGCCGACACCTGCCAGCGGGACGGGGCGTTATTTGTTCAGGATGTCTTGCAGTCTTTGACTTTCATCCGCACTCAGGTTCTCGTCTTGCGGGGCTTTGGCACGGCTGCGGCCACGGACATAGATCATGCCGATGCCCCCCGCCAGCAACAGCATCAGCGGCCCTGCCCCCCAAAGGATCCAGTTGGCGCCGCCGCGTGTCGGGTTCAGCAGGACGTATTCACCATAGCGCGCCACGATAAAATCCACAGCTTGCGTATCGCTATCGCCCTCGACCAGCCGGTCCCGCAGCAATATCCGCAAGTCTTTCGCCAGCGATGCATTGCTCTCGTCAATGCTCTCGTTGCGGCAGACAAGGCAGCGCAACCCCTTGGACAACTCGCGCGCGCGCTGCTCCAGAACCGGATCGGACAAAATCTCGTCCGGCTCTACCGCTGCCAGCGGGGTCGCCAGCAGCATCAGCATCAGGATCAGACGTTTCATTCCGCAGGCACCTGCGCATCTGCTTCGCGCGCCTTGCGGGCGGATACAGCAACGCGGAAGCGGCGGTCAAGTAGACTGAACAATCCCCCCAGCGCCATCAGCGCACAACCAACCCAGATCCAGCTGGTCATTACCTTGATATAGGTCCGCACAGCCCAACCGCCATTGTCTTGCTGGTCCCCGATCACGAGGTAGAGATCCCGCTTCCAGTTCTGGTCAATCGCGGCTTCCGTGGTAGGCATCTGGGCGACAGGATAAAAGCGTTTCTCCGGCGAAAGGGTCGCCACAAACACACCGTCCTGCACCACATCAATCACCGCCGTTGTGGCCACATAGTTCGGCCCGTTGCTGTCGGTGACACTGCGCAAGGTCATCTCATAGCCATGCACCTCGAAGGGCACATCAATTTGTGCCACGCGAATGTCCTCGACGGTCCAGGCATAAATACCCGCCACACCCATCATGGTGATGCCAAGGCCGGCATGGGCAGTCGCTTTGCCCCAATCGGCACCGGGCAGACGGAACAGACGCGCCAGACGGTTCGGGCCCCGCCCCGTGCGCTGTGCCAGATCAATCACCACGCCCATCAGCACCCAGACGCCAAGGAACAGGCCCACCGGCCCGATCAGGCTGCGGCCGGTCTGCATGGACCACGCAAGCCCGCCCACTGCAACCGCCGCAATAAATGCATAGCGCAGCGGGTAAAGCGCGCGGCCCATGTAGGCACGTTTCCAAGGCATCGAAGAGCCGATTGGCAGGGCAATGCCCAACAGCACCATAAAAGGCGTAAACGCGGCGTCGAAAAACGGCGGCCCGACGCTCAGCTTGCGGTCAAAGAACATCTCCGCCAGCAGCGGCCACATGGTGCCGACAAAGACCACAAAGCACGAGACAGCCAGCAGCAGGTTGTTGACCACAAGCGCGCTTTCGCGGCTGGCCAGACCAAAGACGCCTTTGGCTTCCATCGTGCCTGCCCGCAGCGTGAACAGGATCAACGCGCCACCCATAAAGAACGCCATAATGCCGAGGATGAAAATACCGCGGTCCGGATCATTGGCAAACGCATGCACCGACGTCAGCAGGCCAGAGCGTACGATAAATGTGCCGATCAGCGAGAAGCCGAAAGCGAGGATCGCCAGCAGGATCGTCCAGCTTTTCAACGCTTCACGCTTTTCCACGACGATGGCAGAGTGCAGCAGCGCAGCGGCCAGCAACCACGGCATAAAGCTTGCATTTTCAACCGGATCCCAGAACCAGAAACCGCCCCAGCCCAGCTCGTAGTAGGCCCACCAAGAGCCGAGTGCGATGCCGATGGTCAGGAAAACCCAAGCGGCCAGCGTCCAAGGGCGCACCCAGCGCCCCCAAGCTGCGTCCACCCGGCCCTCGATCAAGGCGGCCACCGCAAAGCTGAACGCCATGCTAAGGCCGACATAGCCAAGATAGAGGAACGGCGGATGGAAGGCCAAACCCGGATCCTGCAACAACGGATTGAGGTCTTGCCCGTCAAAGGGCGGCACAACCATGCGTGCAAACGGGTTAGACGTCAGCAGGATGAACGCCATAAACGCCACGCCGATCGAGGCTTGGACAGCCAAAACACGGGCACGCAAACTGGCGGGCAATTGCTCACCGAACCAAGCGGCCATTGCACCGAAAAGTGCGACAATCAGGACCCACAGCAGCATCGATCCTTCGTGGTTGCCCCATGTGCCGCTGATTTTATAAATCATCGGCTTGGCGGAATGGCTGTTGGCCACCACCACCGAGAGGCTGAAATCGGAGGTCACAAATGCCCATGTCAGCGCCCCGAAAGACGCCGCAATCAGCAAAAACTGCACCATCGCAGCCGGTTCGGCCACAGCCATCCAACCGGGCCAGCCTTTGGCCGCCCCGACGAGAGGCACAATCATTTGAACGAGTGCGACGCCAAAGGCGAGCAGCAGGGCGAAATGTCCGAGTTCTGTAATCATGCGTTCAATATAACCAACACGCAGCCCCGTTCCAATAACAATCCGCAGGGCAGCGCGTGTCGGTCAAAGAGCCGCAGGTGCCTATTGCGCCGCGCGCCATGCTGCAAGGGCCGGATTGTCATCCGCGCGCAGGGCCTGCACCTCAAGCCGGACATCTGTGCCTGTTTCTGCTGCACCCACCGCATCGGCACGGATCTTGCCGATCATCTGGATATTCTCGACCACTTTTGGCACATGCTTGACGGTGCTCACGATACTGCGCTGGAAATCCTGTGACTTTACCTGATGGCGCGCGCCGAAATAGAACGACACAATCACCCCCAGCAACCACCACAAAGGCTCGGGCACCAGTGCGATGCCCTGCATCCGCTGCGCAAACCACAAGGGCGCCACCATAGCCGAGATGAACAGCCCCAAAGTTCCCAGCGCCAGCGCAGGCCGCGGCAGGCGGTTCACCCCGTCCATAAAGACGTCAAAGCGGCTGCCCGAAGTGCTGCGGAACTCCTCGCCATATTGGCCCATCGCCTGCTCCTGTGCTTTGGCGCTGCGCACCGCCCCTGTTTCTGCATTTTCGCGAAACACTTCGACAGTTTCGCGCACCACATTGCGGTTGCTGCCGAATACGATGCCAAAAATACGCGCGATCAAACCCATGCCAGCGTCCTCGCTTTGAATTCTTCGTGTGTCAGGTGGTATTGCGGTGCGATGAACTCCTCCGCGCGCTTGATCCAGCCGCCTTTGCCCCCCGCCTGTGTGCGTGCAAATTTGCGGCTGGCGGTGCGCCGGTCCGCGATGCGGAAGTAATAGTTGCGCCGCGCGATGCCATAGGCATTTACCATCGCGTCGGGCGCCGCATGATAGGCCGCGCGCACTGCCGCAAGGCTCTGCGGCCCCAGCGCACCATCAACATCAAGGGCATAGCCCATCTCGACCAGCAGGCGTTGCAAGATTTTCACCGCATTGCCGCCCGCGTTGACATACATATCAAAAACCGTGGCCTGCAAGGCAGGCGGCAGCTCCGCAATCAGCGGGCGGTTGAAGTAATATTCCAGAAAAATATCGACCGCCTGCGTGCGTGTCAGCATGCGCACATCTGCGGGTGTGATGTCACCGTCACGGTCCAGATCAAGGCCCAGACGCCGCATGGTGTGGATGGTCACGCCAAATTTTGTCGCCCCGCCCGGATCATCGGGATCATTCACATACCCGCCTTCGCGGTCCACAATCTCTTGTGCGATCTGTCTGACACTGCCCATAATTTTCCCCTTTTTGCTGGGGGATATCTGGACGGTGAAGGCTTAACGCCACCTCAGGACAGCGTGCGTTGCCCGGGTCTTCGGCTCAGGTATCGGGGTCTTTGTAGACGCCTTGAGCCTTCAGCGCATCGACAACCTCTTTGGGCATGTAGGTCTCGTCGTGTCTGGCAAGGATTTCAGTGGCTTGGAAGACGCCATTGATATAGCGGCCTGTACCGACCATACCTTCGTTTTCGCCGAACAAATCAGGCAGCACGCCCGCATACACCACCGGTACACTCGCCCCGCCATCGGTCACCGAGAATTTGATTTCCTCGCCCTGCCCGCGGATCAGCGTGCCTTCCTCGACCAGCCCGCCGATGCGGAACACCTCCGACGGCGGCGGCGGCTCTGCCATCACCTGACTGGGCGCGCGGAAAAAGTTGATCCCGTCGCGCATGCCATAACCGATCAGCGTAGTAGAGCCGATAATGGCAACCACAGCGACAGCAATCAGCTGGATACGGCGTTGTTTCTTCAGGCTTTTCATAGGGACCTCTTGGAATTCAAGGGAACAGGGGGGCCATCATCAGGCCCTCTGTCTCGGATAGACCTAACATCAGATTGGCATTTTGCAACGCTTGGCCCGACGATCCTTTGGTTAGGTTATCAAGGGCTGCCACCACAATCGCACGGCCCGCGATACGGTCACCCGTCACGCCGATGTGGCAAAAGTTGGAACCACGGATGTGCCGCGTGGAGGGCGCCTCGCCAAATGGCAGGACTTCGATAAACGGCTCTGCCGCATAGGCGCTGTGCAAAGCGGCGTGGATAGCATGCGCATCGCCTTTGACATAGCAGGTCGCCAGAATACCGCGGTTTGCAGGCATCAGATGCGGCGTGAATTGCACCTTCACAGGTCGACCTGCCAGCGCGGAGAATTCCTGATCAAACTCGCCCAGATGGCGGTGCGTGCCGCCCAGCGCATAGGCGTGATACCCCTCTGACAGCTCTGCATGCAGCAGGTTTTCTTTCAGCGCGCGGCCTGCACCCGAGACGGCACATTTCAGATCCAGTATAATATCATCCAGATCAATCAGGCCCGCAGTGATCAGCGGGCGCAGCGCAAACTGGCCCGTGGCCGCATTGCAGCCCGTACCAGCCACCAAACGCGCGGCTTTGATATGCTCGCGGTAGAATTCGGTCAGGCCATATACCGCCTCGGCCTGCTGCTCCATCGCGGCGTGCGGATTGCCGTACCAGCGCTGGTATTCCTCTGGATCGCGCAGCCGGAAGTCCGCTGACAGATCAACGATCTTCAGATCTTTCGGCAGCTTGGCAATCACCTCTTGCGAGGTCTTGTGCGGCAGCGCGCAGAAACACAGATCAATCGCGGAAAAATCAATCTCCTCCATCGTCACCAGATCGGGCAGGTCCATATGGCGCAGATGCGGGAACACGGATGCCATGCTCTGCCCCGCCTTGGAATTGCCGCCCAGGGCCGTGATTTTCATCGAGGCATGACCGTCGATCAGGCGGATCAACTCTGCCCCCGTATAGCCGGACGCGCCAAGAATTGCGATATTATAGATCATATGTATCGTCCCGAAATGAAGTAATTTAACCGTAGTACAGCGTTAAGCTGCGGTAAATGTGATGGGTCGTCGCAGGAATTGCGTCGCACGGTCACTCACCTTTTTAGGGTCGCCCGTGGTCATAAACGCCGCCGTGCCTTTGCCCGTTCTGTTGGGGTGGCGCACCAGATAATCGGCAAGGCTGGCTGCCACCAGATCAGCCTGGCTGAACACCGTCACATCCGCGCCCAGCGCCGCCTGAAACGTGTCTTTCAGCAGCGGATAATGCGTGCAGCCCAGAATGGCCGCCTGGGGCTTTGGCATCTTGCGCATCAGCGCATCAACATGGCTGCGCACCAATGCTTCGGCCAGCATCATATCGCCTTCTTCAATTGCATCGACAACACCGCCGCAGGCCTGCGCCTCTACATCCACACCGATCGCGCGGAACGCCAGTTCGCGCTGGAACGCGCGGGTGGCAACGGTGGCGGGCGTCGCAAACAGCGCCACATGCTGCACGGCCACTTCGCGGGGCGGTGAATTATCCCCCCACTGCCGCTCCGTCAGCGCCTCGATCAGCGGCACAAACACGCCCAATACGCGCTTGCCCTCGGGCACCCATGCCTCTTGCATGCGCCGCAGGGCCGCCGCCGAAGCCGTGTTACAGGCCAGTACAACCAGATCACAGCCTGCATCGAACAGGCGCTGTGTTGCGGCCAAGGTGAGGGCGTAAATATCATCGGGGTTGCGCACGCCGTAGGGTGCATTGGCGCTGTCGGCAAGATAGATAAACTCTTGATCCGGCAAGCGTTTTTGCACTGCATCCCAGATCGTCAAACCGCCCAAACCACTGTCGAAAATGCCTACAGCCATATGCCCTACCGGCCCTCAAAATCATATCCCGCATTGAAATACTCAAGCGGTTCTGGAGCAAGCTCATACGTGGCTTCGCGCAGGAAATCCATCATCGCTTTTGCATCCCCTGCCAGCGGGTCCAGAATGTCGCGGCCCAGCGGTGCGCCGACGGCGACACGCACAGGCATGTCCACACGCGCACCAAACTGCCGGATCAGCAGACCCAGCCGCAAAGACATGTGCAGGTGGCTCGCAATCTGGAACATCCGGCTGGTATGGCCTTCAAAATAGAGCGGTTGAACAGTGGCACCCGATGTTGCGATCAGCCGCGCGGTAAAACTGCGCCACGTCGGGTCAACGGGGCGCGCAAAAGGTCTGATCCCTGTGCTGACCGTACCACCGGGAAAGATGCCGATGGCACCGCCCTGCGCCAGATGCGCAAGCGCCGCGCGCCGTGTCTCCAGATTGGTGGCAAGGGCCTGTTTGCCACCGTCGAAGCTGACCGGCAACAAATACCTGTCCAGATCGGGTGCACCTGCAAACACCGCATTGGCCATGATCCGGAAATCACTACGCCTGCACGACAGCAGATGCCCCATCATCAACCCGTCAAGGATACCGTAGGGATGGTTGGCCGTCACAATGAGCGGACCCTCATGCGGCACATCCGCCAGCGCGCCTTTCACCACATCAAGCGTCAGCCCGAAGCGCGCAGCCATCACATCAAAGAAATTTGCACCGCCCGCCAGATCTGCCTCAAAGCCTTGCGCCCGCCGGATCAGCGCCCTGCGGCCGGTCGCATTCTCCATCAGGCAGATCAGGGCCTTACCACCACGCGACCTTGCAGACCCCGCATAGCTAAGATTACGGGCCGGACACGGAGGCTGCTTCATCTCACCCCTCCATCTCCGGCCTGCTAAACCGCCCTACTCCGCCGCGCGCGCCGATGGCATACCGCCTGCACGGATCACGCCCAGCAACTCTTCGCGCCGCTTGGCCGCTTTGGCCTCGTTGGCCTGTTTCACCGGACCGAAACCGCGGATTTGCAACGGCAAGGCCGCCAGCGCCACGATGGCCTCGCGTGTGCTGTCAGTCAATTTCGGCAGCACCTCGCGGATGTCAGCCTCATATTGGCTGATCAGCCCGCGCTCCATCTTGCGCTCGGCGGTATAGCCGAACACATCCAGCGGCGTGCCGCGCAAGGACTTCAGTTTGGCCATAAAACGCAGAGGCCGCTCCAGCCACGGGCCGAATTCGCGCTTCAAAGGCCGCCCGTTCGGACCCATCTTGGACAGCAACGGCGGGGCAAGGTTGAAGGACATCTTGAAATCGCCCTCGAACTCCGCCTGCGCCTTCTCGCGGCTGCTCAGCAGCAAACGCGCCACCTCGTATTCGTCCTTGTACGAAAGCAACTTGTGATAGCCTTCGGCCACCGCTTCGCGCAGCGCCGCATCCTTGATCCCGTCGAGCATCGCGGCATAACGCTTTGCCAAGCCTTTGCCCTGATAGGCAATCAGATGCTCGTGGCGGAAGGCAATCCTGTCCTCCAGCGTCTTCGGCAAAGCCACTACATTCGGCGTCAGCACTGCCTGCACCTGCACCGGATACAGCACCGCCCAGCGCCCGATCTCGAAGGCGCGCAGGTTCCGCTCGACCGCCGCACCGTTCAGGCGGATCGCCTCTGTGACGGCCTCCAGCGACAGCGGGATCAACCCACGCTGCCACGCGCCGCCAAAGATCATCATGTTGGAATAGATCGAATCCCCCAATGTCGCCTTGGCCAGATCGGAGGCATCAAACAGCACCACACCGTCTTTCAGCCGCGCCTGCAACGCCAGTTCCAGCCGGTCAAACGGCATCTGGAATTCCGTGTCGCGGGTGAATTCGCCGGTGATGATCTGGTGGCTGTTCACCACCGCCCCTGTCCGCCCGGTCGAGGTGAGGCCCAGTGTTTTATTCCCCGCCGAGGTCACCAGATCACCGCCAATCAGCGCATCACATTCGCCCGTGGCCACACGGATGGCGCTGATGTCTTCGGGCTTCTCCGCCAGACGGCAATGGATGCTCACCGCGCCGCCCTTTTGCGCCAGCCCCGCCATCTCCATCATGCCGGCCCCTTTGCCGTCAATCTGCGCGGCTTGGGCCAGCACGGCACCGATGGTCACAACACCAGTCCCGCCCACACCCGTGATCACCACGTTATACGTGCCCTTGATCGCAGGCAGCACCGGCATCGGCAGATCGGGAATTTTCACCTCCGTCGTCGGGTCCTTGCGCACAGTGGCCCCCTCCAGCGTCACAAAGGACGGACAGAAGCCGTTGACGCAGCTGAAGTCCTTGTTGCACGAGGACTGGTCAATCGCGCGCTTGCGCCCCAGTTCCGTCTCGGCAGGTACGATGGACACGCAGTTGGACTGCACCCCGCAATCGCCGCAGCCTTCGCAAACGTCCGTGTTGATGAACATCCGCTTGTCGGGATCGGGGAACAGTCCACGCTTGCGGCGGCGGCGCTTTTCGGCGGCGCAAGTCTGGATATAGACAATGGCGCTCACGCCTTCCATTTTTGCCATACGTTCCTGAACGCCCATCAACTCCGCGCGCTCATGCGTCGGCGTGCCTTTGAACGCCGAGAAATCCACATCTTCCTTCTCGTCATACACGACTTCGAGGTTTTTGATCCCCATCGCCTTCAGCTCTGCCACAATCCGCGGTGCGTTCAGATCGCCCTCGTTGTGCTGGCCGCCGGTCATGGCAACTGCATCATTGTACAGGATTTTATAGGTAATATTGGTCTTGGCCGCGATGGCCGCACGGATCGCCTGCACGCCCGAATGGTTATACGTCCCGTCGCCAAGGTTCTGGAACACATGCGGCGTGTTGGAAAACGGCGCTTCGCCAATCCAGTTTGCCCCTTCTCCGCCCATATGGGTAAAGCCGTAGGTCTCGCGGTCCATCCACTGCACCATGAAATGGCACCCGATGCCGGCATAGGCGCGGCTGCCCTCGGGCACTTTGGTGGAGGAGTTATGTGGACAGCCAGAGCAGAAGTACGGCAGACGCCCCGCCAGTTCCTCAGCGTTATCCGCGCGTTTGGCATCAGCCAGATCGGCCAGCCCCTTGCGGATGCCATCGGTGCCACGGCCCTCATCACACAACACATTGCCCAGCTTTTCGGCAATATCCACCGGATCAAGCGCCCAGCGCGCGGAGAAGAACTCCTCCCCGTTCTTGCGACCGCCATAGACGCGGTGGCGCATGTCATCGTCAAACAGCGCCTCCTTGATCTGCACCTCGATCAGCTTGCGCTTTTCCTCGACCACCACGATCAGGTCGAGGTCTTCGGCCCAGTCGTGAAAACCTTTCATATCCAGCGGCCAGACCTGACCGACCTTGTAGATCGTGATGCCCAGCCTCTCGGCCTCTGCGGCATCAATATTCAGCAAGGACATCGCATGGACCAGATCCAGATAGTTCTTGCCCGCCGCCACAAACCCGATCTTCGCGCCTTTGCTGCCCCAGACCCGTTTGTCGATGCCGTTGGCATTGGCAAAAGCCTCCGCCGCATAGCGCTTGTAGTCGATCAGGCGCGCCTCCTGCCCGATCCGCTCGTCCACCAGACGGATGTTCAAACCACCTTCGGGCATCGTGAACTCCGGCGTCACAAATTGCATCCGGTGCGGATCACCGTCCACCACAGACGTGACCTCGACCGTGTCCTTCATGGTCTTGAGGCCGACCCAAAGCCCCGAATACCGCGAGAGCGCCCAGCCGTAGAGGCTATAATCCATGATCTCCTGTACCCCCGCAGGCGACAGAACCGGCATATAGGCATCGACCATCGCAAAATCCGACTGGTGCAGCACAGTCGAGGATTCGCCCGTATGGTCATCCCCCATCGCCATGACAACGCCGCCATGTTTGGAACTGCCCGCCATATTCGCGTGGCGCATCACATCGCCCGAGCGGTCAACGCCGGGCCCTTTGCCGTACCACATGCCAAAGACGCCGTCGTATTTCCCCTCGCCGCGCAACTCTGCCTGTTGCGCACCCCAAAGGGCTGTCGCCGCCAGATCCTCGTTCAACCCCGCCTGGAAGGTAACATTATGCTGCGCCAGCGATTTTTCCGCCCGCATCATCTGCATGTCCACCGCGCCCAGCGGCGATCCGCGGTAGCCCGTGACCAGACCCGCAGTATTGATGCCAGCCGCCTTGTCACGCGCGGCCTGCATCATCATCACCCGCACCAACGCCTGCGTGCCGTTCAGCAGCACAGGGCTTTTGGCCAGATCAAAGCGGTCGTTGAGTGAAATCTTTTGCGTCGTCATGGTGTCCCTCCCAAGAAACCCGCAGACCCAGAGGCCCGCATTAACATGCATCATTGCAGCTTATAATAGGTCACAAAAGCTGACCTGTATAGACTCTTATGCAGTTTGGCTAATTTTCCCCGTTGGAAAGGGCTGTGTCACGCACCAAATGTCAGGTAGAAGAGTGTTCAACCGGAAAGGTGCACTATGGACTGGGACAAACTGAGGATTTTTCATGCGGTCGCGGACGCAGGATCGCTGACCCATGCAGGGGATAAGCTCAACCTGTCGCAATCTGCGGTCAGCCGTCAGGTGCGCGGGCTGGAGGAACAGCTGAACACAAACCTGTTTCACCGCCATGCGCGCGGTCTTATTCTGACCGAACAGGGAGAGCTGTTGTTCGACGCCACGCGTGCGATGTCCAAACGCCTCGATGCCGCCTCTGCCCGTATCCGCGACAGCGAGGAAGAAGTGTTCGGCGAGTTGCGCGTGACCACCACCACCGGTTTCGGCACGCTGTGGCTCGCGCCGCGCCTGTCCAAGCTTTATGATAAATATCCCGACCTCAAGGTCGATCTGATGCTGGAAGAGCGCGTGCTGGACCTGCCGATGCGCGAGGCCGACGTGGCCATCCGCCTCAAAGAGCCGTCACAGGCCGATCTGGTGCGCAAGCGCCTGATGACTGTGCGCATGTGCCTCTATGCCAGCTCGACCTACCTGAAAAATCACGGCACCCCCGACCAGCTTGAGGATTTTTCGAACCATCGCATGATCTGCCAGAACACCAATACCGATCAGGTCGGCGCGGGCCTACAGCTGGTCCAGCAGCTGATGATGTATGATGTTAAATCGCTGTTAACCATAAATAATTATTTCGGCGTTTTGCAAGGCGTGGTGAACCACCTCGGCATCGGTGTGCTGCCCGACTATCTGACGCAGGATTTCCCCGATCTGGTGCGCGTGCTGCCCGATATCGAATCCGCCGAAGTGCCCGTGTTTCTCGCCTACCCCGAGGAGTTGCGCCAGTCCAAACGCGTGGCTGCCTTCAAGGATTTTGTACAAGACGAGATCATCACCTATCGCAAGTTGCAGAAGGAAAGCTGAAGCGCCTTGCCGCCTGCGCGAAGAGCTATGCAAAAAACGCATAGCGGTCATGCCTAATCGCTCATGGAATCTGCCTTGATTATAAGCAGGGTGCATCCTACTTGATCATTGTAAGTATTGAGGCGCCTCAGGGCACTTCGCCTTATACCTCCCTGTTGGACTTGGCCGGGCCTTTGTGCCCGGTCTTTTTTTTGCACTCGACGCGGCAACACGCAATCCTACACCGCCAGACAAACAAACAACCCTTCCCCCCCGCCCACTCCTGCCCTAAGAGATACCCCAAGTTTTATCGCCGTCGGGGAGCGTACCATGTCAGAGCCAGCCATCACCCAAGACATCATTTCCTCACACGGATTGAGCGAGAGTGAATACCAGACCATACTGGATCTGATCGGCCGCACGCCCACCTTCACCGAGCTGGGGATCTTTTCAGCCATGTGGAACGAGCATTGTTCCTACAAATCCTCCAAGAAATGGCTGCGCACCCTGCCCACCGAAGGCCCCCAGGTCATCTGCGGACCCGGCGAAAACGCAGGCGTGGTGGATATCGGGGACGGCCAAGCCGTGGTCTTCAAAATGGAGAGCCACAACCACCCCTCCTACATCGAGCCCTACCAAGGTGCTGCCACCGGCGTCGGCGGCATTCTGCGCGATGTCTTCACCATGGGCGCGCGGCCCATTGCCGCGATGAACTCGCTGAGCTTTGGCGAGCCATCCCACCATAAAACCAAACAACTTGTACACGGCGTCGTCGCAGGCGTCGGCGGCTACGGCAATGCTTTCGGCGTGCCGACCGTTGGCGGCGAAGTGCGCTTCGACAAAGCCTACAACGGCAACTGTCTGGTCAATGCCTTCGCGGCCGGCCTCGCGGACGCAGACAAGATTTTCTACTCCGCCGCCTCCGGTGTCGGGATGCCTGTGGTCTATCTGGGCGCAAAAACAGGCCGTGACGGCGTGGGCGGCGCCACCATGGCCTCCGCCGAATTCGACGATACCATAGAGGAAAAGCGCCCCACCGTGCAGGTCGGCGACCCGTTCACGGAAAAGCGCCTGATGGAAGCCACGCTGGAGCTGATGGCCACCGGCGCCGTGATCTCGATCCAGGACATGGGCGCCGCGGGCCTCACCTGCTCCGCCGTCGAGATGGGCGACAAAGGCAACCTCGGCGTGATCCTCGATCTCGAAAAAGTCCCCGTGCGCGAGGTCAACATGACCGCCTATGAGATGATGCTGTCGGAATCCCAAGAACGCATGTTGATGGTCCTGCGCCCCGAACTGGAGGCCGAGGCCAAAGCCGTGTTCGACAAATGGGACCTCGATTTCGCCATCGTGGGCGAGACAATCGCCGAGGACCGCTTTTTGATCCGCCTGAACGGCGAGATCAAAGCCGACCTGCCGCTAAAAGCTCTCTCCGGCACCGCCCCAGAATATGACCGCCCGTGGGTGAAAACGCCCGCCGCAGCCCCGCTGGAAAACGCGCCCACCATTGATGCCATCACAGGCCTCAAGGCGCTGCTGTCTTCCCCGAACTACGGCAGCAAAGCATGGGTGTTCGAGCAATACGACACCATGGTCATGGGCGACAGTGCGCGCACACCGGGCTGGGGCGCGGGCATAATCCGCGTGCACGGCACCGACAAATCGCTGGCCTTCACCTCTGATGTCACACCACGCTACGTCAAAGCCAACCCCTTTGAGGGCGGCAAGCAGGCTGTGGCCGAAGCCTATCGCAACCTGACCGCCGTGGGCGCAACTCCGCTGGCGACGACCGACAACATGAACTTCGGCAATCCTGAAAAGCCCGTCATCATGGGCCAGTTTGTAGGGTCTATCAAAGGCATCAGCGAGGCCGTGCTGGCCCTCGGCATGCCGATCGTGTCGGGCAACGTGTCCCTGTACAACGAGACAGATGGCTCCGCGATCCTGCCCACACCCACCATCGGCGCGGTCGGCCTGATCAAAGCCTCCTCGAACATCATAGGCTTTGACGTGAAGACAGGCCATATCGCCCTGCTGCTGGGCAAGACAGACGGCCACCTCGGCCAGTCCGCCCTGCTGGCCGAAGCCTTCAACCGCATCGAGGGCGACGCCCCTCACGTCGATCTGGTCGCCGAAGCCGCACATGGCGACTTCATCCGCGCCAACCACGGCCATATCGCCGCCTGTACCGATCTGTCAGACGGCGGCCTGGCACTTGCTGCCTTCGAAATGGCGAACCATGCAGGCCTTGGTCTGGTTCTGGAAACTGGCGATACAGCACAATTGTTTGGTGAGGATCAGGCGCGCTATCTGATTGCTGCCACCGCTGAAAACGCCGCGCTTTTGCTGGCCGCCGCTTCGGCTACGGGTATCCCCCTCACACAGGTCGGCATCTTCGGCGGCGACACACTGGCCTTCGCCACATCTTCCGCACAACTAACTGATCTGGCAGCGATTTACCGCAACAGCTTTGCACAAACTGTCACCTGAGCTCTTTTTTTCAGTTTGCTGAAAAACTCCGGGGGTGCCCTGCACGGCAGGGGGCTGGCCCCCTTACTCTGTGCCGATCATGCGCATCAGCCGCGTCTTCTCGCCGACGTCATCAGGCTTGGAGATTGCGGCGGCCAGCGCCTCCAGTGACGCAATCGAATGGCCCGCGCGAAAGCTGTCCACATGGGGCAGCATCGCGCGGATACCCGCCGCCTTGGGCGCAAACCCGTCCCAGCGCAACAGCGGGTTGAGCCAGATCACGCGCCGCGCCGTCAGATGTAGTCGCTGCATCTGACGCGCCAGCGCCTGCGGGTCGTCACGGTCCAGCCCGTCTGTGATTAGCAATACCACAGCGCCCTGCCCCAGGACACGCCGCGACCAGTCGCGGTTGAAGGTCGCAAGGCTCTGCCCGATCCGCGTACCCCCTTCCCAATCTTGCGCCTGTGCGCCTGCCGCTTTAAGCGCAGCATCCACATCACGGGTCCGCAAATGGCGCGTAATGTTCGTAAGCTGCGTGCCGAAGGTAAAGGCATGCACCTGCGCCCAGCCGGCGCCACGTTCGTTTGCAACCGCATGCAGGAAATGCAGGATCAGCCGCGAATACTGGCTCATCGAGCCCGAGATGTCGCAGAGCACAACCAGATTAGGCCAGCGCGGCTTGGGTTTTTTGAAGGCCAGCGATGTCATCTCCCCGCCCTGCCGCAGAGCGGCGCGCAAAGACCGTGCCGCATCCACACGCCCTTGATTGCCAGTGGCAGCGGTGCGCCGCGAGGGCAGCGGCTTGATCGGCAGGGTCAGCCGCGCCAACATCCGCTTGGCCTGTGCGACTTCGGCCAAACTCATCAACTCGAAATCAAGCGTCTTCAACCGCTCGGAGGCGGACATGGTCAACGAGGCATCCACCTCGATCAGTGTCTCCTCCTCGCGCGGCTCTTCGGCCTCGTCCTTTGGCGGCGCCTGCGCGCCGTCCAGCAGTGCCTCGGCCGCGCGCTTCTCCGCGGCCTGCGCAGGCCGCTCTTCGTGCACCCCGCGGATGGCGGGCAGCATCATCGCCATCATATGCTCCAGAAAACGCGGATCCCGCCAGTAGAGGCGGAAAAGCTGCGCAAAGATGCGGGCGTGCTCGGGCCGGTTCACGAAGCAGGCGTGAAGCGTCCAGTAAAAATCACGTTTATCGGTAAAGCCCGCCACCTGCACCGCACGGATCGCGTCAATGACGCGGCCCGATCCGATCGGTAGACCTGCACGGCGCAAAGCACGGGCGAAATGGGTGATGTTGCCTGCAAGGCGCGGGTTCTCGGGCAGCTCGAGCGGGATATGCTCAACCATCTCGCGCCGAGCCGTCTGATCGTGCCGACGGTAACAGCCGGATCGAGTCTAAGGGCAAAATAAAGAAGCCGGTCATACGTCCAGACTTGCTCTTGCTTCGTCCAGCAGACGTTTCGCCTCTGATCCTTGCAGCTTGGAAATATCGTCTTGGTATTTCAGCACCGCCCCGAGAGTGTCTGCGATGACTTCGGGGCTGAGGGTCAGGACGTCGAGGGCAAGCAGGCATTTCGCCCAGTCGATGGTTTCGGCAACGCCGGGCTTTTTGAACAGGTCTTCGGTGCGCAGACGCTGGACGAAGGCGACGACTTCGCGGCTGAGGGCTTCGGCAGCTTCGGGGGCGCGGGCCTGAAGAATTTCCATCTCGCGGTCGAAATCGGGGTAGTCGACCCAGTGGTAAAGGCAGCGGCGTTTCAGCGCATCATGCACTTCGCGGGTGCGGTTGGAGGTGAGGATCACGATGGGCGGCTCGGGTGCCTTTATAGTGCCCATTTCAGGGATGGTGACCTGAAAATCGCTGAGCGCTTCGAGCAGGAAGGCCTCGAAGGGGGCATCGGTGCGGTCCAGCTCGTCTATCAGCAACACGGGCGCGCCGTTCGGGTCCGGGCGCAAGGCTTGCAGCAGCGGACGCTCGATCAGGAAATCCTCGCTGAACAGTTCTGTGTTGAGGGCTTTGCGGTCTGCCCCTCCCGTGGCTTCAGCGGTGCGAATGGCGACCATTTGTGCGGCAAAGTTCCACTCGTAAACGGCCGTAGAGGCATCCAGCCCCTCATAACATTGCAGCCGGATCAGGCGGCGGCCCATGCTGGCAGCCAGCGCTTTGGCGATCTCGGTTTTACCCACGCCTGCCTCGCCTTCTAGAAACAGCGGGCGGCCCAGCTTGAGGCTGAGGAACACGATGGTTGCAAGGGGGCGGCCGCAGACATAACCTTGCGCCGCCAGCATCTTTTGTACTGCATCTATGGATGAAATATCGGCCATCTATCGCTCCTCGTCTTTGATCCGCTCACAAGGCCACCGACCAGCGCAGGGGTCAAGGTGCCAATGACAGATATGTCACGGCGCGCCCCCTTGCCGCACCGCCAAGATTGACGGTTTTCGTACAAGCTGGCATTCTGTTAAGGAGCAAAAAAGAGATTGTGGGCCAGATTGGCACTGTGATCCGATGTAATGAGGTAAAGATGTTGAACCGCGCGTACAGGGCGGCAGCACCAAAGGGAGCTGCCCATGGCGACTGATCTGAAAATTACCGCTGTGACCTGCGTCAAAAACGAGGGGCCGTTTTTGCTGGAGTGGATCGCCTATCACCAGTGCATCGGGGTCACCGACTTTCTATTTTACTCCAATGATTGCGATGACGGCACGGATACCTTGCTGGATGCGCTGGCAGAATTGAGTCATGTGCGCCATCTGCCCAATCCTGCCGAAGGGCGCAATTACCAGATGGAGGCGCTCAAAGACGCCAAGACGCAGGACATTGTGACCAATGCCAATTGGGTCTGGATTGCGGATGTGGACGAGTTTCCGAATATCCATGTCGGCGACCACAGCCTGCCTGCACTGATCGAAGCGTGTGGCAATCCGCAGACCATTAGCCTGAATTTCCAGTTCTTTGCCAACAACGACATCGAGACGTTTGTGGACCGGCCCGTGATTGCGCAATTCACCCGCAGCCATAATCCCGATCTGTGGGGCGGCGAAGCGGCGATCGAGGTCAAATCACTGGTCCGGCAGGATTTCCCGCTGAAATATTACGGCGCGCACCGGCCCTTCTTTCGCGACAAGCTCAAGAAGGGCAAGCGCCCCAGCTGGACCGATGGCGCAGGGCGCGGCGTGCCGCACCGTTTTCTGGTGGCGGCCAATCCGCGCCGCATCCGCCGCTTTCCCGCCGCAGGATCGCGGGTGTTTGCCACGCTGAACCACTATGCCCTGCGCAGTCTGGACAGCTATCTGGTCAAGAACGACCGCGGCGATGTGAACCGCGAGAACCGCGCCTTTGATGACACCTACTGGCGCGAGCGCAATGATCCGGTCTGGGAGGATACCTCGATCCAGCGCTATCTGCCCGCGTTGACCGCACAGATGGACAAGCTGAAGGCTCAGGGCAACATCGGCGCGCTGCACGAGGCCTGTGTTGCCGCACATATCGCGCGGCGCGATGCCCTGCTGGAGCAGCCGGACTACGTTAAGATGCAGGCACAGTTGCGCACAGCCTCCAAGCTGCCGCCGCAGGAAGAAGCCATGCTGCGCGCTCTGGGCCTGCTGGAGGAGACGGCTTGAGCACCCTCAAACTTGTCAATCTGGGTCTGCCCAAAACCGGCACCACATCGCTGGCGCGTGCGCTGAAAATCGCAGGCTTTCGTGTGGCTGATCACCGCATCCGCCCACGCCAGACCGATGCCGCGCACCTCAAAGACGCTTTTGTGGCCGATCTGCTTTATCAGGGCTATTTCCAGAGCGGCGATCCGGCAGAGTTGTTCGAGGATTTCACCGCCCTGACCGAGCTGAGCTGTCTGCGCAAAGGCAAATCGCTCTGGCCGCAAATGGATTTTGCGATCATTGACGCGGTCCGCCGCCATCACCCTGATGTGCGTTTTGTCGCCTCGCGGCGCGACAGCTGGGATGTGTCACAGTCCATGCTGGCCTGGTCCGATCTGGGCACGGACCGCCTGCCCGCCTCTGACATTCCCGGCTTGCCCGAAGGCTATGGCGAGACCTCGCGCGAGCGGATCCAGTGGATCGACGGGCATTATGCCCATCTTGATGCGATCTTTGCCGGTGACACCACTTATCTGGAATATAACGTCACGGATGCAGGCGCACAGACCGCCGTGGCCGCCCATATCGGGGTTGCCTTGCCGTGGTGGGGTCAGGTCAACGCAAACTCTGAACATAAGGCAGGATAATGCGCATATACCTTCACATTGGTCCCGAAGAGGAAAGTGCCGCGCGCATCCAGTCCGTGCTGTCGGATAAACGTGGCACCCTGCTGGGCCAGCGGGTACTTTATGCCCGCAGTCCGGGCAATAAAAACCACACGCGGCTGTTTATGGCCGCGACAGATGCAGACCATATCGACCCGCTGCGCTTTAATCGCGGATATATCACAGCAGACAAACAAACTGCGCTGCGCGATGGCGTGGTGGCAGATCTGGCCGCCGAGGTGGCGCAGCACACCCCTGACACCCTGATCCTGTCGTGCACCCAATTGGGCAACAGCCTGCGCACCGCGTCCGAGCTGGCACGGCTGCGCGCGATGCTGGCGCCCTTGTCTGACGATATCCAGATCGTAGCCCATGTCGATTTGCCCGTTCGCATGCTGGCGCGGGCCTATGCGGGGCAGATACTGGAGGGGCGCGGCCTGAGCCTTCAGGCAGAGCTTGATCTGGCGGGGGGGACCAACTGGTGGCAGGCGGCACTGGATGCAACCCCGCAGATTGATCCCGCCGCCGGTGTTTTTGCCGAGACGCAATCGCCCAACCACTGGCTGGATTTGCCTGCTTTGGTATCGTTCTGGGAGAGTGCTTTTGGTGCGGGAAACGTGCATTTGCACAGCTATGACGCAGACCGTTTTGCCGGTGCAGACGTCACAGGCGACATCGCACGGGCATTTGGTATTTCAGGGAATTTTGGTCACGCCGATGCCGTGGTGCATCCTGCCCCGATGGGCGAGGCGGCCATGGCGCGGGGCCGCCAGCTGAATGCGCTGATCTTGCACGTGCTGGCCGGGGGCCAGCGCCTGCTGCCCCGCCAGATGTGGCGCGGGTTTGTGCAGGATGTGGCCGTGGACAGCCCCCCGCTGGATCTGGCCGCCCTGCATCCGGTCACAAAACACTTTGCAACCGGCCTAAAGGCGTTGGTGAAAAAGCACGACGGCCTGCATGCAGAGATCTTCAAGGCGCCCCGCGCCAAGGGCACATGGACCGAGGCCGATCCAATGTACGGCTATCGCCCCTCGCAATACCTGCTGGGCTTTATGTGGCGCATCGACAAGGCCACACGCGAAGAACAAAAGAGCCGCGCCGCTGATCTCGCATCTCCGGAGGGCACGGTCACGGATGGGCCGCGCATTGATGCCGCCCCGCGCGGGCCGGATGACGCACCAGACGGGCTGAGCGCTACCGCACGCGCGCTGATGCCGCCGCTGGCCATCCAGAACTTCGAGACCCTGCGCACATCGTCTTTCGCGCCCCATAACAAAATGGGCACCGTGAACGAAGAAGAAGTCCTGCCGCCCTATACGCCTGCCGCCCCCCGTGATCTGCCCGATGGCAACACCGGCTGTGTGATCGTCGGCTGCATGAAAAACGAAGCCCCCTATATCACCGAATGGGTCGCCTATCACCGCGCCATGGGCATCGACAACTTCATCATCTACACCAACGGCTGCGAGGACGGGACCACCGAGATCCTCGACCGCTTGCAAGAAATGGGCGTGCTCCAGCACCGCAACAACGACGACTGGAAAGGCAATTCGCCCCAGCAATATGCGCTGAACCAGTCGCAGTCAGAGCCGCTGATCCAAAACGCAGAGTGGATCATCCACATCGACGTGGATGAATTTATGAACGTGCGCTGCGGCAATGGCACGGTGCAGGATTTCCTTGCCGCTGTGCCCGATGCCACCAACGTCGCGATGACATGGCGGCAGTTCGGCCATAACGGGGTAACCAAGCTGGCGGATGAATTTGTGATCGACCAGTTCGACACCTGCGCGCCGCTCTATTGCCCCAAGCCGCACACGCTCTGGGGCTTCAAGACGATGTTCAAGAACATCGGCGCCTATGAGAAAATCTCGTGTCACCGCCCGAACAAGCTGAATGAGGCCTTCGAGAAGACCGTCAAATGGGTCAACGGTTCTGGCAAGGATATGACGAAGGATGTGGCCAAAAACGGCTGGCGGTCGTCCAAGAAAAACGTGGGCTACGATCTGTTGCAGCTCAACCATTACGCCCTGCGCTCGGCTGAGTCGTTCCTGATCAAGCGGCAGCGGGGCCGCGCGCTGCACGTCGACCGCTCCATCGGGATCAACTACTGGATCCGCATGGACTGGTCCGATTTCCGCGACATCACGATCAAGCGCAACTATGCCCGCCTCAAGCAGGAATTTGACCGCCTGATGCAGGATGAAACCCTGCGCGGCTGGCATGCAAAAGGTCTGGAATGGCACCGCGCCAAAGCGGCAGAGTTGCAGCAGAACCCCGAATTCGCGGACCTCTACCGCGACGCGCTGGCCATCAAACTGACCGAGACCGAGCGAGTAGCCTATGCGCTGGCGCTGGATATGGAAAGCTAGATGTCGCATCTGGCGATCCTATGCGTGCGCAACGAAGGGGCGTTTTTGCTCGAATGGCTGGCGCATCATCGCGCTGTGGGGTTTGACCGTTTCCTGATTTTTTCCAATGATTGTCAGGACGGCACCGACACCATGCTGGACCGGCTGGCAGCCTTGGGCCACGTCACCCACATCCGCAATGATAGTCCCTATGACAAAGGCGGCATCCAGTTCACCGCGCTGAAACAGGCCGCAAAGCATGATCTGGTCCAGCAGGCAGAATGGATTTTGCCGCTGGATATAGACGAGTTTGTAAACATCCACTGCGGCGACCACACATTGGATGCACTTCACGCCGCCATCCCTGATGCGACCGCCATTACCCTGACTTGGCGGCTGTTCGGGGCCAATGGCCAAGTAAGCTACGCCGACACATCAGTGCTGGACACTTTCACCCGCGCCGCCCCTGCGGTGATGTACTGGCCGTGGCGCGCGGCCATGTTCAAAACCCTCTACCGCAACGATGGCACCTATAAAAAGCCCGGCGTGCACCGCCCGCGCGACAGCAACGACAAGAAACTGGAGCACGCCCGCTGGTTTGATGGCAACGGCGCCCCCCTGCCCGCACAATTTGTGAAAAAGCGGATATTCTCCAACTTCGGGCAGGACAATTACGGGCTGGTGCAGCTGAACCACTATCCGCTGGGCGCCATGGAAAGCTATGTGCTGAAGGCTGATCGCGGCCGCGCCGTGCACAGCGACGATCTGCTGGGCCTCGACTACTGGGTCGAGCGGAACTTCAACACCGACGAGGACACCAGCATCCAGAGCATCGCCGCCCCCCGCGCACAAGAACTGGCCGCGTTAAAGTCAGATCACGTTCTCGCACAACTGCATGCAGATGCAGCCCGTTGGCGCAGTGCCCGCTTTACACAATTGTTGCAGCTGGAACCGTTTCGCGCATTGTTCGGCCGCCTGATGATGGCGCCCCCCTCGCAGCCCGTGCCGCAGCAAGCTGCACAATTTATGGTCCATCACGCCAACCTTGCCCGCAAGACACCTGCAAAGCCCTCTCTAAAATAATCTGTATTTTCCGCAATTTTGCCCCATTGCGCTGCTAGACCATCCTTGAACCTGTAGGCATGTCACGCCCTGCGGGACAGATGAGGACGCGCATATGGCCGATGAAGCCCTGAATTTCGACACGTCGCTGGCCGGCATGAAGAAGGCCGACTGGATTGCCGCTGTAGAAGAACTCTGCAGTGCAGACGGCAGTTTCGAGCAGTTGGGCAAACGCCATTATGCCGCATTCATCAAAAGATCGGAGACCCTTCTCGTATCGTTCGAGACGTTGCAAGGCATCCCTGCGCTGTCCTCTCTGGCCCAGCCTCTGGGGTGGGAGATGATGCTGGCGCATCATTGGTCCAGCCTGTGCATCGCCTCCAACGGCGACACATGGTTCCGTGACAAATATGTCTACGGATATTTCGACCGCCTGATTGATGACGGCTTTTTTGACGATTTCGAACAGGTCATCTTTTATGGTGCAGGCCCTTGCGCCTATGCTGCTGCGGCCTTTTCCGTGGCCTCGCCGGGCGCGCGCGTTCTGGCGGTCCAGCCCCAGGCCACACTTGATCCACGCATCACCGAATGGGACGACCGTTTCACCAGCATGCGCCGCACGGATTTTACATCGCGTTACGGTTATGCGCCCGATATGCTGGACGGCGCACAGGCCGCCTATGTGGTCTATGATCCGCGCGAACATCTGGATGCGATGCACGCTGCCCTGTTCACCCGCCCCAATACGCGCAAACTGCGCCTGCGCCATATGGGCGACGCCATCCAGACCGATCTGCTGGAGATGGACCAGTTGCTGCCGCTCCTGCGCGCCATCGCAGATGACACACTGGACGATCTGACCTTTGCGCAAATGATGCGTGCGCGCAGGGACCACCCGCCCTATTTGCGCAATGTGCTGGCCGCCCTCGACAGTGATGACCGCGAGATGCTGGCGCTGGCGCTGGCGCGCAATGTGACCGCCCGCATGAACGCGCCCCGCTTCGCCCGCAGGCTGGCCGCGACCTCCCAGCCGGACAACACCCCTGTCGATGACGAAGACGACTAGCGCGATCATTCACCGCGTGCTAGCACACAGCCCATGACACAAACCCTCACGATACGCCGTCCCGACGACTGGCATCTGCACCTGCGCGACGGCGATATGCTGCGCGCCGTGCTGCCGCATACTTCGCGCCATTTCGCCCGTGCGATCATCATGCCAAATCTGGTGCCGCCTGTGGTCACAGCCGCCGATGCACGCGCCTACCGCGACCGTATTATGGCCGCCGTGCCAGCGGGTGATGATTTCACCCCGCTGATGACGCTGTACCTGACCGAAAACACAGATCCTGCAGATGTCGCTGCCGCCCATGCCGAAGGCTTGATCACGGCGGTCAAGCTCTACCCCGCAGGAGCGACCACCAATTCCGCCTCAGGTGTTGCCAACTTTGATAACGTCGCATCCGTGCTCGAGAAGATGGCTGAAATCGGCCTGCCGCTTTGCATGCACGGTGAAGTCACAGACCATAACGTGGATATATTCGACCGCGAAGCCGTGTTCATCGACCGTATTCTGGACCCGATCCGCCGCCGCCACGCGGGCCTGCGCGTGATTATGGAGCATATCACGACATCAAACGCGGTGGACTATGTCCACGCAAACGAGACCAATCTCGGTGCTACAATCACGACGCACCATCTGGTGATCAACCGCAACCACATCCTCGCCGGCGGGATCAAGCCGCACTATTATTGCCTGCCCGTGGCCAAGCGCGAAGAGCACCGCCTCGCCCTGCGTGCCGCTGCCACCTCCGGTGATGCCCGCTTTTTCCTCGGCACTGATTCCGCGCCCCATACGGACGCCAACAAATTATTGCCTTGCGGCTGTGCGGGCTGCTTTACCGCGCCCAACACCCTGTCGATCCTTGCAGAAGTGTTCGAGCAGGACGGCGCGCTGGACAAGCTCGAAGCCTTCACATCCCTTAACGGCCCCGCCTTCTATGGCCTTACACCAAACGAGACGACTCTGACGCTCGTCCGCGAAACGCCGGCCTATCCCCTGCATATCGACACGCCCGAAGGCCCCGTCACCGTCTTTGACCCGATCATGCCCCTGCACTGGACCGCCTGACGCTTCTTTATTTTGCCCTTAAACTCACTCAGCCGCCTGCCACACAAGGCCAGCCCTGCAAGGATGTTCCCGATATGATTCCCGCCACCTACCCGGACGCCTCCGAGATCGCCCGCCTGACCGCGCGCATGCTGCTGGAAATCAAGGCGGTGAATTTCAACACCGACACCCCCTATACGCTGGCCTCCGGCCTGCCCTCGCCCAGCTATATCGACTGCCGCAAACTGATCTCCTATCCACGCATCCGCTCCACTTTGATGGACTTCCTGACCATCACGGTCATGCGCAACGCAGGGTTCGAGGCGTTTGACAATATCGCCGGCGGCGAGACGGCAGGCATCCCCTTTGCAGCCCTCGTGGCCGAACGCATGGCCCTGCCGATGACCTATGTGCGCAAAAAGCCGAAAGGCTATGGCCGTAACGCCCGCATCGAGGGTGACATGACCGAGGGCCAGCGCGTGCTGCTGGTCGAAGACCTGACCACCGATGGCGGCTCCAAGCTCAGCTTTGTGGATGCCATCCGCGAAACGGGCGCCACCTGCGGCCATACAGCTGTAATTTTTTACTATGATATCTTCCCCGAGACGGAAAAAACGCTGGGTGATCATGGCGTTGCCCTGCACCATCTGTGCACATGGTGGGACGTTCTGGCAGAGGCCAAGGCCCAAGGCGCCTTCCCAGACGCGACACTGAGCGAGGTCGAGACTTTTCTCAAATCGCCGCGCGCATGGCAGGATGCCCGCAAGGCAAAATAGATGATATTGACGGATGCCCGCGCCGGATCGCAAGATCTAGATGCGCGGGCATCCGCCCTGTTGTTATCCACAAAAACATACAATTTGCGCCCGCCCCCCCCCTTCGCTATCACGACATCGGGGACATAAGGGGCCGACCATGAACGAAATATCATCACTTAACAGCACAGGGCTGGCCGTTCAGGCGGCAACAACGATGCCCCACTCCATCGAGGCCGAGCAGCAACTGCTGGGCGCGATCCTGACCAACAACGACATCTATGACCGTGTGGCCTCGATCATCGGCCCCAAGCATTTCTACGATCCCGTGCACGCCCGCATTTTCGAGATTTCCGCCGCGCGGATCGCCAAAAACAACCTTGCCAGCCCTGTCACGCTGAAGGCGTTTATGGAAGACGACGAGGGGTTGCAAGAACTGGGTGGCCCCGCCTATCTCGCCCGTTTGGCGGGGGCCGCGATCTCTGCCTTTGCCGTACGCGATTATGCACAGATGATCTACGATCTGGCCGTGCGCCGTGATCTGATCGCTTTGGGGCGCGAGATTTCCGCCAAAGCCGCCAGTGTTGACGTCGCAAACGAGCCGCGCGAACAGATCGTGGAGGCCGAACAGGCGCTTTATAAACTGGCCGAACAAGGCCAGACAGAGAGCGGTTTCCAGAGCTTTCTTAAAGCGGTAACGGACGCGGTGAATGTGGCCAACGCTGCCTACCAGCGCGATGGCGGCTTGTCCGGCGTCTCGACTGGCCTGATCGACATGGACAAGAAACTGGGCGGCCTGCACCCCTCCGACCTGTTGATCCTCGCCGGACGCCCTTCTATGGGGAAGACCTCGCTGGCAACCAACATCGCGTTCAACGTGGCCAAAGCCTACAAACGCGGGACACTGCCCGATGGCACCGAGGGTGCGATTGATGGCGGCGTTGTCGGGTTCTACAGCCTCGAGATGAGCGCCGAACAGCTCGCCGCGCGGATCCTCTCGGAAGCCTCCGAAATTCCGTCCCAGCAGATCCGCTCTGGTGACATGACCGAGGCCGAGTTCCGCCGGTTTGTGGACGCTGCAAAAGCACTGGAAGCCTGCCCGCTTTATATTGATGACACGCCCGCCCTGCCGATTTCCCAGCTGGCCGCCCGTGCGCGCCGCCTGAAACGGACCCACGGCCTTGATGTGCTGATCATCGACTACCTCCAGCTGGTGCGCGGCACCGGCAAGAACGAGAACCGCGTGAACGAGATTTCCGAGATCACCATGGGCCTCAAGGCCATCGCCAAGGAATTGCACATTCCCGTGATCGCCCTCTCGCAGTTGTCGCGTCAGGTGGAAAACCGCGAAGACAAACGCCCGCAGCTGTCCGACCTGCGCGAATCAGGCTCGATCGAGCAGGACGCGGATGTGGTGATGTTTGTGTTCCGCGAGGAATATTATAAAGAGCGTGAAAAGCCCGGCGATCACGAGCTGGACAAAATGGCGATCTGGCAACAAGAGATGGAGCGCCTGCATGGCCGCGCCGAAGTCGTGATCGGCAAGCAGCGCCATGGCCCCATCGGCACCGTCGAGCTGAGCTTTGAAGGCCGCTTCACCCGCTTTGGAAACCTTGCCAAGCAGTGGCAGCACGGTGAGCGCGAAGACGAATTCTGATCCGCGCGACACACGTTGACCAAAAAGGCCGCGCATATCCTGCGCGGCCTTTTCAGTTGTCGAACCCGGAAACCGCCTTACTGCGGCGCTTTCACCTCATATACCAAACCCTTTGCCGTGCCTTTGGCAAATCCGTTCCAATAGGTGTGATCCTCCTTGGGCGTCCCGTCCTCGTTCATGGACCAGACACCGTCATTGGAGCTCTCGACCAGATCAAGATAGGCCCCCGCAGTCGCATCGCCTTTCAGCCGTTGATCCATCCACGCAGTGACAAAATGCTGGGCGATATTGTTCATCCGCACCGTGTTCCAGACCGGATCGGTGTAATGCTCCGAGATGTCAAAGCCCTTATCTTCGTTGAAGTAAAAGCTTTCCTTGGGGGCGGGCATCGTGGCGGCAGAGTTATGGCCGCCGTTGGTATAGGTCAGCAGGGCCGTTTCCACGCCACTCACGTTCTCCCAGATCGCGCGCACGCCCTTTTCATATAGTGACGTCTCGTCTTGCGATCCTGCCACAAACAGCATGGGGATTTTCACCCCCGCCAGCCCTGCGGCATCCCAAAAGCCCGTATTCATGCCCCAGGGCCCGATGGCCACAGCCGTTTTGATCCGCGGATCGGGCAGCGCGTTATGCCTGTCAGATCCGGCCTGATGCATGCCCAGCGTGCCATGCGGCCCGCCCCAGCTGTAGGCCACGGAGGCTTCGGTGACGCCGCCGCCCGCCGTGATAATGGCGCCATAGCCGCCCATGGAATAGCCGATCAGACCGGTATTCTCCGCATCGAAGAGACCCGCAAACTCGCCCCCTTCCGCTGCACGTCCCGCAAGCTCTTCCAGCACAAACAACTGGTCCAGCGAGCGGTTCACGAGCGTGGAGCCAAACGCCGCCTGCGTGCGGTAAGTGCTGTCCGTATGGTCAATCGCGGCCACAACATAGCCCTTGGAGGCCAGATTTTCCGCCAGATGGGACATCAGGAACCTGTTGCCCGGATAGCCATGGCTGATCAGCACCAGCGGATAGGGCGTATCACTGACCGCAGGCGCCGCATCGCGCATCGCGCGGCCCGTCAGGGTCACTTCGGTGGTGCCATCGCGCAGATAGGCGCGTAATTCATTCGAGCCGGTTGCACCTTCGGCCGCCGGATACCACATCTCGACCGTCAGCGGCCGGTCATAGCGGGGAAATTCCGCAGGTTTGTCCGCCGCAGGATCAATCGCCAAGATGTCGATCTGGTCTGGGTTCACCATTTCCAGCTGGCGCACACCAACAGGCAGCGCACCATAGGCGGCAAGCGCCGGCGCCCCCGGCAACTGGGTGTCAATCGGGTTGGCCACTGCGGCACCAGCCGCCATCACAGCCATCGGGACAAGAGTTCGTAGGGCATGTTTCATAATTGTCTCCTCCTTGTTGAATTCACTCTAGAGGGGCGCGGAAACCCCACAAGGAATAGTTTTCTGACGCTGCGCCCTTTTGCACAGTAAAACAGCCCCCGCCCGTTTGCAAAAATTCCCTGCCTCCGCAGGTCGCATGATCTTGACGCGGCGCGGCAACGTGTCAAAACCCTGTCTATGAGCACAGCAACCCTTACCATTGACCTGAACGCCATTGCCGCCAACTGGCGCGCCCTTGCGCAGCTTGCACAGGTCGAAACCGCAGCCGTGGTAAAGGCCGATGGCTACGGGCTTGGTGCGGGGCGCGTGGCCGCCCATCTCGCCAGTGCCGGCGCGCGCCAGTTCTTTGTCGCAGTGGCCGAAGAAGGCTTGGCCCTGCGCCGCGCCTTGGGCAGCGGCCCTTCCATCTCGGTATTTTCCGGCCATATGGCGGGGGATGCAGGCGCCATCGAGGGCGCAAACCTCACGCCGATGATCAACTCGCTCGACCAGATGCTGCGCCACGTCGAGGCTTTGCCGGGCCATCCCTTTGGCCTGCAACTGGACACAGGCATGAACCGTCTGGGGATGGAGCCTGCCGAATGGTCCGCCCTGCGCGATATTGCATTGGCGCAAAACCCCACACTGATCATGTCGCATCTGGCCTGTGCAGATGCGTCCGACCACCCCATGAACGAAACACAGCGCCGCGCCTTTGAAGATATGACCCAAGGCATCGACGTGCCCCGCTCGCTCAGTGCGACAGGTGGCATCCTGCTGGGGGCCGACTATCATTATGACATGGTGCGCGCGGGCATTGGCCTCTACGGCGGATTGCCCTTCATTGGTGCCGCACCTGTGGTGACACTGGACATTCCGGTGGTCCAGATCCGCGCAGTGACAACAGGCGAAACGGTAGGATATTCCAACACATGGACAGCCGCCCGCCCCAGTAAAATCGCAACTATTTCAGCAGGCTATGCTGACGGCCTGATCCGTGCGATGGGCGCGCGCGCGCATCTGCACGCAGGCGATACTGCCGTGCCCGTCGTCGGTCGCATCTCGATGGACCTGATCACCGTAGACGTGACAGACCTGCCCCATCCCCCCCAAACCCTGCAACTGATCGGACGCCACCAGTCGGTTGATGATGTGGCCGAATTTGCAGGAACCATCGGCTATGAGATCCTCACCGGCATGGGGGCACGCTATGCCCGGATCTGGCGCGCATGACGCTGCTGAAGGCTGCCAACCTTGCGCTGCTGGTGCTCTATCCTGTGGCGTGGTTTGCGCCACTGATGCGCGCAGGCCTGCTGCCGCTGTTCGGCCTCAGCGAGATTTCGGTGATGACCGGTCTGCAGTCACTCTGGATGACGGACATCTTTCTGGCGCTGGTCGTCATCCTATTTGCGCTGTTTGCGCCCTACGTCAAAACCGTGGGCCTCGCGCTGATCCATTTCGGCCTGCTCAGCCCGAGAGTTGAAAAAGCGCTGGCGCTTCTGGGCAAGCTGGCGATGGCTGACATCTTTCTGATCGCGCTCTACATCACGCTCGTCAAGGGAATCGGTATTGGTCGAATCGAAGTGGCGTGGGGACTGTATCTGTTTACCTTTTGCATCATCGCTTCCCTGCTGATCAGCTGGAAAACACAACAATTCCCCCATAAACAGCTGGATTGAACGCTTAACAGAGAACAATCATCAGGGTTCTGATGCGTTATGGGTTAATTTTTCCTTTGCAAGCCGGCCCGCGCCCCCTAGTTTCACATTGTGCGGCGCTAGGCGGTTTATTGCTTAGCCGTTGCTGGGGGATGGTTGATGAAACAATTGAAAGCCGCAGGCTTTTTGGTTCAATATACGATGCAGCGTCTGGCGTTGTTGTTTTTTGCGGCCTGTGCGGCGGGGCTGACCACAGCCACGCTTATGGCAGCCTTCGGACTTTGGGGGTGGATAGAATTGCCGTTGGTCTATGACGGCCAAGCGGTTGAGCACGCCGGCATGTACCTGCAAATCGCCGCCACTGTTCTGGCGGCCGGTATTTGCTTTTTCCTGCCCGCCAATGCCCGCATCATGCAGCTGGAAAATTCCCACCGTCGTTTTACCGTCTCGATGGATGATGTTGCGCGCGCTTATGGTGCTGTGCATGCCGCCGACCGTGGCCGTACTTTCCAGCTCAGCTCCGAGTTCGACGCGGTGCGCGAACGTCTGGCCTATCTGCGTGATCACCCTGATCTGAGCACCCTGGAGCCCGCCCTGCTGGAAGCCGCCGCCCAGATGAGCCACATCAGCCGCGAGCTGGCCGAGGTTTATGCCGATGATAAAATCGCCCGCGCCCGCGATTTCCTCAAACAGCGCCAGCAAGAGGTGAGCCTGTTCAACAGCCGACTGGATCAGGCCAAAGCCATCTCGACCGAGATGAAGCACTGGCTGCACGAAGTCGAGATGGAGGAAAGCGTCGCTGCGGCGCAGCTCGCGCGTCTGACGGAGGAAATGAACGAAATCCTGCCGCAACTGGGCCGCGAAACCGTCCTGCACTTTGAGGCCGCCCCCCGCGCAGCGGCCCAACTGGACAGCACGGCGCTGGACAACAGCGTCTACGAGCTGCCCAAGGCCGCCGAATAGCAGCAGCAGGCTTGCGGCCGACCAATCAATCTCCCGGATATCTGGAATAGACCCAGCCAATCGGGGAGCGTTGTCCGTGTATCCGCGTCCAGTTTCCGCGCTCTTCCAGATACTGGACGGTCATCCCCGGATAGAGCCGCTGCAAAATCGCGTTCGATGTGCCCGGCCCCGACCGCAGGTTCAGATAGCCGTCAGAGGTTTGTTTGACCTCATAGCTTTGTGCCATCGCAACACCGGCCATCATTGCCAAGCCGATAGCCGCGCTGGCCACCAGTCCCGTCAATCTCATATCCTGCGCCACTGACCTTGCGTTTCCCATTGATCCAGCGCGCCGATGGCGGCACTAACACCTCATGGCAAAACCGGTAACAAGCTTTTCGTGCACAAAATGTGCTGCAACCTTTCCCAAGTGGTCGGGTCGCTGTGATAATTGCGGCGAATGGAATTCCATTCAAGAAGATAAAGGCATCAGCGCAGGCCCGCCATCCAAATCGCTGGGCGCGCGGCGCGGGTCAAGCATGACGCTGATGGACCTCGCCACCGAAGAAGCGCCACCGCCACGCACCCTGTCGGGCATGGGCGAGCTGGACCGCGTGCTGGGCGGTGGGCTGGTCGAGGCATCGGCGATTCTGGTGGGCGGTGATCCGGGCATCGGCAAATCCACGCTGCTGCTGCAAGCCGCCGCCGCCTTCGCAAATCAGGGCCTCAAGGTGGTTTATATCTCGGGCGAGGAAGCTTCTGCACAGGTGCGCATGCGCGCGCAGCGGCTTGGCCTGTCGGATGCGAATGTGAAACTGGGTGCAGAGACAAACCTGCGCGATATCCTCACCACGCTGGACAAGGAACGGCCCGCACTGGCGATCATCGATTCGATCCAGACCATGTGGGCGGACAATGTCGAGAGCGCGCCCGGCTCCGTGAGCCAAGTGCGCGCCGCCAGCCACGAGTTGACAACATTCGCCAAACGCACCGGTACGTCCGTCGTACTTGTGGGCCATGTGACCAAAGACGGCCAGATCGCTGGCCCGCGCGTGGTGGAACACATGGTCGACACCGTGCTTTATTTCGAGGGCGAGCGCGGGCATCCCTTCCGCATCCTGCGCTCCGTGAAGAACCGCTTTGGCCCCGCCGACGAGATTGGCGTGTTCGAGATGACAGGCCGCGGCCTCGCCGAGGTCACCAACCCCTCCGCACTGTTTCTGTCGGAACGCGGCGCACCCTCCGCCGGATCGGTGGTTTTTGCGGGCATCGAGGGCACACGGCCCGTGCTGGTGGAAATTCAAGCCCTCGTCGCCCCCTCGCCGCATTCCCAAGCGCGGCGCACGGTTGTCGGCTGGGACGGGGGGCGCCTTGCGATGATTTTGGCGGTGCTGGAGGCCCGCTGCGGGATTCCCTTTGCGGGGCTAGATGTCTATCTCAACGTGGCGGGCGGCATGAAGATATCCGAACCCGCCGCCGATCTGGCCGTAGCCTGCGCGCTTCTCAGCGCACGCGAGGACACAGCCCTGCCCGCTGAAACCGTTGTTTTCGGGGAACTTAGCCTGTCGGGTGCGTTGCGCCCTGCAACCCAGACCGAAAACAGGTTGAAAGAAGCGCAAAAACTTGGTTTTACCTCTGCAATAGCGCCCAAAGGCGGCAAACAGGTTGAGGTGGATGGCATCACGCTGCGCCCAATGACCGATCTGACCGCATTTGTGGGTGAAATATTCGGCGCCGGATAACGCGCGCCCCCTAGATAAAAGGCAAGACAATCATGGAAGGTTTTACCATCATTGACGGCGTGGTGGCGCTGGTCATTGTGATGTCGGCACTACTGGCTTACGGGCGCGGTTTTGTGCGCGAGCTGATGGCGATTGTCGGCTGGATTGCCGCCGCCGTGCTGGCCTATCTGTTTGCGCCACAGGTTGAACCGCTGGTCCGTGAAATTCCCGTCGTGGGGGGTGTTCTGGCCGACAGTTGCGAGTTGTCGATCATCGCTGCCTTCACGGTGGTGCTGGCGATTACACTGATCATCGTGTCCTTATTCACGCCGCTGTTCTCGTCGCTGGTGCAACGCTCTGTTCTGGGCGGGTTTGATCAGGCCCTCGGCTTTATCTTTGGCGTGATGCGCGGTGTTTTGCTGGTGGCAATCGGCTTTTTTGTCTATTCGACCGTCATATCCGGCCAGCAGTTCACCATGGTCGACGAGAGCCGCTCGGCACTTGTCTTCGGGCGTTTCACAGATGACATCCAGAACTCCGATCCCGATCAGGCTTTGGGCTGGATCACCGGCAAATACGAACAGCTGGTATCAAGCTGCACGGCAAGCTGATCCCACCACAGCCCCCCGCGCCGGGCGCCCGCTTGCGGCTTCTGGCGCGGATGTTGCACATTCCTGCTTCCCCTAAAACCAGCACGAACCCGCCCGCCCCGCACCCAAGTGCGAAAAGCTGTATTCGCGGCGTGACTCTGTGCGTGCAGTCTACTAATACCCCCCTATCCTTTGTCGGCCCCAGGAGCGCTCCCTTGTCCCATACCCCGCCCAAGACAATGCCCCCCGCACATCCTTTTGATACCTCGTATCTGCGCGACGACGGAAATGAGGACAAGCTAAAGGAAGAATGCGGTATTTTCGGTGTTGTTGGCGTGGCCGATGCGGCCAATTTTGTGGCTCTCGGGCTGCATGCCCTGCAACACCGCGGGCAGGAAGCAGGCGGAATCGTCACCTATGATCCCGAAGCGAATTTCCAGTCTGCCCGCCGCTTCGGCTATGTCCGTGACAATTTCACTTCCCAAAAAGTGATGGAAACCCTGCCCGGCTCTATCGGCATCGGCCATGTGCGCTACTCCACGGCCGGCTCCAAAGGCCAGACCGCCATCCGCGATGTGCAGCCCTTCTTTGGCGAATTTGCCATGGGTGGGGCGGCGATTGCGCATAACGGCAATATCACCAATGCCAACGCCCTGCGCCGCGAGCTGATCGAGCGCGGCTCGATCTTCCAGTCATCCTCAGACTCCGAATGTATCATCCACCTGATGGCACGGTCCTTGCAGCGCAACATCCCCGAGCGGATGGAAGATGCCCTGCGCCGCGTCGAGGGCGCGTTTTCCATCGTCGCCATGACCCGCACCAAACTGATCGGCGTGCGCGACCCGCTGGGCGTGCGCCCGCTGGTGCTGGGCAAACTGGGCGACGGCTTTGCGCTCAGCTCCGAGACCTGCGCGCTGGACATCATCGGTGCCGACTTCGTCCGCGAGATCGAGCCGGGCGAGATGGTCGTGATCACGGAAAAGGGCGTGGAAAGCCATTTCCCCTTCCGCCGCCAGCCCTCCAAATTCTGCATTTTCGAGCATGTCTATTTCTCCCGCCCCGACAGCATCCTTGGCGGGCGTTCTGTCTATGAGACGCGCGAAGCCATTGGCCGCGAGCTGGCCAAGGAAGCGCCGGTAGAGGCCGATATGGTCTGCCCTGTGCCCGATTCAGGCACGCCCGCCGCCATCGGCTATAGCCTGCAAAGCGGTATCCCCTACGCCATGGGCATCATCCGCAACCAATACATGGGCCGCACGTTCATCGAGCCGACAGAGAGCATCCGCAACATGGGTGTGCGCCTGAAGCTGAACGTGAACCGCGCGCTGGTGCGGGGCAAACGCATCATTCTGGTGGACGATTCGGTGGTGCGCGGCACCACCAGCCGCAAGATCAAGGAAATGATCCTTGATGCAGGTGCGGCCGAGGTCCACTTTCGCATCGCATCGCCCCCCACGCAGTGGCCCTGTTTTTACGGTGTCGACACGCCCGACCGCGACAAACTGCTGGCTGCGACCATGAACGAGGATGAAATGCGTGAGCATCTGGGCGTGGACAGCCTCAAGTTTATCTCGCTCGACGGTCTCTACCGCGCCGTGGGCGAGGCAGAGGGGCGCAAGAAGTCCTGTCCGCAATATTGCGATGCCTGCTTCTCGGGTGAATACCCCGTTATACCCTCTGACAAGGTCGATGAAGGCTTCGTCATGAAGCCCGCAGCCGAATAAAGATCCGAACCATGACACAGAAACTCGCATTGATTACAGGCGCCTCGCGCGGCCTGGGAACCGCACTGGCCGAGGCGCTGGCGCAGGACTATCACATCGTCGCAGTGGGCCGCACCGTCGGCGCCCTGGAGGAGTTGGACGACCGCATCAAGGCACGTGGCGGAAGCGCCACATTGGCCCCGATGGACATCACCGATACCGGCGCCATGCAGACCCTGTGCCGCGGCATCCATGACCGCTGGGGCCATCTGGACCTGTGGTTGCACACTGCTGTGCATGCCGCGCCCCTCACGCCCAGCCACCACATCGACGCAAAAGACCTCGAGAAATCCGTCGCAGGCAACGTCACTGCCACCGCGACCTTGATCAACTATGTGGCTCCCCTGCTGGGCGAGACGGGGCGCGCCGTGTTCTTCGATGATCCCGTTGCAGGCCAGAAATTCTACGGCAGTTACGGCGCCACCAAAGCGGCGCAAATCGCCATCGCGCGCAGCTGGCAGGCGGAATCCGTGCGCATTGGACCGCGTGTCGATATCCTGACGCCGCAGCCGATGGCCACTGCGACCCGTGCGCGTTTCTTTCCCGGTGAAGACCGCGCGCCGCTGCATGATATCCACGCTGAGGCTGCGCGCCTGCTGGCTTTGCTGGAAAAATAAACGCCCTCTTGCTTGCCCGTCTGCCATGCCTCGCCTATCAAGGCGCAAAGGGGCAATTTCATGCGTATTCTCATCACCAATGACGACGGCATCAATGCACCCGGCCTGATCGTGCTGGAAGGCATTGCCAGAACGCTGGCAGGGCCGGAGGGCGAGGTCTGGACCGTGGCACCTGCGTTCGAGCAATCGGGCGTTGGCCATTGCATCAACTACACCAAGCCCACCCTGATCACGCAGCTGGAACCGCGCCGCTATATGATCGAGGGCAGTCCGGCGGACTGCATTCTCTGCGCGCTGTATGACCCGATGAAAGATGCGCGCCCCGATCTGATCCTGTCGGGCGTCAACCGGGGCAACAACGCCGCCGAGAATACGCTTTACTCCGGCACCATCGGTGCCGCGATAGAGGGTGCGTTGCAGGGGGTGCTCTCGATCGCGCTGTCGCAATTCTACGGCCCCGCCAACCGCGATCTGGCTGACCCGTTCGAGGCGGCAGTGATGCACGGTGCCGACGTCTGCCGCCGTATTCTGTCCCAACACCCCGCCGATGCCAATGGCTATGGCCTGTTCTGGAACGTGAATTTCCCCCCGGTCGCTGCCGCTGATGTCAAAGGCATCCGCGCCGCCGCACAAGGCCGCAGGCCGGGCGTGAACTTTTCCACAGTACCGTTTGATGCCCCCAACGGGCGGCGGTTCCTGTGGATCACTGGTGGCAACCAACAGATCCCGCCCGCGGAGGGGACGGACGCTGCGGTAAATCTTGAAGGCTATATTTCGGTCACGCCGATGCGCGCGGACCTGACAGCCCACGATGCATTTGAAGGCATTTCGGGCCTCGACACATGAACGGTTTGCCCGACGACAAACCCTCTCTGGCCGAGCAGAAAATGCAATTCCTCTATGCCCTGCGCTCCAAGGGTGTGACGGATAATCTGGTGCTGAGTGCGATGGAAGCCATCGACCGTGGCCCGTTCATCCGGGGGCTGTTCGCCGGACGCGCCTACGAGGACATGCCCCTGCCCATCGCCTGCGGGCAGACCATCAGCCAGCCTTCGGTTGTAGGTCTGATGACGCAAGCACTCGAGATTACCCCGCGCGACAAGGTGCTGGAGATCGGTACAGGCTCGGGCTATCAGGCCGCAATCCTGTCCAAGCTGGCACGCCGCGTCTACACCATCGACCGCCACCGCCGTCTTGTGCACGAGGCCCGGGCCGTGTTCGAGGCACTGGACCTGACAAACATCACTGCCATCACCGCCGATGGCAGCTTCGGCTTGCCCGAACAGGCGCCGTTTGACCGCATCATCGTGACCGCCGCCGCCGAGGACCCCCCCGGCCCGCTACTGGCGCAACTGAAAATCGGCGGCATCATGGTACTGCCAGTTGGCCAGTCGGATGCCGTTCAGCACCTGATCCGTGTGCGGAAAACCGCCGACGGGCTGGAATATGATGAAATGCGTGCTGTTCGCTTCGTTCCCCTACTCGAAGGGTTGGGCAAAGACACATAATATGGTATAGTAACACGAAATCTCGGGTACACGGGATCGGCAGTGACAAGGACCCATTGATGACACTTCTCAAAACGCACGCGCCTTTGCGCCTTTCGCTTCTGGCTGGCGTTGCCTGCATGGCCCTTGCAGGCTGCCAGCAGCCGCTTGATTTCGACATGCGCGGCATTGGCGGCGGGTTCACCACAGCCGACGCGGCACAGGCACAATTGGCCAACCGCCCCACCCCCGATGATCGCGGTGTCATCTCCTATCCGAACTATCAGGTTGCTGTCGCCCGCCGGGGCGATACGCTGGCCAATGTTGCAGCGCGCGTGGGTATTGATACGGCCACACTCGCCAAATTCAACGGGATTGACCCGAATGTCGCCTTGCGCAAGGACGAGATCATCGCCCTGCCCAGCCGCGTGGCAGAGCCATCGCCAGCCACTGGCGCTCTTACCACTGGCCCGATCAAACCAGTCGATATATCCGCCGTTGCGGGCGGTGCAATCAACCGTGCGCCCGCCACACCGGGTGTACAGACTACAACACTGGCTCCGGCCCTTGCGAAACCGCAGGCACAAAGCGGCAAAGAACCCATTCGCCACAAAATCGAGCGCGGCGAGACTGCCTTTACCATCGCGCGCCTCTATAACGTCCCCGCAAAGGATCTGGCCGAATGGAACGGCCTTGGCGCAGATTTTGCGATCCGCGCCGGACAATATCTGCTGATCCCTGTTCCCTCCCAAAACCCGCCAAGAACAGCGCCTGCGCAAACCGCACAGGCCGCCACGCTGCCCGGTGCCGGCTCTGCAACGCCGACACCGCCCTCTGCAACCAAACCTCTGCCAGCAGAGAAAGTGGCGCCCGCTGCCACGGCGGGCACATCGGCCACCACCGCAGCCGCTGCACCCAAGCCGGAAAAACCGGTGGCCGATGTTGGAAAAACCACGCAACCCGCCGCTACAGGCAAGCTGGTCCGCCCTGTAAACGGCACGATCATTCGTGAATATTCCAAGGGTAAAAACGAAGGCATCAACATCAAAGCAGCCCCTGGCACAGCCGTAAAAGCCGCCGATGGCGGCACCGTAGCCGCCATCACCAAAAGCGCCGACGGCATCCCGATCGTTGTGGTCCGTCACCCCAACAACCTGTTGACCGTCTATGCAAACGTTACCGATGTATCCGTTGCCAAAGGCGATACCGTGGCACGTGGCCAAAACATTGCAAAACTGCGCGGCGGCAATGATTCATTTGTACACTTCGAAGTGCGCAAAGGGTTTGACAGCGTTGATCCCAACCCGTTCCTGAACTAATGCCCGTTTCTTATTTCCGGATATGGTCCTGAGCCTCTGCCCTTCGGGGCAGAGGGAACCGGGCCTTTAGTCGCGCAGGGATATACCGCTGCGTCCGGCAAGATCTGTGAAATACTGCCATGCGACACGCCCCGAGCGGCTGCCGCGTGTCGCCTGCCATTCGATGGCCTCCGCACGCAAGGTGACATCATCAATTGCAACCCCGTGGGCATCGCAATATCCGCGGATCATTGCCAGATACTGGTCCTGATCACAGGCATGAAAGCCCAGCCACAGACCAAACCTGTCCGAAAGCGAGACCTTCTCCTCCACCGCTTCCGCCGGATTGATCGCTGATCCGCGCTCGTTCTCGATCATGTCGCGGGGCATCAGATGACGGCGGTTCGACGTTGCATAAAGCACGACATTCTCGGGCCGCCCCTCGATCCCGCCATCCAGCACCGCTTTGAGGGATTTGTAATGCGCATCGTCGTGCCCAAAGCTCAGGTCATCGCAGAACAGGATAAACCGCTCTGGCGCGCCGCGCAGCAGGTTCAGCAGACGCCCCACAGAGGGCAAGTCCTCGCGCTGGAGCTCGACCATTTTCAACGCGGGAAAGTCGGTATGAAGCGCGCCGTGCACCGCTTTGACTAGGCTGGATTTTCCCATCCCCCGCGCGCCCCATAACAGCGCATTGTTCGCAGGCAATCCGGCGGCAAATTGCGATGTGTTCTTGAGCAATGTATCGCGCGTACGCTCGACCCCCAGCAGCAGGGCAATATCCACACGGGAAACGCGCGCCACAGGTTCCAGCCGGTCCGGCCCTGTGTGCCAGACAAAGGCAGAGGCAGCTGTAAAATCAGGTGCGCCAAGCGGTGCCGGAGACATACGCTCCAGCGCCTGTGCGATCCGCTCCATCGGATCGGAAATCATATATCGCGGTCCTTACGATCTTCTACAATTGGGTCCTCGCGATCCGTTTCATCGGCCATTTCATCAGCCATCGCCTCGAAATCGCCCCCATCATCTTCGTCTTCTTCTTCGCCGTCATAATAACCGTCCGCACGCAGCTGCGCTTCGCGTTTGGCATCCACATGCGCGACAAGGAAAATCGAAATCTCGTAGAGACCGTAGACCACCGTAAACAGGATCAGCTGTGTCACGACATCGGGCGGCGTGACCAACGCAGCCAGCAGCAAGATGCCTACCAGCGCGTATTTTCGCACGTTCCGCAGACCTTCGGCAGTCACCAAGCCCGCCTTGCCCATCAGCGTCAGCAGCACAGGCAACTGGAAGCACAAACCGAAGGCTACGATCATTTTCAGTGTGATATCAAGGCTCTCGTTCACCTTGCCGTTGAACACGATATCAATGCCGGAGGTCTTCGCCTCGCCATTCGCCATCATGGCCGACAGGTAAGAGGCCGCGTCCGAGAAGCCGAGGAAAAACTGCATCGCCAGCGGCACAACCACAAAATGCGCAAACGATGCCCCCATCAGGAACAAGACCGGAGAGGCGATCAGGAACGGCAGAAAAGCGTTCTTTTCGTTCTTGTACAGACCCGGTGCCACAAAACGCCAAAGCTGTGTGGCAATCACCGGAAAGCTGAGCGCAAGCCCCCCCACCATCGAGATGCGCACAAGGGTAAAGAAGTATTCCTGCGGGGCCGTATATTGCATCACCGGGTTGGGGTTGCCCAGATCACGCATGGTGTTTTCAATCGGCACCAGCAAAAAATCCAGCAGCATGCTGCCGAACGAAAAGCAGATAATCATGCCCACAACAAAAGCTAGAACGGAGCGGATGAGCCGCGTGCGCAGCTCTGCCAAATGCTCGATCAGCGGGGCGGCGCTGTCGTCGATGTCATGGTCGCTGGCGCTCATGTGTCTGCTTTCTTGGGGGCTGGTTTTTTGGTTGCGGGTTTTTTCGCCGCCGGTTTCTTGACCGCAGATTTCTTGACCGCAGATTTCGCAACAGTAGGTTTCGCAACAGTAGGTTTCCGGGCTGTCACGGCTGTGTCAGCCGGTTTTTGTACAGCACCTTTTGCAGCCGCCGGTTTGGCCCCGGAGGGTGCGACAGCCGCCTTGGCTGCAAGCGTTTTTTGCAGCGATGCTTCCAGTTCGTCCGCCTTCGCCATCGCCTCTGCGGCTTCGCGCGTCTTACGCTCGGCGGCAGCACGTGCACTGCCTGCCTGAATGCGCGCCGTGCTCTCTGCGCGCTCTGCGGACAGCTTGCCCGTCTCGCTGTCGGGGTTGATGTTGGTCAGCCCTTTAGCCGCATCCTTGACCCCGTCCATGGCAGAGCCCAGCGGATTGCTCGCCGCTTTCAGCGATTTGTTCAGACCGCTGGATATCTCGCGCATGCCCGATTCGTCAGCCGCATCGTTCATCGCGCTGGAAAACTCCCGCGCCATGCCTTTGGCCTTCCCGACAAACTGCCCCACGCGGCGAAACATCACCGGCAGGTCCTTGGGACCGACGACGATCAATGCGACCACGCCCACCACCATCATTTCGGTCATGCCGATATCGAACATGGGGTTACACCTTGTCCTTGTTCTTTACTTTGGGCTGCGGAATGTCGGCGATGTCATCATCGCTCTCGTCTTTCAGCTGCTTGTCGCCTTCGCTGATGCCTTTTTTGAAGCTGGTGATGCCCTTGCCCACTTCGCCCATGAGGCCTGCAATCTTGCCACGGCCAAACAGCACCAGAACCACCACTGCGATCAGCAAAAGGCCCGCGGGACCAATATTATTCAACATGTCGTCTCTCCTATCAAAAAATATGCGCCCCATAGAGGGCATGAGTCTTCATTCGGGTATCAAAAATCCTGCGTCGCACAAACGTCAAACGCGCCAAATTGACTTCGAGACATGTAGCAATCACGGAAATTTTTTGCCTTGCTGTGCCCAACTGACAAGTTTATGTCAGTTGCATGGCCCGCTCTGACCGTCTTTTCGAGATTCTCACCGTACTTCGGAACGGCAACCTGCATACTGCGCAGGAACTGGCCAACCGCACCGGCGTCAGCACACGCACACTCTACCGCGATATGGACAGTCTTGCGGCTTCGGGCATTCCTGTCACGGGCACACGCGGCACCGGATACCGCTTGACGCATGTCATCACTTTGCCGCCCCTTTCCCTAAGCACGGCAGAGCTGGAGGCGCTGGAGCTTGGCCTTGCCATCGCCGCCGAAGTCGCGGACCCGCAGATACGCGCCGCAGCGAACAGTCTTGCGGATAAACTGGACGCGGTGCTGCCACAAACTGCTGTGGCGCAAGCAGATGCATGGAAATTCGCGCCCTGCGCCTTTGCCGATGCGGCACGCGGCCTGTCGCAAATTCCCACCCTGCGCGCGGCCATTAAAGCACGTCAAAAACTGCGGATTACCTATACATCCCACGAAGGCACTGTCACCTCGCGCACCATCCGCCCGCTGCATCTGGAATACTGGAGCCGGATCTGGACCCTGATCGCATGGTGTGAACTGCGCCAGGCCCACCGCGTGTTTCGCCTTGACCTGATCACCAGCGCCGAAGCCCTGCCAGAGCTGTTCAGCGACGAGGCAGGCAAAATGCTGGCTGATTACAAGCCCTAGGGTTTCAGCGCCCAACCGGTTTGCATGGGCAAAAACGCCTCGACGCTGGCGGTTGCGATCACAATTGTCTCGCCATTGCTGGCCACATTCAGCCCACCGTGCACCGCGCGCACTTCCGCGCGCCCCCGTGGCAGGGTGGCGCGCAAGGCCTCCAGATCCAGCGCGTCCGGCTCTTGCACAGCCACGGTTACCTGCACCCGCATCGCGTCATGGGGCAAGTCCAGCACGCCGAACAGCGGCAAGGATGAATGGCGGAACGCATCCTCTATCGCGCGTTTGGCGGCCTTGGTATAATCCATGCCATGCAGGTCGTTGCCCATGCCCATCTCGATGATCACGCGTTGTTGGGTGACGGGGTCGCTCATGTGCGTTTCTCCATGTCAAAGCCTACGGACAAGGCGACATTCGCCATAATCGTCGGGTTGCCGGTGCCTTCGGGGCGCGGCACATCAAGGCCCCCCTTGACCACATTCACAGTGACATGGCCGTAAGGAAACACCGCGCGCAACACCTCTCCATCCACCAGATCGGGCTGTTGCACCCCCACATCAAGAACAATCCGCATGTCCGCTTTGTCAAACCCGAACAGCTCTGCCAGATTGATCGAGTTGTGCCAAAGCGCATCGCGCACTGCCCGCTCGGCGGCTTGGGTATAATCCCCGCGCCGCAGGGATGTGCCCATGCCGAATTCTACCAAGAGTTTTTGCATCACCGCCCCCTATTTATCCACGCCAAAAACAAAGCATTTGTCACGCCGGATCGTCAGCCACATCACGGTGCCTGCCGTTGGCATAAACACATTCGGCACAGTCGCTTTTATCATGGTGCCGTCGTGATCCATCCGGAATTCCACAAGGCTCTCATTGCCCATAAACCGCGCCCGTTCAACCACTGCGCGCGCGGGCGTGCCATCGGCGGCAGTGGGCAGCGGGCCTTTGCCTGCACGGTCAAAATCAATGCGCACATGCTGGGGGCGGAACACGATATCCACCGCCGTGCCATCGGGAAAACCGGGCGCCAAAAAGCGCCCGAAGGCCGTATGCGCCAGCGCGCCCGAGACATCGGCCCGCACCACATTCGCGTCCGAGAAAAAGGCGACAGCGGCGCGGTCAATGGGCCGCGTGTAGACGTTATAGGGCGCGCCCTGCTGGACAATTTTGCCATCGCGCATCAGGGCAATCTCGTCGGCCATGCGCATCGCCTCGTCCGGCTCGTGGGTGACCAGCAACACGGCGGTGTCTTCTTCTTTGAGGATGCTCAATGTCTCGTCGCGGATGCCGTCACGCAGTCGGTTATCAAGGCCGCTGAACGGCTCGTCCATCAACATAATGCGCGGACGCGGCGCCAGCGCACGGGCCAGCGCCACACGCTGCTGCTCGCCGCCCGACAGCTGGTGCGGATACCCGTCTATAAAGCGTTTGAGATCGACCCGCTCCAGCAATTCTTCCACCCGCGCGCGTTTGGATGCCTTTTTGCCGCGTAGGCCATAGCCCACGTTATCGGCCACACTCAGATGCGGGAACAGGGCAAAATCCTGAAACATCAGGCCAATCTCGCGCCGCTCCGGCGGGACACGAAACACGGTGTCACAGATCAGCTTGCCATCGACATGGATCGTGCCGCTGTCCTGCATCTCGACGCCCGCGATCATCCGCAGGGTCGTGGATTTACCGCAGCCCGACGGCCCCAGCAGGCAGGTCACCTGACCGGGCATGATGTGCAGGCTGACATCATCCACCACCGCGCGGCCTTCAAAGCTGCGGCGCAGATTGCGGATCTCCAGGCGTGGTATCTTTGGCTGCATGACTGGTCTTATCCGATCATTTCTGTCGGATAGCAGCTATCAGTGCCGCCGCGCGCCTGCAAGTGGCCCGATGTGCCAGATCATCCCGATGCGCCAGATCAATCTGTCAGATCAAACGCCAGCTGCGCCACGTCCCGCCCGTTCACCTGCACCGTCAGGCGATGCGCGCCCGCATGCAGCGTAAATGTCGACGCCCCCGCCTTGAGCTTGTGCGTCTTGGCCAGCGTCAGCGGCTTGCCTGCGCACAGCGTGGCTGTCTTGAGTTTGAACACCTTTTCAGCCATCTTACCCGAGGGCCGCGCAAATCCGATGCGGTAATCCACCAGCACAGGCGTATCCACAGCGCTGCACAGCCTCACCTCAAAGGCCAAAGCCTCCCCGAGTTTCAGGCTATCGCGGGCCAATTTCAGAACCGCCTCTATCTGCGCATCCGTACTGTAGCCCATGGCCGCCATGGCCCCCGCATGCCCCTGTTTGACCAACGTGCGCAGCGCATGCCGCGTCATCCAGTCCAGCTCTTTAGGGTCTTGATGCCCGTCAGACTTCCATGAAGAAAGCCGTTCAAGAACTTGATCCGGAAAAGTTTTACTCAGATCGTTAAGATGGTTCGCCACCGAGCGTGTCACAAACCGCGCCCGATCACTGTGCAAGATGTCCAGCAACGGAAAACTCTGTGCAGGCGCCAGCCCCACATTCTGCGCCCAAGGCAGACGCGGGCGTGTTCCTTCGCTCACCAGTCTGCGGACATGGTAATTGTCGTCGCCCGCCCATATCGCCAGTTGCGCCAGCGTCTCGTTCGGCCAGCGGTTCAGGAAAGCACGGATATAGAACTCCATCGTGAAGCGTTGTGTGGCCTCGTGGATCAGTTCCATCGCGCGGGCGCGGTGATGCTCCAACCCATGACGGACGATCAGAATACCGTGTACACCGTGAATGAAATGGCCAAAGTCATCATCGGTCTTATCGGGGTCAAGCCGGGGCGGTAATGCCGCTTGCAGTTGAGCGGCCATGGCGGGGAAACCGGCGGCCAGCTGCCCTTCCAGACAATCAGCCATCCAGTCCATCCGCGCCATCAATTCCCGCTCGGGGAAGCCTGCCAACGCCTGCGCTGTGAACTGATCCGCATCAAACCCGGCCACGCCGGCGGCAAATTCTGCCGCCAGCTGCCCGACCGTCTGCGGGTTAAACAAATGGTCTTTGAGAGAAAAACGCTCCGTCATTACATGGTGATATTCGTCGCACCACCATCCAGCAGGATAGACTGCCCCACGATAAACCCCGCATGGGTCGAGCACAGGAAGGCACAGGCCGCGCCAAACTCTTCCCGCGTGCCATAGCGGCCAGCAGGAATACCCGACGCCCGCTCGACCCGCGCCTCCTCCAGCGTGATGCCTTTGGCAGATACCACACCCGCGTCCAGCGCATCGGCGCGGTCGGTTGCGTGGATACCGGGCAACAGATTGTTGATCGTCACACCCTTGCCGGCCACCTGACGCGAAGTCCCCGCGACATAGCCCGTGAGACCGGTGCGCGCCGCATTGCTGAGGCCCAGCACGCCGATCGGCGCGCGCACGGATTGCGAGGTGATGTTGACCACACGGCCCCAGCCACGGTCCATCATCGCAGGCACGAGCGCCTTGATCAGCGCGATGGGGGCCAGCATGTTGGCATCCAGTGCCTTGATGAAATCATCGCGGTCCCAATCGCTCCACATACCCGGAGGCGGGCCGCCTGCGTTATTGACCAGAATATCAACGCCTTGGGACGCTTTGATCACAGCTGCCTGGCCCTCTTGCGTGGCCACATCGGCCACCACAGTGACGATATTTACGCCGTAGGTGCCGCGCAACCGCTCGGCCGATGCCTCAAGCGCATCCGCCCCGCGTGCGTTCATCACCAGATCCACACCCGCAGCGGCCAGCGCCTCGGCACAGCCCAGACCCAAGCCCTTGGACGAGGCGCAGACCAGCGCTTTTTTCCCTTTGATCCCCAGATCCATTATATCTCTCCCTGATTATTTTGACCCGTGCTATCCCAGCGACCCGACCTGCGCCAGCAAAACACCACCCGATTGACCACAACCCGCCACAATTCTAAAATAAACAATCCAGATACCAGACATCAAAAGGCGTCATTCATGTCCAGCGGTTCCCTCTCGTCGCAAAGCGTTCCCGTCTATGTTGCCGACCAGATCCGTGCCACAGACGGCGCCAATATGGGTGATCTGTTGTCTTTCTCCAGCGAGCTGATCCTGGATGACGTCTATGCGCTGGACTTCGGGGCCGAGCCTGCGCGTCTGTCGCTGGTGGTCCGCGATGATGCCACTTTCGGGGTTGCTCACGACACAGGCATCGGGGTTCCAGGTGCGGTGGTGCATCTTGATTGTGCGCTGACTTTCATGTCACCCGATGGCAGCACATCGGATGCGCTACTGATGGTCGAAGTCGATGTGACAGGCGATGTGGCACAGATATATCTGCTGCCCTTCAGTGCGCTGACATCCAGTGTCGAGTACCGCCTTGTCGGCATCGACCGCGAGACGGCCCTGAAAAAATTTGCACAGGTAGCCTGCGTCAGCTTCACCCGTGGCACACATATCACCCTAGCCTCGGGGGCACAGCGCGCTGTCGAGGATCTGGTGGTTGGTGACCGTATCCTGACCCGTGATGACGGGGTACAGACCCTGCGCTGGATCGGCACCACTACATCACGTGCGACAGGTGATTTCGCGCCCATACGGATTGCGGCAGGCACGCTGAACAACACCGCCGATTTGCTGGTCAGCCCGGATCACCGTTTGTTCATCTACCAGCGCACGGACGAGCTGGGCGCGGGACGGGCCGAATTGCTGGTCAAGGCGCGGCATCTGGTCAATAATGCAACAGTCACCATCGCCGAAGGCGGGTTTGTCGATTATTTCCAGCTGCTGTTTGACAGCCACCAGATTATCTATGCCGAAGGCATTGCCGCTGAATCGATGCTGATCGACAGCCGCACCCGTCCTGTATTGCCGCGTGAACTGGCGCTCAGCCTCGGGCTGCAGGTCAAGGGCCACTCGGATCTGCCTCATGCCGGACTTGATGTGAGCGAGGGCCTTCTCAAGCGGCGCGACATCGCCAGTCTGCTGAAAAAGGCGTCCGGCCGCTGAGACTTGCTTTGGCGCGTATCTAGGGTATGAGTAGCGGCAAAATATCGCGCGTGAGCCTTGGCTTGAATCTGCGCCGAAATTACATCAGGAACACGCCATAACATGCTGGATACCAAATCAAATCGCCCCGACCTTCCGCCAGAGATCGCGCGCAGGCGAACCTTTGCGATCATCAGCCATCCTGATGCGGGCAAGACCACGCTGACGGAAAAGTTCCTGCTGTTCGGCGGCGCGATCCAGATGGCCGGACAGGTGCGCGCCAAAGGCGAAGCGCGGCGCACGCGGTCCGACTTTATGGCGATGGAGAAGGACCGTGGCATTTCCGTCTCGGCCTCTGCCATGTCATTCGACTATCAGGGCCGCGATAAAAATTACCGGTTCAACCTTGTGGACACACCCGGCCACTCTGATTTCTCCGAAGATACCTACCGAACGCTAACAGCGGTGGATGCCGCCGTCATGGTGATCGACGGCGCCAAGGGAGTAGAGAGCCAGACCCGCAAACTGTTCGAGGTTTGCCGTATGCGCGACCTTCCTATCTTGACTTTTTGCAACAAAATGGACCGTGAAAGCCGTGATGTATTCGAGATTATTGATGAAATTCAACAAAATCTTGCGATTGACGTAACGCCCGCCAGTTGGCCCATCGGTGTGGGCCGTGACTTTATCGGCTGCTACGATATTCTGCGCGACAGACTGGAACTGATGGACCGCGCGGACCGTAACAAGGTCTCGGAGAGTATCAAGATCGAAGGCCTGAACGACCCCAAGCTTGCCGAGCATGTGCCTGCCAACTTGCTGGCGAAGCTGAAAGAAGACCTTGAGATGGTGCGCGAATTGATGCCGCCGCTGGACGCCGCACTGATGGCCGAAGGCTCGCTCACCCCGATCTGGTTCGGCTCTGCGATCAACAGCTTCGGCATCAGAGAGTTGATGGACGGCATCGCCCTGTTCGGCCCCGAGCCGCAGATCCAGCGCGCCGAGCCGCGTGCGATCCTGCCCGAGGAAACGCCCGTCACTGGCTTTGTCTTCAAGGTGCAGGCCAATATGGACCCCAAACACCGCGATCGCGTAGCTTTTGTGCGCCTTGCATCGGGCCATTTCGAGCGCGGCATGAAGCTGACCCATGTGCGCACTAAAAAAGTGATGAGCATCGCCAGCCCTGTCATGTTTCTAGCCGCCGACCGCGAGCTGGCGGAGGAAGCATGGGCAGGCGACATCATCGGCATCCCCAACCACGGCCAGTTGCGCATTGGCGACACCCTGACCGAAGGCGAGGCCCTGCGCGTGACCGGCATCCCGTCTTTCGCGCCGGAACTGCTGCAAGGTGTGCGCGCGGGTGATCCGCTGAAATCCAAACACCTCGAAAAGGCGCTGATGCAATTCGCCGAGGAAGGGGCTGCAAAGGTCTTCAAACCGTCCATAGGCTCCGGCTTTGTGGTGGGTGTCGTGGGCCAGCTGCAATTCGAAGTGCTGGCCAGCCGGATCGAGCTGGAATATGGTCTGCCTGTCCGCTTTGAGCAGTCCCAGTTCACCTCCGCGCGCTGGGTCAGCGGGCCGAAGGCGGCCGTGGACAAATTCACAGAGACGAACAAACAACACATCGCCTTTGACCATGACGGCGACATTGTCTACCTCACCCGCCTCCAGTGGGACATTGACCGCGTGGACCGCGATTATCCGGAGGTCACACTGACCGCGACCAAGGAAATGATGGTCTGATGACCACTTGGGGGGTAGTCGCCACGATCAAAGCGGAAACGCCGGCGATCCTGCGCTTTGTCGCCCATCATCTGGAACTCGGGGCCAGCCGCGTCTATGTCTACCTTGATGCGCCCGATCCTCGGGCCCAAGAGGCGCTGCGCGACCATCCGCATTGTCGTGTGGTGCGCTGCGATGACGGCTATTGGCAACGCCTGAACGGCGGTCGTCCCGTCATGCACCAACCACGTCAGACCCTGAACGCGACCCGCGCCTATGCCCGCGCAGACGAAGTCGATTGGCTGATGCATATGGATGTAGACGAATTTCTGGTCTGCGATACCCCCGTGGCAGACCAGCTTGCCGCTCTGCCCGCCCACATCAAATGCGCACGCGCCCGCCCGATGGAGTTTCTGGCAGGGGGCAATCCGCAGGTGGATGCAGCCTTCAAGATGTTCATCCCCGCAGGGGGCCGCAGGGAGAGGACAGTCTCCGCGCTCTATCCGACGTTCGGGCAACATCTGAAGGGCGGTTTCCTGAGCCATATCGCAGGTAAGATTTTTGTGCGCACAGGAATAAACGGCATCAAGTTCCGCATCCACAACGCTTTTCTGGACGGCGAGACGAATCCCGATCATTTCGAGATGCCGGACCTGCATCTGGCGCATTTCCACGCGAGCGATTGGGACACATGGTTTGGCCATTTCAACTATCGCTTTACCGCCGGATCCTACCGCGCGGATCTGGGGTCTGCGCGCAGCCGCGAACGTGGGGGAATCACCACACATGAGTTGTTTACAATGATCATGGAAGAGGACGGCGAGGCGGGTATGCGCGCCTTTTTCGACGAGGTCTGCGCCGACACGCCCGCCCTGCGCGCACGGCTGGAGCGCCACGGATACTTGCACCGCACAGTGTTCCCCTTTGACACTACTCTCGCCAAACATTTCCCTGAGGTCGCAAATATTTGACGGCCTGCCCGCAACTTGCTATGCGCTGACATGAGATATCGCGGTTTTTACCGCCCCTTGGGCCATCCCGGCCGATATACACGCTGCCGCGGGCCAAAATGTGTCCGCAACTAACGGATACACATGACAAAATTTAGCGATCTGAACCTGAACCCCAAGGTACTCAAAGCCATTGAAGAGGCGGGCTATGACACGCCCACGCCGATTCAGGCGGGTGCCATTCCTGCAGCTCTTGAAGGACGTGACGTTCTGGGCATTGCCCAGACGGGCACCGGCAAGACCGCCGCTTTTGTGATGCCTATGATCACAATGCTGGCCCGTGGCCGTGCACGTGCGCGTATGCCGCGCAGCCTTGTGCTGTGCCCCACGCGCGAGCTGGCGGCACAGGTGGCCGAGAATTTCGACACCTATACCAAATACCTCAAGCTGACCAAGGCGCTGCTGATCGGCGGCGTCTCGTTCAAGGAGCAGGACAAGCTGATCGACAAAGGCGTCGACGTGCTGATCGCCACTCCCGGCCGCCTGCTCGACCATCACGAGCGCGGCAAGCTGATCCTGACAGACGTCAAAGTCATGGTTGTGGACGAAGCCGACCGTATGCTGGATATGGGTTTTATCCCTGATATCGAGCGGATCTTTGGCCTGACGCCCTTCACGCGCCAGACGCTGTTCTTCTCGGCCACCATGGCGCCCGAGATCGAGCGGATCACCAATACTTTCCTCAGTAATCCTGCGCGCATCGAAGTGGCCCGTCAGGCGACGACATCCGAGAATATCACCCAAGGCGTTGTGATGTTCAAAGCGACGCGTAAAGACCGCGAAGCCAGCGAAAAGCAGAACCTGCTGCGCATGCTGATTGATGCCGAGGGCGACAAGTGCACCAACGCAATCATCTTCTGTAACCGCAAGATGGATGTGGATGCTGTTTCCAAGTCGCTTAAAAAGCATGGCTATGACGCAGCACCCATTCACGGTGATCTTGAGCAGAGCCAGCGCACCAAAACGCTGGATGGCTTCCGCGCTGGTGATTTGCGCTTCCTCATAGCCTCGGATGTGGCGGCGCGCGGGCTTGATGTGCCATCGGTCAGCCATGTGTTCAACTTTGATGTGCCCAGCCATGCCGAAGATTATGTGCACCGGATTGGCCGCACAGGGCGCGCGGGCCGTGATGGCAAAGCGATCATGATCTGTACCACCCGCGACGAAAAGAACCTCGATGATGTAGAACGTCTGGTTCAAAAGCCGATCCCGCGTCTGGAAAGCCCGCTGGGCACGCCCGAGCCGGAGGCAGAAAAGCCGAAAGCAGCCGAGGCGAAAAAGCAGCGCGCGCCGCAAAAGCCGCGTGAGGATGCGACAGGCGAGGATGCAACCACGGACAAGCCCAAGCGCAGCCGCTCGCGCAGCCGCAAAACGACGGATGCGCCGGTTGAAGTGGAAGCCGTGCAGAGCGATTCCGCGCCAACCGAAGTAGACGCGATGCCCATAGCCAAAGCCCGCACCAGCGAGCCGCCAAAGGCAAATTCGCGCGCGATGTTGGCGCCAAAGGCGGACACGCCCAAGCCGCAGGAAGCCAGAGCAGAAACGCCCAAGGCAGAAGATACGCGGGATGATACCTCGGATCGTCGTACCGGCAACAGCCGGTCGCGCGGGAGCAACAGCCGCAGCACGAACAACGACCGCACAAACGAGCGGAGCAATGACCGCGGGAATGATCGCAGCAACAGCCGTGATGACACCCGTGGCGGAAACAACCGCATCGTCGGTCTGGGCGATCATACGCCCCAGTTCATTGAACTGAGCTTTGCGGACCGTCCCAAGGACTGATCCCCGCCACGTCAAGACATTAAAAAAGCCCCGCAGATCCTGCGGGGCTTTTTTGTATCTAGCGAGTGGTGAATGAGGGGTCAGCTCAGACGGCTGACCACCACTGTCACTTCCGGCTTTTTGCCGATCTCGTTATGCGCAGACTGGCGTGCTACCTTGCGCAGACCTTCATCCAGTGCCTTATCATCGCGCAAGGTTTTCGCCCCTGCCCGACCCAGCCACTGGCTCAGATCCTGCTCGACCACGTCGATCAGCGCCGCTTTGCTCACGCCCATCTCTGGCAGGCCCATGGTATCGACCCAAGGATCGCCCAGCGGCTCGTCCTGCTCGTCCATCAGGACGGTGATGGTCATGTGACCGTTCAGCGCCATGCGGATGCGGTCACGGACCACGCCATCAAGTGCTCCAACCTGAACAGAGCCGTCCAGATAGGTGCGGCCTGTCTCGACATATTCAGCGACCTTGGGCTTGTTGCCCGACAGATCAATCATCATGCCGTTGACCGCCAGAACACCGGTATAGCCCTTGCCGTTGGCGATCTTGACGTGCTCGCGCAAATGCCGGTGCTCGCCGTGCATCGGGATCACAACCTGCGGCTTCAGCACATCATGCAGCGTCTCGATGTCGGGACGATTGGCGTGGCCGGAGACGTGGTATTTACCCGTGCTGTCATCCACCACATCCACACCCATTTCAGAGAACTGGTTGATGATGCGGATCACGCCACGCTCGTTGCCCGGAATGGTTTTGGAGGAGAACAGGAACATATCCCCTTCCTGCATTTGCAGACCCATGTATTTGCCACGCGCCAGTTGCGCAGATGCCGCACGGCGTTCGCCCTGTGATCCGGTCACCAGCAACAGCAGGTTTTCACGCGGAATGTCGCGTGCCTGCTCGGGGCTGATGGTCGCGGGGAAGTCCTTGAGCACGCCCGCTTCCAGAGATGCCTCAACCATCCGCTTCATCGCGCGGCCCAGCAGCACGATAGAGCGGCCTGCCGCCGTGCCAGCAACCGCGAGCGTTTTCACGCGCGCCACGTTGGAGGCGAATGTGGTGGCCACAACCATGCCTTCAGCACTTTTCACCAGCTCTGTGATGGCTTCGGGCAGGCTTGCCTCCGAGCGGCCGGGGTGCTGGCTGAACACGTTTGTGCTGTCACAGATCAGCGCCTTGATGCCATCTTTAGCGATCTCTTCAAAGGCCGCCGGATCAAACGGCTCGCCCACACCCGGTGTCAGATCGACCTTGAAGTCACCCGAATGCACAACGCGGCCCGCAGGCGTGTCGATGATCAAAGCTGAGCTTTCGGGGATCGAGTGCGAGATCGGCTGGAAGCCCACCTTGAACGGACCCGCGTCAACCTGATGCGGGAAGATGCCTACGATCTGCACGGCATCTTCGGGGTGGTTGTATTCCGCCATTTTGCGGCGCGCGATATTGGCCGTGAACTTGCGCGCATAGATCGGCGCGCCCAGACGGTCATAGGTATGCGCGATGCCGCCCACGTGGTCTTCGTGCGCGTGGGTGACAAAGATCGCTTGAATGTCTTTCTTGCGCTTCACCAGCCAGTCGATGTCGGCAATGATCAGGTCCACACCGGGGGATGTGTCCATATCGGGAAAAGCAACGCCGATGTCGACGACGATCAGCTTCTCTTTTCCAGGCTTGCCGTAGCCGTATACATAGGCATTCATGCCAATTTCGCCCGCCCCGCCGAGGGGCAGATAGATCAGTCTTTCACTGCTCATTGTGTCGCTAGTTCCTTGTTATAGTTATAGATCACGGTCAATCCGTGCATTGTCAGATCATCTTGATATTCGTCAAAGAGGGCTTCGGCCTGCTGGAACAGGGGGGCGAGCCCGCCGGTAGAGATGACGCGCATCTCGCGCCCACGCTCCGCCTTTATCCGCGCACATATCTCACGCACGAGGCCGATGTAACCCCAGAACACGCCCGATTGCATACAGGCCACAGTATTGGTGCCGATCACATGGGCAGGCTGGCTGATGTCTATGTGCGGCAAAGCGGCGGCAGCATTGTGCAGCGCCTCAAGGCTGAGGTTCACACCGGGCGAGATCACCCCGCCGATATAGGCACCATCATGGTCGGAGACATCGAAAGTAGTGGCAGTGCCGAAATCAACGATGATCAGATCCCCGCCGTACAGATCATACCCCGCGACGGTATTGACCAGCCGGTCCGGCCCTACGGCCACGCCAGCATCCACGCGCACATCCACAGGCAGTGCACATTCCGGTTTGCCCACCACCATAGGGCGCGTGTTAAAATAGCGGTCTGCCAGCACCCGCAAGTTCCAGACCACGCGCGGCACGGTCGAGGAGATGATCACATCCGTGATCTCCACGTCGATCTTTTGTAGGTTCATCAGCGTGCTGAGCCAGACGTAATACTGATCCGCCGTGCGCTTCCAATCGGTGGCCGTGCGCCATGTGGCGATAAACTCGGTGCCGTTCCAGATGGAAAAGACAGTGTTGGTATTGCCGCAATCAATCGCCAAGAGCATGGGATGCCTCCGGTAGGTTAGAAATATACATCAGCCGCCGTGATCGCCACGCGGCCCTTTGCTGTGCTCAGGATCAGGTTACCAGACGCGTCGATATCCTCGAACACGCCGACGGTTTCATCGCGCATGGTACGCGCGGTCACCACCTCGCCAATGCGGGCGGCATGGGACAGCCACGCGGTACGGATGGGGGCAAAGCCGTAGGTGGTGTATTGATCCTCAAGCCGTGCAAAGGCGGTGGCCAGCGCACCCAGAAACACCTCCGGAGGGACAGCCACACCCGTGGCGCCCAGCAGGCTAACGGGGGTCACTGCGCCCTGCTCTACCTGATCCGGTGTGGGCGCATGACACAGGTTTACGCCAATTCCGATGACCAGATAATCGCCCAGCGTTTCCAGAAGAATACCCGCGACCTTACCGCCGTTCAGCAGCACGTCATTGGGCCATTTCAGCGCAAACGCCTCCTCCTGCCCCGTAACGGCCACAAACGCCTCGCGCAGCGCAAGGCTGGCCACAAAGCTGCGCAGGGCAGCATCCGCAGGGCTGCCCCGGCGGCGCATGATCAAAGTACCCGCGAAATTGCCGCGCGGCGTAGACCAGCTGCGCCCGCGACGGCCCCGCGCGGCTGTCTGCTCGACCGCCATAATCCACGCGGGCCCTGTCAGGGTTGGCGCCATACGCGCCGCTTCGGACAGGGTAGAGTCCAGCGTCTCAAAGACGTGGCGCGTATAGCCTGCGGGCCAGTCAGCCATGGAGCGCCCTAGTTGACAAGCGTTGCCGCCGCCAGTGCTGCGGCACCTTCAATGCCGAACATATTGATGATGCCCACCACCATGAGCACCGCAGAAACAACCAGAAAGCCGCCCAGAATACCGCCCCGGTTGGTGTCCAGCGCATCGGCTTTGTCACTGCCGAAATACATGAAGAAAATGATCCGCAGATAATAATATGCACCGATCACAGAGGCCACCACACCAGCTATCGCCAGCCACGCCAGCCCGCCATCATAGGCCGCGCGCAAAACGTACAACTTGCCGAAGAAGCCGAGGAAGGGCGGCACGCCTGCAAGGCTGAACATCAGCACCAGCAGCGCCAGCGCACGGCCTGGATGGGTTTTGGAATACATATTGAGCGAGGATATCTCGACCACCGGCGCGCCGTCCTTTTCCATCAGCAGGATAAAGGCGAAAACACCCACGTTCATGGTCACGTAAATCGCCATATAGACCAGCATCGCCTGCACGCCAAAGGCCGTACCTGCGGCCAGACCCATCAGGGCATAACCCATATGTGCAATCGACGAATAGGCCATCAGACGTTTGATATTGGTCTGGCCAATGGCTGCCACCGCGCCAAGGAACATCGACAGCAGCGACAGCAGCGCCACAACCTGTTGCCAGTCCCCCACCGCATTCCCGAAGGCATCATACAGAACACGCGCAAACAGCGCCATTGCCGCAACCTTGGGCGCAGTGGAAAAAAAGGCCGTGACCGGCGTTGGCGATCCCTCATAGACATCCGGCGTCCACATATGGAACGGCACGGCGGATACCTTGAATGCCATACCCGAAATCAGGAAGACGATCCCGAACAGCATCCCGATAGAAGTCTCGCCCGCTTGCGCAGTGGTGATAATCCCCGAGAACAGCGTGGTGCCTGCGTAGCCATAGACCAGCGATGCCCCATAGAGCAGCAAGCCGGAGCTGAGCGCGCCCAGCACAAAATACTTCAGACCCGCTTCGGTAGATTTGGCACTGTCACGGCGCAGGGAGGCTACGACGTAGAGCGCCAGCGATTGCAGCTCGAGCCCCATGTAGAGGACCATCAAGTCACTGGCAGAGACCATGACCATCATGCCAACCGCACTGAGGGCGACAAGGACAGGATATTCGAACCGCAGCAAACCGCGCGTTTTCATATAGCCTTCGGACATCACCAGCACACAGGCCGCCGAGATCAGGATCACAATCTTGGCAAACCGCGCAAAGCCGTCGTTCGTAAACATCCCGTTAAAGGCGGTCACCGTGACAGATGTACTGCCAGCCACCATCAGCGCCATAACAACCATAACGGCCGAGACAACCCACAGAATAGGGCCCGCAATCTTGTCCTGACCGCCATATGCACCGGCCATCAGGCAGGCAATTGCAGTGAGGGCCAAAATGATTTCAGGCAGGATCGCTAGGATATCGTTCGTCATGTCTATCGCCTCAGTTCAGGGCTTGGGCCGTGTCGGCAGCGGCAGAAGCCGCGGCAACAGCCGTGTCATATTGTGCAACCAGTGCCGAGACCGAGGGCCCGATGACATCCAGTATCAGCGCGGGATAAATCCCCAGCAGCAGTGTCATCACCACCAATGGTGCAAAAATCCATTTCTCGCGGGCGTTCATATCGGTGATGGTCTTCAGGCTTTCCTTGATCAGATCACCCATCACCACCCTTCGGTACAGCCATAGCGCATAAGCTGCCGACAGGATCACACCCGTGGTTGCAACCGCAGCCACCCATGTGTTCACCTGAAACACGCCGATCAACGTCAGAAATTCGCCCACAAAACCGGAGGTACCCGGCAGCCCCACGTTGGCCATGGTAAACAGCATGAAGATCATCGCATAGACCGGCATCCGGTTCACGAGGCCCCCGTAGGCATCAATCTCGCGGGTGTGCATGCGGTCGTAAATCACGCCGACCGCAAGGAAAAGCGCACCAGAGATAAAGCCGTGGCTTATCATCTGGAAAATCGCGCCGTCCAGCCCCTGCTGGTTGGTCGAGAAAATGCCCATCGTCACAAAACCCATATGGGCGACCGACGAATACGCAATCAGCTTTTTCATGTCTTCCTGTACCAGCGCCACCAAGGACGTGTAGACAATCGCAATCGCGGACATCCACAGGATCAACGGCCCGACCACTTCGGCCCCCATCGGGAACATCGGCAGCGAAAAGCGCAGGAAGCCGTAGCCGCCCATTTTGAGCAGGATCGCAGCCAGTACAACAGAACCCGCGGTAGGCGCCTGAACGTGCGCATCGGGCAACCAGGTGTGCACCGGCCACATCGGCATTTTCACCGCAAAGCTGGCAAAGAATGCAAGGAACATCAGCGTCTGCATGCCGCCGACAACCTGCCAGCCCAGAATACTGAAGTCGTCAGACGCAAATTCATGCGTCAGCAGGCTCACGTCGCAGCCACCGATGCAGGTTGTGCCCGCGTCAGAGAACATCGCCACCATCGCCACCAGCATCAGCACGGAGCCAAAGAAGGTATAGAGGAAGAATTTGAAGCTGGCGTAGATCCGGTTTGCACCGCCCCAAATGCCGATGATCAGGAACATGGGGATCAGGCTGGCCTCAAAGAACAGATAGAACAGGATCAGATCAAGCGAGACGAAGACACCGATCATCAGCGTCTCAAGGATCAGGAATGCAATCATGTATTCCTTGACGCGGGTGGTCACATCCCATGACGCGGCAATCACCAGCGGCATCATAAACGTGGTCAGCATCACAAACAGGATCGAGATGCCATCAACGCCCACACGGTATTTCATGCCCAGCAGCCAATCCGCCTCGTCCACCATCTGGAAGCCGGTGTTCGAGGGATCAAACTCCAGATACACAAAGATCGAGATCAGGAAGGTCACGCCGGTGGTAATCAGCGCCAGCCATTTGGCATTGCGCTGAGCGGCAGCATCTTCACCGCGCAGGAATACCGCAAGGATCAGCGCCGCAAATGCCGGCATGAAGGTCACAATGGACAACAGGTTATTTTCCATTATTTCGCCCCTCCGGTCATCGTCATCCATGTCACCAGAACCGCAATTCCGATCACCATGGCGAAGGCATAGGTAAAGATATAGCCAGACTGCGCCTTGCCCGCGAGACGGGTAAGGTAGGGAATGATCCCCATAGCCAGCCCGTTCAGGCCGCCATCAATCACACTGCCATCGCCGCGCTTCCACAAGAAGCGGCCAAGGGCTTTGGCGGGTTGGATAAAGATGAAATCGTAGATTTCGTCAAAATACCATTTGTTCAGCAAAAACTGGTAGAGATGCTTCTGGTTGACCGCCAGACGTGCAGGCAGCGTCGGGTTCCAGATGTAGAACCACATCGCCATCAAAAAGCCGCCCAGCATCGCGATAAACGGGCTGACTTTGACCCACTTCGGCGCGCTGTGCGCATCTTCCAGAACGGTATTGCCGGGGGCAAAGTGCAGTGCCCCCTCGCCTGGTTTGCCCGCGAAGACAGGACCGTGGTGACCGCCGCCCTCTTCACCTTCGGTCGCCGCATGGCCTTCCTCTGCGCCGTCCACTTTTACCTCGCCATCTGCTGCCATTTCGGCCACGGGAATGCCGTAGAACTTGCCAACATATTCAGCAGAGCCGAAGAAGCTCTTGTAGAAGACCATGCCGGAGAAGACCGCACCGATGGCCAGCACACCCAGCGGGATCAGCATCACCATCGGGCTCTCGTGCGCATGCTCGTGCGTGTGCTTGTCACCGCGCGGGGTTCCGTAAAAGGTCAGGAACATCAGGCGCCACGAGTAGAAAGACGTCATAGCCGCCGCAATCACCAGCATCCAGAAGCCGTACAGGGAGCCACCGGCCCACGCGCTCTCGATGATCGCGTCTTTGGACAGGAAGCCTGCGAAACCGTAATGCGTCAGCGGGATACCGACACCGGTGATCGCCAGTGTGCCGATCATCATAGCCCAGAAGGTCACCGGAATTTTCTTACGCAGGCCGCCATAATTATTCATGTCCTGCTCGTGGTGCATCGCATGGATGACCGAACCGGCCCCCAGAAACAGCATCGCTTTGAAGAAAGCATGCGTCAGCAGGTGGAACATCGCGGCGGAGTACATGCCAACGCCTGCGGCCACAAACATATAGCCCAGCTGCGACATGGTTGAGTAGGCAATGACGCGCTTGATATCGGTCTGGACCAGACCGATGGTGGCGGCTACAAAAGCCGTGGTTGCACCGATCACGGTCACAAACACCATCGCTTCTGGCGCATATTCCATCAGCGGCGACATGCGGCAGACAAGGAACACACCCGCCGTCACCATCGTGGCCGCGTGGATCAGGGCGGACACGGGTGTCGGGCCTTCCATCGCGTCGGGCAGCCATGTGTGCAAAAACAGCTGTGCCGACTTACCCATCGCACCCACAAACAGCAGGAAAGCGATCAGGTTGGCAGCGTTCCACTCAGTCCACAGGAAGGAGATAGACGTCTCGGCCAGCGCAGGCACAGCGGCAAAAATATCATCAAACTTGATGCTGTCCGTCATCAGGTACAGCGCCATGATCCCCAGCGCAAAGCCGAAGTCACCCACACGGTTGACCACAAACGCCTTGATCGCGGCGGCATTGGCGGAGGGTTTTTTGTAATAGAAACCAATGAGAAGGTAGGAGGCAACACCCACGCCTTCCCAGCCAAAGAACATCTGGATCAGGTTGTCAGAAGTCACCAGCATCAGCATGGCAAAGGTAAAGAACGACAGGTAGGCAAAGAAGCGCGGCTTGTAGCTGACGCCTTCGCCGAAATTCTCGTCATGCGCCATATAGCCGAAGGAATAGAGATGTACGAGACTGGAGACAGTTGTGATCACGATCAGCATGATGGTGGTCAGACGGTCCATGCGGATCGACCAATCGGTGCTCAGGCTGCCGGATTCGATGAACCGGAGAATCTGGGTGGATTCCGTGGTGCCGTCAAAGCTCAGGAAGACAATCCAGCTGAGCAGTGCGGAGAGGAACAAGCCGCCAGTCGCAATCGAGCAGGCCGCATTTTCACCAACAATCTTCCAGCCGAAACCACACAAAAGCGCGCAAACCAGCGGGGCAAAGAGGAGCGTAATTTCCATGTCTTCAGCCCTTCATCACGTTGGCGTCTTCCACGGCGATGGTGCCGCGGGTTCTGAAGAAACAGACCAGAATGGCCAGACCAATCGCCGCTTCCGCGGCTGCAACAGTAAGGACAAACAGCGTAAACACCTGCCCCACCATGTCACCATGGCCCACCACCGAAGAGGAGAAGGCGACCAGATTGATGTTCACCGCCAAAAGCATCAATTCGATGCTCATCAGCAGGATGATCACGTTCTTCCGGTTCAGGAAGAGGCCAAAGATGCCAATGACAAACAGCGTTCCCGCCACTGTCAGGTAATGTTCAAGTCCGATCATGTCGTCCCTCAGTGTATTAATTTAACGGGTGAATACCCGCCAGCTGTGACAGTCATAATTGTAACCGCCACAAAGATCGTCGTTATCGCAGCCAGAGTGGCCGTTCGTATCAAAGGCCCTGCCCCGGCTTCACATCGCGCAGTTCCATCGCCTTGGCCGGATCGCGCATCATCTGCTTGACCACATCCTGACGTTTCACATCGCCGCGGTGGCGCAGCGTCAGCACAATGGCACCGATCATGGCGGTCAGCAGGATCAGACCCGACAGCTGGAACAGCAGGATGTATTCATCATACAGTATCAGACCCAGCGCCTTGGTATTCATGACTTGGGCATCCGTGACCTGCTGGCGCAGCCCCTCGGCAGCATCGTTTGCGTCCCATGCGCCAAAAGCCATGACAAACTGCATCAGGATCACAACGCCAATCAGCAGTGCCAGCGGCATGTATTTCGCCATCTCGGCCTTCAATTCGGCAAAGTCGATGTCCAGCATCATCACCACAAACAAGAAAAGAACCGCCACCGCGCCGACATAGACAATGATCAGCAACATCGCCACAAATTCGGCGCCCAGCAGCACAAACAAGCCCGCCGCCGACAGGAAGGACAGGATCAGCCACAGTACCGAGTGAACCGGATTGCGGCTGATCACAGTGAACAAACCGCCTGCAATCACACTGATCGCAAACAGATAAAATGCAAAAACGCTCATGCGTCACCTTCCGGTTTCTTGGCCGTGCTACCGGCTTTGTCTGTGTCCAACACTTCCTTAGCCAGCGTCATCGCCCGCTGCATCGCAGGGATACCGGCAAAGGCGGACATCTGGCCGATCGTCTCGATAATCTGTTGCTCGTGCGCGCCTGCAGCGATGGCGTGGCGCACAGTCTGGCGCAGCGCGATATCGTTCTGCGCGCCCTGCATGACCAAGCCCGCAAGTGTCAAAAGAAGCCGCGTCTTGGCGTCCAGCCCGTTGGGATTGAGGGTGTTACCAAAGAACGTCTCCATCATGTCCTTCGGCATCATTCCCATCATCGCCTCGAACCCCTTGGGCGAAAACGCATCCATCGCCGGAAAGGTCTTTGCCATTTCCTGCGCTTGCTTGAGCATGTCTTCCCATGGGTTCTTATCGGTCATCGGTAGGGTGCATCCATCTCGAGGTTGCGGGCAATCTCGGCTTCCCAGCGGTCGCCGTTTTCCAGCAGCTTGGTTTTGTCGTAATACAGCTCTTCGCGCGTCTCGGTGGAGAACTCGAAGTTCGGGCCCTCGACAATCGCATCCACAGGACAGGCTTCCTGGCAGAAACCGCAGTAGATGCATTTCGTCATGTCGATGTCATAACGCGTGGTACGGCGGCTGCCGTCCTCGCGGGGTTCGGCGTCAATGGTAATCGCCTGCGCGGGGCAGATGGCCTCACATAGCTTACACGCGATGCACCGCTCTTCACCGTTGGCATAACGGCGCAACGCATGCTCGCCGCGAAAACGCGGGGACAGTGGCCCCTTTTCATGCGGATAGTTGATCGTTGCCTTCGGCTTGAACATGTATTTGATGCCCAGCTTCATGCCCTGATAGAAATCCTGAAGCAGGAAGTATTTTGCGTGGCGGGTATAATCAGTCATATCAGCCTCCTACCGTGTAGCGGGCGTAGATGCCCCAGAACCATTCGAACTTTGCGGCAAAGGCCACAAACACCACCCAGAACAATGAGAACGGCAGGAAGACTTTCCAGCCCAGACGCATTAGCTGGTCATAGCGGTAGCGCGGTGTGATCGCCTTGATCAGCGAAAAGAAGAAGAACACGATGCCCATTTTCGCGATCATCCAGAAGATGCCATCCGGCAGACCGGGGATCGGGGACAGCCAGCCGCCAAAGAACATCAGCGAGATCAGCGCACACATCAGCACTACTGCCACCAGCTCGCCAATCATGAACAGCAAGAAGGGCGTGGAGGAATATTCAACCTGATAGCCGGCAACAAGTTCTGATTCCGCTTCGGGCAAATCGAACGGCGGGCGGTTGGTTTCGGCAAGCGCCGAGATGAAGAACAGGATCAACATCGGGAAGTGCGGCAGCCAGTACCAGCTGAGCAGACCGTAGTCGCTTTTCTGCGCCTCGACGATGCCGGAGAAGTTCATGGAGCCTGTCGAGATGATCACACCAATGATGATCAGGCCAATCGAGACCTCATAGGAAATCATCTGCGCGGCAGAGCGCAAGGAGCCAAGGAAAGGGTATTTCGAGTTCGAGGCCCAGCCGCCCATGATCACTCCGTAAACCTCAAGCGAGGAGACCGCGAAGACAAACAGGATCGCCACGTTGATGTCCGACAACACCCAGCCGTCGTTGAACGGAATAACCGCCCAAGCGACCAAAGCCATCACAAGACTGACCATGGGAGCGAGGAAAAACACCGGACGGTCCGCACCCGCAGGCACCACAATCTCTTTCACGATGTATTTGCCAAAGTCCGCAAACGATTGCAGCAGGCCAAAGATGCCCACCACGTTCGGGCCGCGGCGCAGCTGGACAGAGGCCCAGATCTTGCGGTCCAGATACATCAGGAACGCCAATGCGACCAGCAAGGGAATCACCACCAGAAAAATCTGGCCTATAATCAGCAGGATCATCCCCAGCGTCGTGTTAAAAAAGAAGTCAGCCATAGATCCTCACACCGTAGGAATGCCCTTGTCGCGGCAGTTTTCTGTCACCACCTCGGCATCAATAGTCTTCAAGCCTTTAGGCAGGCTTGGCGAGATCGTGTAAACAGCATCGGCTCGCCAAATGCCACCCTCAATTGCCACATTTGTCCGCACATGACGTGCAAAACCGTAACCGCGAATAAGCGTATACTGCGCCGCAGCACATTCGGCATAGGCCGCGACATTTTCTGACGCGCGGGCCTTTGTCATCGCAACATTAAACTGCACCAGGTCGCCATCCAGCAACACCGTTTCCACCCCTTTATATTCAGGAATGAAATCTTCGGCCGTGGGAATGGGCGGCGTGCAGGCGGCCAGCGCCAGCATTGCCATCAGCCACGTCTGTTTCACTCTGCCGCCAATGCCCCGGTCCGCCGCGCCTTGGCAGTCGCCGACAACTCTGCCATCAAGCTGGACGCGCGGGCAATCGGATTGCTCAGATAGAAATCGGCCACGGCATAGGTAAAGGCATCAGCGGCCACCTTGCCGGTTGCTTCGGCGTGCCAAGTGTTTTCTGAAACATGATCGACCTTGCCCAAAAGCGGGTGTGCCTTGATCAGTGCCTGACGCAGACCGGCCAGCGAATCGTAGGGCAGCACAGCGTCCAGTTCGGCACTCAGCGCGCGCAGGATAGCCCAGTTTTCCTTGGCCTGACCGGGGGCGAAACCTGCACGCTGTGCCAGTTGTGGACGCCCTTCGGTGTTCACAAACAGCCCACCCTCTTCGGTATAGGCCGCGGCCGGCAGAATGATATCTGCGCGGTGCGCCCCACGGTCGCCGTGGCTGCCTTGATAAATCACAAACGGACCGGCGGGAATATCGCCTTCGTCCGCGCCAAGGTTATAGATTACCTCCGCCGCCAGAACATCCTGAACGCCGCCCGCTGCTGTGGCGCCAATGTCCATCGCACCCACACGAGACGCGGCAGTGTGCAGGACCATGAAGCCGGATTTGGTCGCTTCGGCCAGCGCCATCGCGGCAGCCAGCACTTCGGCACCGTCCTTGCGCGCCAGCGCCCCCATACCGACAATCACAATCGAGGACTTGTCCGCCACTTCCGAATGATCCCGCTTGGTCATCGCATCCAGCCCCTCAGGACCGTCGCCCAGATGGGCATATTCATAAGTCAGGTCAACCTTCGGCCCGATCAGGCTGATGTTGCATCCCTTGCTCCACGCCTTGCGGATCCGCGCGTTCAGCACAGGAGCTTCCACAACCGGATTTGTGCCGATCAGCATGATCGTTTGGGCTGTATCAATGTCTTCAATCGCCGCCGTGCCGACATAGCCCGAGCGGTTGCCCGCAGGCAGCTTCGCGCCATCGGTGCGGCATTCAACAACACCGCCCTGCCTCTCGATCATTTGCTTGAGCGCAAAAGCCGCCTCGACAGAGGCCAGATCACCGACCAGACCGCCGATCTTTTTGCTCTTTATCGCCGTTGCCACAGCGGCCAGCGCCTCGGGCCACTCGGCCCGGCGCAACTTGCCGTTTTCGCGAATATACGGCGTATCGAGACGCTGCTTGCGCAACCCGTCCCAGACAAAACGGGTCTTGTCCGAAATCCACTCCTCGTTCACGCCATCATGGTTGCGCGGCAGGAAACGCATGACTTCGCGGCCTTTGGTATCCACGCGAATGTTGGAGCCGAGGGCATCCATCACGTCAATGCTCTCGGTCTTGCTCAACTCCCACGGGCGGGCGGTAAACGCGTAAGGCTTGGACACCAGCGCCCCCACAGGGCACAGATCAATGATGTTGCCGGACAGGTTGCTGTCGATCACGGCACCCAGATAGGTGGTGATTTCAGCGTCCTCGCCACGCCCCGTCTGGCCCATCACATGTTGGCCAGCCACTTCCGTGGTGAACCGCACGCAGCGGGTGCAAGAGATACAGCGCGTCATATGCGTCTCGATCAGCGGACCGATGTCCAGATCGGTGCTGGCGCGCTTGGGCTCGCGGTAGCGGCTGAAATCCACGCCATACGCCATCGCCTGGTCCTGCAAGTCACACTCGCCGCCCTGATCGCAGATCGGGCAATCCAGCGGATGGTTGATCAGCAGGAATTCCATCACGCCCTCGCGGGCCTTCTTGACCATGGGGCTGTTGGTTTTCACCACAGGCGGCTGGCCTTCGGGACCGGGCCGCAAATCACGCACCTGCATGGCACAGCTTGCCGCAGGCTTGGGCGGGCCACCCACCACTTCGACAAGACACATCCGGCAGTTACCGGCAATCGACAGCCGCTCGTGATAGCAAAAGCGCGGCACTTCCACGCCCGCCTGCTCGCAGGCCTGAATGAGCGTCATTGCGCCCTCGGCTTCTACTTCTTTACCGTCGATGATGATCTTACGAATATCGCTCATGATGTCACTTTATCCTCAACAACGAACCAATACGGCTCGCTTTTTGAATTTCTTTGCGCCCAAGCGCGCAATAACTTTGCGCGTCAGAGGCCACAACCCCGTTGGCGCGCAAATATGCTTCGCCTTTGGCACGCATCCGCGTCTTTTCGGTCTCCGAGTCGCCATAGGCCTCGATCTCTGCGTCGGTATAGCCCATATCGCGCGCCTGTTTGCGGGTGGCACGGTAGAGGGAAAACGCCTGCACAAGACGGGGTGCGATTTCGGGGCACTTCTTGCGGATCTGGTCTGCGACGGCCACATCGAATACCGCGTCATCAATGACCTTCACATCGCGCAGTGGTTGTTTTGCAGCAACGCCGCCTGCGATCACGGCGAGAAGGGTAACGGGTAGGAGTAAATGACGCATTTTGCTTTTCCTCATATGCTGCACCAGGCTTGTGCCAATGGTCGCATCTGTGGGTTGGTTCCTATGTTAAGCAATAACAGTGCTGTCACAGCGAAAAGTCACATTGCATTTTCCAATTATTGCCAATTTCACATCAGCGCCCGTCAGGGCAGCGGCCCTGCAAGGTCAGCACGTCTTTATCAATCCTCAACTGACCTTCGGGCGCATCGGGCCCGGCGGTCCAAATGATCTCCGAGTTGCCGAAAGTATTCACGCAATACACCGTTGCCTCATAGGCTCCTGCTTCCAAGGCGCCTTTCAGCGACTTTGACACAGGTTTGACCGTTACGGTGAAGACGTCAAACTGACGGTCAACCTTACGCAGCTTTGCGTTGTAGAATTGCCCGTCAAACAGGATGCGGTCCTCGGCTGATGTGCATCCGGCAACCAGCCCCGCACAAAGCGCAATAGAAGTCCAAATCTTCATCACCGTCTCCCCCGCAAGGCTGTCTGCGGTTATATCTATATCCTGCCGCTTGTTATCGCGCAAATCGCAAGGCAGGGCCAGCGGTTCTTGATCACGCGCTATGACAGGCAGGCAGCATGCGCATCCGGACTGCTGTTTTCAGAACGCTGCCCATAAAACCAAAGCAGCCTGCGCCAGAACGGTCAGCAAACCAACAATGAAGAACAGCGACCGTGCCGCTTGGTTGACTGTAGCAATATGCACAATCGCCATGCCCAGCCGCGCCGCGATATACACCGATGCGAACAGGTTAACCCAAAAAGGCGCACCGCCAATCAGAATGGCGGCGAGTGTGACCGCGATAAAAGGGCCGGACCCTTCTACCGCATTCATAAAAGCGCGCTCGCTGCGGTAGACCACATCATCATAATTCCGCTTGGGCTTGCCACAGTCACAGCGGCTGTCGGCTGTGCGACCACGCGTAGAATTGGCGCCCAGCACGCTCACCATAATTGCCCAGATCGCCAGCGCCGCAATGGCGTGGCTATACGCTTGAAACATTTCCATACGCTCTACTCCGCCGCCACAGGCCGGGCCGACGTGCCGCGCTTGTGTGCAATCCGCTCTTCGATGTCGCCACGGAAATGACGGATCAAGCCTTGGATCGGCCAAGCCGCCGCATCCCCCAGCGCACAAATCGTGTGGCCCTCGACCTGCTTGGTCACGTCGAGCAGCATGTCGATCTCCTCGGACTCCGCATCGCCTTTGACCAGCCGTTCCATCACGCGCATCATCCAGCCGGTGCCTTCGCGGCAGGGCGTACACTGGCCGCAAGATTCGTGCTTGTAGAATTTTGCCAGACGCCAGATCGCTTTGACCACATCTGTCTTCTGATCCATCACAATCACCGCCGCCGTGCCCAGACCGGACTGCAATTCATTGCGCAGATAGTCAAAATCCATCGTGGCTGCGCGCATCGCCTTGCCCGGCACCATCGGCACCGAACTGCCGCCCGGAATAACCGCCTTGAGGTTGTCCCAGCCACCACGAATGCCGCCGCAATGTTTCTCGATCAGCTCCTCGAAGGAAATGCTCATCGCTTCTTCAACCACGCAGGGGTTGTTGACGTGGCCGGAAATCGCAAACAGCTTGGTGCCCGTGTTGTTCGGGCGGCCAAAGCCTGCAAACCATGCACCGCCACGGCGCAAAATAGTCGGGACTACGGCAATGGATTCCACGTTGTTCACCGTGGTCGGGCAGCCATACAGGCCCGCGCCCGCCGGAAATGGCGGTTTCATGCGCGGCATGCCTTTTTTACCCTCAAGGCTCTCCAGCAGCGCCGTTTCTTCGCCACAGATATACGCCCCTGCCCCGTGGTGCAGATAGATGTCAAAATCCCAACCGGATTTACACGCATTCTTGCCGACCAGACCGGCCTCGTAGGCCTCGTCGATGGCGGCTTGCAGTGCTTCTTTCTCGCGGATGTATTCGCCGCGAATGTAGATATAGCAGGCGTTAGCGTTCATCGCAAAAGATGCAATCAGGCAACCCTCGATCAGCGTGTGCGGATCATGGCGCATGATCTCGCGGTCTTTGCAGGTGCCCGGCTCGGATTCGTCCGCATTCACCACCAGATAGCTGGGGCGACCATCGCTTTCCTTGGGCATGAACGACCACTTGAGTCCGGTCGGGAAACCCGCACCGCCACGGCCCCGCAGGCCTGAGGCTTTCATCTCGTCGATGATCCAGTCACGGCCCTTTTTAATGATCGCAGCTGTGCCATCCCAATGGCCGCGCGCCTGCGCACCCTTCAGTGTACGGTCATGCATACCGTAGATATTGGTGAAGATCCGGTCTTTATCCTGCAACATATCGCTTATCCGTCTTTCTCAGACTGGCGTTGCCGCCACATTCTGAATGCTTGTATAAAAACCCACAGAAACACGGCTGCAATGCCAAGTTCCAATAGGCCCATTGTCTGGTTGGACCACCCATAGATAGTCCCGGCGGCCTCGATGCCAATGAAAGCGAACGCGCCCACCACACTTATCAGAGCAAGGCGCCGTCCGTCGCGCGACAGTTTGTCGTCATTGTCGGCCACAAACGGCTCCCTTGCTTACTTCTTTTTCTTCGAGAACTCCGTCTCGCCGCCTTTGGCCAGAATTTTGGCCTGAGACATCCAGTCGTCCCGCTCGATCCGGCCTTTGAAGCGCAGATTGTCATCGACCCATGCGATGTCTTTCTTCTTCCATTTGGCAACCTGATCATAGTGATAGACGCCCAGATCGTTCAGCGTCTGTTCCAGTTTGGGACCGACACCGCTGATCAGCTTCAGATCGTCCTTACCGTCGGGGCGCGGCGCGCTCAGCATTTCGGGTTTGGCTCCGGCAGCAGCCGCTTTTGAAGCTTTTGCATCAAGGGCAGGCGTTACTTTTGCCTTCGCTGCCGGTTTTGCCTTGGCTGCCGGTTTGGCCTTTGGCGCAGGCTTTGCCACACCGAATTCTGTGCTGATGCTCACGGGCTGCGATGCATCGGCATCGGACTGTATCGGCATCTCGGACGCAGGTACTGTGCTTACAGCTCTTTCAGTATCTGCTTTTGCCATCGCAGCTGGCGTAGCGATCAGGGAAGCTGGAATAGCGTTCTGAACCGCACCTGAGGTTGCAGTGCTTGTATCCATAGCGCTGGCAACCGCTGGTGCTTTGCCCGCTTGCGCACCGCTTGTTGCGCCCTGATTCTGGGCTGCCATATCGCCAGTCGTCACAGGCGATGTACCATCCGCGCCTTGCCCCTGCGCAGCTTTACCCGCCGCAGCAAGATCAACCGCAGACGTCTGGCCCTGACATACGGTCAAAGCCAGCAACAGACCCAGCACAGTGCCAATCAAACCACCGGTAAAGATCGCCTGAGTAACGCTGAAACCGGCCATCAGGTACAGAGATACCATCGTAACCAGACCAACCACCGCAGCGACCGCCCAGCAGGTCACTGCGCATTCCATCTTATTGTCTGTCAAAGCCATGTCTAAAATCTATCCCCCGGATGACTGTTTCAGGCGTTAGTCATAACGCCCTTCTTTACCGGCCTTGGCCGAGAAATCGGTCGATTCTCCCCGTGCCAGACGCTGCGCCTGATCAATCCAGTTGTCGCGTGTCGCGCGCCCCGAGAACCCCTCGAGGTTCTGATCAACCCAAGCCAGTTCATCCTGACCCCATTTTGCAATCTGGTCAAAGTGGAAAAATCCCATGGAGTTCACCAGCGTCTCCAGCTTTGGACCAATCCCCTTGATCATCTTGAGATCGTCTGCACCCGATTTGCGCGGTGCAGTCATCGTGCGGGGTTTCTTGCCCGCACCTGCATCCGCTGCCGACATTGGTGCGCCTGCTTCTGCGGCTTTCGCGGGTTTGCCCGTTTCGGGCTTTGCCACAGATTTCGCCTTGGAAACAGGCGCCTTGGCTACGGGTGCCTTTACAGCCGGATCTTGTAGGGCGCCCGCAGGCTTCTTGCCCGTGTTCGCCGCCCTGCCCTGCCAAGGCGCCAGCAAAGGCACTTCCGTACCGTCGATCCGTTTGAGGGTATCGCCCAGATCCGTCGCCAGTTGCGCAGAGGCATTATATTGCGTCTTGCCACTGTCATATTCCGTCAGCGATGTCAGACCGCCCAAGGGCTCGGACGCGTAACGCCCGTTCTGGGGCCCGGGTGTCGGCACTTTACCCGCCGCCAGATCGTCCAGCAATGCGGTAAATTTCTCCGCGGTCAGGTCTTCGTAATAATCCTTGCCGATCTGGGCCATCGGCGCGTTAGAACATGCCCCCAGACATTCGACCTCTTCCCACGAGAATTTGCCATCGGCAGACAGCTCATGCGCGTTTTTCGCAATCTTGTCCTTGCAGACACCAATCAGATCCTCCGCGCCGCAGATCATGCAGGTCGTGGTGCCACAGACCTGAATATGGGCGACCGAGCCAACAGGCTGCAACTGAAACATGAAGTAGAACGTCGCCACTTCAAGCCCGCGAATATAGGCCAGCCCCAGCATCTCGGAGATATGCTCGATCGCCGGACGGGTCAGCCACCCCTCCTGCTCTTGCGCGCGCCACAGCAGCGGAATGATCGCGCTGGCCTGACGGCCCTCGGGATATTTGGTCATCTGCACTTCGGCCCATGCCTGATTGGCTGGCAGGAAAGCAAAGGAGGCAGGTTGTTCTGGGTGCAGGCGTCTAAGCATTACGTTCTTTCACATTTATTCTAGGCGCGTAAACCATGGTTTACTCGTCGGCGTGTGTGCCGAAAGTCGCAACATCAACGCATGTCCCTTTGGGTGCGTTTGTGCCGCGCAAATCATTTTTCAACAGGCCATCGGCATAGGAGCCTGTTACTGTCACCAAGCACATATATCCGCGCTCTTTGGTCGAGATCAGAACCAGCCCATCCGCTACAGGGGCCATCGCCGTCGCTTTGGGCATCACTTCGGAGAGAGGGACTCGCGCAATTTCCTGCGCCCAGCTTGGGCCTGACATCCAGCATAAGGCGCATACAACAGTTGCAATTCTCACCGGTCCACCTCGCCAAACACGATATCCATCGTGCCGATGATCGCGGCGACATCTGCCAGCTGGTGACCCTTGGCGATGTAATCCATCGCTTGCAGGTGCAGATAGCCCGGCGCGCGCAGTTTGGCGCGGTAGGGTTTGTTGGTGCCATCCGCCACAAGGTACACGCCGAACTCGCCTTTGGGCGCTTCGACGCAGGCGTAAACCTCGCCCGCTGGGACGTGGAACCCTTCGGTATAGAGCTTGAAATGGTGAATCAAGCTTTCCATCGACGTCTTCATGTCGCTGCGGGACGGCGGTGTGATCTTGCCGCGGGCAAGGATATCGCCCTTGCCTTCGGGGGCGCGCAGTTTTTCGATGGCCTGCAGCATGATGCTGGCCGACTGGCGCATTTCTTCCATGCGGACCAGATAACGGTCGTAGCAATCGCCATTCATGCCCACAGGGATCTGGAATTCGAATTCGTCGTAAAGCTCATAGGGTTGCGCCCGGCGCAAATCCCATGCGAGGCCGGAGCCGCGGACCATCACGCCGGAGAAACCCCAGTCCTGAATATCCTGTTCCGTCACCACCCCGATATCGACGTTACGCTGTTTGAAAATCCGGTTTTCGGTCAGCAAGATGTCGATGTCGACCATGAAGCCCTTGAGGAACTTATGCGTCCATGTCTCGATGTCGTTCAACAGCGCCTCTGACAGGTCCTGATGCACACCACCGGGGCGGAAATAGGCCGCGTGCAGACGGGCGCCACTGGCCCGCTCGTAGAAGATCATCAGGTCTTCACGCTCTTCAAAGCCCCACAGCGGCGGGGTCAGCGCGCCGACGTCCATCGCCTGCGTGGTCACGTTGAGCAGGTGCGACAGGATACGCCCAATCTCGGAATAAAGCACGCGGATCAGGCTGGCGCGGCGCGGCACTTCGACGCCCGTCAGACGCTCGATTGCCAGACACCAGGCGTGCTCCTGATTCATCGGCGCCACATAATCCAGCCGGTCGAAATACGGCAGGTTTTGCAGATACGTCCGGCTCTCCATCAGCTTTTCAGTGCCACGGTGCAGCAGGCCGATGTGCGGATCACAGCGCTCGACAATCTCGCCGTCCAACTCCAGCACCAGACGCAGAACGCCGTGGGCCGCAGGGTGCTGCGGGCCGAAGTTGATGTTGAAATTGCGGATTTTCTGTTCGCCTGTGAGGGCGTCTTCGAAACCTTTGGTGCCGTCCATCATTTGGAAGCCTCCGTTTCTGTTACCCAATATCTGGCAACAGCATTTTTTTGTTTATTTTCAAGTGCGTAAACCGGATAGAGCGCTGCCTTCCGGAAACTCACGTTTTTTAAAAAAGGCAGAGACGCCAACGCCAGCATCAGCGTGGCGATCAACTCGCCATACATGCCAACCAGCAACTCCATCACTTCGCCGCCTCTTTCGCCTTGTCATCACCCGGAAGGATATACTCGGCCCCCTCCCACGGTGACATAAAATCAAACTGGCGGTATTCCTGCACCAAGCTCACAGGCTCATACACAACCCGCTTTTCCGCCTCGTCATAACGCACTTCGGTATAGCCCGTGGTCGGGAAATCCTTGCGCAGCGGGTGGCCGCGGAAACCGTAATCCGTCAGCAAACGCCGCAGATCGGGGTGGCCGGAGAACAGGATACCGAACATGTCGAACACTTCCCGCTCGAACCAGTTGGCGGAGGGATGAATATCGACCAGCGATGGCACCATATCTTCTTCGCGCACGGCAACCCGCAGGCGGATGCGGTGGTTCTGGTACATCGACAGGAAGTGATAAACCACGTCGAACCTCTTGGCGCGGCCGGTGTAATCAACGGCGGTGATGTCGACGAGCGAGGAAAAACGACACGTCGCGTCCCCCTTCAGGAACTCCACCAGACCCGCGATATTGGCCAGCGTCACGTCGAGGTTCAGCTCGCCATGCGCAATCTCCCAACCCAGCACGCAATCGGGGCGTTTGGCCTCAATGTAGCCACCCAGTTCGGTCAGTGCATCGCTCATCGTGAAGTCCTCTCACCGGTACAATTCATGGCAGACCCGTTCATCGTACAATTGTCCCCGTCCGGCGCATCTTGCGTTGCAGCTGCATAATACCATAGAGCAGCGCCTCCGCAGTCGGAGGGCAACCCGGCACATAGATGTCGACGGGCACAATCCGGTCACATCCGCGCACAACGCTATAGCTGTAGTGGTAATAGCCGCCACCGTTTGCGCAAGACCCCATAGAGATCACATAGCGCGGCTCCGGCATCTGGTCATAGACCTTGCGCAGCGCGGGTGCCATCTTGTTGGTCAGCGTACCGGCCACGATCATCAGATCGGACTGGCGCGGGCTGGCGCGCGGCGCTGTGCCGAACCGCTCCAGATCATAGCGCGGCATGGAGGTGTGCATCATCTCGACCGCACAACAGGCCAGACCAAAGGTCATCCAGTGCAAGGACCCCGTGCGCGCCCAGTTGATCAGATCCTCGGTAGAGGTCAGCAAAAAGCCCTTGTCCTGAAGGTTCGCGTTAAGTTGCTGCGTCGCCACATCGCGGTCCATGCCTGCGGTAGCTGTGGATGCTACTGCCATTCGAGTGCCCCTTTCTTCCATTCATACGCAAAACCTGCGGTCAGCACCGCAAGGAAGATCATCATAGACCAGAACGCCGTCATGGATATGTCGCCAAATGCCACAGCCCAAGGAAAGAGAAACGCGATCTCGAGGTCAAAAATGATGAACAGGATCGACACGAGGTAGAATCGCACATCGAACTTCATGCGCGCATCGTCAAATGCGTTAAACCCGCACTCATAAGCCGACACCTTCTCGGGGTCCGGATTGCGCACGGCAATCACCGCAGCCGCTAACAGCAAGGCCAGACCCAAGCCAATGGCAACGAACAGAAAAATGAGGATCGGCAGGTATTCCCGAAGCATATCGTCCAAGGGTGGCTCCTATCTGAGAGGGCGCAGGGCTGACGCACCGCACAATGCTTTTGATGGGGTTTAGCGCTGTGGGCGCATGGGGTCAACGGGAGGCGGGGTGGAAAGGTGAAGCGGGTGAACGATCCGCGAGATGTAAAGCCCGCTATATCTTGAAGCCTTAGCAATGACTGCAACATAAAACCTAAAACAGATCATTCACTTACTTTGGGGAAATCAGGTGTCAAGACAACACTGGTTCAGGCCTCCCAAAAACAGTCGTTTTAGAACGTCATATCCGGTAATCACCACAGCTCAAAGGCTGACCCCTTGAGCGTGCGCTCATGAAAGCGATTGCACGATTCACCCATTCCGGTCCCAACTGCAGGCCTCGAATGGGCTATTCTTGCACCCATTCGGAATGTCCGATCTTGTCCAATGTGCGTCGAACTTTGCTCTGTACCTCGACAGTGAAGCGCTCGATGATTTTTGGGGTGTTCTGGCGCCGCATAAATATGTCAGTTGCATCGTGCTCTACATTGAGGAAATCGAGCACCTTCTCCAGCGCGTCTTCGCCGATCTGGCGGTGTTCGAGAAATAAAACCTCTCCATCACAATCCGACGCGTAGTGCCGAAAGAGTTGGTCGATTCTCGCAGCATATTCCGTAAAAGCGTCCTCATCAAACTCATTTAGAATAGGGGCGGGAGCTTCGATATCGCCTTGCTTGCCCCATTGATTTGTCATTTGAGCCAGCTTGAGGGAGGAATAAGAGGCCAGTCGATTCTTTCTTTCCAGAACGAGCTTCTTGATACCTTCATCTGCCGCGATTTTGCGGTAAGCTTTAAGATTTTGTCCGCGCCACATCTTGAAACCTACCACCGGTTCCCCATCGGTGTAGGCTAGGATTCGGTAGGCAAAAATATCTGCTTGAACGTCGATGTCCTCAAGTCGATGGGCTCGCACGAACTGTGGATTGAGTTGCCTCTTGAAGTCCTTATGAAATATTTCCCCATGACCAAGGATTAGAGGGTGCTTTCTCAGCGCAGATATTATCGCTGAGGTGCCAGAGCGCGCTGTGCTCAGAAGGACAAAGCGGGTGTCTTCCGTGGGTCCGGTCGAAATTCCATATTTTCTAAGGGCGGTCTCTTTTTTCAATGCTCAGTAGTTGGCATGATATTTTACACACAAATTCCCCGAACGCTATGGCGGGCGCATGAATCCCAAATCAGGTTTTTTACGGAGTGGACAAATCAGCTTATGGCTGTAGGTAAGGTAATCCTTTTTATCCTTCCAAAAACCCTCCTTTTTGACGTCCCCGCAAACCACCCCGATTTCCGCTGTCAAAAACCCCGTTCAAAACCTAAGTAGTTGTTGAACGTTTTTGCCCTGCTTGCAAGCGGGACCAAATGCATCGTTGCGGGGTTTCGATAAGATGGGCGTGCAACAAACATTCACCCTCACACCACCCATGCCGCCCTCCGCTTCTCGAAAAACGCGCCGATCCCCTCGGCAGCCTCCGCCGTCTCCCAACGCGCCGCAAGCGCTGCAATAGACATCGCCACGGCCTCCTCTGTCGCCGCTCCGCCCAGATCCTGCGCCAACTTTTTCGCCGCAGCCACAGCACCCGGCGCACAGGCGAGATAAGGCAACACTTCACGCTCGACCGCCGCGTCCAGATCATCCGCAGGGACAGCGCGCGCCAGCAGGCCCAACTCCACCGCCTCATGCGCATCGAACACACGGCCCGACATAAACACCCGCCGCGCGCGGCCCTCGCCCATGCGGGCAATGACGTAAGGGCCAATGGTGGCGGGAATGATGCCCAGCTTGGTCTCGGTCAGCGCCATCTTGAGGCTGTCCACCCCGATCGCCACATCACAGACCGCCGCCATGCCCACGCCGCCGCCAAAGGCATTGCCGTGCAGCCGCCCGATCAGTGGTTTGGGCAAACGGTTCAGCGCGCCGAGCATGGTGGCCAGCTTCCCCGCCTCAATCGCCCGCGTGCCCGCGTCCATGCCCATCTGCTCCTGCATCCAGCCCAGATCACCGCCTGCGCAGAATGTCCGGCCCGCAGCGGCCAGAATAACCACCCTCACGGCATCATCAGCAGCCAAATCCGTCGCCGCTTGGGTCAGGTCCGCCAGCATCTGTGCGCTCAGCGCATTATGCTTGTCTTCCCGCGCCAGCGTCAGGGTCGCAACCCCGCGACTGTCCACATCAACAGTTATCGTCTCAAACATCAGCATCTCGCCTCAAAATTTTCCAAAAATTTTAGCCGGAATTTTTGAAAAATTCCGTTACCCCTGCATCGCGCGCGCCATCTCTGCCGCCTGCAAAATCACATCCAGATCAAGCCCTGTGTCATAGCCCAAAGCCGCCAGATGCTTGGCTACCGCTTCAGTCGCGACGTTCCCCGATGCCCCGGGCGCATAGGGACAACCGCCCAAACCACCAACAGCCGCATCAAATACGCGGAGGCCAAGGCTCAGGCTCGCGTCAATATTCGACATCGCCCGTCCGCCGGTGTCATGAAAGTGCCCCGCCAAACGGCCCACCGGCACCACGTTGCGCACCGCCAGCAGCATCCGTGCAACGCTGTCGGGCGTGCCCGCACCAATCGTATCGCCAAGGCTCACCTCATAGCAGCCCATCGAAAACAGCTTGTCCGCCACCTCCGCCACCGCTGCGGGTGCTACGGCCCCGTCATAGGGGCATTTGATCACGCAAGACACATAGCCGCGCACCGGCAGATCAATATGCCGCGCTTCTTCCAGAATGGGTGCAAACCGCTCGATGCTCTCGGCAATGGAGGCATTGATATTCTTTTGCGAGAACCCTTCGGAGGCGCTGGCAAAAATCGCGATCTCGCTTGCCCCTGCGGCCAGCGCATCTTTATAGCCGCGCATGTTGGGGGTCAACGCGGCATAGCGCACGCCGTCCTTGCGCGTGATGCCGGCCAGCACCGCGCCCGAGCCTGCCATTTGCGGCACCCACTTAGGCGATACAAAGCTGGCACATTCGATACGGGCAAAACCCGCCTCGCTCAGCTTGTTCACCAGCGCTATTTTCTCCGCAACCGGAATTTCACGTGCCTCGTTTTGCAAGCCGTCGCGCGGGCCTACCTCGAAAATCTCGCAGGGTCCAAGGTTCATCATGTTCTCCCGAATTAATTATAGGTATCAGTTTGCACCCGAACGCCGGTCATTGCACGCTTTATGCTAACCCTCAGGCGGGCAGATCCCACGGCGCAAAAAAATCACCTTCAAACAGCGTATGTTTACCGGGCAAAGATGCCTGAAACCCGTCGCGCGCAGTGATCCGTGCGTACCATGCTGCCACCGCCGGAAACGGCTCCAGATGTGCAAAGAACCGCGCGAGGTAAACGGCCTGCCCGACCGAGATATCAGCCGCCGAAAACCCGCCGTCCAGCAAGTACTCCCGCCCCGCCAGCCGCGCCTCCAGCGCGCCGTAGCATTTGCCAATCCGCGCCGCCTCCAGCTTCATCACGATGGGGCTGCGCATGTGATCTTCGCGCAGCGCCACATGCTGCTGGGTCAGGGCGGCGGAATGCTGGGTGATGGTTTCGGCAAAATGCACCCAGACCAGCCACTGCACGCGCTCGGGGTGGCCAGCGGGGCGGCCCAGAACATCAGGCGAAAACCTTTCGCAGAGCACCTCGGTGATTGCCCCAGTCTCGAACAACGTCTCACCGTCGATCTCCAGCGCGGGCACCCGGCCGGCAGGGCTCTTTTCCAGAAAGGCAGACGCACGCAGGGACTTGTCAAAGGCATAGGTCTGCACCGCAAACGGCACCCCCAACTCGTGCAGCACCCACAGGCTGCGCATCGAGCGGGTCTGCGGGCAGTGGTGCAGCGTGATCATGCCTCTGCTTCCGCCTCAAGTCGCACAAGGGCCGCGCCCGCCTCCACCTGATCACCCGCCTGCGCCAGCACTTCGGCCACCACGCCGTCGCGCGCAGCCAACAGACTGTGCTCCATCTTCATCGCCTCCAGCACGGCCAGTTTGTCACCTTTGGTGACAGTTTGGCCCACACTCGCAAAGATTTCGCGGACCAGACCGGGCATCGGCGCCTCGATCAGGTTGCCATCGCCCTGCGCACCTGCGGCCTGCTGCAACGGATCGACGACTGTAAAGACCAGACCGTAGCTGTCAAACACTGTGACCGTACCGCCCGCAACATCAACGCGCTCAGCGGGCAACCCGCCCACCTGCCAGCGCCCGCCCGTGCGGCGCGCCTCGACGGCCTGATCCCCCACGTGCCAGCGCTGGTGATCCGGCGCCAGCACTTCGACTTTAACCAGATGCTGCTCCTCGCCCCATGCCAGCGTGACCTGCTGCATCAGCGGCGCCCACAGAGTAAAGCCCGCTTGCGGCCCTGTGTCCAACAGCCCGAGTGCCGCCATCCCCGCCAGCGCCACATGACGCAGTGCAATCACGGGCGGAGCCGTCAACGCATCAATATCGCGCGCAATCAGGCCGGTATCGACCTCGCCCTTGCGGAACCCCTCATGCCCCGCCAGCGCACCCAGAAACGCGAGGTTGGTGACCGTGCCGCCCACTTCGGTATTTGCCAGCGCCTGCCGCAACCGCGCCAGCGCCACATCACGGGTGGGACCATGCACCACCACTTTGGCAATCATAGGGTCGTAGAACGGGCTGATCGTGTCGCCCGCGCGCACGCCGCTATCCGCACGACAGGCCGGATCAAACGCCAGATGGCTCAGCGTGCCGGTTGCTGGCAAGAACCCCGCCGGTACATCCTCGGCATAAAGCCGCGCCTCAAAGGAATGGCCGTTGATCGAAAGCTCTTCCTGCCGCTTTGGCAGGTCCTCGCCCGCCGCCACGCGCAGTTGCCATTCCACAAGATCAACGCCGGTGATGGCCTCGGTCACGGGGTGCTCGACCTGCAACCGCGTGTTCATCTCCATAAAGAAGAACCCGTCCGCCTTCAGCCCGCCGGAGCCGTCAACGATGAATTCAACCGTGCCGGCACCCTTATAGCCGATCGCCTCGGCGGCCTTCACCCCCGCCTGCCCCATGGCGGCGCGCATCTCCTCCGTCATGCCCGGCGCCGGTGCTTCCTCGATCACCTTCTGGTGACGCCGCTGGAGCGAGCAGTCCCGCTCGAACAGATGCACGGCGGTTTTGCCATCGCCAAAAACCTGAATTTCGATATGGCGCGGATGGGTCACGAATTTCTCGACCAGCACGTCCGAGTTGCCAAAGGCCGTTTTGGCCTCCGAGCGCGCGCTCGCCAAAGCCTCGGCGAAACCGCCCGCCGCCTCGACCAGACGCATCCCCTTGCCGCCCCCCCCCGCCACGGCCTTGATCAATACCGGATAACCGATCTTGCCCGCCTCGACCGCCAGCAGATCGTCGGACTGGTCGCGGCCGTGATAGCCGGGCACCACAGGCACACCCGCCTCCACCATCAGCGCCTTGGCTGCATCCTTGAGACCCATCGCGCGGATCGCATCGGCGGAAGGCCCGATGAACACCAGCCCCGCCGCCACAACCGCATCGACAAAATCGGGGTTCTCGCTGAGGAAGCCATAGCCCGGATGGATCGCCTGCGCGCCCATATCCAGCGCCGCCTGAATGATCACATCGCCGCGCAGATAACTCTGCGCAGGGGTCGAGCCACCAATGTGCACGGCCAGATCCGCCATTGCCACATGCTTGGCCGCCCTGTCCGCATCGGAATAAACCGCCACACAGCGCACGCCCATTTTCTGAGCCGTCTCCATCACACGGCAGGCAATCTCGCCACGGTTGGCAATCAGGATCGTATCAAACATTGTATCCCCTTTTCGGTCAGGGCACTGCGGCCCTTCTTTATTTTGCAAATTAAACTCGATCCGGCCCACACCGACGCGCGCAGGCCCTTGAGAGGGTCACATCCGGAAAACACCGAATTTGGTGTCGGCAATCGGCGCATTCAGACTGGCCGAGAGGCTCAAGAATAGCGTGTCACGGGTTTTGCGCGGATCAATGATCCCGTCATCCCAGAGGCGCGCAGAGGCATAGAGCGGGTGCGACTGCTCTTCGAACATATTCACGGTGGGTTGCTTGAACGCGGCTTCTTCTTCTACCGACCATGTGCCGCCCGTCCGCTCGATGGCATCGCGTTTGACCGTGGCCAGAACGCCCGCCGCCTGCGCGCCGCCCATCACGGAAATGCGGCTGTTGGGCCATGTCCAAAGGAAACGCGGGCTATAGGCACGCCCCGCCATGCCGTAGTTTCCGGCACCAAACGAGCCACCCACTAGCATGGTGATCTTCGGTACATTGGTACAGGCCACAGCCGTCACCATCTTGGCACCGTGGCGCGCGATGCCCTCGTTCTCGTATTTCCGTCCCACCATGAATCCGGTGATGTTTTGCAGGAAGACCAAGGGAATATTGCGGGCCGAGCACAGCTCGACGAAATGCGCGCCCTTCTGAGCTGCTTCAGAAAACAGCACGCCGTTGTTGCCGATGATCCCGACCGGACAGCCCTTCACATGGGCAAAACCCGTCACCAGCGTCTCGCCAAAGCGGGGCTTGAATTCGTCAAACCGGCTGCCATCAACGGTGCGCGCAATCACCTCGCGGATGTCATAGGGCGTGCGCAGATCACCGGGCACCACGCCGAGGATTTCATCAGGGTCATAGGCGGGTTCTTCAACGCTTTCCCACTGCACGGTGGTCGGCTTTGCGCGGTTGAGATAGCCCACTGCACGCCGGGCAAGGGCCAGCGCATGGGCGTCGTCCTCGGCCAGATAATCGGCCACGCCGGACAGGCGCGTGTGCACATCGCCGCCGCCCAGATCTTCGGCGGTGACCACCTCGCCCGTTGCCGCCTTCACCAAAGGCGGGCCTGCAAGAAAGATCGTGCCCTGCTCTTTCACGATGATCGTCACATCGGACATCGCGGGCACATAAGCACCTCCCGCCGTGCAAGACCCCATCACAACGGCAATCTGCGGGATGCCCTTGGCACTCATCCGTGCCTGATTATAGAAAATACGGCCAAAGTGGTCGCGGTCGGGAAAGACCTCGTCTTGGTTGGGCAGGTTCGCGCCACCGCTGTCGACCAGATAGATGCACGGCAGGTTGTTCTCCTCCGCGATCTCTTGGGCGCGCAGGTGCTTTTTTACCGTCATAGGATAATAGGTGCCACCCTTTACCGTGGCATCGTTGCAGATCACCATCACCTCAAGGCCTTTGACAGTGCCCACACCCGCGATCACCCCCGCACAAGGCGCATCACCGTTGTACAATCCATACGCGGCAACAGCCCCCACTTCCAGAAACGCGCTGCCCGCATCCAGCAGGTTCGCAACCCGCTCGCGTGGCAGCATCTTGCCCCGGCTCAGATGTCGTTCGCGGGATTTATCGCCACCGCCAAGGGCCGCCGCTTGGGCCGCCTCGCGGACTTGGGCCAGTGCGTCCAGATGGGCCGCGGTATTGGTTTTGAACTGCTCGGATGATGGCAGGACTTGGGAAGAGAGTTTCATAGGGCGACAACCTCACGGAAAAGGGGGAAATAATATCGGTACAGGAGGCCCTGGAAGCCCCATAAGAGAAAAACGGCCGAGGGAAAGGATATCAGACCTACCACACCAAACCGGCTGAGCGAAAAGTGAATAAACGGGACTATGACCAACAGCAGCGCCCCCACGAGAAAGATCGCCACGCTTACAAGCCAGATCACAGTCGCAGCTGTGCTGTACCGGTAGACCATGCGAAGTCTGTGCCCGCATAAAATACACAGCGCAAAATCATTGAGAGCTACGCTGACAAGCCCGCCGCGCAAGGTTGATGTTAGGCCCACAACGGGCTGGACGGCATCGCATTCAGAGCAGCATAAATTATGAAACCAACGGAAAAGCGATATGATCATTCCACCGCCTCCGCCACTGCCCGCGCCTTCAACGCGCGCCGGATCACCTTGCCCGTCACTGTCATCGGCAGCGCGTCGATAAATTCGATTTCTCTGGGATATGAATAGGTTGCAAGCCGCTCTTTAACCCATGCCTGAAGCTCGGATGCAGTCACATCAGCGCCCTGCTTCACCACCACATAGGCCTTAACAATTTCCGTGCGCAGCGCATCCGGCTTGCCCACCACGCCCACCGTCGCCACCGCCGGATGGGTCAGCAGGCAATCCTCGATCTCGGCAGGTCCAATGCGGTAACCGCTCGACGTGATCACATCGTCATCGCGCCCGACAAACCGCAGAAAATCGCCCTCCCAGATGCCCCGATCTCCCGTCAGCATCCAGTCGCCCCGAAACTTCGCCGCTGTTTCCTCGGGCCGGTTCCAATAGCCCAGCATCATGGGTGCTGCACCGCGTTTGATAGCCACATCGCCCTCACCCTCTGTGGGGGTATCGCCGTCCAGCACAGCGATATCGAAACCTGTCACAGCTTTGCCAATACAGCCCGCCCGCGCCGGATATGCCGCGCCGCAACTGCTGGCGACCATATTGCATTCGGTCTGGCCATAAAATTCATTGATATCCACACCCAGCGCCGCACGGCCCCAGGCCAGCATCTCCGCACCCAGCGGCTCGCCCCCGCTGGCGACAGACCGCAGACCGCCAATCTGCGCGCCCTCCGCCTTGAGCATACGAAGTGCTGTGGGCGGGAAAAACACATTGCGCACATCACCTTGCGCAATGATCCTCACGCATTCATCGACGTCAAATTTCGCCATCCGCGCGGCAACCACAGGCACGCCCAGCGCCAAGGCAGGCATCGCCACGTCAAACAGCCCACCGATCCACGCCCAATCCGCAGGGGTCCAGAGACAATCCCCCTGCTGCCCCAGAACGTCATGGCTTGTGGAAACGCCGGGCAAATGGCCGGTCAACACACGGTGGCCATGCAGCGCGCCCTTGGGCGTGCCTGTGGTGCCGGATGTATAAATCAGCACGGCTGGATCGTCAGGGCCGGTATCGGCAAAATCCACAGGCCCGCCGACGAGTCCGACTTGATCCGCAAGCAAAGGCTCCGCCAGCTCGCCCAGCAGAACCGCCCCTTCGACATCGGTCAGAACCAGCTTGGCCCCTGCGTCCAGTACGCGCGAGGCCAGCGCGTCATGCTTAAAGAGCTTGAACAAAGGCACTGAAATCGAACCGATTTTCCAGATCGCCAGATGGCTGGCCACGCACCACGGGCTCTGGCTCAGCAGCACGCCCACGCGGTCCCCGCGCCCCACCCGCAGGGCCAGCGCACGCGCCAGACCGTCGACCATATCGCCCAACTCGCCATAGGTAACATCGCGGCGGGCGCCGTCTGTCAGATCAATCACTGCCAGCGCATCCGAAGGCTGGCCCAGACACTGCCGCGCCATATTGAGACGCGCCGGAATAATCCAGCGCCCCTCTCCATCAAGGCCCGGCAGCTTTTGCATCAGGACATCGCCGCCATCATCTCGCGACCCACCAGCATGCGGCGAATCTCGGAGGTGCCGGCGCCGATTTCCATCAGCTTGGCATCGCGGAAAATCCGCGCAACGGGGTTGTCGGACAGGTAGCCCGCGCCGCCCATCGCCTGAACAGCCTGATGCGCCTGTACCATCGCCTGCTCGGAGGCATAGAGACAGCAGGCCGCCGCATCCTGACGGGTCACATCGCCACGGTCACAGGCCTTGGCGACCTCATAAACATAAGCACGGGCGGAGTTCATCGCGGTATACATATCCGCCATCTTGCCCTGCATCAGCTGGAAGCTGCCCACAGGCTGGCCGAACTGTTTACGCTCGGCCATGTAGGGCATGATTTCGTCAAGGCACGATGCCATGATGCCAAGGCCAATGCCTGCCAGCACAACACGCTCGTAATCCAGACCGGACATCAGCACGCGCACGCCCTTGCCCTCTTCGCCCAGCACGTTCTCGAACGGTACTTCGCAATCGTCAAAGATCAACTCGGCGGTGTTGGAGCCACGCATGCCCAGTTTGTCAAAATGAGCGGAGGTCGTGAAACCCTTCATATCTTTTTCGATCAGGAAAGCCGTGATCCCCTTGGAGCCCGCGTCCTTGTCCGTCTTGGCATAGACCACCAGCGTGTCGGCATCACAGCCGTTGGTGATCCAGTATTTGTTACCGCTCAGGCGGTAGTGATCGTTATGCTTTTCGGCGCTCAACTTCATCGAGACTACATCGGAGCCTGCGGAAGTTTCCGACATCGCCAGCGCACCAACATGCTCGCCCGAACACATCTTGGGCAGGTACTTGGCCCGCTGCTCGTCTGTGCCGTTCAAGCTGATCTGGTTGACGCAGAGGTTAGAGTGCGCCCCGTAGGACAGCGACACAGAGGCACTGGCCCGCGCGATTTCCTCAACCGCGACTGTATGCGCGAGGTAGCCCATACCGGTGCCGCCATATTTCTCGTCTACGGTCATGCCCAGCAGGCCCAAACCGCCCATTTCCTGCCACAGATCGGCGGGAAACAGGTTATCGGCATCTACTTTACCCGCCATCGGGCGGACACGTTCTTGCGCCCAGCGGTGAACCGTCTCGCGCAGCACATTGACGTCTTCGCCCAGATCGAACTGCATCGTGGCATTGAACATAGAATCTCTCCCAGGATCGTATTTATTGAACACTTGTTCAATACTTGCAGAACAATCCACATGCGTCAAGCACGGGAACAATCTGCCCCGCAAATGGTTGGTTCCAGAATGGTATAAAAACAGGAGACCACCAATGGCTGATACGCTGAAAAAAGAGTTTTGGGACCGTCTGGAAGATATCCGCGCAGGGATGCTGTCAGCCGATGGCGCACCCGCCGTCCCGATGAGCCATTATTCGGACGATGATGGCGGCCCGATCTGGTTTATCACCGCCAAAGGCACCGATCTGGCGAAAACGGCCACCCTGCCGACGCCGTCGCAATATATCGTCTGCTGCCCGCACGAGAGCCTCTATGCCCGCATCGACGGGACACTGACCGCCGTGACCGATGCTGAAACGCTAGACGAGATCTGGAACGGCATCGCAAGCACCTGGTTCGAGGATGGCAAGCAAGACGAGGATGTGCAACTGCTGCGCTTTGATCCGCGCGAAGCCGAAGTCTGGGCCACGGGGGGCAGCCTGAACTTCATGTACGAAGTCGCAAAGTCGAAGATGACGGGTGACAAGCCTGATCTGGGTGATCACGGCACAATCCGTTTTTAAAATCTGAAACCAACGCCCCGCATATAGTGTCGGGCGTTGGTTACACCCTCAGGCAGCCTGATACACACGCCCGACCTCGTCACGGATGATCCGCGCAATCAGTGCGCAATCTTCAAGCGTGAACGTCAGCGGCACCCGCATGTCCACAATCCCCGCCAGCACGCGATCACTGCCCGGCATGGCGGGGGCATCGACATAGCGCCAACTGTCATAGCGGCTCGTAAATCCCACAGGCTCTGCGTTACCGAACCATTTCAGCTCGACCCCGCGTACCAGACAGCGCGCCAACAAATCTTGCACAGTTGCTGCGTTCCACCCCTCCAGCAGAAACTGGATGGAGGAGCCGACGATGGTCTCCTGCGGTGCACGTTCAATCACCCTGAGACCCACAGTGTCGCGCAGGCCTGCTTCAACCGCGTAATATCGCGCGTTCCAGCGCGCACATTGCGTGGCCAAATCCGCCAGTTGCGGACGCAAGATTGCCGCGCGCAGGTTGTCCATACGGCCCGATATGTTCGGCGTCTTGTAGCGGATCGTCTCGAACGCCTCCTTGGGCGGGCCGGCAAGGTGTTTTTCATACATCATATAGCTGCCGGAATACATGATCGCGCGGGCGGCGACCTGCGGATCATCGGTGACAAACAGACCACCCTCGCCCGAATTCATATGCTTGTAGGTCTGGCAGGAATAACAGCCCACCTTACCCCATGTCCCCGAGGCCTTGCCGTTCCACGCCGCCCCCATGGTATGGGCGCAATCCTCGATTACAATGATGCCGCCGGCGCCACAAATCTCCATCAGCCGGTCCATGTCGCAGATGTGCCCGCGCATATGACTCAGCAGCAGCACATCCGCCTGACCCGCCTTGGCCGCCAGATCCTCCAGATCCAGCACCAGCGCAGGGGTCACGCCGACAAAGACCGGCACCGCCCCCACAGCCGCAATCGCGCCGGGCACAGGGGCCAGCGTAAAGGCATTGGTCAGCACGCGGTCGCCCGCTTTCACCCCCACCGCGCGCAAGGCCGTTGCCATCGCATAGCCGCCAGAGGCCACGGCAAGGCAATATTTCATCCCCACAGAGGCGGCAAATTCCTGCTCCAGCAGCACTGTCTGCGCAGTCTCGCCTGCCACGGTGTTATAGCGGTGCAACCGGCCACTGCGCATCACAGCCACCGCCGCCTCAATGCCAGCCTCGGGTATCGGCTCTTGCTGGGTAAAGCTGCCCATGAAGACCTCGCTCATGGCTCAGGCATTTCCCAACAACTGCTCGACCAGATCGGGCAGATCGCCGTAATTCTCCAGCAATGCTTCGGGTGCCAATGCGGCCATATTGTCGCCCGACGGGCCGAATGTCACCAGAATGGAAGGCACACCCGCCGCTTTGGCGGTATTGCGGTCGGTGTCGCTATCGCCGACCAGCAGGCAGCGCGCGGGATTGCCGCCCGCACGGCGCACAGTTTCCAGCAGATGCTCGGGGTCGGGCTTGCGCACCGACAGCGTATCGGCGCCCAGCATCGCGGCAAAGGCATCGCGCACGCCCAGCCGGGTCAACAGGTCATGGGCCAGCCCTTCCGGCTTGTTGGTGCAGATTGCCACCAGATAGTCGCGCTTTTTCAGCTCTGTCACCGCGTCCATCGCGCCCTCATACAGCCGCGTATGCGTGTCGATGTCGCGGGCGTAGTGATAGAGCAGCGCGTCGTAATATTCGTCAATCAGCGGATCGTCCGCCGTGCGCCCCATCCGCGACATGCCCAGCCGCAACATCGCGCGCCCGCCGCGCAGGGCCGTGCCTGCGTCCTTGACAGGATCCAGCAGATCGCCCGCATCCATATCGCGGAAACAGGCATTGGCCGCCGCAATCAGATCACCGCTGGTGTCGGCCAGCGTGCCGTCCAGATCGAATACCACTGTCTTCATCTTTATCCCCTGTCTTGCATTATTCCGCCTAATACGCGCCCCGAGTTGTTGCAAGCCGCAACCCGAAGTGATCCAGACCCACCTTGCGCATAGAAGCCCATCAGTTAAACAGGAAAAAACATCGTAGCAGAACGGAACACCCATGAAAACCAGCCTGATCATCCTTGCCGCAGGCATGGGCACGCGGATGAACTCCGATTTGCCCAAGGTTTTGCACGCCATCGCGGGGGACCCGATGCTGGTGCATGCCATGGCTGCCGGTGCGATGCTGGAGCCGGAGCATACGATTATTGTGGCAGGCCACGGCGCTGCCGAAGTCACCGCCGCGGCACATGCCCATGACGAGACCGCGACCGTTGTGATCCAGTCAGAGCAGTTGGGCACCGCCCATGCCGTGGATCAGGCCAAGGACGCGCTGGCCGGTTTCGACGGCACCGCGATCGTGCTCTATGGCGATACACCCTTTGTCTCGCCCGACACGCTGGATCGGATGATGGAGGCATCTGCGACCTCGGATGTGGTTGTGCTGGGGTTTGAGGCCGCTGATCCGGGCCGCTATGGCCGTCTGGTCATGGACAGTGCATCGCTGGAGCGCATCGTCGAATTCAAGGATGCCACCGAGGCCGAGCGCGCCATCACCCTGTGCAACAGCGGTGTCATCGCTTGTAATGCCGCCCTGCTGTTTGACCTGATCGCCGCCGTCGACAACAACAACGCCTCCGGCGAATATTACCTCACCGATATCATCGGCCTTGCCCGCGCGCGGGGCCTCACCGCCACCGCCGTCACCTGTGGCGAGGCCGAGACGCTGGGCATCAACTCCCGCGCGCAACTGGCGAATGCCGAGGCCGCATTTCAGGCCCGCGCCCGCGCCATCCTGCTGGAAGACGGCGTGACCTTGCAAGCGCCCGAAACCGTCTACCTCGCCCGCGATACCGTCATTGGCCGCGACACGGTGATAGAGCCGAACGTGGTCTTTGGCCCCGGTGTGACCGTGGAATCCGGTGCGCTGATCCGTGCCTTCAGCCATCTTGAGGGCTGCCATGTCTCGCGCGGCGCTGTTGTCGGTCCCTACGCCCGCCTGCGCCCGGGGGCCGAGCTGGAGGAGAACACCCGCGTCGGCAATTTCGTCGAGATCAAGAATGCCGTGATTGCGGAAGGTGCCAAGGTCAACCACCTCAGCTATATCGGGGATGCCTTTGTGGGCGCGCGCGCAAACATCGGTGCGGGCACCATCACCTGCAATTATGACGGCGTGATGAAGCACCACACCCACATCGGTGCCGGCGCCTTTATCGGCTCCAACACCATGCTGGTGGCCCCTGTGCACATCGGCAACGGGGCGATGACGGGATCAGGATCGGTGATTACTTCGGACGTGGAGGCAGACGCACTGGCGCTGTCCCGCGCGCCGCAGGTGGAAAAAGCCGGTATGGCGCGCAAACTGATGGACATTTTAAAGGCCAAAAAGGCCAAATCACAGCGGGGCAGCTGATATGTGTGGAATTGTAGGCGTATTGGGCAACCACGAGGCAGCACCCATTCTGGTCGAGGCGCTCAAGCGGCTGGAATATCGCGGCTATGACAGCGCGGGCATTGCCACGGTGAACAACGGCACGCTGGACCGCCGCCGCGCGGTGGGCAAGCTGGTCAACCTTGGGGATTTACTGGTGCACGAGCCGCTGGCAGGTAAATCCGGCATCGGCCACACCCGCTGGGCCACCCACGGCGAGCCGAATGTTGGCAATGCCCATCCGCACCTTGCAGGCCCTGTCGCTGTCGTACACAACGGCATCATCGAGAATTTCCGCGAGTTGCGGACAGAACTGGCAGGGTATGGCCTCAACACTGTGACCGATACGGACACAGAAACCGTGGCGATGTTGACCCAGCATTTTATGGCGCAAGGCCTGTCCCCGACAGAGGCGGCAATCAAAACACTCGGCAAGCTGCACGGCGCGTTTGCACTGGCGTTTCTGTTTGACGGCGAGGATGATCTGATGATCGCCGCGCGCAAAGGCTCGCCGTTGGCCATCGGCTATGGGCAGGGCGAGATGTTTGTAGGCTCGGACGCGATTGCGCTATCGCCCATGACGGACCGGATCAGCTATCTGGAAGAAGGCGATTACGCGATCCTTACCCGCGCAGGGGCCACTGTATTTGACGCCAACGGCACCCGTGCCAACCGTGAGGTCCGCACCATCCAGATCAGCGCCACGCGCGTCGACAAAGCCGGTCACAAGCATTTTATGGCCAAAGAGATTGCGGAACAGCCCACCGTAATTGCCGAAGCGCTGAGCCATTACATCAGCAAAACCGGCGATATCCGCCTCCCCGATCCGCAGATTGATTTTGCAAACGTCGACCGCATCACCATGGTTGCTTGCGGCACGGCGTTCCTTGCTTGTCTCACGGCCAAATATTGGTTCGAACAGATCGCCCGCCTGCCCGTCGAGGTCGATGTGGCGTCTGAATTCCGCTACCGCGAGCCGCCGATTCCCGCGCGCTCTGTCGCACTTTTTGTCAGCCAGTCGGGCGAGACGGCGGACACGCTGGCAGCGCTGCGCTATTGCAAAGGCAAGGCGGACAGGATCATGTCGGTGGTCAACGTGCCTGAGTCGTCCATTGCCCGCGAAAGCGATCTGGCCCTGCCGATCCATGCGGGTGTCGAGATCGGCGTCGCCTCGACCAAGGCGTTCACCTGCCAGCTGACTGTGCTGTTCCTGCTGGCGCTGAAGGCGGCAAAAGACCGTGGCGAGATCACGCCCGAACAAATGGCCGACCACATCGCCCAGCTGCGCCGCCTGCCCGCCCTGATGGCCGAAGCACTGGACCAAAGTGATGCCATCCGCGAGACCGCCCGCAAGCTGTCGAGCGCGCGCGATGTGCTGTTCCTTGGCCGTGGCCCGCTCTATCCGCTGGCCCATGAAGGTGCGCTGAAACTCAAGGAAATCAGCTATATCCATGCCGAAGCCTATGCCTCGGGCGAGCTGAAGCATGGCCCCATCGCGCTGGTCGACGAGCATGTGCCGGTGATTGTCATGGCCCCGCGCGACACGCTGTTCGACAAGACAGTCAGCAACATGCAGGAAGTCATGGCGCGCAAAGGCAAGGTGATCCTGATTTCCAACCGTCAGGGTCTGGCCGAGGCCAGTCAAGGCGTCTGGGACACCATCGAGATGCCGGATGTATCGGATGCCGTAGCGCCCATTCTATACGCGATCCCTGCGCAACTGCTGGCCTATCACACGGCAGTCGCCAAAGGCACAGATGTGGACCAACCGCGCAATCTGGCGAAATCGGTAACAGTCGAGTAAGTCTCTTTCTTCGTACAGGCCTTCCCGATTCACAAGAGTATCGTGCGCGGGCCGTGGCAGATGCGCGGTGCGTCAGCTGTTTCGCGTCCCCAGCGGGCAGGATAGAGTTTAAAGGCAAAATGAAGAAGCGGCACAGGTTAGCGCGCCAGTCAGCCGCCCGGAGTCCCGTCAGCCGCCCAGAGTGACGTCCAGTTCGGTCAGCTCAGTCAGAGAAGCCCCGATCAGGCGCATCGCGGGCAGCGACAGGCGGCTGCCGCCCGTGGCGGGCCCGGCGATCGGGATCAGGGTCACGGCGGATGATTTGCCGTTCGCCTTGTTGGTCACACGGCCCTTTGTCTCGGACTTGACCAGTGGCGTTTTCAGCCAGAAACCCGGCTCTGTCGGGCTGCCCAGACTGGCGATGGTTGTGCCCAGCGATTTTGACGCAGCCGCCACAGGGGCTGCCGCCTGCTTGCGCTGCGCGGCTGTCGTAGTGTCCAGTGCGGCCTGCGTGTTGGCCGTGCGCGCGGGCGGCGGTGCCGAGGTCAGGACCGGATCAGCGGGAAGTGCTGCAACGTCTACGGGCGTGGCCGCAGGCAGACCTGGCGCGGCCATATGACCGGCGGCAGCACTGCTGGCAACCGGCCGCGCGGCATCCTCGGGCTGGCCCATGCCCAGTTGCGCACAGGCACCCAGAGTGAAAGCAGCAGCAATCGCTGCAAAAGGGATATATATACAGTTCATGTCTCCACCCTAATCCAGCTTTGCGGCCACTCCAAGCCCCCCTCAAATCACTCTTGCCCCTGTGCAGTGGCGGCGGTACGTTCACGGTATGAATGCCCCATTAATTGATCCCTTCGCCCGCGCCATCACTTACCTGCGTGTTTCCGTCACGGACCGCTGTGATTTCCGCTGTGTTTACTGCATGTCAGAGAACATGACCTTTCTGCCCAAGCGCGAATTGCTAACGCTGGAGGAGCTAGACCGCATGTGTTCCACCTTCATCGGCTTGGGTGTGCAAAAGCTGCGCATCACCGGCGGGGAGCCACTGGTCCGGCGCGATATCATGACGTTTTTCAACGGCATGAAGCGGCATCTGGACAGTGGTGCGCTCAAAGAGCTGACGCTGACAACCAATGGCAGCCAGCTGGAGAAATACGCGGCCGATTTATATGCGGCGGGTGTGCGGCGGGTGAATGTCTCGCTCGATACGCTGGACGAGGCGAAATTTGCCGACGTCACACGCTGGGGCCGCCTGCCCCAAGTGCTGCGCGGGATTGATGCGGCACAGGCGGCGGGCCTGCGGGTCAAGATCAATGCCGTGGCGCTGAAAGGCTTTAACGAGCCTGAGCTGGTGCAGATCACGCAGTGGTGTGCCAGCCGCGACATGGACCTGACGTGGATTGAAGTGATGCCCATGGGCGACATCGGCAACGAGGACCGGATTGATCAATACTGGTCCCTCAAGGATGTGCGCGCGCAATATGCGGGCCACTATACCGTGACCGATCTGGCCGAGAGTTCCGGCGGGCCTGCGCGTTATGTCCGGCTGGAAGAAACGGGCCAGAAGATCGGGTTCATCACGCCCCTGACCCATAACTTCTGCGAGAGCTGCAACCGCGTGCGCCTGACCTGCACCGGCGAGCTGTATCTGTGTCTGGGGCAGGAAGACAAAGCCGATTTGCGCGCGGCGTTGCGTGCGCATCCGGATGACAATGGACCCTTGGAAGAGGCCATTCGCGCGGCGATCACCCTCAAGCCCAAGGGCCATGATTTCGACTATTCCCGCCAGACGGCGGGTGGCAAGATGCCCCGTCACATGAGCCATACAGGCGGGTGAACACGCCGCTGCTCTACCGGACCTATGTGGCGCTGAGCATGGCGCTGCTGCCCTTCGCCGCGCGGTCTGTCATCAACAAACTGCGCAAGGCAGGCGTGTCCGTGCACCGCGCGCACGAGCGGATCGGCCATGCCACCGAGGCCCGTCCGGACGGCACGCTGGTCTGGTTCCATGCCGCCTCTGTGGGCGAAAGCCTGTCGGTGCTGGCGCTGATCACGCGCATTGGTGTGATGTTGCCGCAAGCGCATTTTCTTATCACCTCCGGCACCGCTTCGTCTGCCAAGCTAGTCGCGCAGCGTATGCCACCACGCTGCGCCCACCAGTTTGCGCCGCTGGACGCGCCCGGCCCGCTGCGGCGGTTCCTGAAACACTGGCACCCCGAAGCCGCCATCATTGTCGAGAGCGAGCTTTGGCCCCAAATGCTGCGCCGGACCCGCGCCACCGGCGCCACAATGGCGCTGGTCAACGCGCGCTTGTCGGAGAAATCGCTGAAGGCATGGGCCAAACGCCCGCGCCTTGCCGCCTATGTGCTGGAGGTCTTCGACCTGATCCTGACCCAGAATGACGCGATGGCCGAGGCCATGGTGCGCATCCATGCCCCCGCCCCGCATGTAGCACGGGGGCAGAACCTCAAATCCTTCGCAGGCCCGCTGCCCGTGGACGAAGACCTGATATTCGAGGCCCGCGCGAGCTTGGGCCATCGCCCCGTCTGGATCGCCGCCTCCACCCATGCAGGTGAGGAGGAGATTGTGCTGACCGCCCATCAGCACCTGCGCAAAACCCACCCCGATCTGCATCTGATCCTGATCCCCCGCCACCCTGAACGGAGCAATGACGTGGCCCAGCTGATCACCAATAGAGGGATGACTTACACCCGCCGCAGCCGCGGTGATCTGCCCGGTGGGGCGGTTTATCTGGCCGATACGCTGGGCGAGCTGGGCAACTGGTACGCGCTGGGGGATATCGTCTTTCTGGGCGGCTCGATGCTGCCCATCGGCGGGCATAATCCTTTCGAGGTGGCGCAAGCGGGCAATACCGTGCTCTCGGGCAACCATGTATTCAACTTTGCAGAGACATTTGCGGCGATGGAGACCGCAGGTGCCGCCCGCCTTGTTGCGGATGCCCCTGATCTGGCCGCAAAGGTTGATGGCTTTCTGCGCGACAGTGGCGCGCTTGATCAAAGCGTGAAAGCTGCCACAACCTTCGCAAACGCAGAGACAGACAAACTCGACCTTATCGCCACCCGTCTGATCACCGCGCTGGGTTTGCCATGACCGATATGTCTGATATCAGAGTGATTGCGCCCAATTTCAAACGCCGCCTCTCGGGCGTTACCGCCACCATCGTGCGGCTGGTGCCGGTGCAGGCCCGCGAGATCGGCATTGTCGCCACAGGCCCCGTGCTGCCCGCCCATGTGCCGCAAATCCCGCTGTGGTCGCTGCTGACACTGCCGCGCAAAACCAGACGCGTCTGGCACGCACGCCGCAATGTGGAAATGATCGGCGGGCTGGCGCTGAAATACCTGCTGCGCAAGAACCTCAAACTGATGTTCACTTCTGCTTCACAACGGCGGCAATCCGGCCTGACGCGCTGGCTGATCCGGCGTATGGATGCCGTTGTCGCCACATCTGCCAAAACCGCAAGCTATCTGGAAAGACCCGCCACCGTGATCCTCCACGGCATTGATCTGGAAGGCTATGCTCCAGCTCAGGATCGCACGGCCCTCCGGATACAGCTGGGGCTTCCAGCCGACGGCATACTTGTCGGCTGCTACGGGCGCATCCGGCCCTCCAAAGGCACGGATGTGTTTTCTTCGGCCATGACAGAAGTTAACAAACATTTCCCTGCCCATGCCCTGATCATGGGCCGCGCCGTACCGAAAGACCGTGACTACCTTCAACACATCAAGAACAATGTGACAAAATTCACCCTCGGGCACATGTTTCATTTTCTGCCAGAGGTGCCCGTCGAACAGATGGCAGACTGGTACCGCGTGCTGGACCTCTATGTGGCACCCCAACGATGGGAAGGTTTTGGCCTGACACCGATAGAGGCAATGGCGTGTGGCATTCCCGTCATCGCCACCCGCGTTGGCGCGTTCGAGCAGATTGTTACCCCCGACACGGGTATGCTGGTAGATCCTGACGATCCTGCGGCCCTCGCCGCCGCAATATGCACCGCCCTCACCCCCCCCTATCCGGCAACAGACTGGGCACGAAATGCCCGCCCCCATGTGGCCGAACATTTTTCGATCGCGCGCGAAGCGTCAGAGCTTATCACAATCTACCGCGCACTGCTGGCCTCCTGACCCCGCTTCTTTATTTTGCCCTTAAACTCAATCCTGCCGCCCAACTACGCGCAGGCGGCAGAGATTACGCCGCAGGCATCCGCTGCTCGACAATCCCCGCCCACCAACTGCACCCGGCAGGAATAACATCGTCGTTAAAGTTATAGAGCGGGTGATGCACATTGGCCGTGTCCCCATTGCCTACCAGAATATAGGCACCGGGGCGCTCTTCGAGCATAAAGGCGAAATCCTCGCCGCCCATGACCAGCGGCGCCTCCGCACAATCGCCCGAGACAGAGCGTGCCACGTCGGCAGCAAATTCGGTCTGCGCGTCATGGTTGATCATCACCGGATAGTTGCGCCTATAGGTCACCCGCGCCACAGCGCCCATCGCGGCGGCAATACCCGTGCAAATCTCGTTCACACGCTTGTCCGCCAAATCGCGCAGTTCCAGCGACATGGTGCGCACGGTCCCCTTCAGATGCACCTTTTGCGGGATCACGTTGTAGGCGTTCGACGCGGTCTGGAACGAGGTGATCGAGACCACAATATTGCCTACCGGATCGGCATTCCGGCTGACAATTGTTTGCAACGCGCCGACAATCTGGCTGGCGACCACGGTCGTATCCACCGTCTCGTTCGGCTTGGCGGCATGCCCACCGAGGCCTTCGATCTCGATATCCAGCAGATCGGTTGCCGCAAAAAACGGACCGGGCCGAATGGCGAAACTGCCCGCTGGCATGCCGGGCCAGTTGTGCATGCCGTAGACTTCCTGAATGCCCCAGCGGTTCATCATGTCGTCGTCACACATGACTTTGGCACCGCCACCGCCCTCTTCGGCGGGCTGGAAGATCACCACTGCGGTGCCGTCAAAGTTCCGCGTCTCCGCCAGATATTGCGCGGCCCCCAGCAGCATTGCCGTGTGGCCGTCATGGCCGCAAGCGTGCATCGCCCCGACGGTTTTAGAGGCATAGTCCAGCCCCGTTTCCTCATGGATAGGCAGCGCATCCATATCTGCGCGCAGGCCCACCACTTTGCCGGAAGTGGTGGATTTTCCCTTGATCACGCCCACAACACCCGTGCGCCCGATGCCCTCGACCACTTCATCACAGCCAAAAGCGCGCAGTTTTTCGGCCACAGTGGCCGAAGTGCGGTGCGTCTCGAACAGGATTTCGGGGTGTTCGTGCAGGTCACGGCGCCATGCGGTGATGTCGGCGTGCAGTTCGGCAAAGCGGTTTTTAACGGCCATGGGAGTAGTCCTTTTTATGTATCAGTGTGCCAGCGGCATGCGACGTTCGACCAGTTCGGCAAACCAGGAACAGCCCGCCGGAATCGCCTCGTCGTTGAAGTTGTATTCGGGGTGGTGGACCGTCGCACCGCCGCCATTGCCCAGCTGGATATAGGCACCGGGCCGTTCCTCCAGCATAAACGAGAAATCTTCGCCCGCCATGATAGGCGGTGTGTTCCGCTCAACACCCGGTGTCACGGCCTCGGCAGCATCCGCCGCGTAATTGGTGTTCGCGTCATGATTGACAGTCGCGGGATAGCCGCGCTCGTAGTCAATATCGGCCACACAGCCATGGGCGCGCGCGGTCAGGTCCACAATCTCCGCCAGCCGCTTTTCCGCCAGATCGCGCACGCCACCGTCCAGCGTGCGCACAGTGCCCTTCATCGTGACACGGTGCGGGATGATGTTGAACGCCTCGCTGTCGGAACGCAGCATACAGACCGACACCACCACCTGCTTGAGCGGATCGACATTGCGGCTGGCGATGGATTGCAGTGCGACAATCACATGGGCTGCGGCCAGATTTGGGTCAATCGCCTCATGCGGGGCCGCCGCATGGCCCCCTTTTCCGGTGATGGTGATATCGAACTCGTCCGTCGCGGCCAGCATTGCACCGCTGCGGATGTGAAAGCTGCCCACATCGCCGCCCGGCATGTTGTGCAGCCCGTAGACCTCGTCAATGCTCCAGCGGTCCATCAGACCCTCCTTGCACATCTCGCGGCCACCGCCGCCGCCCTCTTCTGCGGGTTGGAAGATCAGCACCACGCGGCCATCAAAATTGCGCGTCTCTGCCAGATATTGCGCGGCTCCCAGCAGGATGGCGGTATGGCCGTCATGGCCGCAGGCGTGCATTTTTCCGGGGTTCTTGGACGCATACTCCAGCCCAGTCGCCTCTTGGATCGGCAGCGCGTCCATATCCGCGCGCAAACCCACGGTCCGGCCAGAGGTGGTGTTGCGCCCTTCAATCACCGCCACGACGCCGGTCTGGCCGATGCCGGTGGTGATGTCCGTGATGCCAAAACTGCGCAGCTTTTCCTCGACGAATTTCGCCGTCTCGTGCACGTCGAATTGCAGTTCGGGATACTGGTGCAGGTGGCGGCGCCATCCGGTGATCTCGGCGTGCATATCGGCAAAGCGGTTCTTGATCGGCATGGGGTATCCTTTTCAAACGTCATGTCTGTTTTATACATCAGGTCCGGGCACCATTTTGGTGCCATCGGTAAAGCGGTTAAACCTGAACCGCGAAAGGTCGTGGCCCGCAGGTCTGCCCGCCGCCAGATCGGCCAGTATCCGGCCCATCGCGGGGCCAATGCCAAAGCCATGGCCGCTCATCCCCGTGCCGACAATCAGACCATCAATCGGCGTATGGTCCACAACGGGCACGATATCGGGCATGGTGTCAATCATGCCGGCCCAAGTGCTGGCCAGTTTCACCTCGCCCAGCTGCGGGAACATGGCGGCGAAATCGCGGGCCAGTTTGGCCATTTTGCGCGGCACGGGCTTGGGGTCCAGAATGCGCATCCGCTCGAAAGGGGTGACGTCCTGCCCGTACCACCGGCGTTTGGTGCCCCATGCATCGGGGAAGCCTTTGGGCGGCAGAAAATTCAGCATGCAGCCCCAAGGGTCCGCGCGGAGCTGATTGATATAGTCGGGCAAAGCGCGGAAGGCATCCGGCCCGACGTAGAGCTCGGATGGGCCACCCGGCGCCAGCGTATAGCCGCCATCGGCACGACGCCGGAACGCCAGATCCTTGCCACTGCCCGCCGCCTGCCCGATATCAGGCAAAGGCACAGTCGCCGCCACCTGAGAGCGGACGGAGAGTTGCGGCAGTGCGATACCGTGGTTGCGCAAGAACAGCGAAGACCACGACCCGCCTGCCAGCACCACACGCGGCGTGCGCACGCGGCCTTTTTCGGTGACTACGCCAGCCACTTTGCCATTTGTGATGTCCAGACAGCGCACAGCACAGTGCTCGATGATCTGCACGCCCGTCCGCACGGCGATTTCGGCAAAGGCAGGCACGGCCACCTCAGGCTCTGCGCGGTAATCGGAGGAGGTGTGCAGCGCGCCCAGCGGCACCTCCGTGAGGCCCGGATAGAACGCTGCCAGCTCGGACTTGGACAGCAGCTTGCTGCTTACGCCGTGCTTGGCGGCATAGGGCAGCCATTTCTCAAAGCTAGCCAACCGCGCCTCGCTGGCCGCCAAATAGGTCACACCGGCCTGCACCAGCCCGATGCCCTCATTCGTTTCGCGCGAGAGATCCACCCAGAGGCGCTGCGCCTCGGCCATGATCGGCATTTCGGCGGGGTCGCGGCCCTGCTGGCGGATCCAGCCCCAGTTGCGGCTGGATTGTTCAGCGGCCACCAGACCTTTCTCAAGCAGCAACACCTGTGCCCCGCCCCGCGCGGCAAACAGCGCGGTGCAAACACCAATCACCCCGCCGCCGATCACCACCAGATCCACAGCCTCCGGCAGCGCCCCTGTATATCGGGGCGCTTGGGCTATGTTGATCGGAAAGGCAGTCATGCAGAGGAAACCTTCAGAGGCAGAGACGCGCAACCAGCTTGCGCATAAAATCATGACCCGCATTGAACTGCGAGATCTCGATAAACTCGTTGGGCTGGTGCGCTTGGGCGATGTCGCCCGGCCCGCAAATCACGGCGCTATAGCCTGCCTGCTGAAACTGGCCCGCTTCGGTGCCATAGCTGACCTTGTGGCTGGCATTGTCGCCGGTGATCTGGCGCACCAGCGTTTCGGCCTCGCCGCCCTCTTCGGGCTGCAAGGGGGGCACATCGAACATCGGCGTGATGTCGATCCGCGTCTCCGCCACCACAGATTGCATGGCCTCTTCGACCTCGCGCACCTTTTCAAGATAGTCGATCTTCCACTGTTCTTTATCCTCGCCCGGGACCACACGGAAGGTCATCACAAAGCGGCAGTCTTTTGCGGTAATATTATGCGCAGTGCCGCCGGAAATTGTGCCGACATGCACAGTGGTAAACGGCGGATCAAACATCGCTGCCAGCTCGGAGGGCTTGGCGGCCATGTTTTCGGTGTTCTGCTCGTTCGCCCATTCGATCAGTTTCGCACCTGCCATGATCGCGTTGACGCCGGTGTGCAACAGGCTGGAATGCACCTCGAACCCGATCAGGTGGGTGTGAAAACCGGTGCCGCCCTTGTGGCCGGTGACGGCCTGCATGCTCGACGGCTCGCCCACAATCACCGCGCTGCCTTTGGGCACAACGCCCTGCATCGCCGCGATCATCGGCGGCGCGCCAGTACAGCCGACCTCCTCATCAAAGCTGAGCGCGATTTGCAAGGGCCGCTTGACGCCAGTATGATGCGCCTCGACCAGCGCCCAGATGGCCAGCGCGTCAAAACCCTTCATATCACAAGTGCCGCGCCCGTAATATTTGCCGTCTTTCTCGGTCACGGTATAAGGGTCCGTTTCCCACGGCTGGCCGTCCACGGGCACCACATCCGTATGACCGGACAGCACAATCGCGCCCTCCACGTCTGGCCCTGCATGGGCAAACAGCGCATGTTTGGGCTGCTCGGGGTCGATGTAGCGGTGCGATTTGATCCCGTGAGAAGCCAGATATGCCGCCACCCAGTCGATCAGCGGGATGTTTGTGTCGCGCGACACGGTCGGAAAGCTGACAAGTTTTTCCATCAGCTGATAGGGGCTAAGACGCTCGGCCATGGTATGTTCCTTAATATCCGCTGTCGGTGATCAGCACTGTATGCTCCGGCCCGACCTCGCGGTAGACGCTTGGCTCTGCCACATAGCTGGCAGGGTGAATGGGCGACGGGATCGGTTTGAAGTTCAGGTCTTTCTCGGCCAAGCGCTTGCGCGGGTCGGCGATGGGAACCGCCTTCATCAAGGCTTGGGTATAGGGGTGCTGCGGATTTTCGAACACCGCGCGGCGCGGGCCCATTTCAACGATGCGGCCCAGATACATGACGCCTACGTAGTGGCTGACCCGCTCTACCACGGCCATATCGTGGCTGATGAACAGAAACGACAGCTCCATCTCGGCCTGCAATTCCATCATCAGGTTGAGAACCTGCGCCTGTACGGAAACATCGAGCGCCGATACCGCTTCATCCGCGATGATAAGCTTGGGCTTGAGCGCAAGCGCGCGCGCAATCGCCACACGCTGGCGCTGGCCACCCGATAACTCGTGCGGGAAACGGCGCATGAAACTGCGTGGCAATTCCACACGGTCAAACAGGGTCTCGACCCAGTCGGTGACTGCCTGCCCCTTGAGCAGGCCATAGTTATGGATCGGCTCTGCCACCTGATCGGCCAGGCCCATCTGCGGGTTGAGCGAGGCAAACGGGTCCTGAAAAATCATCTGCATATCAAGGCGGGCCATGCGCAGATCGTGATTGTTGAGCCCCATGATGTCTTTGCCACCAAGGTTCACGTGGCCCGACAGCGGCTGCACCAGCCTCAGGATAGAGCGTCCGGCAGTGGATTTACCACATCCGCTTTCACCGACAAGGCTCAGGGTCTGGCCCTTGTTGATCGTAAAGCTGAGGTCTTCAACCGCGTGCACATTCGCGACAACCCGGCGCAGCAGTCCGCCCGTGACAGGGAAACGCGTGGTCAGGTTATCGACCTTCAACAAGACCTCTTGAGTGCCTTTGATGGGCAGGATTTCCTTGTCTTTGGTGCCCAGCAGCTTCATCGGCTCGGGATAGTCCTTGCCGGTCATCTCGCCCAGTTTCGGGACAGCGGCCAACAGCGCCTTTGTATAGGGGTGCTTCGGGTTCTCGAAAATCTCCTCGACCGTGCCCTCTTCAACCTTTTTGCCGCGGAACATTACCACAACACGGTCGGCCATCTGCGCCACCACCGCCATATCGTGGGTGATGAACATCACAGCTGTGCCCGTCTCGCGCTTGAGACGGTCCATCAGCGCGAGAATCTCGGCCTGAATGGTCACATCGAGAGCGGTTGTCGGCTCGTCCGCGATCAGCAGGCGCGGCTCGCAGGCCAGTGCCATGGCGATCACAACGCGCTGGCGCATGCCGCCCGACAACTCGTGCGGGTATTGCGTCAGTCGCTTTTGCGGCTCCGGGATGCGCACTTGGGTCATCAGCTCCAGCGCGCGCGCCTCGGCCTGGGCCTTGCTCATATTCTTGTGCAGGCGCAGGCCTTCGGTCAGCTGTTTGCCCACGGTGAACACGGGGTTAAGGGCTGTCATCGGCTCCTGAAAGATCATCCCGATCTCGTTGCCGCGGATGCCGCGCATCTCGTCTTGCGGGGTGGCAGCAAGATCAATATCCGCCGCCCCTTCGCCGCGGTTGAACATCAGTTTGCCGCCCGCAATTTCGCCGCCGCCGAATTCCACCAGCCGCATCAGCGACAGCGACGAAACGGATTTGCCCGATCCTGATTCTCCCACCACACAGACGGTTTCACCCGGATGGATGTCAAAAGACACATCCTCAACCCCCACAACAGGGCCATCTTTGGTCTGGAATTCCACACGCAGGCCTTCAATCCGCGCAATCGGCGCTTTGTCGGTATGGTCAAGCATGGCAGTCCTTTCAGATGGCCTGCGCGCAACACGTGGCCTGTTGTGCGCCAAGCTATGCGCAAGCATTGCGCGCGTCAAACGCTCTGCACCGGAATATATCCCGATCCGTGCCTTAAAACTGCGCAGCCCGCACATTTTCATCGCCTTCGCCTGCGCAGGGCACTTGCAATTTCTGTGAGGTATGTTTCAAATGCCCTACGCGCTCTGGGAGACTGTGGTGACTTTGTTGTGAGGCGGGCGTTCCGGCGCATAGGGCCCGCACAACCTTCCGAACCCGGTTTCTTCGAGCGATCAAAAATGTCCCGGGCAACCGGGCGACCAAAAGCACGCAGATGCGTGTGCAACATGGAGTATCTTATGACTTTGAAATCCACCCTACTCGGGGCTGTCTGCATGACCGCTCTGGCGCCAATGGCGATTGCCGAAGGCCACCAAGGCGAGCGTGGCCGCGACGGCGATGTGAAAATCATCTACTGGCAAGCTGTCTCGATCATGAACCCGTTCCTGTCGGGCGGCACAAAAGACGTCGAAGCTGCATCGCTGGTTCTGGAACCACTGGGCCGCTATGATGAAACCGGCGCGCTTATCCCGTTTCTGGCAACAGAAATTCCAACCGTTGAAAACGGCGGCGTCAGCGAAGACCTGACCTCCATCACATGGAAGCTGAAAGAGGGTCTGGTCTGGTCCGATGGCACGCCCGTCACGTCGGCCGACGTGAAATTCACGGCAGATTACTGCATGCACCCCGAAGGCGGCTGCGCACAGCTGGCCAAATTCAACGGTGTTGAAATGGTCGAGGCCGTGGACGATCTGACTGTCAAAGTCACGTTCTCCTCCGCAACACCAAACCCCTACGGCCCGTTCATGGGTGGGCAATCCCCGATCCTGCAGGCTGCACAATTCGCGGAATGCCTTGGCGCCCGCGCACCCGAGTGCACCGAGGCCAACTTTGGCCCCATCGGCACCGGCCCGTTTGTGGTAACAGATTTCCGTCCCAATGACGTGATCCAGTTCGTTGCAAACGAAAACTACCGCGATGCAAGCAAGCCCGCATTTGCCACACTGACCTTCAAAGGCGGCGGCGACGCAGCGTCTGCTGGCCGTGCCGTGATGGAAACAGGCGAATTCGATTACGGCTGGAACATGCAGCTGGCGCCGGATGTCATCGCCAAGATGGCCGAAGGTGGCAAAGGCGTGCCAATTTCCGCATTCGGTACTCTGGTAGAGCGCATTGAGGTCAACTTTACCAACCCATCGGCTGATCTGCCACCAGAGACACGCGCAACCGTGGCAGAGCCGCACCCGATCCTGGCGGACTTCAAAGTGCGTCACGCTCTGTCCATGGCGATCGACCGCGCATTGCTGACCGAAGTAGGTTACGGTCAGGCCGGACGCCCGACCTGTAACATCGTACCTGCGCCCGCACTCTATGCGTCCGACAACACAGAGTGCCTGACACAGGACCTCGAAGGCGCCAAGGCCCTGCTGGAAGAAGCCGGCTGGACCGACACAGACGGTGACGGCGTGCGCGACAAAGATGGCAAGAAACTGGCACTGCTGTTCCAGACATCCACCAATGCGGTACGTCAGGACTTTCAGGCATTGATCAAGGATTGGTGGCAGCAAATCGGCATCGAGACAGAGCTGCGCAATATTGACGGCTCCGTCTACTTCGGTGGCGATCCCGGTTCGCCGGATACGTTCCAGAAGTTCTATGCAGACGTGGAAATGTACGCAAACAACTTCGACGGCACAGATCCACAGGCGTATCTGAACGAGCGTCGCTGCGGCAACGAGCCAAAGCCATCCACACAGTGGCAGGGCGAGAACATCAACCGCTTCTGCGATCCAGCCTATGACGCCCTGCTCGACGAGCTGGCAGCCACAGGCGAGCTGGAGAAGCGCGGCGAGATTGCCAAAAAGCTGAACGAAATGCTGACGAAAGACAGCATGGGCATCATCCCGCTGGTGGACCGTGGCCGTGTCTCTGCTGCCTCCACAACATTGGGTGGCGTGGTCCTGAACGTCTGGGACTCCGAGCTTTGGAATGTTGCGGACTGGTACCGCATCAAGCAATAAACCCGTTGTAGCGGGGTGCGCCCCGCTATAGTGGTCGCTAATGTCGGGCGGGGGAAACCTCGCCCGACTTCATCAAAACATCCCGACTTCTTCCAATCAGACTGATACATAAAGGCGCCGCTTGATGCTGAATTTCACCATCCGACGACTGGTCCTCTCCGTTCCGACGCTTTTATTCATCAGCCTCGTGATCTTCATGCTGCTGCAACTGGCCCCCGGTGATCCGATGGCACAGGTGCCCCTGACCGTGCCGCCGGAAGTAAAGCAGAAAATGCGCGAAGCACTGGGCCTCGGCGCGCCGGTTCACATCCAGTATTTCAAGTGGCTCTACCAGTTCTTCGTGGTCGAGCCTTCGGTCTGGATCGACCATCTGACCGCCAACAGCTTTTTGTTCGGCTGGTTGCCAGATACACACCTGAGCATGACGATTGATCCCGACACCGGCGCACTGGTCCAGCAACAGCGCGTGATCAGCTGGCAGACCCGCAGCCCCGTAATGGACATCGTGATCCAGCGGATGCCGCAAACCCTCTGGGTTGTGGGCCTCAGCTATGTCGTCGGCATTCTCATCGCCATCCCGATCGGCATCTACTCTGCCTACCGCCATTATTCACTCTTCGATCAGGCAGGCACATTTATCACAATGGTCGGTTTTTCCATCCCGCCGTTCTTTACCGGCCCCTTGCTGATCGTGATCTTCTCCGTCTCGCTGGGTTGGTTGCCGTCGATCTATGACACCACGCTGATCGTCGACAGCTGGGCCACCTTCAAAACCCAGATGATGCAAATGGTGATGCCCGTGATGGTGCTGGCGCTGCAAACCACCGCGCAAATCAGCCGCTACATGCGCTCGGCCATGCTCGACAATCTCAATCAGGATTATGTGCGCACCGCACGCGCCAAGGGCCTGAAAGAAGCAACCGTGATCATGGTACACGTCCTGCGCAACTCGATGATCCCTGTTGTCACAGTGATTGCCTTGGGGATGCCCGCCATCTTCGGCGGTGCGATCATTACGGAAAACGTCTTCAAAGTGAACGGCATCGGCCAGCTGCTGCTGACCGCCCTTTTCGCCAACGACCTGCCAATGGTAATGACCCTTACTTTCATCTTCGCCATCCTCATCGTTCTGTTTAACCTCATTGCCGATATTCTCTACGGCGTGCTTGACCCAAGGATCCGCTATGACTGATCAATCCTCACAGATCGAAGTCTTCGGCGCCCTGCAAGACAAGGAGCCGTCAAAGCCGCCGCGCAGCCAGTGGCGCGATGTCTGGGACCAGTTCCGCAAACACAAAGGCGCTATGTTCGGCGGCGGCTTTTTGCTGTTCATTACCTTGGGCGTGATCTTTGGCCCGTATTTGTGGGACATCGAGCCGACCAAGCTGGACATCCGCAACAAGGACTGGCGCCCCGTCTACACCCTGCTCTGGGACAGCGACGTAAAAGCCGGCTTGGCACATCCCTTTGGCACAGACCAGCTGGGCCGCGATATCTTTGCCCAGATGATCTACGGCGGACGTGTGTCTATGGCCGTGGGCTGGTCCGCCATGATCCTGGCCCTGCTGATCGGCACCGCTGTCGGCGTGATATCAGGCTACTTCAAACGCGCTGATTTTCTGCTGATGCGCCTGACGGATCTGGTGCTGTCCCTGCCTATCCTGCCACTCGTACTGCTGGCCGTGACCCTGTTCCGCCAACCCCTCACCAGCTTCTTCGGCAGCCCCGAGCGGGGCATGTTTGTGCTCATCGTTTCGGTGATCGCGCTAACTTCATGGATGCAAACCGCCCGCATCGTGCGCGGCGATATTCTTGCACTGAAAGAACGCGAGTTCATTCTTGCCGCCCGCTCCATCGGCTCGACCTCCAGCAAGATCATCCTGCGCCACCTGCTGCCGAACGTGATATCGCCCATCATGGTCTCCGCCACGCTGGGTCTGGCCACGGCCATCATCACCGAATCCGCGCTCAGCTTTCTCGGCGTAGGCTTTCCGTCGGACTTTCCGACATGGGGCAAACTGCTGTCGGACGCAGTAAACCGCATGCAGGAATTCCCCGAGCGCGTGATGCTGCCCGGCATTCTCATCTCGATGACAGTACTCAGCGTGAATTACCTCGGCGACGGCCTGCGTGACGCACTCGATCCCCGCATCCGCGGCCGCTAAACCCGCAAAATCTAGACAATAAAGGGCCGCCGCTGATCCACCAGCGCACGGCCCTTCTTCTTTATTTTGCCTTTAAACTCAATCCGGCCCCCGCCACACAGGCGCAGGCTTCAGCCAATCCGCCGCCGCACCCGCCGCACCGCGGCCCAGACCAGCAGCACCACCGGCAAGGTCACAGCAGCTGTCACAGCACCTTTCGAGTATCCGGTAATCTCGGTCACCGGGTACAACAAATAACTCGCCAGCGAGACCGCGTAATAGCTGATCGCCACCACCGACAGCCCTTCGACCGTGTGCTGAAGGCGCAGCTGCAAATCCGCACGCTTGTCCATGCTCTCCAGTATCGACTGGTTTTGCGCCGAACGCTCGACATCCACACGTGTGCGCAGCAGGTCCGATGCCCGCAAGGCACGCGCCGACATCCGCTCCAGCCGCTCCTGCATAGAGATGACCGTGCGCATCGCAGGCTCGTAGCGGCGCATCATGAATTCGCCAAAGCCTTGCCGCCCGTTGAACCGCTCTTCCCGCAGGGCCGCGATCCGCTCGTCGACAATCGCCTTATAGGCCGCCGTACCGGCAAAGCGGAACGAGGTCTGGGCCACCACATTTTCCAGCTCGACCGAGACATCCAGCAGCGCGTCCAGTGTCGCCTCCGGCTTTTGAGCCTGCGCACTCATCTTCGCCATCAACTCGCTGATCCGGTGATCCATCTGGCCCACCTGCCCCCCGATCTCGCGCGTGAGGGCAAAACCCAACATCGACATCGTCTTGTAGGTCTCGATCTCCAACAGGCGCTGAATGATCCGGCCCGTCCGCCGCGAGCCGGTCTGTGTCGGCACAAACACGGCAAATCGCGTGTGACCCGCCGGATCAATCCGGAAATCACTTGCTACGACAGCGGCTTGTTCCAGCACATGGCCTACCGCAAGGCTCTCGGGGACAAACCATTCACCCAAGCGATCCAGTATGTCTTCCCTGTGCGCGGGCATAGGCATCAGTCGCAGCAGGCTTGACGTCAGGCGCTGACCGGGTGCAGCCTCCTGCCAGTGTGCCGGAAATACGTCAAACTCGACCGGGTCAAAGGGACGGCTGCTCAATTCGTCACAAAAGGCAGTATAGGTCACAAACTCCGTATGCTGCTCCCACTTAAGCTCGAACTTTCCCATCGCGCCATAGTAATGCGTTGCGTCCGGATCGGGCAGTGGTGCCCCGTAATGCTTGAGCAATGACACCAGATGCGCCATATCAGCGCCGCGGTCACGGTTGCGCGCGGCCCCTGCACCAGCCTGTTTGATCGCCAGAAAGGCCACCACTTGCGGGGCTTTGACATTGGGAGACGGCCGCGCGTGCAACTCTCCGCTCAAGGCATAGCGTAAGGGGTGGTCTGATATCGGGGCCATGGATCACATCCTGAAGCAAGGGTTACCCCTTTATGTGCCCCGGCAGCCGCCCTGTCCACAACGCACAAGATGCAGTGTTGCACAATTACCGAGCGCACCGTTGCATACAGTTCCACCTATCGGAAACTTCCCCTATGCTCAGGCCACCCCCCGCCAGATCCGCAGCGCGCGCCCCGCAAAACTGCCGCAGCTCGCAGCCAGCAATCCAGCAATCCAGCGAAGATGATATGGAAAACTGGATTACCATAGGTCTGCGGTGCGACAGCCCGCATCACCCCGCCTGCAAAGTTTGCCCAGAACACCAACATCATGACACTCAAGGTCAGGCTTTCCCCCGCAAGCCGGACCCTGCTGGCTTCGCGCCCCAACAGCCAACGGCGCTGCACCAGATATCACCCCCATGTGCCCAGAGCGTAGGCCAGACCAAACACAAGCCAGATGGCACCCGCAGCGGGCAAGGCCATAACCGAGCGGACCGCCATAAGACCTAACAGGGGCAGCGCATAGATCAGGCCCGCAGGGGCAAGCCGTTCACGTCTGGCCCGCAGGCCCACCAGAACCAGCACCACACATAGAGGCCAAACCCAAACCGGCGCACCTGTGATCAGTTGTGTCATATTTCTTATCCTTCATTCATATTGGAACTGGGAATACCAAGCACCAGCAATACCACTGTGGATACGCGAAATCGCTGCTGCTTGCGTCAAAGGCCGCCACAACCACTGACGCAGCGTGACTGACAGGGGCCTGAAACGGCAAAACGCCCCACCGTTTCCAGTGGAGCGTTTACAGTGAGGCAGGCGTTGGAATTTTTCAAAAATTCCATTCGTTTTCTTTGGAAGAAAACGGCTACAGCCGCGCGCTTAGTCAATCATCGGCAGCAGCTTGTCCAAGGAGGCCTTCGCATCGCCGTAAAACATGCGCGTGTTCTCTTTGAAGAACAACGGGTTCTCGATACCGGAGTATCCCGTACCCTGCCCGCGCTTGGAGACAAACACCTGCTTAGCCTTCCAGCATTCCAGCACCGGCATGCCGGCGATGGGGCTGTTGGGATCATCCTGTGCTGCAGGGTTTACGATGTCGTTCGAGCCGATGACAATCGCTACATCCGTGGTCGGGAAGTCATCGTTGATCTCGTCCATCTCCATAACGATGTCATAAGGCACTTTCGCCTCGGCCAGCAGCACGTTCATGTGACCGGGCAGACGCCCTGCCACGGGGTGAATGGCAAAGCGCACATTCTTGCCCTGCGCGCGCAGCTTTTTCACCAGCTCGCTCACAGCGCCCTGCGCCTGCGCCACCGCCATGCCGTAGCCCGGAATGATGATGACAGAGTCAGCCTCATTCAGTGCCGCAGCAACGCCTTCCGCCTCGATGGCAATCTGCTCGCCTTCAACGGCCATCTGCTCGCCCGCGGGGCCACCGAAGCCGCCCAGAATGACGGATACAAACGAACGGTTCATCGCTTTGCACATGATATAAGACAGGATCGCACCGGAGGAGCCGACAAGCGCGCCGACAACGATCAGCAGATCATTCCCAAGCGAGAAGCCAATCGCCGCAGCAGCCCAACCGGAATAGCTGTTCAGCATCGACACAACCACCGGCATATCCGCACCGCCGATGCCCATGATCAAGTGATAGCCGATGAACAGCGCACACAGCGTCATGATGAAGAGCGGCAGCGCACCACCCGTGTTGAAATACCAGACCAGCGTGATCAGCGACAGACCCGCAGCCGATGCGTTCAGAATATGCCCGCCCGGCAGCTTTTCCGCCGTAGACGATACGCGCCCCGCCAGCTTGCCATAGGCAATCACGGAACCTGTGAAGGTCACCGCACCGATGAACACACCGAGGAACAACTCGACCCGCAGGATATTGATCTCGACCGCTGACTTCTTGGCAATCAGTGCCGCGAAGGTGCCCAGATCAGCCGTGCTTTGCCCCGCTGCGATCATCGCCATCACGCGGCCAATCTCGAAATGCGCGATCAGGCCGACGAAGACCGCGGCCAGACCGACAAGACTGTGCATCGCTGCGACAAGCTCGGGCATCTGGGTCATTTGCACCTTTGTCGCCAGCTGATACCCGATGGCACCGCCCCCCGCGATCAGAATTAGCGACAGCAGCCAGAAACCGGAACCGGGCCCGATCAGCGTGGCCGCGACCGCCAGCGCCATGCCGACAATCCCGTACCAGACCGCGCGCTTGGCGCTTTCCTGCCCGCTCAGCCCACCCAGAGAGAGGATGAAAAGAATAGCTGCGACCACATAGGCCGCTGTTGTGAAACCAAATTCCATGATCCCCGCTCCTTTAAGATTTCTGGAACATGGCGAGCATGCGCCGTGTCACGAGGAAGCCGCCGAAAATGTTGATGCCACACATGAACACCGACAAGGCCGCAAGGATAACCACCAGCGCCGAGCCGGAACCGATCTGCATCAGCGCGCCCAGAATGATGATCGAGGAAATCGCATTGGTGATCGCCATCAGCGGTGTGTGCAGGCTGTGCGCCACGCCCCAGATCACTTGGAAGCCAATGAAAATCGACAGCACAAATACGATAAAGTGCTGCATAAAGCTGGCCGGTGCGACCAGACCGATGCCCAGCAGCAGCGCGCCACCGACCCCCAGCAGGATCACCTGATTTTTGGTCTGCGCCTTGAAGGCCACAATCTCAGCTGCGCGCTTTTCTTCCAGCGTCAGGGCTTTGGGTGCGGGTTTCTGCGGCTTGGCGGCAATCGCTGCCACTTTGGGCGGCGGCGGCGGGAATGTCACCTCGGAGGCATGCGCAATCGTCGCACCGCGGATCACGTCATCTTCCATGTTGTGGTTGATCACACCGTCTTTAGCGGGTGTGAGGTCCGTCAACAGGTGGCGAATGTTGGTCGAATAGAGTGTGGAGGCCTGCGTGCCCATCCGGCTGGGGAAGTCGGTATAGCCGATGATGGTCACGCCATTTTCAGTCACGATCTTCTCGTCCATGACGGTCTGCTTGCAGTTGCCGCCTTTTTCAGCCGCGAGGTCCACAATCACCGATCCGGGCTTCATCGCCGCAACCATATCGGCGGTCCAGATCTCTGGCGCCTCGCGGTTGGGGATCAGCGCCGTGGTAATGACGATGTCAATGTCGGGCGCCAATTCGCGGAACTTGGCCAGCTGTGCCTCGCGGAACTCGGGAGACGAGACAGAGGCATAACCCCCCGTCGCCGCACCGTCCTGCTGCGCCTCTTCAAAATCAAGATAGACAAACTGCGCGCCCATGCTCTCGACCTGCTCGGCCACTTCGGGCCGCACGTCAAACGCGTAGGTGATCGCACCCAGCGATGTCGCGGTCCCGATGGCAGCCAGACCAGCAACGCCCGCGCCCACAATCAGCACCTTGGCAGGCGGCACTTTGCCCGCTGCCGTGATCTGTCCAGTAAAGAAGCGGCCAAAGTTATTGCCCGCCTCGATCACCGCGCGGTAGCCCGCGATATTGGCCATAGAGGACAGCGCATCCATTTTCTGGGCGCGGCTGATGCGCGGGATCATCTCCATCGCAACAACCGTGGCGCCTTTTTTGGCCGCCGCCTGCATCTTGGCCTCGTCGCCCACGGGCGAGAAGAAAGAAATCAGCGTCTGGCCTTCGCGCAAACGCTTCATCTCGGCGTCATCGGGCGCGCGCACTTTGGCAACCACATCCGCCGCTTTCCACAGCGCCGCCGCCGTCTTCACAACCTCGACGCCTGCCGCGGCGTAAGACGCATCGTCAAAGCCGGATGCCAGGCCCGCACCGGTCTCGATCAGGCACTCATGTCCCAGTTTTTGTATTTGCAGCGCACTGTCCGGCGTCATCGCCACACGGCGCTCGCCTTCGAATACCTCTTTAGGTGTCCCGATCTTCACTCAAAATCTCCCAAAATTGCGTTTGGTGCCGAAACTGGCGTGTCGCAGATGATCATCTGACCTACCGTGCAGGGCACGGACAAACAAGCGCTGCACTTGCATAATTCGTGCTGTCCGGCGGGATTTTAACGTGATTGTAGAGATTTCGGCGCATTGCATACAAATTTTACCTCGAAACATTATTTCAACGCCGCAATGCAGCGCGCAACAATAGACCCGAAAAGTCGCAGCAGAATCGCTTGATGCCGTTACGTAAATTTTACAACGCCTAGGCGTCGGCACGTTCACCGCCTAACCTTTCCGCAACAAGGGAGAGAAACATGACATTAAACGGAAAACACGCACTGATTACGGGCGGCGGTACAGGCATCGGGCTTGCCATTGCCCATATGCTGGTCGCACGCGGTGCCCATGTCACCATCACAGGACGCCGCCAAGAGGTGCTGGAAGAGGTCGCCACCGCAGGCATGACCCCCATGGCCATGGATGTGCGCAACGAAGACGATGTGATCGCCAAGATCGCCGCCGCTGTTGCCGCCCGCGGTCCGATCCAGATTTGCGTGCCCAACGCAGGGCTGGCCACAGGCAAAGCCGCGCATAAAACCGATATGACCTTCTGGCGCGATATGATGGCCACCAATCTGGACGGCGCCTTTCTGACCATCCGCGAATGCCTGCCCGGCATGCGCGAGACCGACTGGGGCCGTGTCATTGCCGTCTCTTCGATGGCGGGTCTGAAAGGCTTGCCCGGGGCGGCCTGTTATTCCGCGTCCAAACACGGCATGATCGGCCTGATCCGCTCGCTCAGCGAAGAATATATGGGCAAGCCCTACACGTTCAACTCGCTTTGCCCGGGCTATGTGGACACCCCCATCGTGACGCGCAACACGCAGTCGATATCAGAGCGTGCAGGCATCACACCAGAGACCGCACGCGATATGATGGTAAACGCAAACCGTCACAAGCGCCTGATCACAGTAGAAGAAGTCGCAACGGCAGCAGCATGGCTGGTGGGGCCGGATTCAGGCAGCATTAACGGTCAAAGCATCGAGATTGCCGGCGGTATGATGTAGCGCAAGGCGGAGGGCAGCTCTGCCCTCCGCAACCGCCCATAAGACACCTGCCCAGACGACACCTGCTCAGACAGCGCGCGTCACAACATCCGGCCGCACACCTGCTGCCCATTCATGCGCCGCAGCGCCGAATGCCTTGAACAAGGGCCGCGAAACGGGATCTTTCGCAGCCTCGTATTCAGGATGCCACTGTACCGCCAATGTAAAACCCGGCGCGCCCGCGACATAGATCGCCTCCGGAGTGCCATCTTCGGCATAGCCGTCGATCACAATACGCGGGCCTGCCGCCTTGATCCCCTGCCCGTGCAACGTGTTGGTCCTCACCACCTCTGCGCCCATCACACGGTGGAACACGCCACCAGAGGTAAATCGCACATCATGCCGCAACTCGAACTTTTCCTCCAGCGTGCCCTCGGGTGGCATCCGGTGGTTCATACGCCCCGGCAAATCACGTATTTCAGGATAAAGCGTACCGCCCATGGCAACATTCACCTCTTGAAACCCGCGGCAAATACCGAACACCGGCTGCCCCGCCGCCACGCAGGCCCGCGTCAACTCCAATACCAGCGCATCGCGTGCGCGGTCAAACTCCCCATGCGCAGGGGTTTCTTCCTCGCCATATTCTTCGGGATGCACATTGGGCCGCCCGCCGGTCAGCAAAAAGCCGTCACAGCAGTTCATCAACTCGGCCACAGATACCAGCGACGGATCGGACGGCACCAGCATCGGCATACACTCCGATACCTGCGCAATAGCCTGAGAATTCATCAAGCCGCCCGCGTGCACCGCATAGCTCTCGTTGATGAGATAGCTGTTGCCAATAATCCCGATAACCGGCCGACCCATACCGCACCTCTCCCGATGTCTACTTTGGGAAAGACTAGCGGGGATAGGTTAAAGCCTCAACACCACATTCACATTCACATTCGCGTGCAGGCAGATACGCGTGCGGGCAGATACGCGCGCGGGCAGGTTCGCGCGCGGGCCCGTCCGACAGGCCTGCGCGCATTGTTGAGAAAATCCTCAGATTTCACCAATCAGCTTGGCCGCCTCGATGCCCGCCATAGCCGCAATCGCATCGTTGTCAGACGTATCGCCGGTGACACCAACAGCGCCAATAACCTCGCCCTTGGCCGACCGAAGCAATACACCACCGGGCACAGGTATCACCTGCCCGCCATACACTCCGTTCACCGCCGCCATGAAATAGCCTTGCGCCTCTGCGCGTGCCATCTGCGCCGTGCCCGCCATGCCCAACATCACAGCGCCGTAAGCCTTGCCATGCGCAATCGCGAAACGCCCGGGCGCCGCACCGTCCTGCCGCTCAAAGGCCTGCACATGCCCGCCCGCGTCCAGCACGACAACAGACAAAGGCTTCAGCCCCATTTCCGTGCCTTTTTCCAATGCCTTACGGATCACTGTCCGCGCTTTTCCCAAAGATACACTCATCCGATTATCCTACTCTGTTTGCCTATTTCGTTTGGCTATAAATATTCCGGAACGACTGAAGGGCCGACCCTCCCGTCCCGTCCTGACCGCAGAGGCCCCGCTCAGCTGCTTTCACCTCCGGCAGTCGCACGCACACCGCGGACCCGACAGGATCCGGGTGACATAACACAGCCCAGAGTAGCAGACTAGGTTATGTATTGAAGAGAATAACGCCAAACCCTTTTGACACTGTACGACATAGGGACCCTCAACTTAGGGAAATGTTCCGGTTCTGACGCATAGAAAAGGACCATTGTGCGCGATATCGGCCCCGAGCGGATTGCTCACCCGAAGCTGTGGCGACCCACAGACACCAGATTTAGAACGTCTTGACACCAGATTGAGAAAACTCCCTGCGCATCGCGCATCCCTGCAAACGGTAAAGAAATTGCTAAGACACGCGCAATCCAGACAGCAAAGCGGTTCCGTGGCTCTTTTCAGACCTCTTTTACACTAGGCGCCTTTTTTCAGACGGCTGCGCTTGCAGCGCTCCGAACAATACCGGACCTCGTTCCAGACCGCCGCCCATTTTTTGCGCCAGCTGAAAGGCTTTGCGCAAGTTGCGCATATTTTTTGCGGAAGATCCGATTTTTTGATATGCTTGGCCATGCTGCGGCAGATAGCAGGCGCACAGCAAAAAGGAAGGATGTGCACACCGCTTTTGTAACCCTCTGTCAGATCAGTCTGCCGCAGCAGGTGTGGCGGCGGAATTTGTGCCCGGCTCATAAACATCAGTTGGTACGGTTGTGACACCTCCGTCCGCGATACCCGCCGGGATACTGTCGTCTGCATTGATCAAGTTGAACCCGACGACGGCCAGCAAAGCCAGCAGGCAAAACATTAATGCACCTTTGATTCCGATCAGGGAAGGACGGTGGTTCTTTTCCTGCTTGGCGATGTTTGTATCGGGTGCAGACATGATCTGTTCTCCTTAATTCAGTGATCCCCGCCTTGCGGGCAGGGTCTTGCAGATTTAACGTGCAACCGAGACAATGGTTCCGGAAAACTGCCGCGATCCAGCCCACGCCGCTTCAGGAGTACCCCATGCGCGATGCAGCCCCCCAGACCATCTACCTCAAGGATTACACCGCTTTCGGCTGGCTGGTGGACAGTGTAGCGCTGCACTTCACGCTTGATCCGCACAAAACACGTGTGCGCACACGCGTGGCCTTTGCGCCAAACCCCGATGCACCTGCGCCCTCGTTCTTCCTGCACGGCGAAGGGCTGACACTGGTCTCGGCCCGGATCGATGGCCAGCAGGTCAATCCGGTGCTCACCTCCGAAGGCTTGACCTGCGATGTCCCCGAAGGCCCCTTCATCTGGGAAACAGAAGTAGAGATTGATCCGGCGAACAACACCGCGCTGGAAGGGCTCTATATGTCGAATGGCATGTACTGCACCCAATGCGAGGCCGAGGGCTTTCGCAAGATCACCTATTATCCCGACCGCCCCGATGTGATGGCTGTTTTCACCGTCACCATCGACGGGCCGCATCCTGTGCTGCTGTCCAACGGCAACCCTGTTTCGGTGTCTGATAACCACGCCGAATGGCATGACCCGTGGCCCAAGCCCGCCTATCTGTTTGCGCTGGTTGCGGGCGATCTGGTGGCACACACAGGACAGTTCACCACCCGCTCGGGGCGTGATGTGACCCTGAACCTCTATGTGCGGGCAGGCGACGAAGGCAAATGCGCCTTTGGCATGCAGGCCCTCAAGGATTCGATGAAATGGGACGAGGATGTCTATGGCCGCGAATATGATCTGGACCTGTTCAATATCGTCGCTGTCGATGATTTCAACATGGGGGCGATGGAGAACAAAGGCCTGAACATCTTCAATTCCTCCGCTGTGCTGGCGTCTCAAGCCACCTCGACCGATACGAATTTCGAGCGGATCGAGGCGATCATTGCGCATGAGTACTTCCACAACTGGACCGGCAACCGCATCACCTGCCGCGACTGGTTCCAGCTGTGCCTCAAGGAAGGTCTGACCGTCTTTCGCGACAGCCAGTTCACCGCCGATATGCGCGGCGAAGCGGTCAAGCGGATCAGTGACGTGATGGACCTGCGCGGCCGCCAGTTTGCCGAAGACCAAGGCCCGCTGGCCCACCCCGTGCGGCCCGAAAGCTTTCAGGAGGTCAACAATTTCTACACCGCCACTATCTACGAAAAGGGGGCCGAGGTGATACGCATGCTCAAAACCCTTGTTGGGGATCAGGCCTACGCCGATGCTGTGGCGCTGTATTTTGACCGGCATGACGGGCAGGCTTGCACAATCGAGGACTGGTTGCAGGTGTTTGCCGATACCACAGGGCGCGACCTGACCCAGTTCAAACGCTGGTATTCACAGGCAGGCACGCCACGTCTGTCTGTCACCGAAAGCTTTGTGGAGGGTACTCTGACGCTGACCTTCACGCAAAGCACACCGCCAAGTGCTGCCACGCCTGTGCCGCAGCCCCATGTCATCCCGATTGCGGTGGGCCTGATCGCAATGGACGGCACCGAAATGCAGCCCACAACCATTCTTGAGATGACCCAAGCCACCCAGAGCTTTACCTTTACAGACCTGACCGCGCGCCCCGCCGCCTCCGTTCTGCGCGGCTTTTCCGCGCCCGTGGTGCTGGAACACGCCGCCGATCATGCGCATCTGCTGGCCCATGATACGGATACCTTCAACCGCTGGGAGGCAGGCCGCACACTGGCGCGCAACGCACTGCTGGGCATGATCACCAAAGGCACCCGTCCCGATCCTGCCTACCTGCACGGCATCCACGCGGTGGTGACAGACACCAGCCTTGATCCCGCCTACCGCGCGCTGATGCTGGCCTTGCCCGCGCAAGCCGAGCTGGCCGCGGCGCTGCATGACGCGGGCCACACGCCAGAGCCGGACATCATCCACGCCGCACTGGAGATGATGCGCGAGGCACTGGCGCGCGAGCTGCGCGATGTGCTGCCGGATCTGTACGCCGCCAATCAGGTGACAACGCCTTACGCCCCCGATGCCGTGCAGGCCGGCCAGCGGGCACTGGGGAATTCCGTCCTGTCCCTGCTGACCCGCAGCGACGATGGCACGCTGGCGCAGGCGCAATATGACAGCGCCGACAACATGACCCAGCAGCTGTCGGCCCTTGCCAATCTGCTGCGCGCAGGACGGGGCGAAGCGGCGGTGAAGACCTTCGAGACGCAATGGCATGGCGACCGGCTGGTGATGGACAAGTGGTTCGGTCTGCAAGTGATCGAGGCCGACCCCGAAGATGCCTTCGAGGTGGCAGCAGGCCTGACGCAGCATCCCGATTTCAACTGGAAGAACCCCAATCGCTTTCGTGCAGTTTTTGGCAGCCTTGCCATGCACCACGCGGGATTTCACCACGCATCAGGGGCAGGATATGCCCTGCTGGCCGACTGGTTGATCAAGCTTGATCCGGTCAACCCGCAAACAACTGCGCGGATGTGCAGCGCGTTCCAGACATGGAAACGCTATGACACCGGGCGGCAGGCGTTGATCAGGACCCAAGTGCACCGCATTCTCGCCACACCGGACCTCAGCCGCGACACTTCCGAGATGCTCAGCCGGATTATGGCTGCATGAGCAACAGGCAGAGCATGATCATACAATACGGCGCCTGCACAAACAGACCAAGGCAGGGACGACCATGCTGACCCTTATCCTGCTTTGCGGTGCTGCGATTGCTGCATTTCTGCTGTACCGCCGGTTCCAGCGGGGTGCCTATCTGGCGGGTGGCGTTTTCCGTGCCCCCGCCCCCGTCCCCGTCCGGGCTGCGGCAAAACGGCTGTCCTACCAGCCGCGTGCAAATGTGCATTCCATCGTTAGCGTCAACTCGGCAGAGCTCTGCGTGACCGCGATGGCGACCGCCTTTGCGCAGATGGATGATCTTGCACCGCCCCCGCCCGACATCATCACCGCATCGGTGATCAAGCACTTCCATCCTCATCCGCAGCAGGCCGCCGACATAACACTGCTGGCTGTCTGGCTGGTGGAACAGGGCGGTGGCCCCACGCCCGCGTTCGAGCGGCTGACCAAGCGCCTCAAGCAGCTGGACCACGGCCCCTATTTCAGTAAAATGATGAACGTCATTGGCGATGTCAAAGCGGCAGGCGCCAAAGGCATGGCCAGCGCACCGCAGGCTGATGCCATGGGTGCCTTGGCACGGATACTCCGCACCGCATGACCCTATCCTATACTTATACCAGCCAGGGCCGCCGTCCAATCACTGCCCTTGTCGTGGCGGTGATCTGGGCGCTGCTGGCCTTTGCCTATCTCTGGCTGGAGGCATCAGCGCCGGTGCTGGGTGTGCTAGGCGCCTTTACGCTGCCCGCGCTTTACGATCTGGCCGCGAATCCGCGCAGCAGCCTGATACTGGATGCGCACAGCCTGCGCTGGCGCTGCGGGCGACAAGAGGCAGAAATTGCCTTGTCAGAGATTGACCATCTGCGCTTTGATACCCGGCTGGATATGTCTGTCAGGGTCAGCGTGGTACGTCCGTCCGGCACCAAAATCCGCGTCCCCTACCCTGCAACCCCGCCCCATGCCACGTTCGAGGCGCTGGCAACACAGGCAGGCCTTAAAACCCGCAGGCACCACTTTTCGTTGATGGGATAGCAGTTGGTAAATATAACATCACGGCCTTGCGCGCGGCCGCGTGGCATTGCGGGGCTTGCAATAGTTCTGGCGTTTCAGCCAGTCGGCCATATCCTTGCGCTTGGCGTCGTTGCGCATCGGACCCCAATCGGTTGACACGCCGCGCCACCTGCTGTCGCGCCCGTGGATCACCCCGTCACGTTTGACGGTATGGGCCATGATCCGCACGCCACAACTCAGGTTTGCCGCCCCGTTCTTGAGCGCCTCCCCCGTGCCGGCAGTGCATTTATAACCGCGCGCGGTGGCGGGCAGGATCTGTAACAACCCGTACCATTTTCCACCGCCCCCCACCGCCCAGGGCTTGTAGGTGCTCTCGTGTTTGGCCAGCGCCGACAGATAGCCGACCCAGAAGGCGCTGCGTAGCGTGGCATCATTGGCGGGATAGGCCGGACACCAGTCGGCAATATCGCGCGGCACCATTTTGACCAGCGGACTGCCATGGGATTTGAGCGCCGACATCGTCGCACGGGTCCACAGCACATTGCCCTCCATATGCTGCCAACGGGTGCGCGGCACATAAATTGCGCGCGCAGGCGGCCGCAAGTTGAACGCGGTATCATCAAGCAAGGGCACAGAGCGCACTGGCGATGCCACAACAGACACAGACGCGGGCGGCTGGACCGTTTCAGACAGGTGCGCCAAAGCCTGCGTACAGTCCAAACCGAACACCAGTGCAGCGGCAACAGGTGTAATGCACCGCAAAAGTGCGCGCCGCAGGGCAACAGGCTGGCTGGCATTCCGTTTCATAAACCGGAGTATGATCTGCAGAAATACCGTCTGACAAGCAGTTTGGAGACAATGCAGCCGTTGTATTGTCTAAATTCGGTCCACAAAGAACTGTTTTCACCAATATAGGGGGCAGATAACGAAACAATGCGCCGCAGTCACTGCACCGGCCGCAGCAACCGCCCGCCTAATATCGCGACATCACCGCCGATGCGCCACTTTCGCGCCCCAATGTCAGGCGAATAGTTGGTCAGTTGATCCCTGCTTACCGATGGTGGAATGAAGAATGACGCACCTTGCCTTGCTGCTTCGCAAAATAAACGGCCTTCGTTCCCATGTGCCGGGTGCAAAACCTGCGCCATCCGTTGCCGGAACACCGCCCCTTGAAACAAAGTCCGATTCAGCACTGGCGGCAACGAAGGACAAAACGCGCACAGCAGCGATCCTGCCAAAGGTGTCGCCCTTCGGCGCCAGACGCTTGCGGTTGGCAAAACCGGGCGTCGCACAAAATGAAACCCCGCCGCCGGAAATCTACAACGAACGCGATGCAGCACTGGCCATTCCGCTGCGCAAAAAAGCAAAAAGCAAACCAATCCATGCGCCGGGTGTAGTCCATGCAAAACTCAGCAGCACCCTCACCATTCCCTGCCCTGATCCAACGATTGAGGACCGCACACGCGATGCCCACCAGAACATGGCCCTGCGTCTGGTCCGGCAGGAAGACTGGGACAAACTCTCGCAGCTGATCACCACAGCCGACCGCAAGCAGGCCCTGACGCCCGGCGGCATGTCGGTGGCCGAATTGATGGCTTTTGGCGCCCGCGCGGATGTGGTTCTGGCAGTAGAGCACGCGCTGCTGGACCGCGCGCCCGCAAAGGATGCGCCGATGATGATCGGCATCGAAGCGCTGGAACTGGTGCTGCATGAAAATCCGGATGACTATGTGATTGGCTGTATTGTGGCGCAGGCCCATATGGACATGGCTTGGGCGTGGCGTGGTATCGGGTGGGATGTGGAAATTGCCCCGCGCAACCGCGAAGCTTTCGACGCGCATTTTGCCCGCGCCCGTGACATCATCGGGTCCTTCGACGGACAGCCCCAAAATTCTGCCCTGCTGGCCAGTACAGCCTGTGCCTTGTTGCGCGGCGACACCCGCAATGCCCATGCCGTGGCGGACCGCTATCAGGCGCTGATCGACCTCAATCCGCATAACACCAGCCCGCTGCGCGCCCTGGGCACCAATATGCTGCCGCGCTGGTACGGCTCTTATGCAGGGCTGGAGCTGGAGGCCCGCCGCACCGCCGCACGCACAGAACAAATCTGGGGTGCGGGCGGATATACATGGGTCATGTTCGATGCCATTAGCGTGGACGACGAAGCCTGCGCACGGCTGGACCTGCCATTCTTTGTCGAAGGTATGCGCGACATCGTCATGCGCCGCCCCGATCCGCATACAATCAATCTACTGGCAGCCTATTGCGCCAATACGATGGGGCAAGCATTTTCAGGTAATGATGCTGCCGATAACATCCGTGCACAGATTGCCGATTGTGCAAACTGGCTGGTGCGCACGCATCTGACCGAATTGCACCCGATGATCTGGGCCCACGCCGCACAAGGCTTTGCAAACAACCTGCGCGTCGCCTCGCCGAACCGTTTTGCGGCCGCCGGACAGGACGATGCGCTGCGGATTATCGCGGGATTGTTCAAGCGCGAGATTTCCGAGGGCAAGCAAATTATATTCACAGATCAAGGGCCCGTCGCGTCATCTGTCTGACGGACACTCCTGCTCTGGACAGGCCTGCGCCCTCTGCCTAAGCTTCGGCTAAGGGAGAACTTACATGATATACCAGACAGCCGCCGCAGACATTTCTTTGCGCGATCAATCCATCACAGAGCGGGTTTTCGAAAACCTTGCCACACGTCCCGACGACGTTGTCCTGACGGACGGCCTCACCGGCGCCACACTGACCGCAGCCCAGTTTATGAAGCAGGTCAAAGAGCTTGCAGGCGGGCTGACGGCGCGTGGCATGGGTGCGGGCAAAACGGTGGCCTTGATGGCGCCGAATATTCCGCACTACTGCGTTGTTTTCCATGCAGTGGCTTGGGCCGGCGGCACGATCACCACGATCAACCCGACCTACACCGCCTCCGAGGTTGCCCACCAGTTGCGCGACAGCGGCGCCGATATGCTGATCACCATTCCGATGTTTCTGGAGACAGCACAAACCGCCGCCAAAGACGCAGCCGGGCAGCCCGTTGTGGTCATGGGCGACGTCGAGGGCGTCGAGCCGCTGAGCGCATATTACGGCACACCGCTGGAGCATCAGGTGCCCGTGGATCTGGACACACATTCTGTCGTGCTGCCCTATTCGTCGGGCACGACGGGCCTGCCCAAAGGCGTGCGCCTGTCGCACCGCAATCTGGTGGTCAACGTGGATCAGATTATCAAGGCGGGCGATATCCAGTCGGGCGAAGTGGCCGCCGCCTTCCTGCCGTTCTTTCACATCTATGGCATGACCGTTCTGATGAACGTCCATCTGGGCGGCGGCGGCGCACTGGTTACCATGCCCCGCTTTGATCTGGAGCTGTTTCTGAAGATTTCGCAGGACCACAAGGCGCGGCGCATGTGGATTGTACCCCCCGTGGCCATCGCGCTGGCCAAGCATCCGCTGGTGGATAAGTATGACCTGAGCAGTATCGAGCAGGTCTTTTCCGGTGCGGCCCCTCTGGGGGCCGAAGTGTCAGACGCAGTGGCCAAGCGCCTCAATTGCATATCGGTACAGGGCTTCGGCATGACCGAACTCAGCCCCGTGTCCCACACCACCCCGCTGGGCAAACCCAAATCGGGATCGTCGGGCACTGCCCTGCCCAACACCACCTGCCGCATCGTTGATCCCGTCAGCGGCGAAGATCTGGATGTGGGCAAGGAAGGCGAGCTGTGGATTAAAGGCCCGCAGGTGATGAAAGGCTACCTCAACAACGAAAAAGCCACCGCCGAGACGATGACGCCGGATGGCTGGCTCAAAACCGGCGACATCGCTTATATCGACGAGGACGGCTATATGTTCATCGTTGACCGTCTGAAAGAGCTGATTAAATTCAAGGGCTTTCAGGTCGCGCCTGCGGAATTGGAGGCCACACTGGTCGCCATGGACGGCATCACCGACGCGGCCGTGATCGGCCTGCCCGATGACGAGGCGGGCGAATTGCCCGTGGCCTTTGTGGTGGTAGGCACACCTGCCCCGTCAGAGGCGGACATCAAGGCGCATATGGCCAAAACGTTGTCGTCTTACAAGCAAGTGCACCGCGTGACGTTTGTGGATGAAATTCCGAAATCCGCCAGCGGTAAAATCCTGCGCAGGGTGCTGAAAGCTCAAGCACTGGCCTAGATTGACGGTCGGGGCGCACAGGATCAGTGCGCCCCGACCGTATCGAACCGCACGGACGGTGCAGATATATCAATCCCGGTTTCACCGCCTTGATTCCTGCCGATTGGAAACATGCGATATAATGGCCATAAACAGGCAGTCTGAAAATCAGGCAGTTCGAAAACCGTTGTAAACGGATTTGGGTTGGGGCGCGGTGTATGGCAGGACACATCAAGCTGGTCTTGAGCCGCTCCCGACGGGGAGAGCATTAAAGACCCGTGGGGCTTCAGGAAAGACCGAAAGCACATGATAGAAATAAATCTGGAACGCCTCACAATCTTGTCCCGCCACCCCGTTCTGGATCAGGTTGCGCGTGACATTGCCCGTGGCGTGGCGGTAGAAGACCTGCCCGATCAGGACATTATTGTTTGCATCGGAGCGCACAAACGGTTCGCGGGACTGCGGCACAGACAGGGCTTTAAAATCTTCGTGCAAACAGAGCATTTTTTCGATGCAGAAGGTATGCCGCTGTGGAGAAAGCCCATCTGGTTCAGGACCTTGGTAAACCTGTTTTTGTGCGACTTGATTCTCGATCTCAGCTCTTACAACAAGACAGTATATCAATGGCTTCCGGCCCGGCTTCGCAAAAAAATTGTATTTGGCCCCAGAATATTTCCGTCACATCCTGTGCGCTACGCACAAGGCAATGGAAAAGTGCTGTTCTACGGGACAATAAACGAGAGACGGGAAAGACTGATCAAGGAGAATAGTGCGTTCACTACTCTTGAGAACGAGGTCTTCGGCAGTGCTCTGGAACAAAGCGTTGCACAGGCCTCTGCCGTGCTGAATTTACATTTTGTTGATGCTCGCTACACTGAATATCCGCGGCTTTTATCAGCCTATCTTGCAGGAAAGCCTGTGGTCTCGGACATCCTCAGTCCTGAACTGGTGGCGGGGCGTCATTACCTGCCTTTGACGGCATCCCTGAACGCCGAAGCACTGGCGAGTGCATTCGAGGCCTTCAGTGTCGAATTCGCCGCCAAAAACCGGTTTACAGATTTTCTGTCGCGGTCAGTATCACCTAGTGACCAATAACAGGGCCGTTTTCCGGACATTTCTCCCGCCCGTGCCAAGCCACTTGACGCAAACCCCTCCTCTCGCCTATGCAATCCATGATGTCCCCGCCGATGGCGTCGGCGGGATCGGGACCGGCATCACGTGTCGCGCGCGCGCGGCGCTACCGTCCTGTACGCCCGGATGATTTTTCCCGGGCGCTTTGCATGAATGCCGCGCCTTGGTTTCTGACCCAAGGATGTGACCCATGACAGACCTCTCCAACCGCCCGCAAATGTTCACCAGCCACAACGGTGAAAAAGCCCCCCTGCCGTTCAGCCAGTCCGAATATGAGGCCCGCCTGTCCAAGCTGCGCGACATTATGGCGGCGGGCAACATCGACGCCGTTCTGCTGACCTCGATGCACAACATCGCCTATTATTCCGGCTTTCTGTATTGCAGCTTCGGCCGCCCCTACGGCTGCGTTGTCACGCATGATACCTGCACCACCGTGTCCGCCAACATCGACGCGGGCCAGCCGTGGCGCCGCAGCCATGGCGACAACGTGATTTACACGGATTGGGAGCGGAACAATTACTGGCGCGCGGTGGCTTCATTGACCGGCACGGCCCGTCATATCGGGATCGAGGGCGACCACATGACCATGGCGCAGCGCGCCCTGCTGGATCAGTTCCTGAACACGCCGCATGTCAGTGACATCGCCCCCGCCACGATGAACGCGCGGATGATCAAATCACCCGAAGAAATCGCCCTGATCCGCGAAGGCGCGCGCATTGCGGACCTGGGTGGTGAAGCGATCCGCGATGCCATCAAAGTCGGCGCACGCGAGGTCGACATTGCCATGGCAGGCCGCAACGCGATGGAGGTCGAGATTGCCCGCAGCCATCCCAATTCCGAAATCCGCGACAGCTGGGTCTGGTTCCAGTCGGGCATCAACACCGACGGCGCGCATAACCCCGTGACCACGCGGGAATTGCAGGCGGGTGATATCCTCAGCCTCAACACTTTCCCGATGATTTCCGCGTATTACACCGCCCTTGAGCGGACCCTCTGGGTGGGCGAGCCGGACGCGGCCAGCCTGAAGATGTGGGAGACAAACGTCGCCGCACACGAGCTGGGCATTTCGCTGATCAAACCGGGCATTTCCTGCTCTGAAATCTGCGCCGAAGTGAACCGCTTTTTTGCCGATGCGGGCGTGCTGCAATACCGCTCTTTCGGGTACGGCCACAGCTTTGGCATCCTGAGCCATTATTATGGCCGCGAGGCAGGTCTGGAGCTGCGCGAGGATATCGACACAGTGCTGGAGCCGGGCATGGTTGTCTCCATGGAGCCGATGCTGTGGGTGCCGCAGGGCACAGCAGGTGCCGGCGGCTACCGCGAGCATGATATCATCGTGCTGGAGGGCAACGGCGCCACGAACATCACCAAGTTCGGCTATGGCCCTGCGCATAATATCATCGCCTAAGGAAGACGGCTCTGCCCTATTATACGGGGCAGAGTCTCGACCGCGAGCGGCACCGCGCCCGAGATCAGACTTCGCAAACCGGTCTTACCGCGTCTCGTCAAACGCCACAGGCAGAAAATCCGCATCCCGCATATCATGGAATGTCTGTCCGGATTCCTTTGTCCGCCAGTTCACCCACACAACCACAATGGTTGTCGGAATAGAGACCAGAACGGGAAAAAGTATATGGTATCCATAATATTGCCCTTCCCGGTCAACAAACATTGGCACGATAATCCACACGGCAACGATAAACACTGCAAGGTACTTCAGGATCTTGGGCCAGGTCTGGAGGACGTCCCGAGCGATGGAAAATACAGAGTGTAAGACATTCTCGAAACGCCAGATCTGACCTGTTTTGACATTCCGCACAGCAATCAGAAACGCGCCCTTGGGGCTTTGCGCCTAGAGGAGTGAGAGCTGGCCACCGCGCAGCCCATGGCTCGGCAGGGAGGTAAAGTAGATTTCCACGTCGCTGCCATCGGCCAACTCGACCACAATATTGTCGACGACCGAATGGGATGTGCTGATGTCAACCTGCCGCTCGCCAGACGTGTTGCGCGACCAGCTGGAACTGACACTGCTGAACGCTTGCCGGTCGGCATGCGTTACCACGCCTTCACATTGATACAGTGTGACGCCGTTGCCCAGTTTTTTCACAAGGCTACATATGGGATTGTCAGCAAGAGAGTGAACGTTCGACACTGTGATTTCTCTAATCTTCTGTTTGCCTGAATTAACTACACCCATCGCGCGAATACAACGCCATCCCCCCTGAAAAATCGCTTAGTTCGGCAGCCAGATCGACGGCGCGCGCGGATCCGGCGCAGCATCGGCACGCCGCCCCCTCTTGCCCCCCTCCCCACCGCCCGCTAAACCCAGCGCAACCCTTAGCGAAAGGCACCGCCATGCTCGACCTCACCTATGACACCCCGAAAGTCCGCACCATTGCAGGCGCCAAGCAAGACTGGGAGCTGGTGATCGGCATGGAAGTGCATGCGCAGGTGTCCTCGCAGTCCAAGCTGTTCTCGGCGGCTTCCACCAAATTCGGGGCGGAGCCGAACAGTAATGTGGCCTTTGTCGATGCCGCCATGCCCGGCATGCTGCCCACGATCAACGAATTCTGTGTGGAACAAGCCGTGCGCACGGGTCTGGGCCTGAAGGCGCAGATCAATCTGTGGTCCGCTTTTGACCGCAAGAATTATTTCTACCCCGATCTGCCGCAGGGCTATCAGATTTCGCAGCTCTATCACCCCATCGTGGGGGAGGGTGAAGTGCTGGTGGAAATGGGCGATGGCACGGCGCGGATGGTGGGCATCGAACGTATCCACCTTGAGCAGGATGCGGGCAAATCCATCCACGACATGGACCCGAATATGTCCTTCGTCGACCTGAACCGCACCGGCGTCGCCCTGATGGAGATTGTCAGCCGCCCTGACATTCGCGGGCCGGAAGAGGCTGCCGCTTTCCTCGCCAAACTGCGCCAGATCCTGCGCTACCTTGGCACCTGCAACGGTGACATGCAGTCGGGTGCGATGCGTGCCGACGTGAACGTGTCCATCTGCGCGCCAGGCCAATACGAGAAATACGCGGCCACTGGCGATTTCTCCCACCTTGGCACGCGCTGCGAGATCAAGAACATGAACTCCATGCGGTTCATCCAGCAGGCGATTGAGGTCGAGGCGAAGCGCCAGATCGCGATTGTCGAAGCGGGCGGTGAAGTGCATCAGGAAACCCGCCTGTTCGATCCGGACAAACAGGAGACGCGCAGCATGCGCAGCAAGGAAGAGGCGCATGATTACCGCTACTTCCCCGACCCCGATCTGCTGCCTTTGGTGATTGAACAGGCTTGGGTGGACCAGATTGCGGCCACGCTGCCGGAACTGCCCGATGCAAAGAAGGCGCGTTTTATCAATGACTTCGGCCTGTCGGATTATGATGCAAGCGTACTGACCGCCGATCTTGATTCATCGAGCTACTTCGAGGAAACCGCATCGGGCCGTGACGGCAAAATGACCGCCAACTGGGTGATCAATGAGCTGTTTGGCCGTCTCAAGAAAGACGAGAAGGACATCTCGCAGTCCCCCGTCACGCCTGCGCTCTTGGGCGCTATCATCGACCTTATCGCCAGTGACGCCATCTCCGGCAAGATTGCCAAAGACGTATTCGAGATCACCTACACCACAGGCCGCGACCCTGCGGAGATTGTGGAGACCGAAGGCCTGACCCAAGTCACCGACACGGGCGCCATCGAGGCTGCCGTGGACGAGATCATCGCCGCCAACCCCGGTCAGGTGGCGAAGGCGCGCGAGAACCCCAAGCTGGCAGGCTGGTTTGTGGGTCAGGTGATGAAGGCGACCGGCGGCAAGGCGAACCCGAAGGTGGTGAATGATCTGGTGGCGGCGAAGTTGAAGGGCTAAAGCAAAAACTGAGCGTCACCATCGGTGCGCTCAGTTTAATTTATTCCCCTATCCGAATTTAGGGTTAGACCGTGTCTGATGGCCCAGTAGCCACAGGCACAGCCACACCACCATCCTCCGTCTTCACCACACCAATCTCGATCCCTAAATCAAGCTCGCGGCTGTTAAGATCCAGCCCCATATCCAACCCGATAAAGCGGTTATCCATCAAATACGCAGCGCCCACCGTAGGCCGCAGGCTGCGCGATTTGAGCATGTAATCCAGCCCCAAAGTCGCGGCAAAGCTGTCTTCCTCATCGTTCGAGAAGAGCCGCACGCCCACACCTGCATCGACCTTGCCACCGCCGAAGGTCAGGCTGAAGCCGAAACCAACCGCAGGATCAGCCACCACAGGCAGCGCGAGGCTCAGGGCAACGGCGCTTGCCGCGAGAAATGTCTTCGTCATGTCGAATTCCTATCTGCAGCACATCAGGATCAAAGGCCGCGATCCACGTTATCCTATACGCCCGCCGCGACACGACAAGCGCGGCAGGCAGTATCGCCCCCACCTGTACCAAGAATCGCACAGACCCACGCGATACCGTCTCGCCCATGCGAAATTCCCGTGATAGCGTCCGGTTATGACAGATATATTCCGCTCCTCCCCCCTTACTGTTCTGCCTGAATGGATCGACTTTAACGGCCACCTCAACATGGCTTATTACAGCGTTCTGATGGATCAATGTGCCGATCAGGCCTATCCGCTGCTGGGGTTCGGCCCCGATTACCGCGCCCGCAGCGGCTGCACGACCTATGTGGCGGAATTCCACATTTGCTATGTGCGCGAATTGCACGAGGGCGACCGCGTGAATTGTACCTTCCATCTGATTGAGTATGACGCCAAACGCTTTCACATCTTCCAAGAGTTGTGGCACGAAGACGGCTGGCTGGCCGCCACGGGCGAAGCGCTGACCCTGCATGTGGACCAGTCCGGCGAGACGCCCAAGGTTGCCGGCATGCCGCGAGAGATCATGGCGAAACTGGCCGAAATGAAGCGCGCGCAAGCGCATTTACCCCTGCCCGACCGCATCGGACGCAAGATCGGCGTACCGCACAAATAGCGGCACATGCAGCGGCTCGGGGGAGTTCCCTTTCAGGCCAGCGCGCGCTAGAACACTGGAAACCACCCGAAGGTCCGCCCATGATCCGCTATGAATACAAGGTTGTCCCCGCCCCGTCCAAAGGGATCAAAGGCAAAAACGTGCGCGGTGCCGAGGCGCGTTTTTCCTTTGCGATCCAAGAGCTTATGAACGGTATGTCAGGCTATGGCTGGGAATACCAGCGCGCCGAGACGCTGCCCTCGATCGAGCGGGCGGGGCTGACGGGCACCACCACCGAATGGCGTAATGTATTGGTGTTCCGCCGCCCGCGCGCAGGAGATGCCAGCGAATTCCAGCCAGAGCTGTTGCCCGCGCCCGCCTATGCGCTTGAGGATCCGTCCGACACGATCGAATTGCCCAACCAGAAGACCCCCCGCCAGACAGAGGCCCTGTCCGACAACGGTGTCGAGGATACGGAGGCCGACACCAGCATCGGCGCCTCGCTCAGCATCCTCGCCCATGCGCGCAATGCGTCTAAAAAGCCTGTGGACGAGACGCCGGAATAAGCGGCCTCATGCCGTAATATCAAGCGACAGCGCGTGAATACGCGCGATCAGATCAGTCCCCATGGCGCTATGTACAGCGCGGTGTTTGGCAATCCGGCTCATCCCCGCGAAATCGGGCGCGCAAATCACCACGTCGAAATGCGTCTCGCCGCCTTCGCGAAATCCCGAATGTCCCCTGTGTGCCTCGCTCACATCTGCGACCGATAGCCGCTCTACCGCAAATGCGCCGCGCAATGCCGCTTCGATTTCGTCTTTGACCGCCATAAACCCTCCTAAGGGTGCGATTATTATCCGCCGCCCCCTTCCCTCTGACAGCCATACGTCTAGAGTGGATGCTTCGAGTCGGAAAGGTGCCACCATGAAGAAAAACGATCCCTTTGGTTTTGATATGTCTGTGTCATCTGCCAAGAAGAAGAATCCGCGCGGCCGCCGCGGCATGTCCGGCGCGTCCGAGACATCAACGCGTGTCTGTGACCATGACGGATGCTCCGAGGCCGGCAAATACCGCGCGCCCAAAGCGCCCGATGTTCTGGATGATTACTTCTGGTTCTGCCAGCAGCACGTCCGCGACTATAACAACAAATGGAATTTCTTCCACGGCACCACCGAAGCCGAGATGAACGCGCAACTGTCCGAGGACAAGGTCTGGGACCGCCCCACCAAACCGATGAGCGATCCGGAGGCGCGTGCATGGGCGCGTCTGGGCATCGAGGACCCGCATCAGGTGCTGGGCGCCAATGCCACGCAAAACCCCGGCAAAGGCCCGCAAGCAGGCCGCCGCTTGCCCGCCACAGAGCGCAAGGCGCTGGAAATTCTGGACGCCAAGGACAACCTGAGCAAACCCGAGATCCGCAAGATCTACAAAGGTCTGATCAAGGTTCTGCACCCCGACATCAACGGCGGCGATCGCAGCCAGGAAGAGCAGTTGCAGCAGGTGGTCTGGGCATGGGACCAGTTGAAAACCAGCCGGAATTTCAGGGATTAAAACCAGAAGGGCCGGATAAAACCCTCTGAGTAAAGGCTGCGCACCCCCTGATTTTACCCATACTGCAGAATTCGCGCACCTGATGACACAGCAATTTCAACTCTGCGGCAACTGGCCTTATAGGTTCACCTATTTTAGCCCTTTCCCTCGTTCCCTCAGGCGATATGTTGCAGCCAACACAAGAGCGCAGACAAGCAGCGCACACAGATACAGGATGAAGACACATGACTGACGGCGGACTGGACCTTAACGCAACCCCGACCAAGGATATCTCGGTTCGCGAGGTATTTGGCATCGACACGGATATGGTTGTGAAAGGTTTTGCCGACCGCACAGACCGCGTGCCTGAACTCGACAGCACCTACAAGTTCGACCACGACACCACGCTGGCGATTTTGGCGGGCTTTTCTCACAACCGCCGCGTGATGATCCAGGGCTATCACGGCACGGGCAAATCCACTCACATCGAACAGGTGGCAAGCCGCCTGAACTGGCCCACCGTACGCGTCAACCTAGACAGCCACATCAGCCGGATCGACCTGATCGGCAAAGACGCGATCAAACTGGTGGACGGCAAGCAGGTCACGGCGTTTCAGGAAGGCATCCTGCCTTGGGCGCTGCGCACGCCGACCGCAATTGTATTCGATGAATATGATGCGGGCCGCGCGGACGTGATGTTTGTGATCCAGCGTGTGCTGGAAGTGGACGGCAAGCTGACGCTGCTGGACCAGAACAAAGTGATCACCCCCCACCCGTTCTTTCGCATTTTCGCAACTGCCAACACTGTGGGCTTGGGCGATACAACCGGCCTCTACCACGGCACTCAGCAGATCAACCAAGGCCAGATGGACCGCTGGTCACTGGTGGCCACGCTCAATTATCTTAGCATTGATGCCGAAACTCAGATCGTTCTGGCGAAGAACCCGCATTTCAACACCGCCGAGGGCCGCAAGACCGTCAAGCAAATGGTGACAGTCGCCGACCTGACGCGCACCGCGTTTATGAATGGCGATCTGTCGACCGTGATGTCCCCGCGTACTGTCATCGCATGGGCGCAGAACGCGCAGATTTTCAACAACGTGGGCTATGCCTTCCGCCTCAGCTTCCTCAACAAATGCGACGAGTTGGAGCGCCAGACAGTAGCGGAATTCTACCAGCGTTTGTTCAATGAAGAACTGCCGGAGAGTGCCGCGAGCGTAAGCTTGGGATGATAGCGCGTTTTGCTTTTCTTGCGGGGACAGTGCTTTTTACAGGCACTGGTCACGCGAGCGAGCGAATTAAACCTATTTCTGAAACGGCAAACCAGACATCTCCTGTTTACGTGATCCAAAGATGCGAGGACTTCGCATATGCCGTTAGAATATATGCTATAATCTTGGAACATAACCCAGTCTACGGCACGGATTATGCGCGCAGCGAACCCTTCGCTAGGACCTATGATGTGTTGGATTCGATCTCATCAATACAAGGCGCCGTTGGATTAAAAAGGTTAGATCCGCTGATAAACATGACGAATGATTATATGCAATCATTTGGCCCGATATCCGTCCCGACGATGGTTCCCTATATGCCGCTATATCAAGCGGATATGGCAACCTGCATTTCAGCTTTTGGAAAATCAGTATGAATAAACCAACCGATAATCCCGCTGATGCCTTCAAAAAGGCGCTCGCCGAAGCGGCCAAGGTCATGGCGAACGATCCTGATCTGGTGGTCAGCTACTCCGTCGATCCTTCGGGCCTAACCGGCGATTCCATGCGCCTGCCCCAAGTCACGCGGCGGATGACGCGGGACGAGGTGATGCTGGCGCGCGGAACGGCGGATGCGCTCGCGCTCAACCGGCGCTATCACAACGGCCAGACCCATGCCCGCTACCAGCCACAGGGCGAGATGGCGCGCGACTTGTACGAGGCGATGGAAACGGCGCGGTGCGAGGCCGTAGGCGCGCGCGACATGCCGGGCACGGCAGGCAACATCGACGCCAAGATCAAACATGAGGCCCTGCGCAAAGGCTATGATCAGGCGAAAAGTGCCTCGGATGTACCTCTGGCCGTTGCCGCAGGCTATCTGGTGCGCCATCTGGCCACCGGGCGTGAAATGCCTGCCGGCGCGGCAAATGTCATGGAGCTGTGGCGCGGCTATATCGAGGACAGCTGTGGCGGTACACTGGCTGATCTGGAAGCCACGCTGGACAACCAGACCGCTTTTGCCAAATTCGCGCGCCAGATCATCACCGATCTCGGCTATGCCGACCAGCTGGGCGATGATCCTGATGGCGCGGACGATGATCAGGAGGACGAGGCCGAAGACGGCACGGACGAGCAGGACGATCCCGACAGCACCGGCAGCGATGATCAGGACGAGGAAGACGCGGACGCCTCGCCCGAGCAATCGCAGGAAGAGCAGCAGGACCAATCGCAAGCCCAAGTCAGCATGGACGAGATGGCCGATCAGGAAATGGGCGACGAAGCCGAGATGCCCGAAGGCGAAGCCCCGATGGAGCCACCTGCCCCCCAGCCTGTGTCAGACGCCGACCCGAATTATACCATATATCTCAGTGACTTCGACGAGACCGTCGGCGCCGAAGAGTTGGCAGAGCCCGCCGAGTTGGAGCGCCTGCGTGCTTATCTGGACCAACAGTTAGAGCCGCTGAAAGGCGCCGTGAGCCGTCTGGCCAACAAGCTGCAACGCCGTTTGCAAGCCCAGCAGAACCGCTCTTGGGAGTTTGATCTGGAGGAAGGCACGCTGGACGCGGGCCGTCTGGCGCGGATTGTAGCCAGCCCGACAACGCCGCTCAGCTTCAAGGTCGAGAAAGACACAGAGTTCCGCGATACGGTGGTGACGCTGCTGATCGACAACTCCGGCTCGATGCGCGGACGGCCCATTTCCATCGCGGCGATTTGTGCGGATGTTCTGGCCCGCACGCTGGAGCGGTGCAATGTAAAGGTCGAGATCCTCGGTTTTACCACGCGCGCGTGGAAAGGCGGCCAAGCCCGTGAGGCCTGGCTGAACGAGGGCCGCCCCACCGGCCCCGGCCGTCTGAACGATCTGCGCCACATCATCTATAAATCCGCAGACGCGCCCTGGCGCCGCGCGCGCCCCAATCTGGGCCTGATGATGAAAGAGGGGCTGCTGAAGGAAAACATTGACGGCGAAGCGCTGGAATGGGCACACCGCCGAATGATGGCACGTCCGGAATCGCGCAAGATCCTGATGGTGATTTCCGATGGCGCGCCTGTGGATGACAGCACCCTGTCGGTGAACCCCGCCAATTTTCTGGAAAAGCACCTGCGCGATGTGATCGCGATGGTAGAAAAGCGCAAGGCCGTGGAGCTGTTGGCCATCGGCATCGGCCACGACGTGACGCGCTATTACGACCGCGCTGTGACGATTACGGATGTAGAGCAACTGGCAGGTGCAATGACCGAGCAACTCGCCTCGCTGTTTGACAGCGATCCGCGCAAGCGGGCCCGTGTTCTAGGAATGAAGCGCGCAGGGTGACCGGCAGGATCGAGTTTAAGGGCAAAATAAAGAAGGAGAACGGGGTGTTCCAGAGTTTCGAAGTGACAGCCCGACCCGAACAGGGGCCGCCGCGGCTGAGCGCACTTCGCGCGCAAATGGATGTCGCGGGGCTGGATGGATTTATCGTCCCGCGTGCAGATGCGCACCAAGGCGAGTATGTTGCAGCGCGGGATGCGCGGCTCGCGTGGTTGACGGGATTTACCGGATCAGCGGGATTTTGTGTAGCGTTGCGCAGTGCGGCGGGCGTATTTATCGACGGGCGTTACCGCACGCAGGTCAAGGCACAGGTCGCGGATGTGTATTCGCCGGTGCCTTGGCCGGAAGTTTCTATGGCCGCATGGTTGCGAGAACAGCTGCCGAACGGCGGTATTGTCGGGTTTGACCCGTGGTTGCATACCGTTGACCAGGTCGCACAGACGGTGAAGGCGTTGGCAGGCAGTGGCGTAAAGCTGGTGCAATGTGCCAATCTGGTAGATGCGATCTGGGATGACCAGCCTGCCCCGCCAATGGCCCCTGCCAAGGTCCATCCCTTGGAATTCGCGGGCGAGACCCATGAGGCCAAACGGGCGCGGCTGGCACGGACATTAGTGAGCGCGGGTGAGCGCGCGGCTTTGATCACCTTGCCCGACAGCATCTGCTGGCTTTTGAACATACGCGGTGCGGACATCGAGCGTAATCCGGTCGTGCATGGCTTTGCCATTTTGCACAGGGACGGTACTGTTGATCTGTTCTCGGAGCCGGTGAAATACGCGGGGCTTGAGGCGCATCTGGGCACCGATGTGCGTGTGCATGCACCCTCGGGCTTTCTGGATGCGGTCAAGGCACTGGAGGGCCCCGTGCGGATTGATACCGGCACCGTTCCGCAGATTGTGGCCGATACACTGGGCGACGCCGCCACCGTCGGCGCAGAGCCTTGCGCGCTGCCCAAGGCCTGCAAGAACGCCGCCGAGATCGAGGGTGCAGCGGCAGCGCATCTGCGTGACGGGGCTGCGATGGTAGAAATGCTGTGCTGGCTGGACGCGCAGCCTGCGGGCACAGTCACCGAGACACAAGTGGTCAGCCGGCTGGAGCAATTCAGGCGACAGGACAACGCCTTGCAGGACATCAGCTTTGAGACCATCGCAGGCACCGGCCCCAACGGTGCGATCATGCACTACCGGGTCACGGAGGAGACCGACAGTCTGCTTGAGGAGGGGCATTTGATTGTGCTGGACAGTGGCGGGCAGTATCTGGATGGCACAACCGACATCACCCGCACCATCGCCATCGGTACACCACCGCTGGAGGCGCGCGAGGCCTTTACCCGTGTGCTGGCAGGCATGATCGCGATGAGCCGTCTGCGCTGGCCTAGGGGGCTGGCAGGCGCGCATATCGAGGCGATTGGCAGGATGCCCTTGTGGCTGGCGGGTCAGGATTTTGACCACGGGCTGGGCCACGGTGTGGGCGCTTATCTGAGTGTGCATGAAGGACCCCAGCGCTTGAGCCGCATCAGTCAGGTGCCGCTGGAGCCCGGCATGATCCTGAGCAACGAGCCGGGCTATTACCGCGAGGGCGCATTCGGCATACGCATCGAGAACCTGTTGGTGGTGCAAGAGGCACCTGCACTGGCGGGAGGGGATGCGCAGCGCGAGATGCTGGACTGGCGCACGCTGGCTTTCGCCCCGATTGACCAGCGCCTGATCGTGCCGGAGATGCTGGATGGTGCCGCGCGCGACTGGCTGGATGCCTATCATGCGCAGGTGAAAACAAAAATCGGGCCACGGCTATCGGCGGCCGCGAAACAGTGGTTAGATGCGGCAACTGCGCCGCTCTGACAGGCGCATATTTCCCGAAGGACACACGATGGTTGATTATATTACAATCCGCAAAGCGGAAGGCAGTTGGAGCGTGCGCGCAGGCGGCGCTGTGCTGGGCGAAAGCAGCAATGCACTGGAACTGGTGGAAGGGGAGTATCCGCCCGTGATCTATTTCCCCCGCGCCGATATCGCAATGGCGTTTCTGGACGAGAGTGACAAGACATCCCACTGCCCGCACAAAGGCGATGCGCGTTATTTTAGTGTGGTGACCAAAAGCCGGACGCTGGAAAACGTGGTCTGGTCCTATGAAGACCCCAAGCCGGTCGCAGAAAAACTGCGCGATTATCTTGCATTTCACAACGTCGAAGAAGTGACTGTCGAACAGATTTAGGAGTGCTCGCAGATCTAGGAGTGTTCCTCGGCCGCGGTGGCGGCCAGCGCGCGGTTGTATGCGCGCAGGGCATCCACATGAAACAGCGCACCCAGCAACTCTGGCGGGGCTGCATCTGCGGATAGGGTGACAACCGGCAGGAATATCTCGCCCGAGGTCTCGAACAGCGGCATGGCGGTTTCCAGCGTGGCAGAGGCATCGACATAGAGGCCTGCACCGATCATCTCCCAACAGCGGTCCACGTCGGCAGCGCGCGGATCATCGGGCAGACGCATGGTTTTGGCCGCCGTGAACATCCCCAGCAGATAGGCCTGCGGACCGGCGGCCAGATGGATGCCGCGCCGCTCGATCTGAGTGAGGAAAAAGCTGAAATCAACCATTTTGGACGATAGGGCTGTGGACATGCTAACGGCCACCATTACTGCAAGCCCTGTCTGCCAGTCGCCTGTCAACTCGAACACGATCAGCGTCGTCGAGATGGGTGCGCCCAAGACAGCCGCTGCAACAGCGCCCATCCCCGCCAGCGCATAGAGCGAGGTAGAGCCGGACACATCCGGCGCAAAGCCTGTAGCCACCAGCCCGAACGCCAGCCCGACCAGCGCCCCCACCATCAACGAGGGCGAGAAAATGCCCCCCCCCATGCGGCCGCCCAATGTGATCGCCACCGCCAAGACCTTGAGCATGGCAAAAACAGCTGCCTCATGAAACACCAGTTGTCCCGTCAGCGCGCGAGAGGTCGTCTCGTAGCCGACACCGATGATGTGCGGAAACCAAAGTGCGATGATGCCCAGCAGCGCACCCGCAACCATCGGGCGCAGATAGCGCGGCAGGCCGGTGCGGTCCTGAATGCGGTTGCCCACATCCTCTGCCCAGAACACAGCGCGCATCAGCACAACAGCGACCAGCCCGCAGGTCAGCCCCAGCAGCAAAAAGGCGGGCAACTCGACGTAGAATTGCAAATCACCTGCCGTGGGCAGCTTGAACTCTGTCACGCCGCCAAATTCCAGACGGTTGATGACTGTACCTGCAACGCTGGCAATCACGATGGGGGCAAAGGCGTGGACTGCGAAATGGCGCAGCACAACCTCCAGCGCAAAAAGTGCACCCGCAATGGGCGCGTTGAAGCTGGCGGAAACTGCCGCCGCCACCGCACAGCCCAGCAGATCGCGGCCCGTAATCCCGTCGGCGTTAATGCGGCGGTTCACCCATGTGGAGATGACAGCGGCAAGGTGCACAACCGGCCCTTCCCGCCCCGACGAGCCCCCCGTGCCCAGTGTCACCATCGACGCCAGCGCCGAAGCCAGCCCTGCGCGCGTCTCGACCCGCCCCTCGTGCAGGGCAGAGCCGATGATCACATCTGCGACCGAGCGGGCGCGCGCATCACGGGTGAAATAATGCAGGATCAGGCCGGAAACCAACCCGCCAAAGGTCGGGATCACAATAACCCAATACCAGTCCAGCCCGGTGATAAAGGTATGTAGCGTATGGACATCATCGGTGCCGTACAGGGTCTCTTGCAGCAGGTTGATGCCCTTGCGGAAGAACAGCGCGGCAAATCCTGCCGCGATCCCGACCACCAACGCGATGAACCAAAAGGTAATCTTGCCAGGTCCCTTGTGGCGCAACACCCGCCAGCCCTCGCGAAAGCTGTCGGCGGCCAATGTCACTTGCTGTGACACAAAAGAGCGGGACGGCTCGGTCATTGCGGGCTTTCAAACGGGCGGATCAGGCTACCCTTAGGGAAACCATATCACAGCCGCAGGTGCAAGCCGTCAGGCGCTCAGAAGGGCGCGGGCGGCTTCGCGGGCAGCGTCTGTGATCGTATCACCGGCCACCATGCGCGCCACTTCGTCCACGCGTTGCGCCGCATCCAGCGGGACAACATTGGTAGTGGTCATGCCCTTGGTCACAGATTTCTCGACCCGCCAATGATGCGCGCCAAGGGCCGCGACCTGCGGCGAATGGGTCACGACCAACACTTGGCCGCCTTCGGCAAGCGCTGCCAGACGCCGGCCCACGGCATCAGCCGTAGCGCCGCCCACACCGCGATCAATTTCGTCGAAAATCATTGTCAGGCCGGTCTGGCCTCTCGTCAGGCAGACCTTGAGCGCCAGCAAAAACCGGCTCAATTCACCGCCAGAGGCGATCTTGTTCAGCGGTCCGGCAGGGGCGCCGGGGTTGGTAGCGACGGTAAAGGACACCGCATCGCGGCCTTCCGGCCCCTCGGCCTCAGGTGTGATCTGGGTGGCAAAGACGGCCCGTTCCATTTTCAGGGGCGCCAGTTCACCGCTCACGGCTTTGTCCAGCCGCGTGGCCGCTTTGCTGCGCGCGGCACTCAGCGCAGCAGCGGCGGCACCGTAGGCCGCTTCCGCCGCTTTCACCTCTGCGTTCAGCTTGGCCTGCTCGGCCTCGCCCGCGTCCAGCGCATCCAGCTTGGCACGCAATGTATCGGCGAAACCGGCCAACTCGTCGGGCTGGATCTCGTGCTTGCGGGCCAGTCCGCGAATGGCGAACAAACGCTCCTCGGTTTCCTCCAGCTCGTAGGGGTCAAACGACATCGCCTCGATGGCAGTGACCACGCCTTCCATGGCGCTGTCCAGCTCGATCATGGCACGGTTCAGCGCCGCCATCGGCTCTTCCAGCGTGCCTTCGGCGCGCGCAGCGGCCCCGTCCAGCCAGCGGAAGGCATCCGCCATCTGCGCCTCGGCACCGCTCTGGCCCATCGCCTCATAGGCATTGACCACATCGCCACGGATTTTCTCGGCGGCCTGCATGGATCGGCGCTTGGTGTCCAGCGCCGTCTCCTCGCCCTCTTCAGGGCGCAGCTTGTCCAGCTCTGCCACAGCATAGCGCAGGAATTCTTCCTCGGCACGGATTTCTTCTTGGGCTTTCAGGGCGGCGGATTGCACTTTGCGGGTGCGCGCCATCTCGCTCCATGCGGCGCGCACAGTGGCACGTGCGCCGTCCAAAGCCCCGAAAGCATCCAGAATGGTGCGGTGACCGCGCGGGTTCAGCAACCCGCGATCATCATGCTGGCCGTGAAGTTCCACCAGCGTCTCGCTCAAGGCACGCAGCACCTCGCCGGAACAGCGGCGGTCATTGACCCATGCCGTCTTGCGCCCGTCGGCAGTATTGATGCGCCGCAGGATCAGCTCGTCACTGACCGGCAGGCCTGCCTCTTCCAGCACGGCGCGCGCCGGATGGTCGGCGGCCAGATCGAACCATGCCGTCACCTCGCCCTGCTCTGCGCCCTGACGCACCAGATCGGCACGCCCGCGCCAGCCCAGCACAAAGCCAAGACTGTCCAGCAGGATAGATTTGCCGGCGCCTGTTTCGCCCGTCAACACGTTAAGACCCGGCTGAAAATTCAATTCCAGCCGGTCAATGATCAACATATCGGATATATCAAGGCCGCGTAACATCAACGCATTCCGTCACAGGCGTGCAGCGCACACAGTTTAGATCCAGTCGCCCTTCAGCGTCTGACGGTAGATCGAGGACAACCAGTTGTTGCCGAACGACTTCAGCTCGAGCCCGCGACCGGTCAGAAGCTTGTAGCTGTCGTCATACCAGACCGTTGAGCGGTAGTTATGACCCAGGATCGCCCCCGCCGTCTGCGCCTCGTCGGTCAGACCAAGGCTCAGATACGACTCAACCAGACGGTGCAGTGCTTCGGCAGTATGGGTGGTGGTCTGGAAATCCTCGACAACCACACGGAAGCGGTTGATCGCGGCGGTGTAATGGTCGCGCTTGAGGTAATAGCGGCCAATTTCCATTTCCTTGCCCGCAAGGTGGTCAAACGCCAGATCGAACTTGAGGATCGATGCACGTGCATATTCGCTGTCGGGATAGCGTTCAATCACTTCGCGCAGGGATTGCAACGCTTGGAACGTCAGCCCCTGATCGCGGCCCACATCGTCAATCTGGTCATAATAGCTGAGCGCCAGAAGATAGGCCGCATAGGCCGCATCATCATCATCGGGATAAAAATCAATGAAACGTTGCGCAGCAGAGCGGCTGTTGGGGTAATCGGCATCCTGATGATAGGCGAAGGCCTGCATGATCAGCGCGCGCTTGGCCCATTCGGAGTAGGGATACAGACGCTCGATCTCGGCAAAATAAAACGCTCCCTCGGCGGGACGCTTGCGGTTCAACTCGAATTCACCACGCTCGAATATCTGCTCCGGCGTGTAGGTCTCTAGGGGAATCTCTTGGGGATTGAAGAAATTTTTGGTGAATCGGCCAGTGTCTTGCGCACCACCACACGCAGATAGCGCCGCAACAGCCACTAAAGTGACGGAAAGACGTCTCGCAGACCCTCCAAAACTCATCGCTGGCTATCCTTATTCTCTGACAGATAATATCTATTTCAGAGGTTTCACCCCTGTTTGTCCATGGTGTTAGCACACTATTTACCGGTGCAAAACGCCCATTTCCCTATTTATCAAAAAGGCCCGCAGCGTTTGCCACGGGCCACTTGTTTTTCAAGCGTGAACTGGCCCTCAGGCAACAGCGGGAATCTCGTTCCAGACAAGGCCATATCCGGGCAAACGCGACGCCATTTCACCATCACATTCAACCATGCGCACAGCACCAGGTGTCGCAAAAAGAGCGCGCAATAAGGTATTGGTCAGCGAATGACCCGCACGCACGCCGGTATAGTGGCCCAGCAAAGGTGCACCGGCCAGCGCCAGATCCCCAAGCGCATCCAGCATCTTGTGGCGCACAGGCTCGTCCGCGTGGCGCAACCCGCCAGGGCTTAGGACTGTATCGCCATCGAAAACAACCGCGTTTTCACCGGCTTTGCCGCCCAATGCCATACCGTTGGCTTGCATTGCATCCACATCCGCCTGTCGGCAGAAGGTGCGGCTGTCACATAATTCACGCGCGAAAGACCCGTTGTTCATCACCAGTGATTTCTGCTGGTGGCCAATGGCTGCGTCTTCGAAATCAATCTCGAAGTCGATGCGCAACGTGTTGGACGGTGCAATTGTCGCGACCGCATCGCCATCGCGCACAGTGACTTTTTTCAGTACTTCAATCGCCATCACAGGGGCTGCCTGCATCCGCACACCGCATGCCATGATACCGCGCACAAACGGAGCGGCAGAGCCGTCGAGAATCGGAACCTCCGGGCCGTCGATCTCGACCAGTGCATTATGGATGCCGCACCCGGCAAGCGCCGCCATCAAATGCTCGACTGTTGAAACTTGCAGACCGCTTTTGTTTTCCAGCTTGGTGCACAAAGGCGAGCGGTTGACTGCATCCCAGCGGGCGGGGATCATGCGATCCCCCAGATCCACGTCTGTACGTTTGAACCAGATACCGGAGTTCGGCGCGGCAGGCAGAATTGTAGCGGTCGCAGGCCGACCCGAGTGTAACCCCTTGCCAGTGAAACCAATCGCTGCTTTTACAGTATTTTGCATGCTGCCGTCCTCGGAGTTTGGTTCAAGTTATTCCTTGATTAACTCTTAGATAAGGACTGGGTTGCAGTGCAGCAAATCAATCATTGCAACGGACTGAAACATCCCTGTTACAAAACAGCGTATTATCGCCATACAATAGGCAACAACCTGAATAAAAAAGAAAAAAAGGTCGCCCATGGGCGACCTTCTCCATCACAAAAGGATGTGTTTAGTTGGCCTGACGGCGCAGGAAAGCAGGAATTTCAATCCGCTCCTGCTCTGGATCTGCTTCCTGACGGGGCGCAGGGGCTACTGACGCTTGCTGGCGCTGTACGGGCGGCTGCTGGCGTGCAGGCTGGCTTGGGGCAGCAGCGCGAGGCTGCTGGGCTTCGCCTTCTTGAGACCCTGTCATGCGGTTGATCAATGAATTGATGCCGAAACGCGGGCGCTCGCCCTGTGCTGCGGGTGCTGAATGCTGCTGCGGTGCAGGGGCGGCGGCACGGGGCTGAACTGCGGCGCGGGGCTGGCCTGCGGGCTGCGCACGCTGGGCCGCAGCACGCAGACGCGCCATGGCTTCAGGAGACGGGGTGCCAGGTGTCGGCGCACGGGGTGCTACAAATGCCTCCAATTCTGCTTCCAGATGCACGTGCTGCGGCTCGTAGGATGCAGGCTCGTGAGTATAAGCAGGAGGCGGCAGATCTTCGACGCGGCCCTGCGCATATTCGTTACGGCGTCCCTCGAACAAATCGCGTGAGCTGTCCATCCGGGCAACTTCCTGTGGTGCATCATCAAAGAAGCTGGGCGTGCGGGGCTCTTCGCGCATTTCCTGCGCAACAGGCGCCGGAGCGGCCGCAGCGATCGGGGCGGCAACATAAGCCGGTGCCACAGGCGCCTGCTCGAAGGTCTCTTCAATCGTTTCCTGCTTGAGCGGACGCGACATGGAACGGCGTGGCACCGGCATATCGGTGTTCACATCCAGCGCATCAATGCCGGTTGCAACAACGCTCACGCGCATCATGCCGCCCATTGTTTCGTCCAGCGTGGAACCGACGATGATGTTCGCCTCCGAGTCGACTTCTTCACGAATGCGGTTTGCCGCCTCATCCAGCTCGAACAGGGTCAGATCGTGACCGCCAGTGATGTTGATCAGAACGCCCTTGGCACCGCGCAGGCTGATTTCGTCCAGCAGCGGGTTTGCAATGGCTTTCTCGGCGGCTTCAATGGCGCGGTTTTCGCCTTCGGCCTCGCCGGTGCCCATCATGGCTTTGCCCATCTCGTCCATCACGGCGCGCACGTCCGCAAAGTCGAGGTTGATCAAGCCGGGGCGGACCATCAGATCGGTCACGCCTTTAACGCCTTGATACAGCACGTCATCTGCCATGCTGAAGGCTTCGGTAAATGTAGTTTTTTCATTCGCCAGACGGAACAGGTTCTGGTTCGGAATGATGATCAGCGTGTCCACAACGCGTTGCAGTGCTTCGATACCCTCTTCCGCCTGACGCATGCGCTTGGCACCTTCAAACTGGAAAGGTTTTGTCACGACGCCGACAGTCAGAACACCCAACTCACGCGCGGCTTGCGCGATGATCGGCGCTGCCCCCGTGCCTGTACCACCGCCCATACCGGCCGTGATAAAGCACATATGCGCACCCGCCAGATGATCGACAATCTGCTCGATGCTTTCTTCGGCAGCAGCGGCACCAACGGAAGCGCGCGCACCGGCACCCAGACCCTCGGTGACCTTGATGCCCAACTGCACGCGGTTCGGCGCTTTGGCCTGCTGCAGTGCTTGCGCATCTGTGTTTGCGACAACAAAATCAACCCCGTCGAGCTGCTTGTCGATCATATTGTTGACTGCATTGCCCCCCGCCCCGCCGACACCGAAAACGGTAATGCGTGGCTTGAGGTCTTCCTGTCCCGGCATCGAGAGGTTCAAAGTCATGTTAAGTCCGCCTGTTCTGCTCGCCCGCACCGCGCGGGCATTTTTATCCCAGTTTTTTATTGACTCTAAACACAGTGTAAGCTGGCGTCACGTAAAAAAGGGCTTTTTGGCGCTAAATATGGGCAATTTTTCGCCCATTTTCACCGCATTTCGTCTATGGCACCCCATTTAGGGGTTACCAGTTGTCCTTAAACCATTTCACAGCCCGTTTGAGCGAGCGTGCAGGGTATCTGTCGGCAGGAATATCGAAATCCCACCATTCGTCTTGCGGGTGCGCCGCAAACAGCGCGAGGCCCACAGCAGAGGAAAATCCGGGGCCAGTTGCAGCCTGTGGCAATCCATGCACCCGCAGCGGGCGGCCAAGTCGGACCTGTTGGCCCAAAATCTTGCTCGCCAATCCGTCCAGACCGGGGATCTGGCTGCCACCGCCGGTCAGCACGATCTGTTGGCTGGGCAAATGGTCAAACCCTGCGGCGTCCAGACGCGCGCGGACTTCTTCCAGAATTTCCTCGACCCGGGGCCGCATAATCCCGATCAGCTCGGCGCGGCTGGCGGTACGGCGGTCATGCTCATAATCACCCGTCTCGCCGCCGATTTCGATCATTTCGCGGTCGTCCATGCCTGTCGCATGTACGCCACCATAAAAGGTCTTGATCCGCTCCGCGTTGGCGGTGGGCACTTGTAGGCCCATGGAAATATCAGAGGTGACATGATCGCCGCCCATACGGATGCTGTCGGCGTAAATCATGTGTTTCTTGATGAAGATCGACACACCCGTGGCACCGCCGCCCAGATCAATACAGGCCGCGCCCAACTCCTGTTCGTCCTCGACAAGGGTGGAAATGCCCGAAACATAGGCCGAAGAGGCAATGCCCGCCAACTCCAGATCACAACGTTTGATGCAATAGGCCAGATGCTGGACCGCCTGCGCATCAACCGTCAGCATGTGCAGATCCACGCTTAGCTCGTTGCCCAACTGGCCGCGCGGATCAATCAGACCACTGCGGTGATCCAGCGCAAAGTTCACCGGCTGCGCGTGCAACACTTCGCGGTCCTCGCCGTATTCGGGTACATCGCAACTGCTCAGCACGCGCGCCACATCGTCTTCGGTCACAACCTGATCTTCCAGCGTGACCTGTGCATCAAGACCGTAGCTGCGCGGATCACCGCCCGCAAAGCAGGCAATCACGTGATCCACGCGGATACCGGCCATCTTTTGCGCGGCTTGCAAGGCGGTGCGAATGGCGCGCTCTGTCTCGCCCATGGAGGAAATCTCGCCAAAGCGCACACCGCGCGAACGGGTTGTCGCAGCACCGATCACGCGAAAACCGGACTGCCCCGCCAGCGATCCGATTTCGCCTTCGTCACTCAGCCGTGCCGTGCCGTCAAAGCGCAGCACAAGTGCGGCAATCTTGGAACTGCCCACGTCCAGAATAGCAACCACACCGCGCTGCATCGCGATTTTGCGCATCTGCCGCATGGTGCGCTGGCTGTTATATAGATCATTCATTTGTTCTGTGCCCTAAACGCTGCCTGTTGGGCCAGCCGTTCTTCGGCAGCCTCTGGTGTCATTTGCACGGTTGGTCGGCGTGCCAGCCGCATGTCGATCCGCGCTACATCGCGGGTCAGAATATCTTGTGCGCCCTCAAGGGCGATGACCCGCTCCAGCGCGCGCTGCGGCTCCACTTCGGGCAACAGGATGCGCTGGTCACGGTCCAGCACCACATCCCAGCGCCGGTCACCCATGCGCACCAATCCGCGCAACCGCGCGCCCAAGGGCGCTGCGGCCTGTATCAATTCCAGCGCCTGCGGCACATGCGCATTGGCCCCCTCACCCGCAATCAAAGGCAAATCAGGGCGCGCATCGCGGCTGGTCGCGGCAGCAACATAGGCGCCTGTCTCGTCAATCAACGCCAGACCGTCATCGTTGCGCCACAAGATCACAGCTTCGCGCGGGGTCACGTCGATTTGCAAAATGCCGCCGGGGCGGATTCGGACGGATGCCGATCTGATTGCAGAAATCTCGGTCAGCTTGGCACGCATCACATCCAGATCCAGATCAAAGCTGGAGACCGGAAAATCAATCGGCAGGATGTCGCGAATATAGCTGGCCAACTCGTCTTTGGCGCCGTCAACAGCCATCAGGTTGACCATAAATTCGGGGCGCGTCTCGATGCTGTTGCGGGCCTCGGCCACTGTCTGTTCGATCGCACCACGGCGCGTGTCATCCGACAGATACCACGTGCCTGCCAGCAGCGTGATGCAAAACGGCAAGCCTGCGCGCAGGCCCAGACGGATGCCGGGTGTCAGCATAAGCCGCTGCATGCGCCATGCCCAACGCGACGGTGCGGGATCCATCCGGCCCACGGTCTGCTTGTGTCTTATCGCCCGCATGACGCGTCCTCCACCATCCATGCGCACAGCTCTGGAAAGCTCATGCCAGTGGCCTGCGCCTGTTCGGGCGACAGCGATGTGCCGGTCATGCCGGGTTGTGTGTTGGTCTCCAGCAGGATCAGGCCTTCGGCACCGCGCGTCTCGTCCCAGCGGAAATCGGTCCGGCTGACACCGCGACACCCCAGTGCATTATGCGCCCGCAGGGCATAGTCGAGGCACAGATCAAAGATATCTTGCGGGATATCGGCGGGGACCACATGGCGCGATCCGCCTTCTTTGTACTTAGCATCATAATCATACCAGCCGGTCGTAATGATGTCTGTCACCGTCAGCGCACGGTCACCGACCACGGTTGCTGTCAGCTCGCGACCGGGGGCAAAGGCCTCGACCATGACCATTTCGGGCATATCCGCGTCCAGTTGCGGCGGGCCGTTGGCGGCATCGGCCACCAGATAGACCCCAACGGAGGAGCCTTCGTTGTTGGGTTTCACCACATAGGGCGGGGTCATCACATGGCCGCCACGCACGCGCTCAGCCTCGACGAGGATACTGTCCACAACGGGCAGGCCAGCAGCACGGAAAATGTCTTTGGTGCGCTGCTTGTCCATCGCCACGGCAGAGGCCAGCACGCCGGAATGCGTATAGGGGATCTTCATCCATTCCAGGATACCCTGCACGCAACCGTCCTCGCCCCAACGGCCATGCAAGCAATTCAGCACCGCATTGGGTTTCACAGCTGTCAGAACAGCGCAAAGATCGGGGCCTGCATCGACCTCGACAACGTTTTGATATCCGTATTCCCGCAGTGCAGCCGCGCATGCGCGCCCTGACGCAAGCGATACCTCGCGCTCGGCCGAGGGTCCGCCCATCAGTACTGCCACTGTCGGGTGTGTCCTGCTCGACATAACCCAGTGCCTCAATGTCCCGGAGCCTTCGGCCCCTTATTTTATCGGGCCTTTTCCGGCCCTTATCAGTCGTCTTATGCCAGTTATCCAGCGTTTTTTTAGTTTTGCCGGATATTACCGGCGGGTACACCTGCATTTTGACGCTTATTGTTCGCCTATTCGCATAATTTCCCACTCTAACGTAATACCGCTGGAATCGTAAACCTTTTTTCTTACTTCCTCGCCCAATCCTTCAAGATCGGCTGCGGTAGCGCCACCGGTGTTGATCAGAAAATTGGCATGTTTGGGCGACATCTGCGCGCCGCCGCGCGTGGCGCCCTTCATGCCGGCGTCCTGTATGACTTTCCACGCCTTCAGATCATGCACATCATCCGCTTGCCCGGTCGAGCTGTAGCCCGCCGGATTGCGGAACGTCGAGCCTGCGCTACGGTCTTTGGTGGGCTGGGACGCGTCACGTTTGGCCAGTTGGCCTTCCATCCGCGCATGCAGTTCAGCCGCATCGCCTGCGGGCGGCGCAAATGTGGCACTGATAATCACGGCACCATGTGCCAGATCGCTCTGGCGGTATTGAAACTTGAGGTCGTCAGCGCCCAGCGTCACTACCTCCCCTGCCCGCGTGACCGCCTGCGCGCGCACAAAGTGATCCGCCGTATAACTGCCATAGCAGCCTGCATTCATCCGCACCGCCCCCCCGATGCTGCCCGGAATGGTGCGCAAAAAGGTGAGGTCCAGCCCCGCATCCGCCGCGCGGCGCGCCACATGCGCGTCCAGTGCAGCAGCCCCTGCGGTCACTTCGCCACCGTCAATCTCGATCCCGTTAAAACCGCGCCCCAGCCGGATCACCACCGCCCGCAAGCCGCCGTCCCGTACAATCAGGTTCGAGCCGACACCCATTGGAAACACATCTACCTCTGGCAGCAGATCACGCAGAAGGCCTTGCAAATCCGCAACATCAGCGGGCTGGAACAGATAATCCGCCGGGCCACCCACGCGCAGCCACGTCAGATCGGACAAGCTGCGGTTGGCAGTCAGTGTGCCGCGCACTTCGGGCAGCACAGTCACGTCGGGTCAACCCTGCTTTCGCGGAACCCGCGCACCATACGGCCTGCGAACCAGCCAATGCCAAGTGCGCTGAAGGCATACATCACAACCGCTGCCTGTGCCGTCACCGCAGGCGGAGAGAGCGGATGCGCATTAAAGCCGAAATACATCCAGAGCCCGTTCAGCCCCATGCCCCCCAGCGCGACACCGGCGAACAATATAAAACGCTTGTGATACCCGGCGTACCCGCAGCACACCAACCATACCACCAGAATTGCTACCAGAACATAAATCACCAAGACATCACTCCGCCGGGTTTTTTCTGCCGCCGCGCCGCACCCACCGGCCCAAGTAAATCACCGGCCAGCGCAGAACTGAACAGCCGCCCGCCAACACCAGCAGACCGATCCATGGGCCGTGCTGATATGCGACATATCCCACAATCGGAATGCCCACAGCAACCAGTATATAAGCATTGCGCCAGTGGTAATCACGGCTGGGGGTCATGGCCAGTACATTGGCAACCAGTGCCCAAAGACACGCGAGGGTGAGTGAAAAACTCATTCGGGGATCTCCGGATGCGCGCCGCGCAAACGTGCCACGATATAGCGCAGCGGGTTGCGGAACATGGATATAAATGCGGCAAAGCCGAGCAGGGAATAGACCCAGCCGTATTGCATACCCGCCATAATAATCAGGACAGGCGCTGCCGGTAGCAGGATCAGTGCCGGCACATACTGCCGCCGGACGGGCAGCATTGCAGTCGCGGCAGAGGCTAAAACCCATGCGATGGCAAGCCAGACGAGGGTCATGCTGTACGCATCCGGATCACAAGAGCGCGCAAGGATAGGGTGGCAAGCCATCCGGCCACTACAAACGGTGAGGCCACAAGGATCAGCGGAACCCAGACATTGGCAGGTCCGAAGAGATGAACTGACAGCCACGCGGCCGCCAACACGCCAAAAGCGGCAAGAACCCAACGCCACGGGAGCAGCGAAAGGACACCGCCCGCACTGCACAGGACCAGAACAGTCATTGCGTCGCAACACTCTTGAGCGCGCGCAATGCGTCCGGCAGACCATTGGCCCAAGCGCTGATCGTGCCCGCACCAAGGCAAACCACCATATCGCCGGGGCGTGCCTGCTCGGCTACCAGACGTGCAAGATCCTCGGGGCCGTTTACGCGGCGCGCATGGCGGTGGCCATGCTGGATCAAACCAGCGACAAGGCTGTCACGGTCGGCGCCGGCAATAGGTTCTTCACCGGCGGCATAGACGTCCGTTATTCCCACGACATCGCAATCGTTGAAGCACGCACAGAATTCGTCAAAATGATGGCTCAGCCGTGAATAGCGATGCGGCTGGTGCACAGCAATCACGCGGCCTTCAGTGGCCTGACGCGCTGCTTTCAGCACAGCGGCAATTTCAACCGGATGGTGGCCATAGTCATCAATAATCGTCACGCCATCAACTTCGCCCACTTTTGTAAAGCGCCGGTTAACGCCGCCAAAACTTTTCAGCGCTGCGCGAATGTCTTCGGCCTGCATGCCCAGATGCCGCGCCACCGCCACCGCAGACAGCGCGTTAGAGACGTTGTGATCGCCCGGCATCGGCAATTCGCAGTCCTCGATCACAACATCTTCGTTTTGCAAATGAATGTCGAAATGCGCCACACCCGCTTTGTAATGCAGGCCCACGGCGCGCACATCGGCCTGCGCGTTGAAACCATAGGTCATCACGCGGCGGTCGGTGATCTTGCCGACCAGCGCCTGCACTTCGGCGTTGTCGGTGCAGCACACGGCCAGCCCGTAGAACGGGATATTGGAGGTGAAATCCAGAAACCCCTGCCGCAGATTTTCGATCGTGCCCCAATGGTCCATATGCTCGGGGTCGATGTTGGTCACGATGGCGATGGTGGCGGGCAAACGGTTGAAGGTGCCGTCACTCTCGTCCGCCTCCACGACCATCCATTCGCCCTCGCCCTTACGCGCGTTACTGCCGTAGGCATGGATCACGCCGCCGTTCACAACCGTGGGATCAAAACCGCCGCCATCCAGCAAGGCAGCAACCATTGTCGTGGTGGTGGTCTTGCCATGCGTGCCCGCAATGGCGATGTTGGATTTCAGGCGCATCAACTCGGCCAGCATCTCGGCGCGGCGCACCACGGGCAGGCCTTGCAAACGTGCGGCGTCCAGTTCCGAATTGCCCTTTTTGATAGCGGAGGAGATGACAACAACCTGCGCATCCCCTATATTCTCGGCGCGCTGGCCCTCGAACACGGTCGCGCCCAACTCCACCAGACGGTCGGTGATCGGTGTTGATTTCAAATCCGACCCCTGTACGGTATAGCCGTGGTTCAACAACACTTCGGCAATGCCGGACATGCCGATGCCGCCGATGCCCACAAAATGAATGGCGCCTACATCTTGTGGCAGTTTGGTTGCGGATTTCATCGGGCAGGCTCCTTGGAGGTAGACAGAGTTTCGACCATATCGGCCAAGGTTTCGGCGGCTTCGGGCTTGCCCAGTGCCAGCGCACTGTTTGCCATTTTGGCGGCGGCAGGTCCGTTCGACAGGATCATATAGATATACTCGGCCAAGGCTTCCGGTGTGGCCGCATCCTCGGGGATAATCACGGCGGCCTCTGCCTCGACCATGCCATGGGCATTGGCCACCTGATGGTTTCCGGCAGCGGCGGCAAAGGGGATCAGGATCGCGGGGCGCCCGATCACGGTGATATCGGCGATGGACGAGGCGCCAGAGCGGCTGATGACCAGCTGCGCTTCAGACATGCGGCGCGGCACATCGTGGAAAAAAGCCTGCACATCGGCGTTGATGCCCTGCCCGGCGTAATATTCGGAAACGCGGGTGGCGTCCTCGTCGCGGGCCTGGTGGCTGACGCGGATGTTGCGCAGCATCTCCATCGGCAGCGACGCAATGGCGGGCGGGATCACATCGCTGAGGATGCGCGCCCCCTGAGAGCCGCCCATTACCAGCAGCTCCATCGGGTAATCACCGGGGGCGATATAGCCGGCCCCTGCCCGTTCCAGCACCGCCGTGCGCACGGGGTTGCCCACATGCACAGCCTCGATGCCCTCGGGCAGTGTGGTGGGCCATGTGCCACAGGCCACGCGGTCAACGCGTTTGGCAAAAATCTCGTTCACGCGGCCTAGCACGCCGTTTTGTTCGTGGATCATCCGCGGTCGGCGCAGCAGCCATGCAGCGGCCAGTGCCGGAATGGACGGGTATCCGCCAAAGCCTATGACCACGGACGGCTTGTCGCGCAGCATCCGCCACGCGGCGCTGAGTGTACCGCCTGCAATGCGGAACGGCACAAGTACCTTGGCCAATATCCCGCCGCGCGCAAAGGTTGCACTGGCGATCTGCTCGATCTCGACTGCCGCAGGAAAGCCGCCGGTGTAGCGCGCACCGCGTGCGTCCGTGCTCAGCTTGACGCGCCAACCGCGCGCCAGCATCACCTCGGCCAACGCTTGGGCGGGGAACATATGCCCGCCCGTGCCGCCGGCAGCAATCACCAAAAGCGGCGCGCCACTCACGTCCGGCTCCGCGACAACAGCGCGCTGATTTCGCCTTGAGGTCGGTTGCGGGTGAAGGCCAGCAACATGCCAAGTGCGATGCCCGACGCGATCACCGAAGAACCGCCATAACTGACAAAGGGCAGCGTCATGCCTTTGGCGGGCAGCAGCCGCACGGCCACACCCATGTTGATCATCGCCTGCACGCCAAAGGTACAGGCAAGGCCGGTGCCCGCAAGGCGGATAAACGGATCACGCTCGCGCACCAGCCGCAGCAGGGAGCGCACAACAATCGAAGTATAGAGCGCGATGATGCACAGCACCAACACCAGCCCGTATTCCTCTGCGGCCACTGCGATGATAAAATCCGTATGCGCATCGGGGAGTGACCATTTCACTTCCCCCTCGCCCACACCCACGCCAAACAATCCGCCCTCGCGGATGGCGTTGGTGGCATAGCCAAGCTGAGTTGTCGGATCGACCTCGGCACTGAGAAAGCCGTCAATCCGGCGGGCAAAGTGCTCGGAACTGGAATAGGCCGCAGTGCCCGCCAGCACAACCAGACCGGCCATGCCCACCAGCAACACAATCGGCGCACCAGCCACAAAATACATCACACCCCAGCCGAACAGCACCAGGCAGGCTTGGCCAAAGTCGGGCTGCAAGGCCAGCATCAGGACAATGGTGATGCACAGGCCGAACGACCACGCCTTGCCCGGAGGGCCGTTGATCTCGACGCTTGCAGCCATCAGCCATGCGGTAACCACCACAAAACCGGGCTTGAGGAACTCGGACGGCTGCACGGAGGCAAAGCCAAGGCTGTACCAGCGCATCGCACCTTTGCCAAAATCAGTCCCGAAAAACGGCAGGCCCATCAGCGCCACAAACGAGAGGCCGAACCCCACAACCGCCAGTCTGCGCACCATCGTGGGCGTCATCATAGAGGTCATCAGCATGGCCATCATCGCCAGCCCACCAAAGAACGCCTGACGCTGGACGTAGTGGAACGGGTCAAATCCGTTTTTCTCCGCCAGTGGTGGCGAGGCAGCAAGCCCAAGCAACATGCCAACGCCAAACAGCATCAGGATGCACGACAGCGCCCATTTATCGAGCGTGCGCCACCACTTCTGGAGGATCGGTTCGCCGTCCCGGACGGGAACCGCGCCATAAACCATTTCTGTCATGGATCTGTGCCTTAAACTGCCTGTTTGTCCCCTTTTCGGAGATCTGTTGTAGAGTGTAACGCGAAAATCCACGCGCGGCTAGAGTATTTGCTCCGTTTTCCTTAGCCAATTCATCCCTGCCCTGCGCGCACAGGACCGCTTGACCGCGCGTGCATCCTGAGGCACCTGAAAGGAATGGAATTTGATACAGCGATCATCGGCGCAGGGGCCGCAGGCATGATGTGCGCCGCCCATCTGGACGGGCACACCCTATTGGTAGACCACGCGAAAGCACCCGGCGAGAAAATCCGCATCTCCGGCGGGGGGCGCTGCAATTTCACCAATCTGCACACCGATCCGGATGCGTTCATCTGCGCCAACCCGCATTTCGCCAAATCCGCCCTCGCCCGCTATACCCAGTGGGATTTCATCGCATTGGTCGAGGCGCACGGAATCGCGTGGCACGAGAAAACGCTGGGTCAGCTGTTTTGTGACACTTCCGCCAAGGATATCATCGCGATGTTGCGCCGCCTGATGGAGGCGCGGGATGTGGACCTGCGTTTGCAAAGCTCTGTCTCGGACATCCGCAAAACCGATGCGGGCTATGCCTTTACCCTCAAAACTCCCGACACAACCCAAACTGTCACCGCCCGCCGCCTGATCATCGCCACGGGCGGCAAATCTATCCCCAAGATGGGCGCTACCGGCTTTGCCTATGACGTAGCACAGCAGTTCGGCCTGCCCCTGACCGAAATCCGCCCCGCGCTGGTGCCCTTCACCTTTGCGGATGGCCGCTTTGCCGAGATCTCGGGCGTGGCGGTCCCCTCGCGGGTGCATGCGGATGGTCCGGTCTTCGAAGAGGCCCTGCTGTTCACCCATCGCGGCCTCTCGGGCCCTGCGGTCCTACAGGCGTCATCCTACTGGGTTGAGGGTGCGCCTGTGACGGTGGATATTCTGCCAACCGGTATGGTGGAGGCCCTGCGCGCGCAACGCCAGGCCTCTGGCCGCAAGAACATGACAACCGAGCTGGCGCGCCACCTTCCCGCCCGTCTGGTAGAGCATCTGACAGGCGTTTTTGATCTGTCCGGCAATCTGGCCGACTGGTCCGACAAACGCCTGACGGAGCTGGCGGATACCCTGCGGGCATGGCAGCTGACTCCCAATGGCACCGAAGGCTACCGTACTGCCGAAGTGACAGTGGGCGGCGTAGACACCGACGCGCTCAGTGCGCGCAGTATGGCTGCCAAGGCCCACCCCGATCTCTATTTTATAGGCGAGGCCGTGGACGTCACAGGTTGGCTGGGCGGTTACAACTTCCAGTGGGCATGGTCATCGGCAATGGCCGCCGCCACCGATATCAACAGCACGCGTTGAACTGGCACGGCGTGTCAGCTCGCCAGATGCGCGCGCACCAGCTGCGCAAAATCGTCGCCGCGCTTCTCGAAGCTGTCATATTGGTCAAAACTGGCTGCCGCAGGGGCCAGCAGTACCACATCACCGGTCTCCGCCTCCGCGATCGCCCGCGCCACAGCCACGGCCATCGTCGTACACACCTCCGTCTCGACCTTAAGCTGCATCGCGAACCCCGCCGCTTCGCGCCCGATCACATAGGCCTTGCGCACGGAGGCAGAGGGCCCCGCCAAGCCCGCCAGCCCGCCTTCCTTCTCCAACCCGCCACAGATCCAGCGGATATTCTGAAACGCCGCCAAGGCCTTGGCGGCAGAATCCACATTGGTGGCCTTACTGTCATTCACAAACCGCACACCGTTTTTCTCACCAATGGTCTGGCTGCGGTGCGGCAACCCTTCAAAACTATGAAACGCCGCCTCGATCACTTTGGGCGCAATCGCCAGCGCACGGCACGCCGCATAGGCGCAACACGCGTTCTGGTGGTTATGCGCGCCGGGTAGGCCCGCCACCCCACGCAGATCAATGGAGGCGGATTGCTTGCCCTTGCGGTATTCGCTCAGGAAACCCTTGCGCGCAAAGACGTTCCAGCCATTACCGCCCAGCTTGCGGTCCACGCTCACGCGGATCACGCGGTCATCCACGGCACCCTCGCTCAACTGGCCCGCCAGAAACGCGCCCTCATGCTCGTCCACGCCAATTACCGCACGGTCCGGCCCGCCTTCGGCAAACAGGCGGCGCTTGGCCGCGAAATACCCGCCCTTGCCCGCGTGCCGGTCCAGATGGTCGGGGCTCAGGTTGGTGAACACGGCCACATCCGGCGTCAGGCTGCGCGCCAGCTCGGTCTGATAGCTCGACAGCTCCAGCACCACGACGCCGCCATTGCTGGCAGGCTCTATGTCCAGCACACCGCGCCCGATGTTGCCCGCCAGCTGTGAGTTCCGGCCCGCATGCTCCAGAATATGATGGATCAGCGCGGAGGTGGTGGATTTTCCGTTTGATCCCGTCACCGCAATCACGCGAGGGGCAATGTCGAACTCGTCCCATTCGGAGGTCGCAAAACTCTGGAAAAACAACCCTATGTCATTATCAACCGGCACGCCCGCGACCAGCGCCGCCGCTACGGCAGGATTGGGGGCGGGATACAGATGCGGGATACCCGGACTTACGACCAAACGCGAGATTCCGTCAAACGCGCCGTCACGGGTCAAATCGGCACAGATGAAACCTTCCGCCTGCGCCACTTCTCGCGCAGCTGGATTGTCGTCCCAGCACACGGGTTCTGCCCCGCCCGCAGCCAATGCACGCGCCGCCGACAAACCGGAACGCCCCAACCCCAACACCGCAACCCGCAACCCCTGCATGCCCTGAACTGCTATCATCTCGCATCTCCCGATTGCGCCACAGCGCATGTTTCCTGAAATTATTGCCAGAGATCAGGCGTTCCTGCAACGCACTGCATCTGTCTTCATTTTGCCTCTAAACTCCGGGGGAGGCGGCACTTGCGCCGTCGGTGGCTGGCCCCCTCTGTCCTCCAGACCCTAGCGGACCTTCAACGTGGCAAGACCGATCAGCGCCAGGATCAGCGAGATAATCCAGAAGCGGATCACAATCTGCGGCTCGGCCCAGCCCTTTTTCTCATAATGGTGATGGATCGGGGCCATCAGAAAAACGCGTTTACCCGTGCGTTTGAAATACAGGACCTGAACAATCACGCTCAGGGCTTCGGCCACAAACAGGCCACCGACAATGCCCAGCACCAGCTCGTGCTTGGTGGCAACCGCAATAGCGCCCAGGGCACCCCCCAGTGCCAGACTGCCCGTGTCGCCCATAAACACCGCAGCAGGCGGCGCATTGTACCACAAAAAGCCCAATCCGCCACCAAACAGACCCGCTGTAAAAATCAGAATTTCACCCGTGCCCGGCACATAATGCACATCCAGATAATCGGTGAAATCGACGCGGCCCACCGCATAGGCAATCACGCCCAGCGTACCGGCGGCAATCATCACCGGCATAATCGCCAGCCCGTCCAGCCCGTCTGTGAGGTTGACCGCATTGGCAGAACCCACAATCACCAGCATCGCAAAAGGCACAAACAAAAAGCCCAGATTGAGCAGCGTATCTTTGAACACCGGCAGCGCCAGCTGGTATTGCAAATGGTCGGGATGGTATTGCGCGGCCCAGAAACTCGCGATGCCCGCAATCGCAAAACCCAGCAACAGCCGCACCCGCGAAGAGACACCTTTGACGTTTTGCTTGCTGACCTTGGCGTAATCATCGGCAAAACCGATGGCAGCAAAACTCATCGTGACAAAAAGGATCATCCAGATGAATGCGTTATCCAGCCGCGCCCACAGCAATGTCGAGGTCAGCAGCGCCCCCACAATCAGCAAACCGCCCATGGTTGGCGTGCCTGCTTTGGCAAAATGGCTTTCGGGTCCATCGGTGCGGATCGGCTGGCCCTTGCCTTGCGTGCGCCGCAGCAGATTGATCAGCGGTTTGCCAAAAATAAAGCCAAAGACCAGCGCCGTCAGAAAGGCCCCGCCTGCGCGAAAGGTGATGTAGCGGAAAAGGTTAAAGAAATCGCCGCCATCCGACAGCAGGGTCAACCAATACAGCATACATCATCCTTACTATTTCACCACAAGCCACCACATCGTGTGTGCCTTGTACGTCGCACCGCCTCTAGGGACGTGTCACGCGTCTGTCACCGGATGGCCCATTTTGCGGATGGCGTCAACAATCAGCCCTAATTTCATGCTGAGCGAGCCTTTGGCCAGCACCACATCACCGGCGTCAATGCGGTGCCGCAACCCCTCCAGCATCTCGTCCGAACCCGCTGTCCATTTGCCACGCTGGTGGTCGGGCAACAGATCATAGAGCGCGCGCATCAGCGGCCCTACGCAATGGATCACGTCCAGTGTCTGGGTCGCCTCCAGATGCGCAAGTCCCGCATGCAGCGCCACGGCATCCGGCCCCAGCTCTTTCATATCGCCCAGAAACGCAATACGGCGGCCTTTACCTTTGCGGCCCACACCGTCCGTGGTCTGCGCCCCTGCCAGCACCTCAAGCGATGCGGCCATTGACGTAGGGTTGGCATTATAGCTGTCATCAATCAGGCTTAGCCGCTCGGAGGCATCAATAGGATCCAGCTGGATCACTTCGCGCACACCGCGTCCTTTATAGGGCGTCCAGCGGCCCAAGGCGGCCACCGCCTGCCCCAGATCGGCGCCGATGGCCTGCACAATCGCCAGTGCGCCCAGACCGTTCATGGCAAAATGCCGCCCCGGAGTGGCCAGTTTGAACAGCAGCGGGGTGCCGTCATATTCGGCCTGCACTACGGTGGTGTCGCCCTGAATGGACAGTGCCAGCAGCTTCCAGTCAAAGCCGTTTACCCCGAAGGCGATGCCATGCAGGTGCTTGTCCAGCGTCTTGGCCGCCAGAATGGCCGAGGTCTCGACAT